>Ga0213841_1000182_pt1 | contig 123284 bp, 94 predicted proteins | sample SWPATP23_FD_160125 | JGI IMG/M metagenome (GOLD analysis project Ga0213841, IMG submission 160125) | Coastal seawater microbial communities from Marineland, Florida, United States - SWPA TP2 #3 | ecosystem: Environmental > Aquatic > Marine > Coastal | place: USA: Florida | collected 2016-08-14
CGTAAAGCCGCCAAGTTGGCGAAGCCGAGTTATTAATTGTTGACCATGCATTGCATGCAGGCCGTCTTCGGTGAGCTCATTTTTATGGGTGACGCCATCGACACTACCGCGCTCACTTAGGTAATGTAAAATGTTGAGTGGCTCAATATCAGCCAACAAATCAGTGTTATGCCAGCGACTTAAAAAGGCAATGAGCCCGTATGCTGCCCAGTTAGATACATCGGCGAGTAACAGCTCATCACAGGTTGTTAAACAAGGAGTGATGTTTAGCGCTTGCATATGCTGTGCAAGGTTACCCATGCCTATTTCGTTACCGCCATCACCAATCGCTATGGTGGGGCAAGGTGCTTCTGTCACAAAAAAATCAAAGCAGCCGCAATGCTCCGAAATATCAATACCGCGCATATTATAATAACGCTGATGCTCGTTAAGCCCCGGGCGTTCTATTGATAAAACACACTCAGGTTTTAGCTGCTCAAGGGCTTTAATGCTAAAAGTGTGCGCATTATCAATGCTATTAATTGGCAGCTCAAAACAGTTAAAGTCATTTTTCAGGGCACTGTAAAGGGGGTTGCCAGTAACCAAAATAGGCTGTTTACCAAGCTTTTCGAGTACCTTGTAAAGTGCAATTGCACCAACCGGACCATCAGTCTCGAAGGTATTGTTGACCGCAAAGCCGGTACCTATCAACACAGTACCTTGTGCTTTATAAAGGTATTTTGCTGCGCGTAAATACGTACCCGTTAGTTGTTTTGCGTATAAATGCTGCATACCACGTGGGTTTTGTTCAACCATCATGGTTTCAATGTGTTGGCTGAGCGCAGCGTCGCTTAGGCTTGCTGACATAGTGCTTTGATCTCTTGAATGAGTGCAATACCCGCTTCATTATCGCCATGTACACACAGGCTATCGGCATTAAGTGCCAGCTGCTGACCACTTCGCGTTGTAACTGTGCCATGTGCAACTAACTGTTTTACCTGTGCCATTAGCGCCGCTTTGTCGTGTACGCTGCCCGCTAAAGAACGTGCAACAAGTTTACCTTCGTCTGTGTATTGACGGTCGGCAAAGGCTTCTAAAATGAGTTCTAGTTGCAGATCGTTGGCTTGTACTTTGTGTTTGGCAGCTTGGTTGGTAGCTAAAATCATTAATTTTAATGGTTTTGCATAACTTGCCACTGCGCGCATGACAATATTCAGCGTTTGCTCGTCACTCATCATGTCGTTATACAGTGCGCCATGTGGCTTAACGTATTCGAGCGTTAAACCATGTACTGCAGCCATACCGTCAATTGCAGCAATTTGATAATGCAGGCAATTGGTCAGCTCTTTTTCGCTCATAACCATTGAGCGGCGACCAAAACCTTGCTTATCTGGGTAACTTGGGTGCGCGCCAACCATTACTTTGTGCTGCTTGGCGAGGGTTAGGGTGTTTGCCATCACATCGGCATCGCCAGCATGAAAGCCACAAGCAATATTTGCCATATCAATATGTGGCATAACTTGCTCATCTAAGCCCATTTTCCACATGCCATAGCTTTCACCAAGGTCGCAGTTTAATTTCATCGTCATTTATAACGCTGCCATTTTACTATTTGGAATATCAGTGATCAGCATGTGTCCTGGACTATGCGTGATACAAAAATCAGGAGCCGCGTTGGCAATCGCGACTTGTGGAGTAACACCACAGGCCCAAAATACCGGTACTTCGCCTTCTTTAATGGTCACCGCATCACCAAACTCAGGTTTGTTAATATCTTTAATGCCAATTGCAGCAGGGTCGCCAAAATGCACTGGCGCACCATGTACACTTGGAAAGCGGCTGCAAATTTGGATAGCGCGAATGGCATCGGCAGGTTTCATCGGGCGCATGCTTACAACCATATTGGCGTGAAAAATCCCTGCACTTTGGCAAGCCATATTGGTCACATACATAGGCACATTTTTTTGTTCGCTGATGTTTCTGATCTCAAGACCCGCGGCAATCAGCGCTTCTTCAAATGAGAACGAGCAACCAATTAAAAAGGTGACTAAATCGTCGCGCCAGTGACTGGTAATATCGGTTACTTCTTCAACCATTTGGCCATGTTTGAAGACGCGGTAACGAGGTAAATCGCTACGAATATCAATGTCTTCACCAACACTTGGCATATCGGCAACGCCCGGTAAGCGACTAGAGGCAATAATTGGGCACGATTTTGGGTTTGCTTGACTAAACTGCAAAAAATCAAACGCGTACTGTTTGGGTAAAATGACTAAATTAGCCTGCACAAAGCCCGGTGCAAAGCCCGATGTATTACCACTGTAATCTCCTGCGCGAACCATTTTTCGTATAGCTGCGGGAGTGGTTAATGATGCATTTTTTTGCATATACCGATCCTTACCAAATGCTTAACTGATAGTTTTACAATAACACTCAGTTCAGATCATTAATAGTAACGGGTAGCTGTCCTTTTGCAGGAGCTTTTCCTAGTAATACTTTTGCCAGTGCTGTGAAAGCTGGCCCTGCAATTTTCTCATCAGTATCTACATCAATATTGTAAGCATAAGTAGCAAGTACAGCGTCGCTAAATTTCCCGAATTGGGCAATATCGTAAGGGGCACGTAAGCTTACAAATATAGTCTTCTTATGGGCTAATTTTGCTTGTTTTAGCAATGACTCTAATGCCGCAGATTGGTCGGCTTTAGCAATTGCAAACTCCGGGTTGTCAGCTAAGTCATCCATCCCACCGACTTCAACAGCACTTTGTTTTGGTGACGCATTGGCGGCAATGATTATATCCGCTTCGTTAATTTCTTTTAATGTTGCAAGCGGCTCATAACCTTGCAAACTTGTGCAGCTAAAGCTGATTAACTTATCGGTGTTGTCAATTAACGCCTGCTGCAAAGCATAGCATTTGCGGGTGTCTGGCATAATAATATGCACTTTGCTGTTCGATTTAATGCTAAGCGGTAAGGTGTTTTTCTCGTTTTTCACTTCAGTGATAGCAGCTAATGCTAATTCGGCTTCTACTTTTCTATGGCTTTGATCACCGAGTAAAAGCTGCGCTTTTTTGATGGCTGCTTTGTCATCAAGCAACGAAGTGAGCTTAAACTTTTCTTTAAGTTTTAAAATGCGTGTAGCAGAAGCACTCATTTCGTTGGCATTTAACGTGCCGCGTTGTACTTCTTGTTCTAATCGCTCAATCAGGGCTTCAAGCATAGCTAAGTCTTTAGGGTTTCTGATTTCGATTGGCATCAGGGCAATATCAACACCCGCTGCAAAGGTATTTACGACCGCTTCAATTGGTTCAAAAAAGTGGCTGATCCCCGCCATATCAAGAGCATCTGTGATCACCACACCTTGATAACCAAGTTCGTCACGTAATAAGTCGGTGATGATTTTGCGCGACATCGTTGCAGGCTTGATCATGGTTTTGCCTTCTTTACTGACAAACGTGCTGTCGTCGAGGGCGGGGTATTGGATATGTGCAGTCATGATCATACCCGGTTGTTGGTTTTTAATAATTTCTTTAAAAGGTGGTAAGTCTTGCTGCCAAATGGTTTCTTTATCATGCATTACTTTTGGCAGGCCTGTGTGGCTATCTACATTGGTATCGCCATGCCCCGGAAAGTGCTTTAATGATGAAATAACGCCGTTGTTTTCAAACCCAGCTACTTGGGCACCACCTAGTTTTGCCACCAATTGCGGATCTTCACCGTAAGAGCGCACGTTAATAACGGGGTTATCTGGGTTCATGTTTACATCAACCGTGGGTGCATAGTTAACATTAACACCCAGTGCTAATAGCTCGTCGGCAATAATGCGGGCAGACTCAGTCGCGAAGTGGGTACCATGTTCTTTATAGGTCGCGCCAATCGACATGTTACCGGTAAACGATGTACCTACATCACGAGGAATACGGGCAACTCGGCCGCCCTCTTGGTCTATCGAAATAAACAGCGGTAAGCCTAACTCTGACTTAGCGGCGGCTTTTTGTAGGTCATTGTTAAGTTTGATCACTTGCGGCACAGTATCGATATTTTCTGCAAATAAGATCACCCCACCAATGTTATGTTTAGTGATGATATTTGCTAAATCGGCCGGCAGTTCTGTCACCGGTGTACGGCATTTTTGCTCACCCGGGTCTTGCTCGCAGTAATAACGTAGGTCAAGCATGAGCTTTTGCCCTAACTGTTGTTTTAAAGTTAATGCAGACTCAGCAAATGATGATTGTAATGGCATGAAACATCCTAATCCGATAACCAGTGACGATAGTGCAAACTTATTTAACACAGCAAGCTCCAAAGCAAAACGCTTATTTAGTTTTTAGAATAAATTATTCTTGATGTTAATGGGTTTTTAAATATAAATACAGTTTTTTTTTGCTACCCTAGCGGTTTTTGAGTCCGACTGCAAAAAGCTAAGTTAGATCACCAAATAGGGCTAATAAGCTTAAGTAACCAAACCTTTATACTGATGAAAAGCGTGGCAAGTTGATAATTTATCAATTTAATGGGTCGCTTTTTAGTACAATTTAAAGTAATAATATATTCCATAATCATCAGCGTAAATATGACAAGCCTGGGGGCGAGATGGCTTTTACTCGATTGCACGCATTTAAACAGCAAATTAAACCTTTTTTACCAGAGTCTGCATTAATAGAAGATTACTCGCGCCGTTATGCGTACGGGACTGACGCTAGCTTTTATCGATTAATCCCTGAGTTAATTGTATTAGTGAGCAATCAAAATCAAGCACGGCAAGTGATCATTACTGCCAACGAGCTACAGGTTCCCATTACTTTTCGCGCCGCTGGCACGAGTTTATCTGGGCAAGCAATTACCGATTCGGTATTAGTTTTATTGTGCGATAGTTGGAGCAAGTTTGAGATTATTGATGACGCCGAGGCAATCCGTTTACAACCGTCGATCATTGGTGCTCGAGTAAATCAAGTATTAGCCCCGTTTGGTAAAAAAATTGGCCCTGATCCCGCTTCAATTAATAGCTGCAAAATAGCCGGAATGGCGGCAAATAATTCATCGGGTATGTGTTGTGGGGTGGCGCAAAACAGCTACCACACAGTAAAAGATATGACCCTCATTTTTGCCGATGGCACTGTGCTAGATACGGCTGATAGCCAAAGCTGTAATGCCTTTTTACAAAGCCATAGTCTTTGGGTTGATGAGCTAATGAGCCTTGTTGATAGGGTAAAGCAAAACCCCGATTTGAGTGAGCGCATCGCCCATAAATACCGTTTAAAAAATACCACGGGTTATGGTTTAAATGCACTGCTGGATTTTTCTGATCCAATCGAAATCATTAAGCACTTAATTATCGGCTCTGAAGGCACCTTAGCTTTTATCGCCGATATCACTTACCACACAGTGGTTGAGCATAAGTACAAACACACAGGTTTCTTTATTTTTGACGATATCAGCAAGGTGTGTGAGCTGGTACAAAGGCTGAGTGAAGTTGATGTTGCGGCCGTTGAGCTGCTAGATAAACGTGCCCTGATGTCGGTATCTGAACACGCCATCATGCCAAAAGAAGTGGCCAGCTACCCTGAGCAGTCAGCGGCACTGTTAATTGAGTTAAGAGCTGAAAATGCACACGCACTTGACGCGCTCACTAAGGTCACCGAACAACTTCTTGCTGAGTTTAAGCAAAGCCAACTGGCAGCGATTGAGTTTTCAGCAGACAGCGCCCGTAATGCGGCACTTTGGAATATCCGTAAAGGCACCTTTCCTGCGGTTGGTGCAGTGCGCGAAACTGGCACTACTGTGATTATTGAAGATGTTGCCTTTGCTCTTGATAAATTAGCTGAGGGCGTAAATGCGCTGCATCAATTATTTATCAAATATGGTTATGATGAAGCCATTATTTTTGGGCATGCCCTTGCCGGAAATCTGCATTTTGTATTCACCCAAGCTTTCGATACACCAGAGCAAGTAAGCCGATACGAACAATTTATGGCTGATGTGGCGAACTTAGTGGCGGTTGAACTAAAAGGGTCATTAAAAGCTGAGCATGGTACTGGGCGTAACATGGCACCGTTTGTTGCCACCGAATGGGGAGACGATGGCTTTGCGGTGATGGTTGCGCTTAAAGAATTATTCGATAAACAAAATATTCTTAACCCTGGGGTTATTATAAATCACGACAAAAATGCTCACACTCAGCATTTAAAAGTCATGCCAAAAAGTGATGATATTATCGATACCTGTATTGAATGTGGTTTTTGCGAAGTTGTTTGCCCGTCAAAAGGGCTTAGCTTAACACCGAGGCAGCGTATTACTTTATGGCGACACCGCACCGAGTTACACAATCAATTGCTAACAACCGAAGATTTAGCAAGCAAGCAGAAGTTAAATCAAAAGCTCAGTGTTATCGAGGCCGACTTTAAATACTTAGGTATTGATTCATGCGCGGCAACGGGCCTTTGTGGCCTTAAATGCCCGGTGGGAATAAACACGGGCGAATTTATAAAATCGCTCAGAGCAGAGCAAGCCTCATCGAACAAAGTTGCGCGATCATTATCACGCTTTGCTAGCAAGCATTTTGCGGTTGTTGCTACGGGTACACGGTTTGGTTTAACTGTGATGCAGGTGCTCGAAAAAGCAATCGGCAGCAGTAAGCTAAGAAGCCTAAGCAAGCCTGCCAATAAGTTGCTTGGTACACCGCTGTATTACTCGGCATGGCCAAGAGCTGAGCAACCAATTAATAAGCAATTCAAGCAGCTCCAACAAACGAAAAAGTTGGTGTATATGCCAAGCTGCGCAAGCCGGATTTTTGCCCCCGATAAGTTTGCCGATGATAAGCGCCCACTGCTAGATGTTATCTATTCACTCGCTGCCAAAGCAGGCTATGAAGTGCTACTTCCGCAACAAGTAGATTCACTTTGCTGCGGTATGCCATTTGCTAGCAAAGGCTTTAATGAAGAGTCTAAAAATAAAAGTGAGCAGTTACTTACTGAGCTCGAGGTGCTTTCAAATAATGGCCAATATCCCATTGTTTTTGATGCCAGCCCTTGTGCACTTACTACTTTTAATGCCGCGCAAAATACAGCACTCAAAATTTATGAAAGTGCTGACTTTGCAGCCCAGCATTTACTGCCTAATTTGCAGGTAACCCCCGTAAATGAGCCCGTGATGCTCCATGTTACTTGTAGTTCTAAGCGATTAGGTAAAGAGCAAAGCCTAGTATCACTTGCCAAGGCATGTAGTAATGAGGTGATTATTCCAGCTGATATTGAGTGTTGTGGTTTTGCAGGTGATAAGGGCTTTAACTTGCCAGAACTCAATGGCAATGCGTTAAAAACCCTTAAACAACAGGTACCAAAGAACTGTAATCGCGGCGTGTCTAATAGCCGTAGTTGCGAAATTGGTTTAACTGAACACAGTGGCATTAGTTATCAGTCAATTTTGTATCTACTCGATAAGCAAAGCCATGCAATAAAACAGGCTTAATTGCTAATTTGATGAGCCAGTTGCTGACTGGCTCATCTATTTTTTAAAGCTTACACTTTCCAAAAAATGCCTTTGCGGTAGCAGCCGTACATCACACCATAAGACACCATTAAAAACAGCAGTGAAAAGCTAAATGAAGCGAGGTGATCATTACTGATCACTAATTGTATTAAGCCATAAATACTGCCTTTTAAACTGCTATCGCCGAGCGGGATCATAATTAATAGCCGTGCAAACACGCCCGCAAACATAAAAAATAATATCGCATTCGCACCAAATACAATAAACGGAGCGCCCCAACTACGCAGCTTATAAATATCTAAAATAGCACTGCACAGTGCATAGAAAATCGCTGCAAGCCCTGAGCTGAGTAGCACATAGCTCGGCGTCCATAAGGCTTTATTGATAGGTGTTATTAGTGCAATCGCATAGCCAGCAATAACGGCTAATGTGCCCAGTAAGATAAGTGTACGGGCTTGTTTTTTAAGGTCGGGTTGCTTAGTTAAATAAACCGCAGCCAATATGCCGCTTAGCGCACTTGCAATGGCAGGCAGTGTTGAGAACAGTCCTTCAGGGTCAAATGGCAGTGGCTTAGCATTGGCATAATACAGGTGATGACTACCAAGTACGGTATTGTCTATGAAGGCACTTAAGTTATTGCCATGTAACCATAAACCACTCACTACCTCGCCGTTTGGCAAGGTATACGGGATATAAAGCATGGCGGCACCATAAAATAATAAAAGAGCGATGCAAGTAATGGCTATTTTCTTAGGTGATAAATAAAGATAACAACACAGAGCTACTAAATAGACCAAACCGATACGTTGCAGCACACCTAACACGCGCAGCTGTAATAACTTGTCATCAACCCAGCTAAAAGAAGGATCTCGAAAGTTGTAATAAAACAAGGCTAAAAACCAACCGAGAGCAATGAGTTTAATGGTACGAATAACCCCTGCTTTTAGTATGTGTTGATCACTGATCCCTTTAGCACGCAAGCTATTTACTGATAGCGTGATAGACATGCCGACAATAAAAATAAAAAAAGGAAAAATTAAATCGGTAGGTGTCCAACCATGCCAGTCAGCATGCTTCAAAGGCCAATACATAGCTCCCCAGCTGCCAGGGTTATTCACTAATATCATGGCGGTAATAGTCAAGCCGCGCATTACATCTAACGCCATCAGGCGATGTGAAGGGAGTTTATTGATGATCGCAGAACTATGTTTAAACATGAAAAATTTCTATATTTTTTCTTTATTGTAATAAATTATTCCTTTTGAGCAAGTTTATTTGTCAATATAAATTTTGATTTTATTGCATCATCATTGAGCTAAATCAAATTATGACGAAAGTTTTATAGAGGCTGTAGTGATAAATTGCTAGTATAAATGTATTAGATGTACCCGATATGGACATTGGGCTTTGATGTGAGAATTACAGTGCTTAATGGTCTTAAGGCAGGTTTAAATCTGCGCCGCTTAATTTTATTATTAGCGTTTTCGGCAACGCTAATCACCTTTCTAAACAGTTATTACTCGAGCTATCAAGTTCAAAAGCAACAACTAATAGATAAAACGCTTGAAAATCACAAAGCTTACGCAGCTAAACTGGTATCGGCCACCGATAATTTTTTATTGGCAGCGCAGCAGCAACTGGCTTATGTAGGTAAAATTCTTGAAAATGACTTTAATAATCAAGGGTTGATAAATGCTGAAGCAGAACGATTGAGGTTACAAACTAACAGTTTTAACTCGACCATTATTGTTAATAAACAAGGCGATATCTTAGGGGTATCACCGCAATCCTTAAAACTTAAAAATCGCAAAGTTGATAGTTTTGGGACTAAAGCTGCGCTTTCTTATCGAACCCCGATGATCAGCGAACCGTATATTTCGATGGCGGGAAATTTGCTGATTTTTATTTCTCAGCCTTTATTTGATAAGCAAGGTGAATTCATTGGCTATGTCGGCGGTACATTATATTTGAAGCGCACAAGCATTCTAAACCAGCTTTTACAAGTTCACTATTATCGCGATGGTTCATATTTATATGTTGTTGATGAGAATCATCGCTTGCTTTATCACCCTGATATAAAAAGGATAGGGGAGCAAGTTTTTGAAAACCCTGTGATCAAGGCTGTTTTGAAAGGGCAAGCCGGAACTGAACTATTAAGTAATAGCAAAGGGGTTGAAATGTTGGCTGGCTTTGCTCCTTTAACCGTTGCTCCTTGGGGAGTCATTGCACAACGACCCCTTGAAGACACATTAGCACCGCTTGATAATTTAATGTGGCAAGTCTTCATAAAAACGGCGCCTGTGGGTGTCATCACTTTAATATTAATTTGGGTATTAGCTAGAAAAATAGCGAGCCCATTGAGGCAACTTGCTGAAACCGCAAATACGTTGGATAGGCCAACCACAACACGCGAGTTAATGCTAATTCGTTCATGGTATTTTGAAAGTAATGAGCTTAGAAAAGCAATGTTAAAGGGAGTTGGTTTATTACACAGTAAAATTGGTTTGTTACGTCAAGAAGCACAGACAGACTCACTAACAGGGTTACACAACCGTAGAAGCTTTGATGCGCAGTTAAGTCATTTTATTGCACAGCGCTGCCCGTTTGCAGTTTTGGCAATCGATATTGATCACTTTAAGCGGGTTAACGACGAGTTTGGGCATGATATTGGTGATGTGGTATTACAGTCGCTTGCTAAAATTTTGTTAGATGTAACTCGTGATAGCGACGTTGTTGCTCGTACTGGTGGAGAAGAATTTATTGTGATCATGCCAAGAGTTGAGGTCAAACGGGCGTATCAGCTTGCAGAGCGCTTGCGGATGCGGATATCTGAAAGCTACATTGACCCTGTTGGCTGCATTAATGTATCTATTGGTATATCTGGTTGGCCGATTGAGCAACTGAACATTGATGAAGTACTTAAGCTCGCTGACCAAGCCTTATATCAAGCTAAAAAAACGGGCCGCAATCGTTCTGTAGTTAATGCAAGTTATGGCCAAGATTTCACAACTATTTCTGAGTCTCCAATCTTGGAATAAGTTATTTAATGTGCAATAGTGAATGTTATTAAGTTATTTATGGAAAACCAAAATGGCATTCACTTTTTTGACTCGTTTACCTAAATCCATTTCCTTGTTAAGTATTGCTGTTATTTTAACAGGCAATGTTTATGCAGACTCAAGCGATGATAAACGTAGCGAATTTGTGGATGTTGGTGCTTTGCTACCTAATGCTGTGTTAGATATTCGTTATTTTGGCCATCATAACTTTGTTGGCAAACCTGTTGATGGTTACAATGCGCCAAAATGTTTATTGCACAACAGTGCTGCTACAGCCCTTAAAAAAGTGCAAGTAGCAGCGCAAACCCAAGGCCTGAGCTTGAAAATATATGATTGTTATCGCCCGCAGCGCGCTGTTGATCACTTTGTACGTTGGGTTAACGATTTAGAAGATACCCGCACTAAAGCTGAGTTTTATCCAAACTTAGGCAAAGACAAACTGCTTGGTGATTACATCGCTGCTAAATCGGGTCATAGCCGTGGTTCAACGATTGATTTAACCTTAGTTGATGCAAAAGGCAATGAGCTCGATATGGGCTCACCATTTGATATGTTCGACACTCTTTCTAACACCGACGACCCACGCATTAGTGCAGAGCAAAAAGCCAATCGATACAAATTAAAAAGCCTGATGACTGAGGCCGGCTTTGCGCCTTATTCAATGGAATGGTGGCATTTTACTTACAAACCGCAAGCATACCCCGCAACCTATTTTGATTTTGTGGTGGAGTAGGTAAAACAGCTTTAAGCTTTCAGCTGTAAGTTTTAAGCCGAAAAGTGTTGTTTTGAATGTTGAGTTAGCTTGATTAAATGGCGTTGAATGTTAGACACGCCATGTAAGCATGACGCCTACGGTTTGATGTAGGCGTGAAACTTGTTTCGCGCGTCTGACGGCTCCTTCTAGAACCTAGCGCATCATGACGCGGGCTAAACCCGCTGCTACAGGCTGACAGCTTCTTCACGTTGGGTTTCGCTGCGCTCTATCCAACCTACATCACCTCTTTTACCGGTGAATAATCAACTTTAATTTCAACAACATCGACATTGGCATTTTGTTTAAAAGCGTTTTGCACTTGCAGTAAATCAGTGTCTTTTGCTGCAAGGTAGCGGTAGCTTTTGTTGGTCATTTTTTTCAGCGCATATTGACTGCTAAGCTCTACCGGTAAGCTATTTTCTTTTAGCGTTAAGTAAATTGCACCCGTTGCAATGCCGCGCTCTTGCATTGCGTGATTAAAGACTTCTGTGCCCTTGGTTAAAGTAGGTGCATCAAAGGTAATTTTTTCGCCATTATTACTAAAAGCGTTCGTAAATTTTTGCTTGTTGATTTCGACTGCTTTTTTAACATCTTTAACTGAAATTTGTTCTTTTTGTGAACTAGTTGTTGGCTGTTGTACTGTATCTTGCTCGCTTATTTCATTTTTTTGACAGCCAGTCATTAGAGCTAAAGTTAATGTAATAAATTGTATTGTAAATGCTTTTTTCATACCCCACCTGTTTTTTTGTTACTTTTTTTTACAATTAATTCTGTTTTTTAATTGTTCTATTAGGTACATTGGAATTGGTTATGATTGTTAACCGAAAATAAAAATATAACAATAGGGAACGTAAATAATGTCACAATTTAAAGTAACAGCAGTTGCTACTATGGTAACGGCTATTTTGGCATCATCTCAAGTACAGGCAAGCGAACAAACTCGTTTTTATAATACTTCAAGCGTTAGCTCACAAGTGCAATTCAACCCCCAAGTATCTCAACAACGTGCATTAGCTGAGCGAAGAACTGTTTCGGGTCACAAATCAATTTTCGATGAGCAGTTAGGTAAAGCTACGTTCTTATGGAAAGCAGTTGGTCAAGCTAAACCTGATATGGCGATGGTGCTTCCTGAGCAACGTAATGCCTATGCTGCAGATTTTTATTTAAATGCCTTAACGGGTGTTAGCACTGCGAAAAAAGGTTTTTCAAGTGCTGTATTAACAGATTTATCTGAGCAAAAACTTGGCTCAATCACAGCTAAATACAAGCAAAAAGTACTCGGCGTTGAAGTTTTCAACCGTGAATATAACCTGATTATGGACAAAGAGCATAATTTAGTTGCTGGCTCTGGGTATTTCGCAAATAAAGTGACGAGTTCAGTTGCTCCTCTAGGTGAGTTCACAAGTGCTGAGCAAAGCATTAAACGTGCAATTAAAGAACTTGCTGATATCAATGTGTCTTTAACTAAATCAACTGAGCAAGGCGACTATGTTAAGTACACTGTGTCTAACCAAAACGGTGACAAAGTTGTATTAGGACAGCCACGTGCTAAGAAAGTATTTTTTGAAGTAGCGGGTGAGCTGCAATCTGCATACTATGTTGAAGTAGAAGTTGCTGATAAAAACAGCCTAGAAAGCGATTACTTCAGCTACGTTATTGGTGCGCAAAACAGCAAAGTTTATTTCAAGAAAGACTTAAAAGCACACGCGGCAGACTTTAACTACCGTGTATGGGCTGACGAAGATGGTTACCCGTGGGAAGGTCCACACGGTGACGTGATCCCAGCTGATGGCCCAGATCAAATTGATGAAACTGAAATCCTAGATGCACCACTTGTAAGCCTGTCTTACTACAAAAAATTAAGCACGATGGATCCATGGCTTGCTGATGATGCTACAACAACATCAGGTAATAACGTATTTGCTTATGCTGATGTTATCGCACCACAAGGCTTTACAGAAGGTGACTTCACAGCTGAAACCACATCAGATTACACATTTGACTACCCTTATCAAGTTGATCAAGTAGCAAACAGCTACGACAACCGTAAAGCAGCTATCGTTAACTTGTTCTATATGAACAACTTCTTACACGATTTCTTCTATGACCATGGTTTTGACGAAACATCAAATGTTGCGCAAGTATCAAACTACGGCCGTGGTGGTGTAGAAGGCGACCCTATCGAAGCGCAAGCGCAAGATAATAGCGGTTTAAATAACGCTAATATGGCAACCCCTGCTGACGGTGCAAGCCCACGCATGCAAATGTATTTATACAACTCGAAAGATGCGAAAGTGGGTGTGGATTTTGGTGTGGTTGTTACATCTGACGAATCAATTGGTCTTCTAGAGTCTTCTAAAGTATCAGGCTTTGGTCAAATGCAATTTGCTGATATCGCAGGCGAAGTTGTTCGTCTAGTTGATGGCGATGATGCCGATTCTGGTAGCGTAACAGATGGTTGTCAACCAGCAACAAATGCAGCTGAACTTGCTGGCAAAATTGCGCTAGTTGATCGTGGCTCTTGTAACTTCACAGCAAAAGTACTACACGCTCAAGAAGCGGGTGCAATTGGTGCTATCGTTGTAAACAACAACCCTGATACAGATGAACCAGCGCCGATGGGCGGTGAAGATGATGCCGTTATCATTCCTAACATGGGTCTGAACTATGCTGACGGTCACGCACTTTACGATGGTATCGCTGCAGGCGACACTGTTACTGTGAACATGTTCAACAAAGCAACGTTAAAAGACGGTACGCTAGATAACGGTATTATTGCTCACGAATGGGGTCACTACATCAGTAACCGTTTAGTGGGTAACTCATCAGGTCTTATCAACTTCCAAGGCCGTGCGATGGGCGAAGGTTGGGGTGATTTCCACTCACTTATGTTCATTGCTAAAGCTGATGACATTAACATTCCAGGTAACGACAAGTTCCAAAAAGCCTACGGTAGCGGTACTTTCGTAGAAGATTTCTACTACGGTATCCGTCGTGTTCCATATTCAACTAATATGGAAGTAAACCCGCTGTCTTTCCGCCACATTACTGAAAATGAAGGTGCTGATGTAGGCATTGCACCAACAAGTGTTGCTTCACCACACGCAGCAGGTGAAATTTGGGCAACTATGCTTTGGGAAAGCTATGTAGCACTTATCAACGAGCACGGCTTTGAAGACGCGCAAAACCGCATGGCTAACTACTTAGTTGCTGGTTACAAGCTAACTCCGGTTGCTCCGCTATATACAGAAGCACGTGATGCTATCTTAGCTGCAGCGTACGCAGTAGACCCAGAAGATTACAAACTAATCTTAGGTGCATTCGCTAAGCGTGGTATGGGCTTAGGTGCTGTAGCACCAGAGCGTTTCAGCGAAGATTTATCCGGTGTTGTTGAATCAGACAAAATGAAACTTGCTAGCTTCACATTGAAAGATGTGGCAATGAATGCAAACTACAACGGTGCTGAATTAGGTTATTGTTCAAACGATAACGTGCTAGATAAAGGTGAAACAGGCACATTAACTGTTAGCATCATGAACACAGGTAGTGAAGTACTAACGGGTACACAAGCACAGTTAACAGTTGTTAGCGGTCACGATGTAACGTTCGAAAATGATGGTTTAATTACATTCGACGATACAAACCCGTATGCTTCACAAACAAGCGCGCCTATCACGTTTACGCTAAATGATGCAGGCACTGCTGATACACTTGAAATCGAAGTGTCATTCCCTGAACTGTCTGCTGATGACGAAATTGTTGAAGCAGCAACCGATAAAGTATCTTATCTTGTGAACATGGACTTTGAAGATAAAGCACCAGTTAGTTCACAAACTGCTGACGATATGGAAATTGCAGGTGCATCATTACGTGACTGGAAAGAAAACGTAATGACAGGTGATGACCTAGCCGTTGGCACGCAAAGCATGGCAAAAGGTGGTTACGTTCCATTTTTTGATAGCTTTGGGTTTGGTCTTGGCGAGCAAACCATGTACCTAAATAATAATGACTTCCAGTCTGATGTTGCAATCGAATCAAGAGAGTTTGATATCGGTTTTGCGGGTGACTTTGAAGTTTCATTCTGGCACTTCTACCTAATCGAAAACGAGTGGGATGGTGGTGTTGTAGAAATCAGCGTAAACGGCGGTAACTGGGTTGATGTTACTGAAATGGGCGGTACATTTGATGTTGGTTACGATGGCCCTCTAATCGAAAACGACGCGCAAGCACTACAAGATCGCGATACCTTCACAGGTAACAATGTTGATGAAAACGATGTGTATGGTAACTACGAAACAATTCGTTTCGGAACTGAACTAAACGGTAACCGTGCCAAGCTTCGTTTCCGTATTTCATCTGATAATGCCGTTAGTAGCTTTGGCTGGTGGATTGATAACGTAACTGTGAGCAATGTAACGACACCAATCTTCTCAAACGTGATTGCTGGTGATACATTCGCTTGTGATAATGCACTACCATTACTTTCGGTATCAGGTGATGCGACAGTGTCTGAGTCAGCTTCAGGCACATTAACAGCAACAGCGTCAGACCGTAACAGTGATGACACACTAAGCTATGCATGGACGCAACTAAGCGGCACAACTGCAACACTTACAGGTGCTGATACTGCGACTCTAGGCTTCACGCCTGGTGCTATCTCAAGTGATGACGAGTTAGTATTTGAAGTAACAGTGAGCGATGGTACAGACTCTGTATCTGAGCAGTTCACTGTTGCCGTAACTAACGAAGCTGAACAAGAAGAAAGTAATGAAGAGAAGAAATCTAGTAGCGGTAGCTTTGGTTTCTTAACACTACTACTTGCACCACTAGCGCTTATCGGCCGTCGCCGTAAACGTAAATAAGACTTTTAAATAGTGATAACAAAGCCCTTACAGTTCGCTGTAAGGGCTTTTTTGTTTATAAGTTAGCGAGAGTAAAGTTAGCGAGGGGAAAGTTAGCAGCGACTTTACATCGCGTCCTAGAGCCCAGAACCTAGCACCTTTTCGTAGGCGTGAAACTTGTTTCGCGCGTCTGACCGCTGATAGCTGAAGGCTGACAGTTTCTTAATGTTGGGTTTCGCTGCGCTCTACCCAACCTACGTGGAGAGTCAACAGGTTGAATGCTGTGGGGTTATAAACACTCGATAACCCCACGATTCAGCTTACCGTTTAAGGCTTTTAGCTATTGAACGGTTGCTTTTAGGCCGCGGCGTTTTAATAATGCTGATGTGTCTGGCTCTTGACCGCGGAATGCTTTGTACGATTCCATTAGGTCACGTGAGTTACCGACTTCTAAAATTTCTTTACGGTATTTATCACCGATTTCACGTTTTAGACCGCCTTGCTCTTGAACAAAGGCAAAGGCGTCTGCTGCTAAGATTTCACTCCACATATAAGCATAGTAACCCGCTGAATAACCGCCGCCCATTGAGTGTGAGAAGAAGGCTGACTTATAACGAGGTGGTACAAATGCTACATCAACACCATGTTTTGCAAGCGCTTGTTGCTCAAACTTTTCAATGTCTTGTAAAGGAGCATCAGCAGAGAGTGAATGCCATTCCATATCAAGTAGTGCAGCAGCAACGTATTCTAGGGTATCAAAACCTTGGTTGAAGCTACGTGATTGAATTACTTTTTTCAGTAGCTCATCAGGAATTGGCTCGCCAGTTTTATGGTGTTTCGCATAGTTAGCGATAACTTCAGGATACATTGCCCAATCTTCTTCAAATGTTGATGGGAATTCAACGAAGTCACGTGATACTGAGGTGCCAGATAGAGTAGGATACTTCACGTTTGAGAACATGCCGTGTAAGCCATGGCCTAGCTCGTGGAAGATCGTTGTTGCTTCATCATAACTGATAAGCGTAGGTTCGCCATTCGCGCCTTTTTGAATGTTCATTACGTTTACGACAACTGGCTTTTGTTCTTTAAGGCCTGATTGTTTAACGAAAGAAGTCATCCATGCACCACCACGTTTACCTTCACGCGCGAAGTAGTCAGCAAAGAAAATGGCTAAGCTTTTACCATTTTCATCAAATAACTCATAGGCTTTTACATCCGGGTGATAAACCGGAATATCGTTACGTGGTTTAAAGGTGATACCGTATAAACGGTTCATGGTGAAGAATACGCCGTCTTCTAAAACACGGTTGAACTCGAAATATTCTTTCACTGCATTTTCGTCAAGGTTGTATTTATCTTTACGCACTTGCTCTGCGTAGAATAACCAATCCCATGGCTGTAATTTGAATTGCTCACCTGACTCATCAATCTTAGCTTGAATTGCAGCGGCCTCAGCGTTGACGTTCTGCATTAATGCAGGGATCATACTCGCAAACATATCAAATACAGCTTGTGGTTTTTTCGCCATTTGCGACTCTAAACCAAAATCAGCCCAGCTATCGTAACCTAATAGTTTCGCTTTTTGAGCACGTAAGTGAGCAAGTTCTGCCACGATATCACGGTTACTATTTTCGCCCGATAATGCACGCTCAGCTGATGCACGCCATACTTTTTCACGTAAATCGCGGTTTTTCAGTGTTGCCAGAATAGGCTGACGCGTGGTGTTTGTGATCTTAATTAGGTATTTGCCTGGATGGCCAGCTTCTGCAGCGGCATTGGCAAGCTGCTCAATTTGACCTGCTGGTAAGCCCTCAAGCTCTGCTTTGTCATCCACTAAAACAACATTTGTTTTAGTCAGCGCTAATAAGTTTTGTGAGAACTGAGTTGTTAAGCTCGAGTGCTTTGTATTGATATCACGAATTTGTTGTTTTTGCTCTGCACTTAATTTTGCACCAGCACGCACAAAACGTTTGTAGTAAACGTCTAATAAACGCTTTTCTTCAGCAGTTAAGGCAAGGCTGTCAGCTTCGCTGTGAATAGCCGCTACTTTCTCAAAAAGTGCTTTATTTAAGAAAATGTTGTCGCTATGAGCCGCTAGTTTTGGCGCTAACTCTTTTTGTAATTCACGACGTGCCGGGTTTGAATCCGTACCCGCTAAGTTATAAAAAATACTGCGTGTGCGTGTTAATAGCTCACCACTTTTCTCAAGCGCAACAATCGTATTGGTAAAATCAGGCTTTGCTGGATTGTTGATAATAGCTTGCACTTCAGCCATTTGCTCAGACATGCCTTTATTAAATGCCGGCATGAAATGTTCATCTTTAATCGCACTGAAATCAGGCGTTTCGTATTGTAATACGCTTTTCACAAACAGTGGGTTAGCTTGCTCATTTGCAGCAACAGGCGCTGATTGCTCTGATTTAGGCGTTGATGTTGTTGTTTGCGGTTCTGAACAGGCTGTGAGTAACAGCGCAGAACTGATCGCGGTTGCGATTAGGTGTTTCATAGTTTTTCTCTTGTCATTTTTAAAATTAAATTGTGTCGATATAACCTTGCACATACGTTTTATAAGCTCTTGATTTGCATAGCGGTTAAAACGGATTACAAAAAGATGCTAAAAAAGCACTTATATGAGGCAGGTATCACCATGTGATCAATGAGCCCAGCATACTGTGTCTTATTATAATTGACCTCATACGTTGCGATAAGGTGATTATTGGCTGCGATAAGCCGTTAAAATTCTCTAAGATCGGAAAGCCACTTATAACTTTACAGCTTAAATAGCTCGACCCAATTGATCTTTTTGACTCATAACAGTGTCCAAATAAAAACTTTGTGGTATGTTATATTGTAACAATTTAGTCTGCAATCAATCTTGCCATGGAGTGCATTTTTTTACGATAAGTTGCAAATGTTGCTGAATAAGCAAGGAGTCATATGGCTATCATAATCAAACACGCCTGCGTTGTTAATGAAGGACAGCGCGAATTAAACGATGTACGAATTGTTGGTAATCGAATCGCTGAAATTGCCAAAGATATCAGTGCCAAGGCCAATGATGAGGTAATTGATGCAAGCGGTCTGTTGCTATTACCAGGCATGATCGACGATCAAGTTCATTTTAGAGAGCCAGGCCTTACTCACAAAGGCACGATTGCCAGTGAATCTGCCGCTGCAGTGGCCGGTGGCATTACAAGTTTTATGGAAATGCCTAATGTCTCACCTTCGACTACCACGGCAAAAGCACTTGCAGATAAATACGCGATAGCGGCGCAAACGAGCGCTGCGAATTATGCGTTTTACTTTGGCGCAACCCCAGACAACCTTGATGAAATTAAAGCTCTTGATGCTAAAAATGTATGCGGCGTTAAAGTGTTTATGGGAGCATCAACAGGTGATTTACTGGTTGAACACCCACATGCTCTAGAGGCCATTTTTCGGGAAAGCCCAGTACTCATTGCAACTCATTGCGAGCAAGGGGAGGTTATTCAACAAAACCAGCGCCGAATAGAAAAACGCTATGGTGAGTTACGAATAGAACATCACCCGCTAATTCGTGATGAGTTAGTGTGTTATGCATCATCATCGTACGCCGTATCGCTGGCAAAACGCTATGGCTCACAGCTGCATGTTTTACACCTTACAACAGCAAAAGAGCTAGAGCTATTTAGTAACGCACCTATAGAGCAAAAACACATAACCGCCGAAGCTTGTGTGCATCATTTGTGGTTTAACCAAGATGATTACACACACTATGGCAATCAAATTAAATGTAACCCTGCCATAAAATCAGAGCAAGATCGCCAAGCGCTACTCGCAGCAGTACGCGATGGTCGCATTGATATTATTGCCACCGATCATGCCCCTCATACTTGGCAAGAAAAGCAGCAACAATACAGCGCTGCACCAGCAGGACTCCCGCTCGTCGAGCATGCATTACTATCGTTACTTGAGCAGGTAAAACGTGGTGCGTTGAGCCTAGAGCAAGTCGTTGAAAAAACAGCGCATAACGTGGCAAAGCGATTTGCTATCGAAGATCGAGGGTTTATCAGAGAAGGTTACTTTGCAGATTTAGTCCTGGTTGACCCAAGCGCAGAAAAGCACGTTGAGCACACAAACACACATTACTTATGCCAATGGACCCCTTTCAATGGCACTACTTTTTCACACCGAATAACACATACCTTTGTAAATGGTGAGTGTGTCTTTGATGGACAGCACGTATACCCGCACAAGCAGGCCGCTATGGCCTTAACATTCAATCGTTAAAAGAAGTTGATATGCAATTACCCGATATTACCTCGCACTCTAATGTAGATTTTCAGTCGCCTTTAAAATGGGTTGGCATGGAAAAAATAGCATTGCCTTTGAAACTTGCACAACCTCATGTTGATGTGCACCTGAATGCCAAAGCCGATATTTTTGTTAGCCTTGATAGTGATGCTAAAGGCATTCATATGTCGCGTCTTTATTTATTACTTAATCAGCTATTGGCTAATCAAAGCTTATCGACTAAGCGTATTAACGAGTTTATGGAAGCCGTTTTAGCATCACAAAAAGGCTTAAGTAAAGGCGCAAAACTGGTGCTGCATTTTGATTTACCGCTGCTAAAACCAGCACTCCTTAGCGACAATGCCGGATACAATGCTTACCCTGTTGTTTTAACGATAACTAAGAAGCAGTCGATGACTATCAACTTAAAAGCTGATGTAGCCTACAGCAGTACCTGCCCGTGTTCAGCGGCATTATCGAGGCAGCTTTTGAGCGAAGCCGTCGATAAACAATTTAGTGATGAGCATATAGATAAAGCCTCTTTACTCAGTTGGCTTGCAAGTGCAAAGGGCTCTATTGCAACCCCTCATAGCCAGCGATCTTATGCTTATATTGATGTCACTTTTAGTAGTGAGAAGCTACCTGATATTGGCGGCTTTATCACAGTATGTGAGCAAGCCATAGGCACCCCTGTACAAACGGCCGTGAAGCGTGAAGATGAACAAGCATTTGCTGCCCTTAACGCAAAAAACTTACTGTTTTGCGAAGATGCAGCGAGGCGATTAAAACAGTGTTTCGAAACCATGCCGAGTATTGCTGATTACCAGTTTAAGGTTGAACACCAAGAAAGCTTACATGGCCACAATGCCGTGGTTCATGAATCTAAACATTAAGCTGATGAGTCTAAGTGTTAGGCTCATGAACCTAAAATGGTTTACAAATTTTGACATTAGCGGTCGCAAATTATTGCTATTCATCTTCACAATGATAATGATATGACCGCTAAAAATGATAAACATAATAATATAAAGGACGACTATGCGTTTTAAATTTATTGCTGCTGCAGTGGGTCTCGCTGTAGCAAATGTTGCTGTTGCCGACGAAGGCATGTGGCAACCTCACCAGCTACCAGAGCTTGAATCAGTGTTAAAAGCGAAAGGCTTGAGCATTGATGTAGAGTCAATTTCTAAATTAACAGAGTTTCCGATGAACGCGGTAATTAGCCTTGGTGGCTGTACTGCTTCGTTTGTTTCACCGAAAGGCTTAGTCGTAACTAACCATCACTGTGCCTATGGTTCGATTCAATATAACTCGACCACCGAAAACAACATTTTAGAAAATGGCTTTTTAGCAAAAACAACGGGCGAAGAAGTGCTTGCAGCGCCGGGTTCTCGTGTTTATGTAACCGAGGAAGTGGTTGAAGTAACTGATAAAGTAAACCAAGGTACTGAAAAGCTAACGGGTAAAGCACGTTTTGATGCTATTCAAGCAAATGAAAAAGCACTTGTTGGTGAGTGTGAGCAAGACCAAAGCTACCGCTGTAATGTGTATACTTTCCACGGTGGTCTTGAGTATTACCTGATCAAATCGCTAGAAATCAAAGATGTGCGTTTAACATATGCACCCGCTATGGGCGTCGGTAAATACGGCGGCGATATCGACAACTGGATGTGGCCGCGTCACACAGGTGATTTCTCGTTCTATCGCGCGTATGTTGGCAAAGATGGCAAGCCTGCTGAATATTCAGAAGACAACGTGCCGTACCAAAGTGATGCGTTTTTAAAAGTAAGCGCTAAAGGCGTTCAAGAAGGCGATTTTGTGATGGTGACCGGTTACCCAGGCAGCACAAACCGTTACCGTATTTCGCCTGAAGTTGACTATGTGTTTAACACGGCCTACCCATTAGCGCGTAAGTATAATTCGAAATATGTCTCGTTAATCGAAGAAAATGCACCAGAGGGTTCAGAGGCACGTATCGCTTACGAAAGCACGATTGCGGGTTATAACAACTACATTAAAAACTACGGTTCAATGATTGAGAGCTTTAATAAAGGGTCAATGTATAGCCGTAAGCAACAATTCGAAAAAGATCTCACCGCGTGGATCAATGAAGATAGTAAGCGCAAAGCTAAATACGGACAGGTACTTGCTGATTTATCTGCGCTAGTTGCACAGTCGCAAGAGCATAACCAGCGTGACCGTATGTTAGGTTACGTACACCGCTCACAAATGATTTCAACTGCTCGACGTTTATACCGTTTAGCTTACGAAAAACAAAAGCCAGATGCTGAGCGCGAAAGCGGTTATCAAGAGCGTGATATGCCACGTATCGAGTCTCGTTTAAAAAGCATGAGCCGTCGTTATGATGAAGCCGTAGATAAAGCTATTTTACTGTACTTTATTGAGCAATATGCTGCATTACCTAAAGACGAGCGAGTTGCAGAGGTTGATAAAGCACTGGGTCTAACAAACGGTTTTGATAAACAAAAACAGCAAGCCATGCTTGATGATATGTATGCTAAATCGGTTCTTGCAGATGAAAGCAAACGTTTATGGATGGCAGATCTTGACCTTGCTCAGTTAAAGCAAAGTAGCGATCCATTCATTCAATATGCGCATGCAATTTTTGCGGTCACAAAAGATATTGAAGATGCGAAAAAAGAACTGGCTGGTAAACAGCAAGCTGCTCGCCCTGCATTAATGGAAGCAATCATTGCTTATAACAAGGCACTTAATAAGCCTGTTTATGCAGACGCTAACAGCACCCTGCGTGTAACTTACGGTACGGTAGGCGGCTATTCACCGCAAGATGGCTTAGTGGCAACCCCCTTTACATCGTTAGAAGGACTGCTTGCTAAAAACACCGGTGTTGAACCATTCAACTCACCAGAGAAACAAAACGAGTTAATTAAGCAAAAGCTTTATGGCGATTATACCGGCGGTATGAATACTGTTCCGGTTAACTTTTTATCGAACGTAGATACCACAGGTGGTAACTCAGGCTCTCCAACGTTAAACGGTAATGCTGAGCTCGTTGGTTTATTATTTGATGGTGTTTACGAAAGCATTATTGGTGATTGGGATTACGATGAGAACTTAAATCGCTCAATTCACGTTGATTCACGATACATGTTGTGGGTAATGGATAAAGTTGATAATGCTCAAAACCTACTTAAAGAGATGACTATCGTTAAGTAATCTAAGTTTAACGTTAATTTTAGCATTAAAATGCCAGTCTAGCAGACTGGCATTTTTGTTTTTTATAAAAATAAAAGCATTAAATATCATGAGGTTGAAAAAAATTTATAAAAATTAATTTTTCTTAAGTTTTATTTAAGTTTCGCTCGATAAATTTTACACATAACCTAAGTGGAGCGAACAATTATGCTTTCAGTTCAACAATCACATCAAACTCAAGTTCAAGAGCCGGCTTTTGTTTGCTCTCGTGAAGGAGGTCAATTCCGTGACCGCCTTGAGAGTAATATCAAGCAAGGTTTTGCTGCAGCTTATGATGCGAAAATTTCGCAGTTCATGCCGCTACTGTGTGAGCTTAATGTTGATGATGAAGTATGTACGTTAGGTCTTCGCTCTGCATCACAACCTTTGTTTATTGAACAATACCTCCCTGCGTCTATTGAGCACTTTGTCGGTGCCAAGCGAGAGCATATTTTTGAGCTAGGTAATTTATGCTCAACGCATCGAAAAGCCACCTTGGCACATTTTGTTTTAATGAACGAGGCACTCTATCAAGCAGGGGCAAAATATTTAGTGTTTTGTGCAACCCGTAAAGTGAGAGCGCTATTAAAAATGCTGGGTGTGAATTGCAAAGAAATCGGTGTTGCCAATGCACAAGCACTACAAGATCCAGCAAGCTGGGGTAGCTATTACGACAATCAACCAACCATTTGTGTGGTTGACCTAAACGAAGCTCATCAGCGTGTATTAAATACCCCCGTTTTATTCAATATCAAACAGCAGTGTTTACAGTCATCGCTTGAGCTTGCTGTATTTTTGGAGGCGTTATGAGTTGGTTAACACAGTTATCACATAAAGATAGCGATACCTTAATGATTTGCCACAAAAGCGATGGTGTGCGCTCACTAACTAAACAAGAATTTACTGAGCAAGTAACTCGTTTACTACCTACTTTGGCAGAATTTGATGCCCAAGGTGTGGCTTATCAATTAGATAACACACCTGCTTGGTGTGTATTAGAAGCTGCGCTTAGCGAGCTTAAAAGAGTGGCCATTCCGCTACCAACGTTTTTTACGGCTCAGCAAGTAGCGTTTGGTTTGCAAAATAGCGGAGCAGGGCTATTTGTATGTGACCGTGCTTACGAAGGTGAGCATGCTAAATTAGTGGCGTTAGTAGATGTATGTAAGCATTATCCTTTATATGTTTACCAATTGAGTAATACACAGCCTGTGCCATATTTTTCAAACACGCAAAAGATTACCTTTACGTCAGGCTCAACAGGCACACCGAAAGGCGTGTGTTTATCGCTTGAGAGTCAATTGCAGGTGGCAACATCACTTTATCAAAGCATTGATTTAGAAAAGCCAAACCATTTGTGTTTACTGCCGCTACCGGTTTTGCTTGAGAATTTAGCCGGTGTTTATGCGCCGCTATTAGCTGGTGGCACGGTTAATTTAGTGCCTTTAGCTGAACTTGGTTTTTCTGGTGCACAGTTACTTGAGCCACACAAATTAGTAGCCGCAATTGAGCGCACTGAGCCAAATACCCTTATTTTAGTGCCTGAACTACTGACTTGCTTAGTGGCTTTCGCAAAGCAAGGTTGGCAAGCACCTAAAAGCTTAAAGTTTATTGCAGTAGGTGGTGCTGTTGTAAGCCAAGCGCTTATTAAGCAAGCCCGTGAGTTCGGTTTACCGGTTTATCAAGGCTATGGTTTGTCTGAATCGTCATCGGTAGTGAGCTTAAACACTCGCGATGATGATGACATCGGCACCGCAGGGCGAGTACTTAAGCACATTCAATACAAAATTGAAAATGGCCAGCTTTATATCAAGGGTTCATTGTTTTTGGGGTACTTAGGTCAAGCCGGGCAAAATGCTGACGATTGGTATGCAACCGGCGATCTCGTTACTGAGCAAGCAGGTCGCTTGATTATACAAGGCCGCTTGAAAAATCAGCTGATCACCAGCTTTGGGCGCAATATCAGCGCCGAATGGCCAGAGTCGTTATTACTTAGCCACAGCCAGGTACAACAAGCGGTGGTGATTGGCGAAGGCCAGGCATTTTTAGCTGCGCTTATCTATGCAAACCAAGCGATGAATGACACTGAACTTGCTGCCCATATTACGGCACAAAACGCGCAACTACCCGAATACGCACAAATCAGAAAATGGCATCGAATGGCAGAGCCTATGAGCCACACGCAAGGTTTATTAACCAGCAATAGTCGCCCAAAACGCGATGTTATCAATCAATTTTTTGCTGCAGAGATCTCTGCACTTTATCAAGAGGCGACGAGCATGAGTCAATTTTTCAATACATTACAAGCCGAAACACAAACAGAGCGTGACTACCTTTTAGCTGCGCCGATTATTGGCCGCGTTTTTAAAGGTGAAGTAAGCCTAAGTGAATATGCATCGTTCTTAACGCAAGCTTATCACCATGTTAAGCACACAGTACCACTGTTGATGGCAGTCGGTGCAAAGCTGAGCGATAAACAAGAGTGGCTGCGCGAAGCTGTTGCAGAATACATCGAAGAAGAGTTAGGCCACCAAGAATGGGTGCTAAACGATATTGCAGCCTGTGGTTTTGATAAAGAGCAAGTGCGTCATTCTCGTCCACAGTTTTCGACCGAATTAATGGTGTCGTATGCCTATGATGCAATTAATCGCGGAAACCCATTAGCATTCTTTGGCATGGTTCATGTGCTTGAAGGTACTTCGATTGCATTAGCCGATAATGCAGCAGGGCAAATTCGTGAGGCTGTAGGCTTACCTAAAAAGGCGTTTACCTACCTTACTTCGCACGGTGCACTGGATATTGAGCATGTGAAGTTTTTCGAAAACCTCATGAACAAAATTGATAACGAGGACGACCAGCAAGCCATCATTCACGCCGCAAAATGTTTTTATAAATTGTACGGCAATATTTTCCGTGACCTCGATTCAGAACCTTTCTTTAGCGAGGCTGACTTGGAGCAAAGCGCATGAGTAGCCCAGTATGTGTGCTAACCGGTGCAACAGGGGGGATTGGCCGTGCTATTGCCCTTCGCCTTGCAAAAGAAGGTTGGCGTTTATTACTTGTTGGTCGAAATGTGAAGCAACTTGCTGCACTGCAATTGGAATGTGGCAATGATGCTGAGTATTTTCAGGCTGACCTAAGTAACAGTGAATCTCGCGATGACCTTGCTAAGTTTGCTCAGCAAATTGGCGGGGCAACGTTACTAATCAATAACGCAGGCGTTAATGTAATGCAGGGGTTTAGTGAAATTAGCGAGCAGCAAATTGATCACCTGTTAAATATTAATCTGCATGTGCCTATTAAATTATGTCAGCTGTTTTTACCACAAGTGACCCGTAATAAAGGCACGATTGTCAATATTGGTTCGTCGTTTGGCAGCATTGGTTATCCATATCAAACCTTGTACTGCGCTAGCAAGTTTGGCCTAAGAGGGATGACCGAAGCCCTTGCCAGAGAGCTCAGCCACAGCGATGTCAAAGTATTGTATTTAGCGCCTCGTGCGACTGACACCGCAATTAATTCGCCGCAAGTACGTGCGATGAACAAAGAGCTGGGTAACACCATGGATCCGCCAGAAAAAGTGGCTGATGCATTAATAGATTTAATTAAATCAAAAAAACGACGTCGTTTTATTGGTTTTCCAGAAACATTATTTGCCCGTATTAACGGCGCATTTCCATCACTTGTTGATAACGCAATAGCAAAACAACTTCCTAAAATTAAAAGTTTTTTTGCCAACTAAATTGATCAAGGTGAATGATTATGACTAAACTAAATTTAAAAGCCCTAATGATGTTAGGTGTTATCATGGCTGTGCCTGCAAAAGCCGACTTTAATAGCGATTTAAGTTCGGTGCAAAAACAGTGGGCAGTGGTTAATTACGAATTAGTTGACGATGCGCAGTTAGATGCATTCGAAAAATTAGCGAGCGAAACCGCAGTGTTTACAAAAGCGAACGACCAGCAAGCAGCCAGCCATATTTGGTACGGTATTGTGCTATCGAGCTATGCGGGGGCGAAAGGAGGTTTAGGCGCGCTAGGTCTTGCAAAAGATGCGAAAGCACAATTTGAAAAAGCGCTAAGCCTAGATCCAAAAGCGCTTGATGGCTCAGCATACACGAGCCTTGCAACCTTATACGGTAAAGTACCTGGTTGGCCAATTGGGTTTGGTGATGACGATGAAGCGAAAAAATTGTTTAAGCAAGCGCTTGAATTAAACCCGCGTGGTATCGATAGCAACTATTTATATGCGTCATTCCTATATGACGAGCGCAAGTATAAATCAGCTAGAGAGTTTTTATTGGTTGCACAGCAAGCGCCAGCACGCCCTGATAGACCAAAAGCAGATCTTTACCGCCAACAAGAAATTACTAAGCTATTGGCTAAGGTAGAGAAAAAAATAAAGAGATAAACTATGCATTTATTGCTCGTTGAAGACGACCACTTAGTGGCAGAAGGCCTGTGTCGTTCTTTACGTCAACAAGGATACAGTGTTGAACATAGTTCGACCGTTAAGTCAGCGATGCAATGGCTGAAAAATGATGAAATTGAGCTGGTAGTCCTTGATTTAGGACTACCAGACGGTGATGGCATCGACATTTTAAAACACATCAAAAAGCATCGTAAAAACCTGCCCGTGGTGATTTTAACGGCTCGGGGTAGTATTGATGATAAAGTTATGGGGCTTGATTTAGGTGCTGATGATTACCTAGCAAAGCCTTTTGATCCCGCAGAATTATTTGCCCGTCTTCGGGTTGCCAGCAGGCGTGTGACCCAAGCTCAGACCAGCACTTTAAAAGTCGGTGATGTTGAAATGGACACCGCCGCTTTTACCGTGAGCTTTCAAGGTGAGCCAGTAAACTTGCCGCGCAAAGAGTTTATGCTCCTTAAAGCCTTGCTAGAAAACCAAGGTCGCGTGCAATCAAAACAGCAGTTAGAAAGTAAACTGTACGAATGGGGCGAAGAGGTGGGGTCTAATACCATCGAAGTACACATTCATCACTTGCGTAAAAAATTCCCAAAAGAGTTTATTAAAACCTTGCGCGGCATTGGTTATGTGGTGGGTAAACGCTAGTGTCAATTCGTAAAAGGCTGACTCTACTTATATTGTCTATGGTGATCTTAACCTGCTTTTTGGCATTTACTAAAGGTTACCGTGAAAGTATGAATCAGGCTGAAGCACTGCTCGATAACGAGCTAGTAACGCTGGCACATGTGTTAATCGAGCAGCCACTCAGTAAAGAAACTCCAGCTTATACCAGTGATTTACCGCAGTTATTGTTTCAAGTTTGGGTTGATGACAGCTTGGCCTCAAGCTCAAAATCATTGCAGCAAAATCTTAGTAATCAAAGTCAGTGGCAAACCGGGTTTAGTGTTGAGAACTTGGCTGGGCAACGCGTCAAAGTGTATCGCTTAAGCGAAGGTAATAAGCGGGTGCTTATTGCTGAGCCTTTGAGTAAACGTGTGGCGCTAACCGAAACCGTGATTCTATCGGCCATGACGCCGCTGTTATGGAGTGTGCCTATCCTTGCCCTCCTTATTAGTGTGTTTGTAAAACAAGGGCTTGCGCCACTAACTCGGTTATCAAATCAACTTAAACACCGTCAAGCAAATGACTTTACTGCAATCCCGTGGCAAACCCCAGAGCAAGAAATAAAACCCGTAATTAGCCGCTTAAACGCTCTATTCAAACGGGTTGAAAGTGCCTACTTACGAGAGCGCTTTTTTGCTTCTGATGCGGCCCACGAACTGCGTACCCCGCTCAGTAGTTTAAAAATCAATGTGCATAATTTAGTGGCTCAAGGTGTTGAGAGTGTTGAGCTTGATGCGATGGAAAAAGGCGTTGATAAACTGAGCAATATCGTTGAGCAAATGCTGATTTTGGGGCGTACTTATCCAGAGCAATGGCAAGCGCAATTTAGCCCCGTGTCGGTGTTAGAAATTAGCCAACAAGTTGTTGCACAACTTTATGATCGTATTGACGAAAAAGAGCATACCATAAGCATTGATGGCGATGATTTTATCATTGCCGGTGACGAATTCACCTTAGTTACTTTGTTTGGCAATTTACTGAGTAACGCCATAAAATATACCCCAGCTGTGGGAGAAATTTGTATTACGCTGAAAACCGAAAATAATCGTTTTATTTGGCAAATAGATGACTCGGGTCCAGGTATTGATGAAGCTCAAAAACAGCGCATTTTTAACCGCTTTTACCGTGTGGGTGGTGATAAACATCCATCAGGTGAACAAGGAGCCGGGCTTGGTATGGCCATTGTTGAACACATAGTCTCGATTTATAATGCTGATATTGCTTTAGCAGATAGTCACCTTGGTGGCTTGCGAGTGAGTGTCTCTTTTATGCAAGGAGATGTCAGTGAATAAATGGATTTTAGCGCTTTCTATGCTGCTACTATGTATGTCGTCTTGGCTTGCCTATGCCAAAGAGTACAAGCTGATTTTAAAAGATCATTTGTTTTACCCCGCTGAAATAACAGTACCTGCCAATAAAAAGCTGCGATTAGTTATCGAAAACCAAGATGATACCCCAGAAGAGTTCGATAGCTTTGACTTAAACCGTGAAAAAGTGCTCTACCCAGGTCGTAAGAGTGTCATTTATATCGGACCGCTCAGCCCTGGACGTTATGATTTTTTTGGAGAATTTTCGCCTAATACAGCCAGAGGAACTGTCGTGGCTACGGAGGTGAATGATGCTGATAACTAGTTTATTAATGAGCATTAATCAGCTTTTACCTGTGGTTATTTTAGCTGTGCTTTTGAGTTTGATCGTGCCTTTAAGTCAGCGCCAGCTGAGTATTTATGCCGTTATTGGTACCCTGATGAGCTTAGTATTTGTACAAGCCGCTGCTTGGCTGAGTCAGTTATTTGATCACCGAGGCTTAGAGTTCATACAAATGCTGCTGTGTATAATGATTTTTGTCGCTGCACTAATGAGTTGTCAGCATCGAAAAATGGCGGCTGCACTGGCCTTGATTGCAACCATGACCTTGTATTTAAGCCATTACATGATCTATTTGGTCAGCTTTTGGCACAGTAAAGATACCGCTGAGCCATTGATACTCGGTACATGTTTAGGTGTGGGCATTTGTATTAGTTTTGGTGTGTTATTGTTCTTTTTACTGGAAAGTATCGTCAGACGTGCAGGTGTGCAGCCTTTAGTCGTGCTGCTTGCCTTTAATGCAACAGCAAAGTTATTGATATTTCTCGATTTAGCAAGTCAGGTCGACTTACTAGACGTGACCTCAAATTATTTAGATTGGCGTGGATTTTTAGTTGAAAACTCAGAGCTTGGGCGCGTATTAAAAGCCTTAGTGGGCTACGAAGCCACGCCGAGTAAAACTGCGCTCTGGGTGTATGTTATTGCTGCTGTAGTATTTATTGCATTAGCGCGCGTTTTAAAAATTAAAAAGACAGAGGAGCCAGTATGCGGTTCTTAATAATTAGCTTAAGTTGCTTGTTGTTAGCAAGTGTCAGCCAAGTCGCGCAGGCAGATGGCATGGTGGTTGATAAAGTATATCACCCTTATGTGATGCCGTTTGAACGTGAGGTCGAGTGGCGTTTAGTGTCTCGGCAAACCGATAACGGTAATGTCCTTGCACAGCGTGCAGGCTTTGGTGGCGCAATTAACGACACCATGAGTCTTGAGGGCTACTTAGTTGGCGAACGAGATGATAACGGTGATTTTGGCTTATCTTCGTATGAGCTTGAGTTACGTTGGCAGCTGGTTGAGCAAGGCCGTTTATGGGCCGATTGGGGAGCGTTATTTGAGCTTGAAAAGCAGCATAATATCGATGCATACGAAGCAACAACTGGGTTTTTATGGGAAAAAGAGTTTGGCCGTACAAGCCTGACTATGAACGCATTTTTAGTGTATGAATGGGGCGCTGATATTGCAAACGAGTGGGAAAGCGAGTTTCGCTTACAATACCGTTATCGCTATCGTTCAGCCTTTCAACCATCGATAGAAATCTATGCGGGAGAGGACTTTTTTGGGGTTGGTCCAGGCTTTATTGGGCTACACAGATTTAGCCCTAAACGCCAGTTAAAATGGGAAGCGGGTTTTATTAGTGAACTTAGTCAATCGGGCAAAGATCACAGCTTTCGTTTAGCACTTGAGTTTGAGTTTTAAGGACTGTTTTAGTTACTTTAAAGTAGCTTAAGTGCCCTGTTTATATAGCCTAGCAAACGATAGTATTTGACATATTCTGGCAACTCTATATAGTGAGCGGTAGCTAAAAAGCGTGTAATTAATAAATCTTTATTTCGTTGTTGTATAAGTAATACTTGTAGTACCGTCCTGAAGTTTTTAAGTTCCATCTGATTTTTTGCTACACCCGCCCACTATGGGCAATATTTAATTTTTTATATCAGGAATATGACTATGTCTAACGTTGTTTCAGGTACAGTTAAGTGGTTTAACGAATCTAAAGGTTTTGGTTTCATCGAGCAAGAAAATGGTCCAGACGTTTTCGCTCACTTCAGCGCTATCCAATCTGAAGGTTTCAAAACTTTAGCTGAAGGCCAACGTGTAGAGTTCACTCTATCACAAGGTCAAAAAGGCCCTCAAGCGGACAACATCAAGCCGCTATAATTTTACTGAAAAGTAAAATAGAGAAGAAGCAAGCTACGGCTTGCTTTTTTTATGTCTAAAAATTGACTGGACTAGTTAATATTTCTATATTTAATGCAGCTGTGTCATTAGAGTGTATTAATTATTTTAAAATATTTGTTGTTAGCGTGCCTAAACTTTGCACCTGTAGTGTTTGCAAAAGAAAGTGTCACCATTTACACCGAGCATTTCCCGCCATATAACTTCTCAAATAAAGGGCATTTAGAGGGTATTAACTTAAAGTTTGTTAAGGCCATGTGCATCGATGCCAAAATTAAGTGCAATTTTGAGCTCTTACCTTGGTCAAGAGCATTCCACTTGGCGCAACAACAGCCCTTGTCAGGGTTAGTCTCTACAGCCCGAATTACGCAAAGAGAAAAGCTGTTTAACTGGGTAGGGCCGTTGGCCTCATCGCGAAATTTCTTTTATAGATTAAAATCAAATGAGCGTATTAATCCACTTGATCTACCCCAGGTAAAAGAACATAGCCTATGTGTTGTGCGTAATAGTATCTATGAGCAATTTGTAGAAACAATTGGTTTTAGTGATGGTAAAAATTTGCTGAAAGTGAGTCATAGTTATGAGTGTCTTAATTTATTTTTCAAAAATAAAATCGAGCTAATTATTGGTTCAGATCTATCATTTGATTATCAGCTAACTCAATACGGGCACCCTGGACGAGAAGTCGTTAAGCTAGTTGAGCTTCCTCTTAACGATACATTAGGGAATTATTTAGCATTAAATAAAAACATACCCATCGATGTAGTTGAACGTTTGCAATCAAGTTACGAAAAGCTAATTGCTCAGGGTAAGTTAGACTTTTTTATTGAGCAATATAGTAATACCAATACAAAATAATTTTTATTAGTCATCGTTAGCCGTTGAAGCTATCGGTAGCTGAGTACTACTATCATGGTGCAGTGTAAAAGGCACTGGGGTTGTTCAGAGTAGCAAATAACGAATTTTTCTTGCTCTTACTTAAGGCCTATTTGTTCGCATGACCTGACTATATAGCGTTGATGCCTGAATCTCAGCAAACGCATTTTTTAATGCATTGATATGGTGTGGGTTAGTATTTTTGTTTGCAGCTAGGAACCCTTTCATCGCTAAAAAATCAATTGCAAAGGCAAAGTGTAAGCGCGATTCATCAAGGCCTAATTCATTAGCCATAGCGGCGATATAGTTTTTATCGTCAATGATTAAATCAACCTTCCCCGACATCAACAACTGATATGACTTATTGATGTCTGAAGTATACACAACAGTGTAACCGCGCTCAGTTAAGCGTTGTGCTGCTAAGTCATGACGCTGAACTGCTATCTTGTATTGTTTGGCTTGCTCATTAGAGGTGATGTTTATATCGCGGCGTTCGCTTAATTTCACAAAGCCCATTTCATAGGTGGCTACTTCACCAATCCAATAGAAATGATGTTCACGCTCTGGAGTTTTAGCCATGCTGTAAATGAAAGTATTCGGCTTTTTTAGTGCCATATTATAAGCACGGGCCCAAGGGTAGAGCTCTATATTGGCATTTAAGTTTGCTTTGGCAAAAATAGCTCTTACTAATTCAGTGCTTTTACCGGCAACTTGGTTATTGATCAAGGTTTGATTGGGCGGTGATAGTTCGGTAACAACGGTTAGGGTCGGCTTGCAAAGGGCTGGCCAACTTAAGAAAAAGGTTAGTATATAAATTCTAAAATAGTTCATTTATGCACTTAAAAGGATTTAGTAAATAAATCTTAGCACATAAAACGATAAAAGGGCCTTGCGGCCCTTGGTGAAGTATCGTTCAAGTCAGATAGACCTTTAACCCCTTAAAGTCCTATCCTATTGTTTTGCAACTACGGCTCATCTCATTAAGTTTCTAAGCTAGCGAGAGGAAAAAACCTGCAATTGCTGCACTCATGAGGTTAGCCATAGATCCTGCTAACACTGCTCTGAGCCCTAAGCGTGCGATATCCTTTCGCCGACTAGGCGCCATACCGCCTAATCCACCTAGTAAAATTGCTATCGATGATAAGTTAGCAAACCCACATAACGCGAATGTGACAATCGCTTGTGTGTGCGCACTTAACGTATCGCGATAATTAATAAAGTCGAGGTAAGCAACAAATTCGTTAACTACAACCTTCTGACCTATAAAACTGCCTGCGATTACTGCTTCGTCCCAAGGTACACCTAATAACCATGCAACCGGAGCGAATACGTAACCTAAAATTTCTTGTAGCGTTAATGTTGGATGATCAAACCAACCACCAATACCGCCTAATAACCCATTTAGAAGTGCAATAAGTGCTACGAAAGCAAGTAACATCGCACCTACGTTCAGTGCTAGTTGCATACCGTTTGCGGCACCTGATGCGGCAGCATCAATTACGTTTACCGGTTTTTCTTCTTGTACGTCTAAATCAGCTAAATCTTCTTTTGGTGTTTCGGTCTCTGGCACAATCATTTTTGCCATTAAGAAACCACCTGGTGCCGCCATAAAGCTGGCTGCAATTAAGTATTTAAGCTCTACACCAATTGTTACGTAACCTGCCATAACAGAACCTGCTACGGTAGCAAGGCCACCTACCATTACCGCAAATAGCTCTGACTTAGTCATGCTGGCGATAAATGGCTTAACAATCAATGGTGCTTCTGTTTGACCAACGAAAATATTGGCGGTTGCAGAAAGCGATTCAGGGCGCGAGGTTTTCAATAGCTTTTGTAAGCCACCGCCTAGAATCTTGATTATCCAATCCATCACCCCGATGTGATACAACACAGCAACAAGTGCTGAGAAGAACACGATAACGGGCAATACTTGTATCGCAAAAATAAACCCTAAGGTATCTTGCGATGCCAGTGAGCCAAATAAGAAGCTAATCCCGTCATTGGCATAACCAATAACCGATGAGACGCCTCGCGACATACTTGCCAGTACGTTTTTGCCCACTTCGAAGAACAAGACAAAGCCACCAATTAACACTTGAAGTAAAAAGGCGATGCCTACAGTTCTTAAATTAATTGCTTTACGGTTCGTTGAAGCCGCAAAAGCAATGCCTAGTAGCACAACAATGCCAACTAAGCTCATAAATGTTGTCATACTGACTGTTTCCCGTTGTTATTGTTGCAGTAAATATTTTATTTTACTTTTAATTATATCAATGGCAACGCGATTCATACCGCCGCGTGTGACTACGAGATCAGCTTTGTGCTTAGATGGCTCAATAAACTGATAAAACATAGGTCGCACTGTCGCTTGATATTGATCAACAACGGACTGTAATGTTCTGCCACGCTGCTCCATATCTCGTTGCATACGGCGCATAAGGCAGATATCTAACGGTGTATCAATGAACACCTTAATATCAAATTCTTTTCGAAGTGCCGGATCACTCAGTAGCAAAATACCTTCAACGATAAGTACTTTTGCAGGTGCCACTCGACGCGTTTCATCGCTTCGGGTATGCATTGCATAGTCATAAGTTGGTACGTCTACTGATTCTCCAGCGCGCAATTGAAGTAAGTGCTCATGCAAAAGCTCATGCTCGAAAGCATCAGGGTGGTCGTAATTGGTTTGCGTTCGATGGTCAAACGGCAAATGCGACTGGTCTTTGTAATAAGCATCTTCTTCGATCACTGCGATCGCGCCCGGTTCAAGCTCATTGACTAATTCGTTATAAATTGTCTTGCTAAAAAGAGACTTGCCCGACGCAGATGCGCCAGCAATAGCTATAATTGTTCGTGTCACTAAAGTTCTCGCCCACACAGAAGGAAACATTGTTAGGTAGATCACAATAGCAAAAAAGACACGATTAATCTCTTTTGCTTCGCTTAGAGATGCAAATTTATAATGTTTCCGTTTTATGAAACAGGACTTATGTCCTGTACCAAAAATTCAAAGAGCATATAAAGTATTCACATATTGATAACGAGGTACCCATGGCAAGAGCACTCATCTTAATGGCAGATAGCCTAGGAATTGGCGCAGCACCTGACGCAGAAAAGTTTGGTGACGTAGGTGCAAATACCTTCGCTCATTTACTTAAAGCCTATGCAGAAGAAACTGGTGAGCACTTATCGCTTCCTAATCTTACCCGTTTAGGTTTAGCTGATGCATGCGAAGCCGCAGGTAAAGAACCTTGTTTAGTCAGTGACCGCCAAGCACCTATTGGCGCATGGGGTTACGCTAAAGAGTTATCAAGTGGTAAAGACACGCCTTCAGGACACTGGGAAATGGCCGGTGTACCTGTGTTATTTGATTGGGGTTATTTCCCAAACACACAGCCGTGTTTTCCACAAGAATTTGTTGATGAGCTAATTGCTCGCGCAGAGATTCCTGGCATTTTAGGTAACTGTTATGCCTCAGGAACGACCATTTTAGAACAGCTAGGTGAAGAGCATATGCAAACCGGTATGCCGATTTGCTACACCTCAGTTGATAGCGTGTTTCAAATAGCCGCGCACGAAGAATCATTTGGACTGGAGAAACTTTATCAGGTTTGCGAAATCGCACGGGCGCTGCTTGATGAAATGAACATAGGAAGAGTGATTGCGCGGCCATTTTTGGGTTCGAGCCGTGACGATTTTGCCCGTACAGGCAATCGTCGTGACTATTCGGTGTTACCTCCGTCGCCAACCTTGCTTGATAAATTATCGCAAGACGGCGGTGAAGTGATCAGTATTGGTAAAATTGCCGATATCTATGCGCACCAAGGCATCACCCAAAAATACAAAGCGCCAGGGCTAATGAACTTGCTTGAGAAAACCTCAGAAGTAATCGCAAGCGCACCTGACCATAGTTTGATTTTTACAAACTTAGTTGATTTTGATGAAAAGTACGGTCATCGCCGTAATGCAGTTGGCTATGCTAAAGCATTAAAAGAGTTTGATGATTACCTACCGACCATCTTAAATCAGCTAAATAGTGATGATGTGTTAATTATCACGGCCGATCACGGATGTGATCCAACAGCAGCAGGCACTGACCATACACGTGAATACGTGCCAGTACTTGCATACCAACCGGGAATGACAAACACCCCGCTTGGAGAACGAGCTAGTTTTGCAGACATAGGTCAAACCCTTGCCCAGTGGTTTAATCTTCCTGCACTTGAATACGGTGATAGCTTTAACGACAAGCTATTAGCGAACAAAAAAGGAAACCAATAATGAGTACTCCTCATATCAGCGCCAATGTAGGCGAATTTGCAGAAACGGTATTAATGCCGGGTGATCCGCTTCGCGCTCAATACATTGCTGAAAACTTTTTAGATGACGCAAAACAAGTAACAGGCGTTCGTAATATGTATGGTTTTACCGGTACCTACAAAGGTAAGCCAGTGAGTATTATGGGTTCTGGGATGGGTATTCCATCAATGTCAATTTATGCCCGTGAATTGATCGTTAGTTACGGCGTTAAAAATCTAATTCGTATTGGTACCTGTGGCGGTATTGGTAGCGATATCAAAATCCGTGACGTTATCTTTGCACAAGGTGCAAGCACAGATTCAAACGTAAACCGTGCGCGCGTACGTGGTTACGACTTTGCCGCAATTGCTGATTTCGGTTTACTACTTAACGGCGTAAACGCAGCAAAAGAATTAGGCATTGAAGCAAAAGTAGGTAATGTATTTACAACAGATACATTCTACCAAGCAGATAACACATTCTATCAAGAATTAGACAAGCTAGGCGTACTTGCTGTTGATATGGAAACAGCTGGCATGTACGGCGTAGCCGCTGAATACGGCGCAAAAGCGATGGCACTATTTACTGTAAGTGACCACGTAATCACTGGTGAAGCAACACCAAGTGAAGAGCGTCAAAGCACCTTTAACGAAATGGTTAAAATTGCTTTAGAATCAATTTAAATAAGTTCCTTGGTAACGTATTCACTGAAATTTGGAAACACGCCCAAAGTGAAGTGAGACTAACCTCAAAGCCGCATTTATGCGGCTTTTTTTATGACTATGTATTTATGCTCGCAACCGCCCCTTAAAACTTGAAAATTCAAGCAATTGTTGCCACTTTTAGTAGAGGAACAACAATTAAGGATGTGTATGTCTAATTGGGTTGAAGCTAAAGTTAAAGATGTTAAATGGTGGACCGACTCACTATTTAGCTTAATTGTTAATGCCGATGTTGAACCATTTGTAGCAGGGCAGTTTACAAAGCTTGCTATGCAAGTGGGTGATAAACGGGTTGCACGTGCATATTCTTATGTTAATGCGCCGAATAATCCCGACCTCGAATTTTATCTGATTAATGTTAAAGACGGTCAACTTTCTCAACAACTTGCGCAATTAAAGCCGGGTGACTCAGTGACTATAGAGCGCCGCGCGACAGGCTTTTTTACCCTTGATGAAGTGCCAAGCAGTGAGCAGCTTTATATGCTGAGTACAGGTACTGCGCTTGGGCCTTTTATATCAATATTAGAGCAGGGCGAAGTGTGGCAAAAGTTTGAGCATGTTCACTTAGTGCATGGAGTTCGTTTTAATGAGGACTTAAGTTATCAAGCGCGCATTAAAGCACTACAGCAGCAGTACCCAAATCTTTACTACTCACCTGTAGTCAGCAGAGAGTCAGCCACAATCGGTTTTAATGGCCGGATCACTGACGTAATAAAAGACCGTCGCTTATTTGATGTAGTAGAGCTTCCTGTTAAACCTGACTCGACACAGTTCATGATTTGCGGTAATCCAGAAATGGTAAAAGATACCACGGCCATTTTGTTAGAGCTTGGTTTTAGCCGCAACAGACGTCGTGAGCCTGGGCAGATCACCGTTGAGCAATATTGGTAAAAAACTATGCCAAACTGTGAGAATTTGCTACCTTAACGCCTTAAATCAGGCATGATGTATTTAGGAAAAGTATGAAACCGTTATTTTTGGCAATTAGTTTATTATTCTCTTGGCAGTCATTTGCTAGTGAAGAAACCACTGAACAAGCCGAGCCTCAAACTAGCCATGAACAAAAAGCCGAAAAGAAAGACGTACCTAGTTTAGAGTTTATTGAAGAAAAGCCAGTAACAGAGCAAAAAGTAATTTCTGAATCTAAGAAAGAGGTCGCAGAAGTTGATGATAGTAAAGTACTCGGTACTCAAACGCCTACACCTGCCGAGCAACCAAAAACAGTTGAAGAAAAGCAGCAAGCAGTTGATGAGGCTGAAAAGGCCGTAAAGCAAGCAAAAGAGGCGCTAACAGCCAAGCAACAAGAAAAAGCGCGTCAGTCACGAGAATCAATCGCTGTAATTGAGCAATTAATAGCAGCATATAATGCTCGTAATATTGATGCATTTATTAAAATGTATGATGAAAACGTCGAGTTTTACACATTCCCAAATGAGTTAATGTTCACAGGGAAAGAAAAGCTTATAGCTCGTTATGGCATCATGTTTAAAAAGCTTAAATGTATAAAATCGTCTCCAATTAAACGAATTGTGCATGGAAATATTGTGATTGACCATGAGCTATCAGAGACTTGTTCACAAGACCCTAAGGTGGTTGATAAGCGAGCTGAATTTGTCACTAGTTATAAAATAGAAAATGGTAAAATAACCAAAGTGTTATTCTTCCGCTAGAAAAAGAGCAGCCCAGCTGCTCTTTTTTTATGGGTGAAAGTTAGTGGGTTCAAGCTAGCGAGTTTCGAGATATGAGGTAGCAGCGATTTTACATCGCGTCCTAGAACCTAAATCCCAGCGCCTATGACGCGGGATAAACCTGCTGCTACATGTAGGCGTGAAACTTGTTTCGCGCTATTAATCTTCATTAATTTCAGGAATTACACCTTTTAAACGGGTGATATCTTCATCACTAACGTCTGCAAAATGTTTAAAGTGAGTCGGCCAATCTTTGCAATATTCTTCAATCTCTTTAATGATGTTTTTTGCTGCTGAATTTGCTAACCCAAATCGCTTAGCCTGAGATAAAAAATTGCTTTTACTTGCATAACGGCCATCATCACCAAAGCCAAGACCATGTTGTTTTGAGTTGTTTATTGGAGTGATGTCATAGGCTGGACTTAATCGCCAATTTTTTTGTGAAAATGAATATAGGAATGCATGATTGCGAGTGTGATCATCTGTATTACCAATATACGCATTGAACACCATTCGCTTAAACAACTCTTCAGCATCACCTGCATTTTGCATTGTTTGATGCCTTATAAATTCAGCTAATTGACCATATGAGTAGTCACTTGAAAGATCACTCATAGCAACTTTGGGTTTTTGCAGTAAGCTATTCGCACTTAAAAAGTGGTGTGTTGGTAACCCATTACTAACATCAAACCGCTCAACAAGTAGCACATCACCGGTATGTGTTTTATGAATAAAGGTAGGAGCCGTTCGAATACCAAGCTGTTCCGCCATTTTCATTGCAGCATGTTCAGCTCTGACTAGATTGAATAAATCATCTTGGCGATTGAATTTTGCTAAGTAGAGTTTGTTGTCAATTTGTATAGAAGTTTTTGGTCTAGCTCCCCCCATGCTTTGGCCAAACTCAAATGCTTTCTTAGCTTCATCAGAAATTGTTTTATTCGCCAGCAAGTCATCTTTAGCTTGGTCTAGCAAGGCTAAATCAGACAAGGTGTTTTTGTTAGTTTTATGCTTTGAGGCACTTCGCGAGAGGCTAAAAACAAGCGCTCCTACGCCATATCCAGACCCAGCTAATAAAAATTCTAACTCGTTTTTGGGTTTTGTAGTATGAAGCGAAAGAATTAACTTGCGCCCCCACGAGTCAGCTCCTGCATCACTCAATACGCCAAATACACCTCTGTTTGCGCTGTAACTGAAAATCCCCGATTTTAATGGCAGATGTATTGGATCTAGAGCAAAGGCATCGCTTCGGGCTAAATAGCTCTTACCATAGTTGAACTCACCGCGACCTGATTGATTATCTAATTTAAAGTAACCACAGATAACGGGTTTTTCTTCTAAACCATCTATAAAAACATAGCACTCAGAAGTCATCATTGATTTCCTGTGGTGAATTTCGTTTGCGTTGGCGAGCATTGTATCCACCTACGTCGGCCGCTAATTCATTTATTTCATCGAGAAGCGATCCCTGTAAGTTAAGTACAACCAGCGCTTCAAAAAGAATGTCACTTTTCACAACATCACCTTGCTCTAACTTTTGTACTGTCGAACGTGATACCCCAATCATTTTCGCGAATGTACTTTGCGTATAATGGAGTGTTCGGTGCTGGCGAATCAAATCTCCCAGCTTTTGTGCCATTTTTGCAGCCTGTTTAGAACGCATATTGATTACTTTTTTAATCATTAAATACTTAATGATTAGTTTAGCGGTATTTGGTATTTTTGCAATAGAGGGGGATTAAGTTAGTGGGTTCAAGTTAGCGAGAGTAAAGTTAGCGAGTTTCGAGGTACGAGGTAGCAGCGATTTTACATCGCGTCCTGGCGCCTAGGACCTAGAACTCGCCTATGACGCGGGATAAACCCGCTGCTACATGGGGTTCGGCTATGCCGATTCATTTAACAACGAATTAAAGCTGTCGTTGTCGTGTAGGCTGGCAAACGCGCTTTCGTGTAATAGCTCGTTACGTAGGTTAGGAGAATATTCAAGAGCCATACGAATATCAGCCATTGCATCGGCGTGTTTGTGTAGTAATGCATAGGCACAAGCACGTTGCCAGTATGCGTAGCCGTAGTCGCTATCAATTTCTAATGCTTGATTACAAAGCTCGATAGCCTCACCTGTTTCGTTAATTTCTAACAGAGCATCTGCTTTATAGGCAATGGCTTCTACGTCTTCTGGTTTACGTTTTAAGATCTCGTCAAAAATCTCAATCTTATTCGCAACATCGCTTTCTAAATTGGCACGCATCCATAAAGAATGAACTTCATTGGTGATTGAGATCTTTTGTTGGTTTAATAAGATCTCTTCAGATCGCTCACGTAGTTTTTCTTCGAGTACTTTTAGGCGCTCTTCATATTCTTTTGTAATCGCACTCACGCGTGTATTAACAATATCTTCTACTTTATTTTTCACATCACGTAGGGAATTCCAACCGACTAAGACCAAGATTGAAGCGGTAATGGTAATAATGAAAAACACATTATTAATGGTGTCGGTTGTATAAGTTAATGCACGGTCGGCAGTATCAAGTTGTGTATGAGCAACTTGTTTTGTCACATCTTCGCGTAGTTTTTGTTGGTCTTGGCGCACCGCTTTTAATTCATCAAGAATATAGCGCTCTAACAATGGTTTATACATAGGTTCTTGAAGCTTATCGAGTCCTTGCTGTTGCTCTGCTTCAGTTAATGCTGGGCGGTTTTGTGGCTCATTTTGAGCTGCTACAAATGGGCTAAAGCTCATTAAAAAAGTGATTAAAATTAGGGTATAACGCATAACATATTAATTTTTGGTGATTACTGAGGTAACTGTAACATGCGTGAGCACTAGGGACTAGGCAAAAAAAACCAGCTCGGGGGAGAGCTGGCCAAACTGCTTAAACAACATAAAGTCGTAAGGGGTATCAACAGGAGTTAGGTACAATATACTCATTTTTATCTGAACAACTACTTAATACTTAAAGAGTTTCTAAAAAAAATTAATCTATATGCGATATTGAGTTTGTTCGTCTAAACTTAAAGGATACTAAAACTAAAAGGTGAGAATATGCGCCAGCAACTAGTACAACTGCTTTATGGTGTATCAATTTCGTCTGATCTCGATAGTGGAAATGTTGAATTAGCTGAACGGCTAATCCTTAATGCTGTACTAGATGGACTCGAAATCGGGCGTGCCGGCATTTGGTTACTTAATAAAGAAAATACAGCAATAGAGTGCCGTTTATTACTCGACAGAGAAAATGGTAAAGAAATTCAAATGCTAGTGCTTCCCCGGGACGCATACCCTGACTATTTCAAAGCACTTGATACGCAACGCACAATAACAGCGGTTGATGCGCATACTGATCCTGCTACCTACGAATTTAGCGAAAGCTACCTAACACCACTTAATATTGGCGCTATGCTCGATGCACCAATTCGCTATAAAGGAAAAATGATCGGTATATTTTGTTGTGAGCACATTGGTAGTGAGCGACATTGGACAGAAGATGAATGCTCATTTATAGGCGCATTAGCAGATCTATACGGCAGAGCGCTATCAGCACAAGAAAATGAACGTATAAACGCAGAGCTTGAACGCGCTAATCAGCACCTAGAGGAGCGTGTTGTTGAACGCACTCGAACGCTCGAGAAAACCTTATCTGAACTTACCGAGATGCAAGAAAAACTAATTGAAGCAGAAAAAATGGCTTCATTGGGTAATCTGGTTGCTGGAATTGCACATGAAGTTAATACGCCAATAGGTATCGCGGTGACTGCAAACAGTTCGGCAAAAGACAAACTCTCTGAAGTTGATAAGCTTATACAGTCAAATACGTTAACTAAGGCTGCGCTGATAGAGAGTATTAATCATTTAAACGAATGTTTTAAAATATCATTCACTAATTTAGAGCGAGCAGCAAAATTAATCAGCGACTTTAAACAAACGGCAGTAGATCAATCTTCACTCGATTTATTAGAAACCAACATTAAAGACTACTTAGAAAACATTCTACACAGCTTAATGCCTTTAACCCGTAGCCATAACGTCAGTGTAAATGTGAATTGTGTCGATGACTTTGAGTTGATCACAGTCCCAGGAGCTTTGAGTCAAATCATAATGAATTTGGTTAATAATAGTTGCGTTCATGGTTTTGTTGGACGCCAAGACAACCAAATAAACATATCGGTTAATATTGACGAAGCACAAGGTGTTTATTTGCTTTGCTACAAAGATAATGGCCATGGCATGGATACAGAAACTTTGCATAAAGTGTTTGAGCCCTTTTTTACTACGAAGCGCGGCTCAGGTGGAAGTGGATTAGGAATGTCAATCGTTTATAACCTTGCAACGCAAGCATTACAAGGTGAAGTGAGTGCTGCGAGTTCACCTTCTAATGGCATGACAGTTAATTTTAAACTGCCTATAAAACTCGCATAACTAATTAATATTTATACAAGTTGAGGGCTAAATAATCTGGTGACTGGGTAATAAAATTAAAAATTAATCAGTTTGCTTAGCGAGACATGATATATCGGTGCACTTGTTGTTTTTGCAAAACTGCTTTATGCGTTTTTTCGAGTATAAATAATTAATGCTTAAAGGTGTAACCAATAGCGTCAGCCAAAACAATAATGAGCTTCTAAACGTTAACCCCACAAGCGAAGCAACTACCAGCCCTGTTAACATTAAAATAGGTAAATTGGCGATAAAAAAGTTAATGCTTAATTGTCTAGCAACATCAGGATTAATTGTTTTCATAAGGGCTACTCGCAGTAAAAAGACCTTTATAAAATGGACTGTTTTGTAAAATGAATCAAATCGTATTTTTCTATCGAATCAATCGATTTAAAACCATGTTCAAGATCTAGCTTTATTTATGTAGTGCTCCTATAGTTTTAAACAACAGGAACTTTTGAGTTATTAGTTATTCAAAACCAATAGAAATCTTTATTTATGATGATGCTAAGTAAACTAGCTTTCGTCGTATTTTAAGCTTATGAGGAGCAAGCAATGAGTAATGGAAAAACGGGCCAATGCCCAGTAATGCATGGTAGTAACACTGTCACCGCTCAATCAAATACTGACTGGTGGCCAAACGCACTCAATTTCGACATTCTTCACCAACACGACAGCAAAACGAACCCTTACGGCAAAGATTTTAATTACGCTAAAGCATTCAAATCTCTTGATCTTGAAGCCGTTAAAACCGACTTAAAAAACTTAATGACCGAAAGCCAAGAATGGTGGCCAGCTGATTGGGGCCATTACGGTGGTTTAATGATCCGTATGGCGTGGCACTCAGCGGGTTCATACCGTTTAGAGGATGGACGCGGTGGCGGCGGTACAGGTAACCAACGCTTTGCACCATTAAATTCATGGCCAGACAACGCAAACTTAGACAAAGCACGTCGTTTACTTTGGCCAATTAAAAAGAAATACGGTAACAAGCTTTCTTGGGCCGATTTAATGATCCTAGCCGGTAATATGGCTTATGAGTCTATGGGTTTAAAAACCTTTGGTTTCGCGGGGGGCCGTGAAGATATCTGGCATCCTGAAAAAGACGTTTACTGGGGCGCTGAAAAAGAATGGCTAGCACCAAGTGACGAGCGTTACTCGAATATTGAAAAACCAGATACCATGGAAAACCCATTAGCAGCGGTACAAATGGGCTTAATTTACGTAAACCCAGAAGGGGTGAATGGTAACCCTGATCCACTTAAAACAGCAGAACAAGTTCGCGAAACTTTTGCCCGTATGGCAATGGATGACGAAGAAACTGCCGCACTTACAGTTGGTGGTCATACCGTGGGTAAAACCCATGGTAATGGTAGCGAAGAAAACGTTGGCCCTGAGCCAGAAGCCGCGGATGTGTTTGAACAAGGTCTTGGTTGGAACAACCACAACTCACGCGGTATTGGCCGCGATACCATGACCTCGGGCATCGAAGGCGCGTGGACTACTCATCCAACTAAGTGGGATAACGGTTATTGCTACTTATTGCTTAACTACGAATGGGAACTTAAGAAGAGCCCTGCAGGTGCGTGGCAGTGGGAACCAATCGATATTAAAGAAGAAGACAAACCAGTTGATGTTGAAGATCCATCAATTCGTTTAAACCCCATCATGACCGACGCCGATATGGCGATGAAGATGGACCCAACCTATCGTAAAATTATCGAGCGATTTAACGATGATTTTGAATACTTTAGTGATGTGTTTGCACGCGCATGGTTCAAACTGACGCACCGTGACCTAGGCCCTAAATCACGTTATTTGGGTGCCGATGTACCAAGCGAAGATCTGATCTGGCAAGATCCGATCCCTGCGGTTGATTACACATTATCTGACAGCGAAATTAGCGAACTTAAAACCAAGCTACTTAACTGTGGTGTAAGCCAAGCAGATTTAATCGCAACAGCATGGGATAGTGCGCGTACTTACCGTGGCTCAGACCATCGCGGTGGTGCAAACGGTGCTCGTATTCGTTTAGCACCGCAAAAAGATTGGCAAGGTAACGAGCCAGAGCGTTTAGCTAAAGTATTAAGCGCACTGGAATCAGTGAAAGCGGGTTTAAGCAAACCAGTAAGCCTCGCCGATTTAATTGTACTTGGTGGGTCAGCAGCGGTTGAACAAGCAGCAAAAGCAGCGGGCGTTGACATCACCGTGCCATTTGCGCCGGGTCGTGGTGATGCCACAGACGAGATGACAGATGCAGACTCGTTCGACGTACTTGAGCCAATTCATGATGGTTTCCGTAACTGGTTGAAGAAAGATTACGCGGTATCAGCAGAAGAGCTAATGTTAGAGCGTACGCAATTAATGGGCTTAACAGCACCAGAAATGACCGCTCTTGTTGGTGGCATGCGTGTACTTGGCACTAACCACGGCGGCTCTAAGCATGGCGTGTTTACAGATAATGTAGGCAAACTTAGCACCGACTTTTTCGTAAACCTAACCGATATGGCTTACACATGGAAGCCAACAAGTAAGGGTCTTTATGATATTGTTGAGCGCAGCACAGGTGCAACTAAATGGACAGCAACACGCGTTGATTTAGTGTTTGGTTCAAACTCAATCCTTCGCTCTTATGCAGAGTTTTACGCACAAGATGACAACAATGAACGTTTTGTAAAAGACTTTGTCGACGCATGGGTGAAAGTAATGAACGCCGACCGCTTCGACATTTAATTTAAAATTCCGTTAAGTACAAAGGCCACACAGTTTAACTGTGTGGCCTTTTTTATTTAGAGAAGTTAGCGAGTTACAAGGGGAAAGTGACGAGATGTAGGTGGCGTTTTAACGCCGAACAAGTAGCAGCGATTTCACATCGCGTCCTAGCGCCCAGAACTCGCTGATGACGCGGGATAAACCCGCTGCTACAAAGTAGGCGTGAAACTTGTTTCGCGCACCGCTGTAAGCTACTTTATTTCTCAATCCCAAACCAATAGCTATTTTGAAAAATACTCTCTTTTAATTCTCTTTCGCTGTAAGCATACGTACTTTGCCAAAACAGGCGGTCAAAAAGGTATTTATTACCGTCTTTAGCAAGAATTTTGAAATTAAATAATGATGAATAGGCAACTTCTTGATTTGCTAATACTTCATCTTTACAGCTAGCGTAATCAACTGCATTTGGGCACTGCGACATCATTGCAAAGCTAATGCTGTTGTCAGCTTCTAATTGCCAATAGCTACTTGGTGTAAAGTCAGCTCTATTTTCAAGGCCATATTGGTCAGCATAATAGAAGCTGCCTTTACCATCATCATTTATATACCAGTATATTTTCTGGCTACTGCTGGTATAATTTTGACGTAAGTAGCTAAATAGATGCTTATAGTCATCGAGTGTGATGCTTGAATCATCAACTACTTCTATGAACTCATACCCTAAGCGAGCTTGGCGCTGCTCTTTATTACGCTCGCGTGCCATGATCATTTTGCCATCAGGCTGAGTGAAAAATTGTAAGCTCGTTTCTAGGCCATTACCCATTACTTTAACGGTTTCGCCGTTATTGTCTAAGTTGTAATGCCATTTAAATGAGTCAGTACTTTTAGGTGTATTGAATGTGACCGTTGCTGTGTCGGCTGCAGTGATTGTAAAAAATGTGGGTACATAACGGAACGTTAAACCTTCGCCCGTATCTGAATTTTTATTATTTAAACGACCAGTATATGATTTACCTACTGTCAGCTCAGGAACTGTAACAGGGGTAAGTTTTCGAAGTGCGCTAATCGATGTTTTTTCTAGCAGAGCTTCAGCCAGTTCGGTTGATTCATTAATAATATTCTGTGCACTTTCATCTTTATAAGTTAAAACATGACGTAGTTTTAGCACTAAAAAGTCATCAAACTGAGCAATAACTTCTGCATCAATTAGATTAAGATCAAATGCGACATCTACTTCATGACCAAGGTTACTAAATTGCTTTGTGTTTTGAGTCGTAACTAATGTATCACTGTTAATTTTTAATGCTTTACCCTCTAACGTTGCCGAAAAGTCAGCATAAGTATACGACGTAGTGCTTCCTGAAGCCGTTGGAATATAGCTTGCTAGCGATACTTCAAAGTAACTTTCCTCGCCCGTTGTACTTAAATAATTAACAGAGTGGAACGAGCTTTGATCCACATCAGCGTAGTACTCAGAGCTAAACTCTGCATTTGATTTATAAAGGGTGACAACTTCGCCTTTATCGGTTGAAACATTAAATAGCTCAACACGAATAGCATCATCGCGCTTAGCCAACACTTCCATTTCAAGTAAGGCTTGTTGATTACACTCATGCAAGCAATCAATCGCTTGGGTATTTAACGCAATGACATCAGGGTTCGACCATTCAAAACGACTTAACTCACCATTTTGAGCGATTACACCTGCATCTTCGCTAGCAAATACCAACTGTACACTGCCATCGCTTGATTGCCAGTTACCTATCACTTCGTTATTGCTAAGCTCAATAGGTTGCCATGCTGCACGGTTTTCAGCGACATTTACGGTTAAAGTGTATTGATTACTTGCCTTACCGTCAGACACTTCTACAGTAAAAGAATGGTTAGCTACTTCAAATAGGCTCGGCTCAGCATTAAAAGTCACTTGATTGCTGCTGGTCGTGACACTTAGCCACTGTGGCTTATCAATAATCGTGGTTGTCACACTGTCGTTTTGCTCATCTTTAATATCAACAACTAAGTTGGCTGATTCAAGTGCTTTGGTAGAGAGTGTGAGTGATCCAGATAGAGTAGGGGCGGTATTTTTTGTCGCTTCTGCATCTGGCTTTTTGTCTGTTGATGACCCGCCACCACAGGCTGTTAGAGCCAGAGTCAGTGCCGATACGCTAAGTAGCTTATTCATTTACATCCTTTAAAATGTTGTTTTCTGTGTAAAAGAAATGCAAATTACCCAAATAAGGTAAGTCAGTCAAAGGTATTATGTAACTGAACGTAAACAAATAGGTGAGCAAACTTGCTCACCTATTTGAAGAGGGGGTTATTGCGCTTGTTGCGCGACATGATCCATATATTCGTCAAACGTTCCCTGAAAATCGATAAGCTGTTGATCTTTAATATCGATGATGCGAGTAGCTAATGACGATACAAACTCACGGTCGTGGCTCACAAAAATAAGTGTGCCTTGGTAATCTTTTAATGCGTTATTGAGTGCTTCAATGGCTTCCATATCCATATGGTTGGTTGGCTCGTCCATAATGAGCACGTTGATGTCTTGCATCATTAACTTACCAAACAATAGGCGGTTCTTTTCACCACCCGAGCAGTTACGTGCTTTTTTGTTAGCGTCGTCTGCGGTAAATAATAAACGGCCTAACATAGCACGAACCATTAAATCGTTGTGTTTAGCGGTGCGCCACTGCGACATCCAATCAAATAAAGTTAAGTCGTTATCAAAGTCTTTGCTGCTATCTTGTGGGCAATAACCAATGCTGGCATTTTCAGACCACTTAACCACACCTTCGTTACTTTGTAATTCATTCACTAGGCAGCGTAATAGGGTGGTTTTACCAACACCGTTTTCACCAATAACCGCAAGCTTAGCGCCGGCTTCTAGTAATAAGTCACCACCGCTGAACAGAGTTTCGCCATCAAAACCATGACCTAGCTTAGTAAGCTCTAATGCTTGGCGATACATCTTTTTGCCTTCGTCAAAACGAAGTGACGGGCTAATACGGCTTGATGCTTTTACTTCATCAAGCTTAATTTTATCCATGCGCTTAGCACGAGAGCTGGCTAATTTTGCTTTTGATGCATTGGCACCAAAGCGATTTACGAACTCTTGTAGCTCGTCTATTTCAGCGCTCTTCTTTGCGTTTTCAGCAAGTAGTTGTTCGCGTTGCAAGCTTGAAGCTTCGATCCACTTTTCGTAGTTACCAGGGTAAATTCGTAGCTCACCGTAATCGATATCGGCCATATGTGTACATACCGAGTTTAAGAAGTGACGGTCGTGCGAGATAATAATCATCGTACACTTACGCTGGTTAAGCTCGTTAGCTAGCCAAGTAATGGTATGAATATCAAGGTTATTGGTTGGCTCATCAAGAAGTAAAATATCAGGGTTTGCAAACAGCGCTTGTGCTAAAAGCACACGAAGCTTCCAGCCCGGCGCAACGTTTGCCATTAAGCCGTAATGAAACCCTTGCTCAATACCCGCTTGGATCAAAATTTCTTCCGCGCGGCTTTCTGCTGTGTAGCCATCCATTTCGGCAAAAATGCTTTCAAGCTCAGCGACTTTCATACCGTCTTCTTCACTCATTTCTGGTAGTGAGTAGATACGGTCGCGCTCTTGTTTAACTTTCCAAAGTTCTGCATCACCCATGATCACCGCATCAACCACAGTGTATTGCTCAAACGCAAACTGATCTTGGCTTAGCGTACCTAGCTTTAAACCCGGCGCAATCGACACATTGCCAGACGTTGGCACAAGAGCACCACTTAGAATTTTCATAAAGGTCGATTTGCCGCAGCCATTCGCGCCAATTAGGCCATAGCGGTTACCGTTACCAAATTTAGCTGAAATGTTCTCAAACAGAGGCTCTGCACCAAATTGCATGGTGATATTTGCGGTTGAAATCAACGAATTATTCCTAGAAAAATACTGACAGGGTTATGGGCGCAGCAACTGCGAAAATAAACAAGCAATAGGGTAAATAATAGGCCGCGGATTATACAGTTCAGCCCTTAATAACGCTATTAAAAAAGAGAAAGTTGCAAGGGAAAGGGTAAAGTTACGACAATGTTTGGCCAGGAATGGTTTAAGTTAGCGAATCTCAAGTTACTAGATGCGAGGTAGCAGTGATTTCACATCGCGCCCTAAAACCTAATGTTTCCCCGTAGGACTGGCTTTAGCCGGGAAATGACTAAGTTAGCGAGTTTCAAGTTACGAGGGGAAAGGTGCGAGTAACGAGATGTGAGGTAGCAGCGATTTCACATCGCGTCCTAGCGCCTAGAACTCAGATCCTAGCGCCCATGTTTCATTCGTAGGCGTGAAACTTGTTTCGCGCGTCTGAGAGTTGAAGGTTGAAAGCTCATTATTTTTGGTTCGGCACTGAAGTACCTTCTACAAGACTTCCACAAACTGAACGAATTACGAAAAAAACCTGAAAATATATAAATATAGTTAATACTTTAGGGAAATCGGGCGATAATACTAAGTAATATGACAGCAAAGGTGGATTCAATGTCTGCAGGTATTTCTTTCAATAACTTGAGCATCACAAAAAAAATACACGCCATAACATGTATTGCCATTACGGCATTCGTGATCATAGTAGTAACCAATTTTATAGCCATGAATGACAACAAGATCTCGCTCGACGAGCTGGAAAAGTCATCATATCAGGTCGTTAAACTCACTTCAGCAAACGTTGCGCTACTCGAAAAACTAGATGAGTTATACACTCAAGCGGTAACATTTGGTGAGTCAGATTTAGTTGATAGTGCAGCGCAAACGTATAAAACGATTAATGAAAATCTACAAAATATCATCAGTATCAACGACAGCTACGTGCATGCCGATACCAAAAAACAATTAGAGCTTTATGCACAAACCTCGTCAAGCATAGCAACTTCAATGATCGACGGCACCGCTGACTTTAGTAAAATTCAGCAACAAGCACAGCAAAAAACGCAGCAGTATGAGGCCGTTCTAGCTGGCTTTAAACGAGCACAAACCCGCGCAGATGATCGCTTTTTTGAACTTGTACAAGCAACCAAAGCGCGTTCAGACAACGCACTAAATTTAATGCTTGTAGTGTCTGTAGTATCACTTATTTTATTGGTTGTTACCTCAATTTGGATTGCCCGTGGAATCGGTTCATCGGCCAGCGCAGCGGCAGATAACTTACGCCTATTAGCAGACGGCAAAGGCTCTCTAAGCACACAACTTGAAGTACACGCTAAAGATGAAATCGGTCAAGTTTCGATTAACTTCAACGCGTTTATACAGCTGTTAAAAGCTGCGGTACTTGAGGTTATAGCGGTTTGTGAGCCATTAATGGAGAACTCAACACGACTTGTACAAGGCATGGAGCGTGCCGAGCGTGCCACAACTAAACAAACATCAGATGCTGAAATAGTTAAGCAATCAATGGAAGAAATGCGCCAGAGTGTCGCTGATATTTCTCATTCAGCAGCAAATGCATCACAAGCTGCGCAAACAGCCGAGCGAGAAGTTGAGCAAAGTCGAACGCAAATACAGCGTTCTGTGACAGAATCAAAAACACTAAGTGAAGAGATAAATCAAGCAGCATCAACTATTAATCAACTGGCCACTGACACCAAGAATGTGACGCAAATTTTAAACGTTATTACCTCGATTGCAGAACAAACTAACTTACTCGCGTTAAATGCTGCGATTGAAGCTGCACGTGCAGGTGAACAAGGCCGAGGCTTTGCGGTTGTAGCTGACGAAGTGCGTGAGCTTGCTTCAAGAACATCGCAGTCGACGAATGAAATCAGAGAGCTGCTTTCTACATTAACCACAGCAGCAAGCCATGCAGTAAATGCAATGAACTCAGCCCGAGATATGGCTACAAATAATGCAGAGGCCGCTGAAAATACAGGGCAATCGATTGATAAAATCTCTGAACAGATATTAGAAATTAACGGTATGAATTCGCAAATTGCCGCAGCTACCGAAGAGCAAACATCTGTTGCTAGTATGGTAGTTGATAACGTGACGAATATGCATATGTCGTTTGAAGAAACAATGGATTCATTATCGGCAGTACGTGATGTAGCGAAGAACCTTCATTACCTCTCTGATTCGTTACTCGACGCCACAGCTAAATTTAAAGTCGAGTAATTTTAGCGCATAAAAAACCAGGCATCGCCTGGTTTTTTATTAACCGTAGTCGAACTTAAAAAGTACCAACCACTTTAACTTTATCAGTTACTTTTGCTGCATCGATATAACCAATACCATCAGCATTACCTGCAACAAAGTCAATCACAGCTTGATCATTAGCTAGTTTCTCAGGTGGAGTACCTTTACCTGTAAATACCAGTTTTGACCAATAAGCATTTAGCTGGCTGCTCGATTTACCAACCACCTTATCGTTAAACTCATCGCTTACGCTGGTGCCATCTTGGTTTACTGGGTTTACTTTTGTGCCATCATCAAACGACTTTGCCTTACCAAGGTAAATCTTTTTGATCATACCTTCGTCAATAGCACTGCTATTTGCTGGGTTCACAATAACTGCAACATCAGCAAGTACAGCGTGCGAGCATAGCGTTAGTGCTGTCGCGATTAACAATTTTTTCATTATGAACTCCAATTAAAAAACTAAATCAACAGCAACAGCTACAACGTCGGTTTCTGTATCTGAAATGTCATCTTTAAAACGGCTGAAATCTACTTTTAAAGCAGCAGATGGGTGGAAGTCATAACGCGTACCAATGGTATACACGTTGCTTTTTGCTTTCACGCCCTCAAGCACTTGATTAATACCCGCATTTAAAGCTGGTACTGCAGGTAGCGCGTTGTAGCGGTTGCTATCGTGTTTGTCGTCATTATTTTCGTAAGTTAAGTGCACAATCCACTCATCCATACGGTAACCAATAGACGTGTAGTATTGAGTTTGTTTAGCAAGAGCACTGTTTTCTACTTCAAACTCAGTGTATTCAGCATCAAATAGAATGTCGTTGTAATCAATTGAAAAGCCCACAGCGAAGAAAGAGCCATCATCTTCGTTTACAGCAATATCATCGGCTTGATCAACAAAACCGGCTGCTCTAAGAGTCTGCTCAAGGCCATTAAGTGCAACACCTGCATCGGTGTCGTTTTCAATATCAATTGTTGTATCTGCAACAAAGTATGCAGCACGAGCGCTAAACCAGTCATAGCTCATTGTCCAATTGATACCAGCAATATCATTAAGCTCTGTATCGCCATTAACCGATACCACAGCAATGTTGCCATCGAAGCTACCGTAAATAACTTGTACGGTTGAATCCCAATCACCTAATTGTGTGTTGTGTAACAGGCTAAGACCTTCATACGTTGAAAACGGAAGGTTATAAACAGATTGCGGTGGACGAACCCAGCGGTAAGTGTAACCAACGTCTAAGAAGTCTGAATAACGGTAAAAAGGTACACGCATTTTACCAGCACTTACTTGAAGCTCATCGCTGAACTCATAAGTTAGATAAGCCCATTCGAACTCAGCATCAAAATCATCACTACCACGCGCCACAATTTGTGCCGTAGCGCTTAGCTTTTCTTGTAAGTCTGCAGAAAGCTGCAATGCAAACATACTTTCGTTTTTAAATGAAATATCGTCATCGTAGCCGTAAAGCGTTGCGTCGTCGTCAAGGGCTTTACCGCCAACAATAGAAGCAAAGCCGTTTATGCGAACCTCTGCCATTGTGTTTGCAGACACAAAAGCAGCACATAGAGCCAATGCAATAGGAAGTTTTTTCATTGTGTATCCCTAGTATTTAGTATGAAAATGTTGATTTCGCTTAATATTATAGTAGTGCGTAGCGAAATGGGCGACACAAGTTACATATAAATTGTAATTACATCAATGAATAAGTCGTTATTTTTCACAAAAACGGTACTAAAAGTGGATAAAATTGCTAGATAAAAGCGATAAGGGGAAAGGGAAGTTAAAAGATGCGAGTCTGTAGCAGCGATTTCACATCGCGTCCTAGAGCCTAGAACCCTGACTAATGACGCGGGATAAACCCGCTGCTACACGTAGGCGCGAAACTTGTTTCGCGCGAGCAACATTAAAATGATAAAGCTTTGTCTAAAGCGCCTTTGAAGCGATCAAAATCCTCGATGTGAGGTAAGTGGCCAATATCATCTAATTCAATTAATTGCGATTTTGAGATCATACTTGCCGCGGCTTTGCCTAACTTATCGTAACGGCCAAGCTCATAGTCAATATTTGCTTTTTTCCAATTGCGGCCAGGGCCAGTCCTATCGCGTGTGCCTATAATTAATGACACTGGCATGCTTAACTGAGCAAACTCAGTTATTACAGGTTGCGTAAAAATCATATCGTAGGTTTTAGCATTGACCCATGCGACCTGCTTGTGATCAGGGCCTTGAATTTGACCACTGATAAAGTGGGTTAATTGCTCGTAAGTGTCATTCCATTTACCGTCATAATAGTTTTTCTTCTGGTAAGCAATAACCTTATCAGGTGTTTTAGCCAATTCATTTTTATAGAAAAAATCGGTGTCTTTGTATTGCACATAATTTAAATAGTTCTCTAAACCAATTGGGTTTAGCAAAATAAGTTTACTAACTTGGCTAGAAAACATCAGGCTGTAACGACTTGCCAGCATGCCGCCCATTGAATGGCCAAGTACAATAGGGTTTTCAATATTTAAAGATGACACTAGCTGATGAGTGTTATTGGCTAATACAGCAAACGAAAATTGATAATCAGCAGGCTTTGACGATTTACCAAAACCAATTTGATCCGGTATCAATACGCCATAGCCTTTGCTATTAAGGTAGTTGGCAGTATTGGTCCAATAATGGCCATTAAAGTTTTTACCATGCATCAGTATAACGGTTGGCATGTTATTGCTTGGTTTAAGGTAAGAATAAGCCATTTTTAATGGCGTATTTTGTGATGAAAAATTAAAAAATTGAACGGGTAAGTCGTATTGATAATTGCTTAATTCAGCATCAAAACTAAGAGGCTGTTCTTTTGCGATTAAGTTAGCAGAAGAGCATAAAACAAGTGCTGAGACTAACAGTATGCGTAAAAACATCATTATCCTTTCTCAATATGCTTAAAGAATATTCAGCCTAGCATCCTAAATAAAAATTTATAATATAAATACGACTAAATACTAAAAGAAGTTAGCAAGTTTCAAGCATGTAATTCGTAGGACTGGCTTTAGCCTGGAATGGTTTAGGTTAGCAAGAATTCAACGAAAAAGAGTAAAGTTACGAGAAACCAGCGACTTTACATCGCGGCCTAAAGCCCAGAACGTAGCACCTAATGTTTCCCGCGTAGGTCGGGCTTTAGCCCGTCAGACTTTAAATTTGGAATGGTGTTGATTTATGTAGCAGCGATTTTACATTGCGTCCTAGCACCTAAAACCTAGATGGTGACGCGGGATAAACCGCTGCTACACGTAGGCGTGAAACTTGTTTCGCGCGTTTGAAGGTTGACAGCTCTTGCCTTGTCTAAATTCGATTCTCGTTATAACCACTTAACCCAACTTACTAAAGTCAACGTCTGGCAAGCTCTCAAACCCAGGGTGGGCGAAAAAATAGCCTTGCATTAAGCTAACACCAGCTTGGCGCAACCACTGGTATTCTTCAACTGTTTCAACGCCTTCTGCAAGAGCAACAATATTCAGCTCTTCAAACATGGCTATACAATGGTTAACAATAATTTGTCTTGCTTTGTGAAGGTGTATATCTCTAATTAAATTCATATCGAGTTTAATTATATTGCTCTGAAAATCAGCCAACAAATTTAACCCAGAATGACCTGACCCAAAGTCATCGGTCGCAGTAATAAACCCCAAAGATTGGTAATAATCAACTACACGTTTGATATGTGTAGTATCTTCAACTTTTTCAACCTCGGTAAACTCGAACATAATTTGTTCTACCGGAAAATCATATTGCTTAGCAGCTTCAAGTGTCGTTTTTATACAACGCTCAGGTTTATAAATTGCATTAGGTAAAATATTAATGCTCACGATTGAATCAATTTTCAGTTGGGCAGCAAGTGAAATAGCTTTAATACGGCAAAGTTGATCGAATGTGTAGCGATTCTCGTCGGTTACTTGCGAAATGACCGAATAAGCCGACTCATTATTAAGGCCTCTAACTAATGCTTCGTAGCCAAAAATATGTTTATCGGTGCAATCAACGATTGGCTGAAAAGCCATTGTAAAATCAAAACCAAGTGCTAAATGGTCTTCGCAATGTTTACAACCTGTTGGCTGACATTGAGTTTGCTCTTTGTGCATTTAGCACCTCTGAATGAAGTCTTAATAACTCAATAGTGCTAGTAAATTATCAATTGTGCAATGTTGTTGAGTCAAAAGTATAAAACTATAGAGAAAATATGTTGCTGCCGTTTTACATAGCGTCAAACAGGCATTTATTTACTGTAGGTTCTTTCTTCACAGAGAGAAGTGAACGAGAAAATAATGAGGTATAAAAACTTACTTCTCTGAAGCGCAGCGTCTCTTATCCTCTTTGTAAGTATCTGTTTTTCTCTGTGAAGCGCGAAGCGCCTCTATGTGCTCTGTGGTTCAAATATTCTTATGCACAATGAGAAGTTAATGAGAAAACAATGAGGGTTTATCGTATTTACTTTACGTATGTTTTCATAGACATATTAGATCTTCTCTAACCATAGAGGACATAGAGAACACAGAGGAAGACAAGGAGGTATTAAAGTGTACTTCTTTAAAGTGAAGTGTCTTGTGAGTATTTGTCTTTCTCTGCGTAGCGCTTAACACGTAGCGCCTCGGTGCCCTCAGTGATTCAAAACGTCACGCACAAAGATAAGTGAACGAGAAAACCATTAACTATTAGCAAAAATCATTTGCCACATAACATGTACCCATTTTATTTATTCTTCATTGACTCATTACAGTGATGAAGATAACCTCTAAATAAGGATGATTAGTTAGTATGGATACTACTTATGGCTTTAGAAATTAGAATTTGTATTGATTCAGTAACCGCTGAATTTGTGAAATGTAAAGAAGATAAAGAAGACAGCTTTACCAAAGACAATAACCATATAAAAAATCAAGTTATCACTTCAGGCACGCCATATATATGGCGAAGAGAATACTCTGACTCTTACACTCCGCCTACAAATGAACAGCAAAGTATAGTTCGTCAATTTGATTTATTGCCTGCGCAATCCCGCCGAAACATTGCATATATGCTTCGCGATTTTGGCAGTGAAACGCTTATGGCAATCTCTGATTTTCAAAACCAAGTTATGCCATTTTTGTCTGAAAATACACATGGAATAGTTGGGTCTGGAGCAACATCAATTCAGGCTCGTAGTTCAAAGTTCGCCACCTATGCCAACAAATATGAAGCCGCTTTAAGAGATATTCGCATGGCTCATAAATCAGGAATGCCCAAGTATCATATGGTTGCATTAGAACAAAAAGCATTCAGTATATTCAAAGAGCTGAACGGTCAGTTTCGTGCAGAATTGCAACGTTTTATGAGTGTAAACCGTGCAAGCCGTCGTGGCACGGTTTGGTCTAATCCGAATCGGGGAATCAATATAGCTAAATCAGCAAGGCATTCTGCCAAGCTCGATATAAATAGCACCGCTGAATTCAATAAAATTAAGCGGATTGAAAATACCGGACGCTGGCTTGGCAATGGCATGATCTTACTTGATGGTGCATTTAGAGCGAACAAAGTTTACAACGACTATAAAAACAATAAGGACTGGCAGCGAAGTTTATCTACAGAGTTAGCTAGTTTTGGGGCTTCAACATTTGCAGGTATCATAACAGCATCATCAGTCACCACGGCCCTATCTTCATTTCTAATGTTAACCCCATATGGATGGGTGGTTGCTTTAGGGGTTGGGTTAGGTGCTGGTTTTTTAATGAGCCTAGCGGTTAATACAAAAAGCAAAAAGCTAACAGAAAACATATATGATAGGCAGCCTTTGATGAAAGATTTGTTTTAATGTTGATACTCAACTCAATTCTATACTGCACCATTTTCTTCTTTTTCCTAATGATGATAATGACTGTTATATTCCCGAGAATATCAGTAAGGCATATTAATAATAGGATGCTAGAAAATGGGGCTTCCCCACCTAGTTGGGATAAAGGGCTTGGAGCAAGCGCTCCATTTTATGCACTTGCTATTTTTTTAAAAAGAGCTCGTAAGCCTACACCACTATTTGATGGTAGGTTTGTCGCCAAACATGCAAGGCCAATTGATAAGTTTCTCGCTTTTTTACATCTTCTTTCTACATTTGGCTTTATTCTTAGTATTTCAATTATGGTCTTATTAGAATATGTTTTGTTATAACTAACACCACAAGTTAGCAGCAAGCACACTTCTCATGCTAACGCCTGATGTTTGGGTTGTAGCTATAGGAACTGGCTTATATACAGAATTTAAATCATCGTTTTTTGTGAACGAAAAAGTGAAGTCGCTAACTGAAAAAATTTATGACAGAGAGCCGTTATTATAATGCCTAGTATAGATAAGTTTGCTCTGGCAAGTATGTTCATCTTTATGGCTTTAGCGTTTATTTTTGTGGTCTTATTTGCACGCATTTCTATCAAACACATAAATAAAAAAATGCTAAAAGATAATATTACCCCTCCGCTTTGGGACAAAGGTGTTGGCGCTAGCGCCCCTTTTTACGCTATGGCAATATTTTTTAAACGCTCGCGATTACCCACACCTCTTTTTGATGGCCGTTTTATAGCAAAACATGCAAGGCCGGTAGATAAAGTTTTAGCATTCTTGCACCTTTTCACAATGGCAGGGCTTACAATTAGTGTGTTTACTGCCATGTATTTAGATACAGTCTAAATAAAATAGAACTAGCGAAATGGACTTTAAAATCTTTATTTTCTACTTCCTACTCGTATTTACAGTAGTTACTTTTGCTTCAGGAGTGCTGTTTTATAGAGTATCAGTTAAGTATATAGATAAGCATATGGAGGAAGATGGTGTTTACCCTCCCTGCTGGGATAAAGGAATTGGTGCAAGTGTTTCATTTTATATATTCGCTATGTTTTTCGAACGTTCTCGTATACCGACGCCTATGTTTGACGGCCGTTTTGTCGCAAAGTACACAAGAACATTAGATAAAATTATTGGTGCAATCCATTTGGTTTCTATTATCGGAGCTGTACTCAGCCTATGTATAATAACTTTTTTAAAGCATAGCTAGATCTACGCGTTTATTTACTAAAATATAAGTAACCGAGTGAAGTATATTAAAAAATGTTTATACTCAACTCAATTCTATACTGCACCATTTTCTTCTTTTTCCTAATGATGATAATGACTATATTCTCGAGAATATCAGTAAGGCATATTAATAATAAAATGCCAGAAAATGGGGCTACCCACCTAGTTGGGATAAAGGTTTGGAACAAGCACTCCTTTTTATGCGCTTGCTATTTTTTTAAAATAGCTCGTCAGCCTACACTACTGTTTGATGGTAGGTTTGTCTCCAAATATGTAAGGGCAATTGATAAATATCTCGTTTTTTGCATCATCTCTCAACATTTGGCTTTATCGCAATGTTAAGTGGAATAAAAAGACTCAAGTACATCGAAGTTTAACTTTTCATCATTTTGGTAAATCCAAATGATAAGTAACGATCTACTTTCGTAAATCGTTACTTACTATAATGGCTAGCTAATTACTAATTGATGGGCTTAATTAATAAGCGCCTTCACTGTAAGTTAATTCGTAGCTGTGGCTATAAATTTCTAAAATATTGCCAAACGGGTCTTCCATATAAATCATGCGGTATGGTTTTTCACCTGGGTAATAATAACGTGGTTTTTCCATACGTTTCTTACCACCTGCAGCAACAATGCGTTCTGCAAGCTCTTCAACATTAGGATCTTGAACACAAAAGTGGAAAATACCTGTTTTCCAATACTCAAAGTTATCTTCTGGATTTTGTTGGTTTTTAAACTCAAAAATCTCAACCCCAATTCGATCACCCGTTGATAAGTGAGCAATTCGGAACTTATCCCAGTTAGCACCAAAAACATCAGTACACATCTGGCCAATAGGGCTATCATCTTCGGTAATTTCCGTTGGCTCCATAATAAGATACCAGCCTAATACTTCGGTATAAAACTTAACGGCCGCATCAAGATCCGGAACAGAAATACCAATATGCGAAAAAGTACGTGGGTATGTATTACTCATAATTAACTCTCCTAAATAAGAATGAGTTTATAGTTTACGAGTGCCTAGGTATTAAGTTAAATTATCATTTAACATTCAAATAAGTATATTTTGTTATGATAAATCCGGTTTGGTTAAAAACATTTTGTGAACTAGTCGAAGTCAATCACTTTACAAAAACAGCTGAGCGACTGTTTATGACCCAATCAGGCGTAAGCCAGCATATTAAAAAGCTAGAACAGCAAGTTGGAGCTTTATTGCTAGAGCGACACGGCAAACAATTTACACTTACTCCGCAGGGCCAAAGCTTATACAACAGAGGTAGCCAGTTACTAAAAGAATGGCAATTTTTGGAGCAACAAATAAAAAATGATTCACCTTTTGAAGGCCGAGTAAAAATACAATCGCCGGGAAGTTGTGGGCTTAAGTTTTATAACGAATTGTTAAGCTTGCAATCAAAGCACCCAAAACTTTTTATAGAATATGCGTTTGCGCCTAATTCGGGGGTCGAAAAGGCCATAGCGAGTCATCAAATAGACATTGGTTTTATGAGCCAAGCACCTACAATGCTTGAGGTTACAGGGCAAAAAATAGCTAATGAACCCTTGTTATTGATAACGCCTGCCCAGTTCAAAACTTTAGATTGGCAGCAACTTTGCCAATTAGGTTTTATTAATCACCCAGATGGAAAACATCATGCACAACAGTTATTAAGTGCGAACTTTGCAGAGTTTGAATCAATAGCTCAGTTTGAGTGCAGTGGTTTTTCGAATCAAATCAACTTAATTCTAGAGCCAGTAAGTTTAGGGCTTGGCTTCACTGTACTCCCTGCTCATGCTGTTAGTGCGTTTCATAATCAAGAAAAAATACACGTGCACACACTAACGCACCCCGTTTGTGAAGATATATATGCATGCCATCATCGCAATAGGCCATTAGCCAAGCGAATGAAAACAGTTATAAATGAAATAAAAAGCCTTTAATCAAGCGATACTAAAATTGATCATCTTTTTTATTCTCGCACCTCGTAACTATAATCTCCTATTTCTCTCCAACTAACTTCTAATGCCTACCCTAAAACCTTGTTCTTTAGCATCTAAAATCACATTTCATCCTTTGCGTTACCTTGCTTTAATGGTATTTTAGCGCCAAGCAATCTTGCCCCTATAAAGGAAGTAAAATGGCATCCAAAACCGTCGAATACTACAACCAAAATGCGCAAGCATTTGTCGATGCCACACTCGATGTAGACCTCAATGAACTTTACGACGAATTCTTACCGCTGATCCCAAAAAAAGGCGCTTTACTCGATGCCGGTTGTGGCTCTGGCCGCGACGCCTTCATCTTTAAAGAGCGTGGTTATAGCGTAGATGCATTCGATATCAGCCCAGCTATGGCAAAGTTGGCGTCAGAATACTTAAACCAAGACGTAGCTGTAAGCAGCTTTCTAGAGCTAAACGACGTTGCTAAATACGACGGCATTTGGTGCTGCGCAAGCCTTATTCACGTAGCAAAAAACGACTTAACCGAAGCATTCAATAACCTTGCCCGAGCATTAAAGCCACAAGGCATCGTGTATGTATCGTTTAAATATGGCGACGGCGAGCGCGAACACAACGGTCGCGAATTTACCGACCTAAACGAACAAGCCCTTGAGAGCATTATTAAAGGCACCGACCTATTTATCCTCAAGTCTTGGCAAAGCGCCGACCAACGCCCAGAGCGCGCCACAGAAACATGGCTAAACGCTATTTTGCATAGAAGAACGATTTAATAATTTATATGCGGTATAGCAGGCTATACCGCAACTCTCCCAATATTGTATGGGTTTTAGAGTATAGCTCTACCTAAAATCCTATATTTTCAATAGCTTTTCATGCTAGATTGTTCCTAAACTAAATCGCCAATATTCAAGCTACAACAATGCGTTATGAGCATAAGAGGCAAATGTGTCGGCGTAAACAGGGAACAGTTCATGAACTTTAAAGCACTTTTCAAAAGTACACATAAGGCTTGATTGATGATGGCCATGCAGCAGCAACTCGATTTTATTGCTTACATCCAGCGTATGCTGGTGGAAGGTGATTTTAGTGCTACCTATAAGTTTGCACTATTGCATGCGTTGGCTGATGTTTGTGTTGAGCAACCAATGATGTATGAAGCTAGCGAGTTAAACATTGATCTTGCTAAGCTTGCTGAAAAGTTAATAGAGCTTTATTGGCACCATGCAGTGCCATTTTCTTCTGCTCATAGTGGTGAAAGTGCTTTACTAAAACAAAATTCGGGTGCGCAATCAAAAGTAATTGCTGTGCTATACGAGTGCCAGCAAAACAATATTCGTAGCTTGCGCCAGCTCAAATTAAGCCCTTACTGGCAAACCACTTACAAAGCTGCTTTAGACACGTTAAAAACAGGCCCGTTGTGGCGCTTACAAATTCTTGCTAAACAAGAAGAATGCTTTTTATATCCGCACACAAAAGGCAAAAGCTATATCACTCTAAACGCAGGCATAGCCGCTTGCTTCAGACGCTTTTACGATTTAGTTGTCTATTTAGCGAAAAACGCATGGTTACAAAAGATTCAAAGCATTAAGCATAACCAAGCGCTTATTGGCCCTCAAAGCCAACTACATGACTTTTTATTTGGTTTCGACCGCACAGCACTTAACAAAGCAAAACCAATTTTAGTCGAAATACAAAAAGGCCAATGCTTTTATTGTCAAAAGCCGCTTACAAGTGCGATAGAAGTTGATCACTTTATTCCCTTTGCCCGCTACGCTAACGATTATGGGCATAATTTTGTTGCCGCCCATCGAAGTTGTAATAACAGTAAGCGTGACTTTTTAGCAGCCCAGCTGCACCGCGAACGTTGGCAAGATCAAAACCTAGATCGTCACAGCCAGCTGCTTACTGATGAACTAACTCGCTATTTTCATTGTGATGTAGACAAATCCCTTGCAGTAAGCAACTGGGCATACCAAGTTGCCAGCAGCAATGGCGCAAAACTTTGGCTTGCAAAAGATAGATTTGAGTTGGCGGGAAGTAAAAATGTCCACGCGTTAGATTTAGTCGCGCAGACTTCAATTGATTATTAATTGTTTGGTCTACATCACCTTTTATTCCTTAAAACATTAGAATTAATTTTGATTCTCAGTATTTATTCCTATTATTTATAGCGATTTACTGATAAAAGTACCAATTGAAGTTAAAGGATGACAAGGTTTAACAAAATGAAGATCTCAATTGGGCAAATTTTTAGGTATAAAAAACCTATTTGTTCTGAAAATTTAACTGAGGATGGTTATCCGAATTTTCATAATCTAGTATTTTCACCTGGCTCGAAAAGATTACTTCTTGAGAAAGGAATAAACCCAACCGCATATATTACTTCTGCTGAAAACGCAAAAGTTAGGCCTGTTATTTTGATTTCTAGTAGTCCAAACAAAAAAGGATCAGCTGAAACACCATGGGAAGATTATTATGACGTTGATAATGGCCATATAAGATACTTTGGAGATAATAAAGCTAACAGTTCTTCTCCTGAGCAATCACCTGGTAACAAGGCTCTGCTTGAAGCATTTAAGTTAGCTCATTCACATGATTACAATGAAAGGCTAAAAACACCTCCAATTTTGTTTTTTAAACGTTCTACAGTGAATGGAAAAGCCAAGGGATACCCAACATTCATGGGGTTGGGAATTATTAATAGTGTAGAGTTAGTTACCCAGTGGGATAACAAGCAACAAAGTACTTTCACAAACTACGCATTTGACTTTACGGTTTTAAATTTGCAAAGCGAAAATGAAACTTTTAGCTTCGATTGGATCAACAGTCGCAGACATCAAGGTTTCTCAATCGAGAGAACTAACTCACTTGCCCCTGTTAGCTGGAATAAATGGCTGCGGCTGGGTAGTAATAGTTTGGCTAAACTTCGTCGGCGAATTTCAACTTTAAATATTGTTAAAACTCAAGATCAAAAGCCCTTGATTAATAGTGATGAATTAACAACATTAGAAGCAATATATAAATTCTATGATGGGAAAAAACACAATTTTGAGGTTTTAGCTGAAGAAATAGCTGCAAAAGTATTAGGCGAAGAAATAGGGGTTTATCAGAAAGGCTGGATAACTAGAGGTGTGGCAGACGGTGGTGCTGACTTTATCGGTAAAGTGACTCTCGGTTCAGGTTTTTCTTCATGTAATCTCATAGTTGTAGGGCAAGCAAAGTGTGAGAACCTCAATACTCCAACAGGAGGTAACCACATTGCGAGAACTGTAGCTAGATTAAGAAGAGGTTGGTTAGGAGTTTATGTTACAACGAGTTATTTTTCAGAATCTGTTCAGAGAGAAGTTATAGAGGACAGATACCCTATAATACTTATAAATGGTGCTAGGATTGCTTCTGAAGTAAATCGAATCGTTTATGATAGTGACAACTACAACACTGTTGTGGATTATTTACTTTATTTAGACAGGATTTACCCTGAGCGTATCAAACATAGGACCCCAGAAGAGGTCTTGTACTAAATACTTTCTTTCTAAGTTTCTTTTTGTTCAGTATAATTCTCCGCTTTGTATTAATCATAAAATAGCAGTAGATGAATAAATTAACAGCAATAGATCTATTTTCAGGGGCCGGTGGTTTTTCTTTAGCTGCTCATGAAGTAGGGTTTGATATATTAGCTGCTGTGGAGTTTGATCAACATGCTGCTAACACCTATCAACATAACATAGTTGATCGCTTAGGAGCGAACACACATGTTTATGCTGAAGATATTACCCTTCTAGATATCAATTCTTTGATGGATGAAAAGGGTTTGAAAGCAGGTGACTTAGATCTCCTTTTGGGAGGCCCCCCTTGTCAAGGGTTCTCTACACATAGAATAAAAGGAAGCGGTGAAGATGATCCGCGGAATAAACTTTTATTGCGCTATTTTGATTTTGTCGAAAAGCTAATGCCAAAGGCTTTTTTAGTTGAGAATGTACCTGGCTTACTATGGCCAAGACACGAAGCTTACCTTAATTGTTTTCTTGAGTTGGCTAAAGAAAAAAATTACAAAGTCATCACTGGAGCGCCATTAGTTATAAATGCTAGAGATTATGGTGTTCCTCAGAGTCGACGTAGAGCTTTTATTTTTGCTGTGCGCGGCGATATCGTTGCAGAAGGACTAGAATGGCCCCCTGCTCCAACCCATGTTAAACCAGATTACGAAAAAGGCATTCAAGACAATTATTGGAGAAGTGCTTCAATTGCCTTTGAGCGTCCACCAGAGAACGTTTTAGCGAACCTCATACCCAGAATGGCTGAAGTGCTTGGTTGGGAACTAGATAAAGCAGAGAAAGTCGTGCATTCACTCCAGTTCGGTGAGCCTATTGAAAAAGATGATTTTTGCAACAAACATATGACTCATAAGCCATTTATGGTTGAGCGTTTTGAAGATACTAAACTTATGGGTAGTAGAGACGAGCTAGAATTTACATTACCTTGTCATCAAAACGGCTACTCAGGTCACAAAGATGTTTATGGAAGAATGTTTTTCCACTCTCCAGCTAATACAATTACAACAGGTTGCACTAACCCATCTAAAGGGCGTTTTTTACATCCTTGGGAAAATCATGGGATAAAACTTAGACATGCTGCTCGGCTACAAACCTTTCCTGATGACTATCAATTTTTAGGTGGCGTAATGGCTGCTGCAAGGCAAATTGGTAATGCTGTTCCTGTCAATTTAGGAATCTCTTTAATTAAAAATATAAAGCAGTGGCTATAGCATAGAATTTTAAGTGAAGCTTTACTTTATTAATAGTACTGCTTAATTTAAGGTAAGTTATATCAAGGTACTAGTATAGGGAAATAAATGACTTCAATTTCATTTAATACTACAGCAAGAACAATTGATCATTTGGGTAAAGGCCAAATTGCGGACACTCCAACAGCAATTAGTGAACTATGGAAAAACTCATATGATGCATATGCTCGTAATGTAGCACTTCATTCTTTTGACGGGGACTTACAATGCGCAGCCGTCATTGACGATGGTTGTGGTATGACTCTAGAGCAAATGGTTAACAGTTGGTTAGTAGTTGGAACGAACTCTAAAACGAAAAAACAAGTACTACCAGAGGAAGATAGATTTGGTTTGGAGGTTAGAAAAACTCAAGGAGAAAAAGGGATAGGTAGATTATCAGCCGCATTTCTTGCCCCCATTACCTTATTGGTTTCTAAAAAAATTGACTCTGATTATAGTGCTCTACTAATTGACTGGCGTTTATTTGAAAACCCTTATTTGTCTATTTCTGATATTAAAGTTCCTTTCAAATCCTTTAAAAAGCTTGAACAACTTGAACAGGTTGTTTGCGAATTGGTTGCTGAGCTTAAAACTAATTTAGCGTGTGATACTATAACAATTAGCGATGATGATTATGAAGTTAAGTTAAGAAACTTAAAAGCAGCTGAGGATGATGTAACTAGTACTTATAAGTCTATTTTAAATTTAAAAGATGAAATCCAAAAGCTACATATAAGAAGAGCTTGGAGTTTGATGTCTAATGAGGAACTGGAATTTTCTCCCAATAGAGTAACAACAGAGAAAGCTATAACAGACTTTTGTAATAATTTTAAATTTGACGACAAAATAGTAAAAACTTGGTCTGAATATTTAGCAAATGTTGAATCTTTAGATGGCAAGGCTCACGGAACTTCGTTGTTTTTACTTGACGTAAACCGTGAGTTATCTCTATTGACAAATAACCGAGGGAGAAGCTCTGACGATTTTGAGTTAAAAAGCATAAGGGAAAGCATAACCGATACATTAAAAGCGTTTATTGATCCTTTTGAAAAAGAGAAGTATCAATTTTCATATGAAATTAAAACTTTTACGAACGATTATGGTTCAGATTATATTTTAAATGATCTCGATGAGTTCAATAGTGAATACTTTCAGTTAATGGAGCATCAGATCGATGGTGAAATTGATGATTCAGGTTGGTTTGTAGGTAAGGTTGTTGCGTTTGGTAAAGACTTAGGGGTTTTGAAATATGCACCTAATATAATCCTCAAAAATAATAAAACAAAAGTTGGTAAATTTAAATTAAAATTAGGTGCGGTCGAACAAAAAGGTTTATCGACCCTTGATGATAAAACAAATGAATTTATTACAGGGCGAATTGAAAAAGACCACGGTATATTAGTTTTTAGGGATGGCTTAAGAGTTTTGCCATATGGGCGAACAGACAACGATTTTTTTGATATTGAAGAAGAAAGAGGAAAACACGCAGGTAGGTTCTTTTGGGCAAATAGAAGAATGATTGGTCAAATCTCCTTAAATCAGACTGACAATATCAATCTTAAAGACAAAGCTGGTCGTGAAGGTTTTATCAGGAATCAAGCTGCAAGAGAGTTAAAGGAGTTAATCAAAGGCCACCTAAAAAATTTTGCAAATAAACATTTTGGTACGAATGCTGATGAAAAAAGAATTAGATTAGAGATTTTTAAGAAAGAACAAGCAGAAGCTAAAAGTTCACATAAAAAAGCGCGACGTCAATCACAAAAAAGCTTTAGGCAATCATTAAAATCACAGAGGCCTGAATTAGAAAAAAGATTAGAGCAAGCCAAGTTAATAGCGAAAGAATTAGAAAGTGATTTAGTTAATAATATAGATAAATTGGAAGAGTTAATAAAAGTAACTGTAGATTTAGAAGAACTAAGAGGTGAGCTAAAAACCCCTGTAAAGCCTGCTAAAATGGAATTAAGCTTAGAAGGGACTTATAGAGAATATAGAGACCTTTTTAATGAGTTCGCTGAGTTATTAAAAGTGAGCCAAGACAGGCTTAATCAAATTGAGAGTACGTTATCAAATAAAACTACTTTTGAATTGGTTAAGCGTAACTTTGACAGCAGGCAGTCACAATTAAATAGACAAGTTTCTAAATTCGAGTCATTAATTAAATCAAAACTTGACCTTCTTAAAAGTGAATGGCAGCAAGGGATGTCTGAAGATAGAAGGTTGTTTCATTCTGAAGCTATAGAAATTTTAGATTCTGCAAAAAATTCTACGGCTACGGAAGAGCTTTTGAACTCTGTAGATGGAATCTATTACAGTTTAGCAGATACATTTACAGTAAAATATGAAGCTATTCTTCGAGCATTAGAAACGTTGGCTGCAGGAATAAACTTAGATTCAGCATTTACAATTGCTGAAGCAGAGAGAACTTATTTTGAGGAAAAAGCTAGTAAGCTCCAAGCTCTAGCACAATTGGGTATTAGTGTTGAAGTTATTAGCCATGAGCTTGAACAGCAAGATCAGCTTGTCAGTAGGGGGTTGAATTCATTACCGTCAGAGGTTAAAGAGCACCCAGGGTTTAAAACCGCATTTAACGCGCATAAGCAACTGACATCTCAAATTCGTTTTTTATCCCCATTAAAATTATCAGGATACCAGTCTAGAGAAGATATAACAGGGCTGATGATTGAAAAGCATATCATTAGTTTTTTCAAAGATAGTTTTGAAAGGCAAAGAATTACTATTGAATTTTCTAATTTATTTAGAAAGATAGTCGTTCGTGATTTACCATCTAGAATTTATCCGGTTTTTGTAAACTTAATTAGTAACGCACTCTACTGGGTTGTATATGCAGAGAACAGGCTGATTAAAATTGACTTAATTAATAACTTTGTAGTGATAGGTAACAATGGACCATCAGTAGATAGTGATGATGTTAATAGCTTATTTGAATTGTTCTACTCCCGTAGGGCGAATGGGCGAGGTGTAGGCTTATATTTATGCAAAGAGAATTTAGCTGTAGCTAATCACAAAATTTGGTATGCAATTGAGGATGATGAAAAAATATTTAAAAATGGTGCGAATTTTGTAATTGAGTTTAATGGAGTGAGTTTCAGGAATGAATGAAGAAAATTATAATAACTTAATAAAAAAAACATTTTGTGAAAATGCTATTCGTACAGTTTTATTAATAGATGATCAATATAGCCCTTATGCAAAGTTAGTTTCTGATGTAAAAAATGCACATAATTTAGAAGAGTTAAAAAGCCTACTTGATTTTTCTGAGAGAGCTGCAGGCATACAGCAGTTTTTCGAGGAGAAAAAGCTGATATGTGATATTAGTGATGGATTTACTAACTTCGATCCAGAGAAAGCTCGAAAATCGGATCTAATTATTCTTGATTATTACCTTGAAGGAAATGAGCCTCGGAAAACTGTCGAGATTTTGAATGAGCTTTTAATAAGTAATCATATGAACTTGGTTATTCTCTATACTAATAAAGAGTTAGACGAATCTTGGCTCCAAGTTATTTGTAGCTTGAGAGGTTGTGGTTCAGTTTTATTAGATGACTTACTTAATGAAGATGAGTTAGATTTTTGGTTAGATAAAACCGATGAAGGCATTCCAGAAGCGTTTTTAAATACAATAACCAATGAGGATATGGCAAACTTTCTTCTAAATCGTAAGCCGTCAAAAGAAACAATAAAAAGAATAGTAGATGAACTTAATGGCCAAGATCGTAAATATAGTAGAGCGATATATTTAGCCATTTGCCACCATAAAGTTGTGCAAGGGAAGCTTGACTTATTAGAAAAGCAAGATAAGTATGAGGGAGAAGTTTACGGCAATATAACTAAATCCAAATGGCTGAAAATTGGTAATTTATTTCTTTCTTTCTCTCATAAAGACTCAGATTATGATGGTGAAAAGCTTTATAACAGACTTGAAGAATCTTTAATTGATTGGAAGCCTAATTTTTACAGGTTAATTTTGTCAGAAATTGAAAACCAATTAGAGAATGAAGGGGTTTCAGTATCTAGTTTTACTAAAGAAAACTATTTAGAGCAAGCTGGCTGGTTTTGGCAAATATTGTCTGATACAACTTCATTAAACACTTCTAATCTGATCACGCAAAATAACCAGCTCATAAAAGACAAGCTTCTCGTAAATCAAGGGCTGTTGGAGTTTATAGATTCTCTCCTCGAATGCTTTTCCGTCGACTTTCCACAACAATCTATTATAGAACCTAAAAAAGATGAGCAGGAAGTCGCTGCATATCAACAGTACAAAAAAAATGTTGAATTAGATAATAATAAGACAATTAAAGAGCAAATCTTATACTCAATAAAGACAGCATCGGAAGTCTTGAATGCTTCGCCAAGCGAGGTTGTTATAGCTTTGAATAAAAGTTTGTCTCTTAAAGAGTTTACTACAAGCTACATAACTACGGGTTCTATTCTGAGAAGTGAAGATAAAGACCTTTGGTATATGTGTGTTTCGCCAGCATGCGACTGCGTACCTGCACAGAATAATACAAACTTGACCAAAAGATTATCACCAAAGTTTAAACCTTTAAAGTTTATTGAGCTTAAAAAAGTAAAGCAAAGTAGTGCACTTAGTAAAGCAACCGATGGCAAGTTTCTATTTTTGCCTAATGGAATCTTCCTTCAAATCGTAGGTGAACCGGAACTTGAGTATGTAATTGCGAGTAACGTCTCATCGGCTGATAAAGTTTATAATGTATATTTTTTAAATAGCGTTGATGACAATGTAACCGCCACACCTACTGAGTTGATTATATACGCACAGTTAAAGGAAGATTATTCTGCTAGGTTTCAAGCTATAGCGAGTCATCATGTAGGGAGAATAGGAGTTGATTTTATAAAGTACCTTGAAGAAAATTGATCTTTATTTTAAATAATTAATAAGTTACATAGATGTAATGTTATGAATAAATGGATTTTATTACTCGCTACTTTGCTTGCGAGTTTCAACACGGTTGCTGAAGAGCAATATTCAAAAAGTCGCTGCGATAGTATTGAGGCTGAGCGCGAGGGTATTCGTAAAAGAATGAATCGTAGCTACACGGCTAAGCAAGGTGAACGTTGGAATCAACGTTTAGATGAGCTTTTTACGCTGCTGGCTAGACACTGCAAACACCCAAAAAGAAGTTCTGGTAATGGCGGTAATTATACGTATCGCTCGAACCCTACCGCACTTTTAAACACCAAAGTACATAACTCTACGGTGTATTCAAATTCATATAATGACGATAAAAAGCGCCATGCTTGGGGGCAATTTTATCAATTACCTGATCGCTGTAGAGCGAAGAATATTCAGCAAGCTGATTTTGTATGGTGTAGCGAAAATAAAGCTGAGCAAAAGGCGGTATTTGAATCGGCTTGGGGCGGTAAACAGAAATCAGAATACAAAGATGTAGTTATTACAGTAAAGCCAATCATTACAGAAATAAATACAAACAAAACCACAAGCCAAGTTGCGATAAAAAGCTCGGTAATCGAAGCACCCGTTAAACAAGCTTCAACCCCTTCAAATGAGAGTGTTGGTACGCAATTAACAAAGTTGAATGACCTTAAAGTTTGGCAATTAGCCTTGGCTGGCATTGCGGCCATGTTGTTTGTGTTTGGTCTTTATCGTTGGTTTAAAGATTGAGTTATTAGACGGGCTAAAGCCCGACCTACGATGCCTCGCAACTACAGTTTCAACACCTCTCCTTGTAAACTCGGTGAGTTTGCAATACTGGTTTGGAGTTGTTCTATCAACAACTGGGCATTTGTTGATGGCGTGCGTGAATGTGGCCAGAGGGCGTAAATTGGCCTTGCGGGAATATCGTGGGGGGAGTCGATATAACTAAAGTTGCTGGTGTCGTCTATACAGCAAATTTCGCTCATCGGCAGTAAGCCAATGCCATAGCCTGCTTCAACCATTCTTCTGGCGATTGTAATATCAAAACAAAAACTTATATGTTCATACTCGGTTTTTAATTTGTTAAGTAAGCCGCTGGGGAGTTGTGACTCTGAATAGGGCAATATCAACCTTGATGCTGGCGCATCTTTCTTTTTAATTAGCTTAATTGCGATCATGCCTAGGCGCTTTTGAAAATAGCTTGAGTCTTGTTGTTCGCCGATGCGAATAGCTAAGTCAAAACGTTTTTGGCTTAGTTGGCTGTTGGCATTACTTGGGTAAATGTGGAGGTTTAGCGCAGGGTTTGCCATCGCAAACTGATTAACTGCCCCCATCAGTGGGCCCGCAATGATGTTTTGTGGGCACAAAAGGTAAAACTCTTTTGCGGTGGGTGAGTCATTTAGTTGCTCAAGCTGGCTGTTAAGAGCAAGCACCTGCTCGCCTAACTCGTTATAAAAAGATTCGCCTTTGGTGGTTAACACAATGCCTCGGGCTGTACGTTGCAGTAATGGCTCGGCGAGTTTTTCTTCTAATGCCTGAATGCGCCTTGATAGAGTTGATAGATTCAGTCCTAAATCTTTTGCTGTTTGGCTCATGCTTTTACGGCGCGCTATTTCAATAAATAAATGCAGATCATCCAGCATACGACTCCCTCAATCTTAGTTTGCATTTTCGTGACTGTTGCCACTTGCCTTGTGCAAATATAGTAACGCCAAGGAGGACATATGAAAATTCATTTTACTTTTACTGCGGCATTTTCGTTTTTAATGTCGTTTTTACTTTCGTCATGGGTCACTTATGTCAACTTAGGGTTGAGCGATACATTTTTTCTAAGTTGGATGAAGGCATTTGCCAATGCATGGCCTGCTGCGTTTGTGGTGGCTTTTACGGTTGCCCCGCCAATTAGGGCATTGGTTTTAAAGTTATATAGTAAGGAGTCAGTATGATTAATATCGTGGCAAAAATTACCCCAAAGGCAGCATTATTTGATGACTGTAAAGGGCGTTTACAGGGCATATTAGCAGCCACTCGTGCAGAGCCTGGTTGTAATCGTTTTGAGTTGTTTGCGAGCAAAGAGCAGCGTTGTTTGTTTTTAGTTGAGCAGTTTGAATCGCAAGCCGCCCTTGATGAGCATTATGCTCAGCCTTATACCAAAGCTGTGTTCGCGTTTTATGAAAATGCCTTGGCAGAGCCGGTTGAGGTAGAGAAAGTGGAGGAGCTTTAGATTTTATTTGCACAAAGAGGATTAAGAGGCGCTGCGCTTTAGAGGAAAATAGCTAATTGGTTGTATCTCATTGTCTTCTCGTTCAGTTTTCTTTGTGAATAAATATATTTGAACCACAGAGGGCACAGAGGCGCTTCGCACTACACAGAGAAACTTAATGCACAAAGAGATTATGAGGCGCTGTGCTTTAAAGGTACTTAATTATTTGGCTTAATTAGTATCTCATTGTCTTCTCATTCACTTCTCATTGTGAATAAAGATAATTGAACCACAGAGCTTACCGAGGCGCTTTGCGCTACACAGAGAAACTTAATGCACAAAGAGGATAAGAGACGCTTTGCTATAGAGAGCTCCTTGTCTTCCTCTGTGCTCTCTATGTTCTCTGTGGTTCGAAAAAAGATCTAGCAAAGGGTTCGTTTCTTCATTTAAACGCACGGAACACGTTTCACTTTGATAGGAAAAAACTAGGCTACTGGGGAAGTACTGCTATTCGTAGCCTAGTTTACAAGGTTGAAATGGTTACAGCATATGCAGAATTTGTTTAGCTTTTTCGCGGGTTAAACACGCGGCCATTGGGCGTTTTGCAAACAGTTTGGCTGAGACTGTTTGTTCTTTGCCTATGTATTGGTTATGCAGCTGTTTAAAGTGTGGTTATTTGAGCAATTTGCATTGGATGATAAACAGTTTTACTTTGGTAAGAATTAATATTCAGATTTGTTATTGCTCTTTCACTTTGTGAGAACATAAATCGAACTAGCAATTTATCAGTCTTTCAGGTGAATTTAGCGCAGATTTGTTGCAGTTTTATTTGAAGCTGTTAGTCTGTACCTCTAAATTTTACAGTGACGTAAATTCATGTTTAAACGGACTTTAATGCTTACAGTGCTATTGCTAGTAGCTGTATCTACACGGGCGAAAGAGCCAATCCTTTCTAATGAGTGCAAAAGTATTCAAACTGAGCGCGCTGAATTGCAATCTGCGTTAAGAAAGTCTCATGTACTTGATAAAATAGAAATTTATAAACAGCAAATTCAGAACTTATCAGCTCGATTTGCTGAAACATGTTTTACCAATGAACAAATAGCTGACCGTAAAGCTGCGCTTTTTAATCCTGATATTAGTTTACTTGAAAACCAACTAGCTAAACCGTTGTCTCAAAAAGCTTATTTAGAAAAACAAGCTGCGTGGCAACGTTTTTACGTGATGCCAACACGCTGCTTTAATCAGCCACTTGAGCTTAAATATCTAGATTGGTGTATTGACAATAAACAGTTTCAATTTCAGAAATTTGATACGCTCTGGCAGCAAAAGAATACACAAATCGCGCGTTCTGAAGCTAAGCTGACAGATTCGTTTCATGAGTTTGTGCTGCCAAGTAAAACAGAACGAGCAAAACTGAGTGCGCAACAGCAATTAAAGCGCTACAGCAACACAACAGATTCCTTCTTACCGACCAATATAATTGTATTATGTGTTTTAGCGGTATCAGTGTTTTTTGGGCTGATTTTTATATTTCATTGGTTGATGCGCCCACGTCCTGTGGTGAAGTGAGTATTTAGTAGGCGTGAAATTTATTTCGCGCGCCATGCAAGCATAAGCACTGGGCTTTAGGCGCTAGGACGCGATATGAAATCGCTGCTCCAGGCTCGTCTCTCGAAACTCACTTCTCGTTATTTACTCAAACCATTCCCGGCTAAAGCCAGTCCTACGGGGGAAACAATAGGCACTGGGCTTTAGGCGCTAAGTCGCGATGTAAAATCTGCTACAGACTTGTTTCTCGTTACTTAATCACTCATCTGTTTTAAGCTGTTTAGCGCGTTCTTCTGCATCAATAAGAGCTTGTGATTTTGGCTGTTTGGTTTTACTTTCTATCACAGGCTTTTCGTCAGAATTTGGATCCCACGTAGGATCAAGCGATAAGTTTGCAAATGGATTATACGGCTTATCATCTTGTTGCTCGGTCTCTAAATTTGTTTCTTTATCAGCTTCATCAGAGTCACTAGCCATCTCTTCTAGCTTATCGTCGTTACTCAGTTCGAGAGATAAATCAACCGTATCTTCAGCAGGTTTTGTTGGTTCTTCTGGGCTAAATGATGCAGGTTCGTCCTGTAGCTCTTGTTCAAGCGCTTGTAAGGCTTTTGCTAAATCATCATCGCTGATGTCGTCGTGATCGTCTGTTGTGCTTGGAGCCGTGACTGTTTGTTTATCATCAGCAAAATGATCAGCAAACGATAAATCATCACCCATCAATGACGATAAGTCATATTCAGGCACGTCATCTTTAGACGGCTCGTCGTCAGCAATAGGCTCTTTTGTTGAGTATTCATCAAAACCAAACGATGACGAACTCGTAAAGCTTGGCTCGTCAAGCTCTGGTTTTTCAAGCTCATCGATTTCCGGTTTTTCGAGTTCTTCTATCTCGGCTAACACTGGTTCATCGTCAGCAATAGGCTCTTTTGTTGAGTATTCATCAAAACCAAACGATGACGAACTCGTAAAGCTTGGCTCGTCAATCTCAGGTTTCTCAAGCTCATCGATTTCAGGTTTTTCTAGCGCTTCGATTTCAGTTAAAACAGGTTCATCGTCAGCAATAGGCTCTTTAGCTTTATACTCATCAAAACCAAACGATGACGAACTCGTAAAGCTTGGCTCGTCAAACTCTGGTTTCTCAAGTTCATCAATTTCAGGTTTTTCTAGCGCTTCTATCTCAGTTAAAACAGGTTCATCGTCAGCAATAGGTTCTTTTGTTGAATACTCATCAAAACCAAATGATGAAGAACTCGTAAAGCTTGGCTCGTCAATCTCTGGCTTCTCAAGCTCATCGATTTCAGGTTTTTCTAGCGCTTCGATTTCAGCTAAAACTGGCTCGTCGTCGGCAATTGGTTCTTTAGTTGTGTACTCATCAAAGCCGAATGATGACGAAGCGGAATCTCTCGGTTCTTCTAGTTCAGGTTCATCTTGTTTAGGTTCCTCTGCTTTTGGATCTGTTTCTTCATTGATGCTGTAAGATGAAGCAAGGCTCGCTAATTTTAGCTCTTGCTCTAGGCCTCGTTGCTCATCTAAGAAGTCGTCATCAGAGTCGTTTACGTCTTTACCGTCGTAACCAAGTTCAAGATCATTAAATTGCTTGGCGTCAGCAAAATCATCAGCTGTTTGTGTAGATGGGGTTTGTGGCTTTTCACTATCATGCTGTGCACTAAAGTGCATTAGTTCAGAGAGAGCGTCGTTATCATTTTTCTCGGTTAATTCGTTTGTGAAGTCAGGAAATGAATCAGTGTCTTGCTGTGACTGCTCTGAGTTTTCATTTAGTACGGCAGCCGTTGCTGCTTGAAGTTCTTCGGCTTCTTTTTCTGCTGAAGCTTGCGCTTGGGCCGCTGCTTTTAGGGCTTTAGCTTGCATTAAGCTTTGCTCAAGCTCTGAGTCTGCATCAGTATTTTTATTTTGACGAATACGAACAATCACTAAGCCTGCAACAAGTAGTACTAGCAAGACAATTAAACTTGGCATTAATAATGAGCTTGAAGAACTATTTTCACTTTCATAAGGAGCAGCAGGCTCCGGTGTAAATGCTGGCTCAACAGGTTCTGCCTCGACAGCTTTTCTTACATCTGTAGTTTCACTGTTTTGCGAACTATCAGGCGCTGCGTTATCAAGCTGTTGTTCCATCACAGGAGAGGTTACAGGCTCGGCCACAGTTTCTGTCGGGGTATCAGAGATTATAATGCGATCAACGTCAGCGGGCTCTTCTGTTTGCTGCACTGGTGGTGTTAGCTGTGTATTTTGCGTTTCTAGTGGTTCTGGCTCTATTTGTAATTGTTCTGCAGGCTGTTGCGGCTCAATAATCTCTGATGCTTGCTCAACTGTAGGCTGTGTTGGTTCTTCAGGCGTACCTTGTATTGCTCCTGAATGTCGAGTTGAGCGGGTGCTATTACCCTGAATTACTGGTTCAACGGGTTGTGTTGGCTGTTGCTGAACTTTAAGGTTTGAACCATTATTGAGTGGGGTAGGATTTTGGCAATTTTTTTCGTAATTTCTGGCAGCTGAACGATAATTTTTGTTGCTAGTGTTGTTACGATACTCATGCATTTGTTGCTTTAACAAAATACACATAGCTTCGTTGTACTGTGCTTTTGATGTAAAGCTCAGACTTGCAAGTAATAGTAATAAAGTTGTTTTTATAATTGGCATAGTTTCCTGACCAGTAAGGTTTATCTGGTTACCCAAACAATGAGTTAATTCTAAGCCCAGTAGGGCAATTTATCCACATTCATTAAATAATTTCAGCGAAATAGCAAAGTCAATCGATCACCATGAGCGCTCGGTATTCGTCATAAGCAAATTGGTCAGTCATTCCGCTGATGTAATCTTGAATTAAGCGGCAGCGATAATAGAACTCGTAGGCGGTAAAATGATCAGGTTCGGCTTTTAGGGCATCAATGGCTTTTTGATAGCTATTTAAATGTTTATTAGATAGTTTTTTCACCAGACGAGTTTCAATTAAGTAGTGTTGATCGCCTTTTAAAACCCGTTTAAAAGCATCGGCGTCAAGGGCAAGTAAGGGCTTGTAGCAATCAAGTAAACCGCTAATGATTCGATAACCTTGCAGCTCTAAGCGCTCTACCTCTTTGTGGCAAAAAACGTGCTTTAATGCCACTTGTTTTAAGGTGAGCGTGACGGCGTGCAGATGGCTACGATCTTCTAATAACGCTTGATTAAAATCACCATGGTAAATGGCTTCTATGTTGCTGATAAACCGTTCTGCTGCGTAGCTTACTAATGGGTGTAGCAAGGTCACACGCAGGTAAATAAAAAATTCGCTGTTAAAATTGTATGGCTGCTCTTGCGCTTTACTTAACGCATAATCAATGGCTTTTTCGGCAAAGTCGCTGTGTTTGGTATCGTCTATGGTTAGGTTTGTGAGTGTACGGGTGTATTGCTCTTTTAGCTTGTCGCAAAGCGACTCGACACTAATAATGCCTTTTTCGACCGCATCTTCTATGTCGGCTAAACAATACGAAATATCGTCAGCGGCTTCCATAATGTAGCTTGCAGGATGGCGGCAATATTGTTCAATCTCTAACTCATTTTGCAGTGCTTCAACAAAAGGCTTTTCGCTAAAATAGTAACCCACTTTTTTCATCAAGTAGTTTTTATCTTGTGGGCTGTCTTTTTTTGCCATGCTGGCCGGGCGGGTATATTTTAAAATTCCGGCACTTTGGCTGTAGGTTAAATTTAGTGAAAGTAATGAATGAATTATACGAATACCTTGGGCATTACCTTCAAAGCTTTTTATATCTTGGGCTAAGTGTTTAAAAATCACGCTGATGCCAATGCCTTTACAGCGCTCTGGGGTTAGTGAGTCTAAGTGTTTCTCGAACCACTGATTAATGGCTGCTTCGCCAAAGTGACCAAACGGTGGGTTGCCAATATCGTGCATTAGGCAGGCCATTTCAACGAGGCTTTCTAGTGGCCGCTCAAGTCCAGCTAGGCCATATTCTTTTTGCTTTGCATCACTGAGCTTATTAAAAATGGTTTGCACAATAAAGCGGCCGACCTGTTGCACTTCAAGCGAGTGAGTCAGCCGTGAACGCACTGCGGCATTGCGCTCAAGTGGAAATACTTGGGTTTTTTGTTGTAAGCGGCGAATTGCTGCACTGTTAATAATACGACCCCGATCACTTTCAAGCGCAGTGTGTAAATTATTGGTAGAACGCATTTCGCGTGCTGGGGTAATTTTTTTACCAAAATCGATCATTTTTCGTTCCCACAAAGCGGTAAAAATCGGGCTTTTATATGTTGTTAGCAAAACTTTGCTAGTTATTAAATTTAATCTAACAGCTTGTATCTTAAATTAAAATATTCATTTTTATTAAAGTTATTACTTTAAATTAAGTCCTTTATTCATATATTATTCAGTTTCACGCACTTCTTCATTATCTTGAATTAGAAAGGAAAGCCTTTTGGCTGTATAGCAATGATGCAAACTCTGTCTAAAAAAACATGGCTGCTAGCCAGTATTCTTTTGTATTGTATTGGTTTAACTGCTTGTAAAAGTACCCCTGAAACAAGTACTGAAAACACCTTAACAGTAGTCGAAAAAAATGCCATTAAGGCCAAACAGGATGCACTTCGCGCCCGTGGTTTTTACGAAAGTCAGCTAGGTAATATCAATTACGCTACAACGAGGCAATGCAGTAACTTTAATTTACAAAGTCACCGTGGCTCAATTCGCTACGCCGAAAACTCGCTTAACGCAGTAATTGATGCTATCGACAACAACTTTGATGTTGTTGAAATTGACGTGCGTATTACCCGTGACGATGTGTGGGTTGTGCATCATGATGCTCGCACCGGCCGCGAAACAGGCACGGTTGATAATAAGCGTCGTAAAATTGAGTCGATGAACTACAAAAAAGAGTGGGGCTATTTACGTCATCGTAATCAAGATACTGGGCTACTTACCGACAAAATGCCGCCATCATTTAGAGAGCTAGCAGCTACGTTTGCACGCTATCGTAAACCCCATCAAAAACTGAATATCGAAATAAAATCAAAGGCCTCAGTTAACGATTTAAAAATGCTTGATTACTTGGCATATGAGTTTGTTGGCGGCGGAAACTACTTTTTTAGTAGCTTAGAAATGCGCAACCTTACTCGTATGCGCGATATTAACCCAGACATTTATTTGGCATTTATTCAATCACCGGCAAAAGCCTCAATGAATAAGCTAGCAAGTGATCTAAAACGCGGTGCTGGGAGTGATCCTATTTATGAGCGTAACAAAGAAGAACTTGAAAGCTTGCAAGCACTTGGAAATCGTTACCATCGTGAAAAGCGTTACGACAGCCCTGTTAAGCTTGATAAATTGGCAAAGCAGCTAAAACGTAACTTTGGCTATGTGCTTGATATTCGTCATTACAAGCAAAGTGCAGCTCGCTTGAAACCAGTTGCTAAAGCGCGCGGCATTATGATTGCTACATATTCAATTAATGGTCACGACTATCATGAGCGCAGCTTATTAGCGCAGTCACGTTCGCTGCGTCCAGACTCGGTGATCATGGACGACACCGTATATGGTTTTTGTTCTGTGTTCGAGTTGCCAAAAATGCAGCCGTTTTTTAGCGATGACCCAGAAGCTAAGTTAATTGCTAGTATGCCTGCAGACCTTGATTTAGAACGCTTAGATGAGCTGTATGCTTATAAAGCTAATCAGCTTTATCCTGCGGTGGGCGGCACGCTTAAATCAACGCAAGCACAAACTTATATTCCCAAAGTAACATCGACTCCTTCAGCGCCTAATTTAGAAATAGGGACTCGCCAAGCCGATGAAGACTTTAGCCTAGAAACAGATCCTGCTGTTGAACTAGAACTACGTAAAAAACAATAAGAACAAAACTATGACTGATTTAATAAAGCCGTTTTGGTGGCGCTGCTTGCTACTTGTTTTAGCTACTTTATATTTATTACCCGAAGCAATTTTTAATGCCCAATTAGTGTCATTAGTAGGGTTAGGTACCCCTTCGGCAGAAGATCTTGAACACCTTGAAATTTATGGCCGAGCAGTGTCTGGAGTAGGTGTTGCGCTGCTGTTAGCTGACTTTTTACCTAAAGCCATGGTTGCTAAAGTTGGCCGCGGACTTATCTCGTTTATCGCTTTACTGTGTTTAGTTTGGCCAGTGGTGTTTTTTGGCCAGAAGTATGTAATTGAAAAGACCTTGATTGAGCCCTCTACAGCAGAGCAACGCCAGTTTGCTACGTACAGTGCAGCACTGCGTGATGCTCTAGCAATTAACTCGATTAAAGTGAATGATCTCGATTATAACCCTGAGCAATTACATAGTTCAGAGAACTTAACCTTTTTGGCGCTATTTGGTGGCTTACTGTATAGCGATGCCGCACTTTCAGATAATTTAGAGCAAGATAAACGTAAGATCATCGCTGCTTTTGTGCAGAAGAAAGCGTATCAAGATTTTGATAAACATTATAAAAACTACAGCCAGCTATATGATGAGCTGGTGGTTAAATACAAAGCTTATGCTGATGGCAGTAAAAAGTATAACAACACTTTGGCTGGTATAGGTGAACGTGAACAAGGTTATTGGCAGCAAGTTGAGCAAGAGATCAACAGTGGCTGGAGCAAGTATCAGCAAGCACAAAAAGCCCACATTGCCAAAGCATCGGCACGAGCGCAAAAGTATGGCCCTAAGATTTATGATTACCATCACAGTATCGCTAAATGCCGTGAGCGTTATGATAAGAGCAGCGAAAAAGATCGCCGTAATCGCTGCTATGAACGCGAAGCAGCAGACTACCGAAGCACTATTTTAAAAGCCGGTATTGGCTATATAGAGCCTGATTACTGGCTTATCGAAGAAGAAATCTCGGCTGCAGAAAATGCCGCAGGCACTATTTTGATGGGGGTGCTCACTGGTGGTGTTTATACAGCTCTGCAAGCGGCAAGTTTAGCAACCGGTGGCGATGGTGGTCTTAAGGATAAACGCTACAAATACACCGATGATCCCGATCATTATCAACTGCGTTTTTTACAGCATCCGAACTTTCATAAGATGTTTGTTAGCGAGACAGGTTACCCGTTTACGGTTGAAAACTTAGTGGCGTTTCGTACTCACGAAACAACGCAAAACAAGCTTAGAGCACACTTTGCTAGTAAAGGTTTACAACTTGAAAGCAATTGGAATGTGAATCAACGCCAAGCGTTTGCTAATGCAGTCGCAACCAAAGTTACCAACGAAGCGAATGCACAATGGCAAAGCGAAATGCGTAAACGTGGCATGAGCTTAGAGCCAAACTTAAGCTGGGTTGCGTTTCAGTTACACCCGCAAATTCAAGCTAAAATTGCCGACAGAATGGGCGATTTATATGTGAAAAACATTCGCGCCGATTGGAATAAAAAGAACTTCAAAGACAAGGTATTAGATCCAAACATTGCAAAACGCACCGACAAATACCTAGCTATGCTTAATAGTTCAGAAGGTAAATTTGCAGATGGTGGCGAGTATGCTGAGTACGGTAAACAAGCATTGCGTTCGGTGATTATTCCGCCTATTTCGATGTCGTTGTCACTGTTTTTGATTTGCTTAACCTTTAGCAAGCTGCCGTTAAAACTATGGCAATTGATTAAACCTCAGCAAGAAAAGCAACCAACCACTGCTGTATCTGTTTTGCAAAAGCTGATTATGCCAGCGCTGATTTTGATAGTGCCAGTAATGTTTGTGCATAACACCTTTACTGAAGACGACCAAAGCCCTGTTAACTACTTTTTAGACAAGGTCGATGAATCGAGCAATCCGGTGTTTAGTTATGCGATTCGTTGGACTTTGCATGCCCAGCCTTTGCTGCATCCTCTAGGCTTAGAATTTGAAGAAAAACTGCATATTTACGAGAGTTTTAGTCCAGTGAGCCATGCTTTAGCTAAGGTTGATATTTTGCGTCATGGCGATGCCAACTTAAGTGCAGAACAACAGCAGCGCAGACAATACATGGTTGAGCAAAAAACTAAGTTAACAATCTCCACGAATGCGGCGAATGCCACAATTCGTATCATGAATATCGGCCCGAAGTATCGTCCTGGCATGACGTTAAAAACGGGTGCTTATGATATTCAAGTATCGGCGCCTGGATATAAAACGTATCGACGTTGGCACCAAGTTGATGCTGGTGAACAAACATTAACCATTGATTTAAGCAAGTAATTAGCAAGGAATGAAAATGCAACATTGCCAAAATACGGTGTATGCCACCGACCTCCACTGTTGTGATTGTGGAGAAGCACTTGAGCAAAAAAGACAAATGCACACGGTTGAGGAACTCAACCCTGATTTACTGGTTGATGTAAAAAACTATGCGCCACAAGCGGGTACGATCACAGGTGTTGTGAAGTCAATGTATTACTATAAGCGCCGCTATAAAACCAATAACGACAACATGTTATATGGTTATTGGTGGCTAGAAGTAGAAGACAAAGACGGCATTATTCATGAGTTTAGTGTTGATGCAGAAAAAGATGTAATTGCTAACCTACAAAAGGGTAATGTGATCACTGCTTTTCAGGAAACACCGTTAACGCTTAATTATCGCATTGCTGATGGCAATGCTAGGCGGGTAGTTAAAAATGACCGTTTTATGCCAGTTGTGATTGTGCATTTTGCCGATCAGCAATATCGCAGCTGGGACAAAACCATTAGCCGAAACTACACTGGTGGAACGATATTGTGGCTGGTGCTAAGTGTTATTACATTCTTAATCATGTTGTTCGCTGCAAAGCTTGAGTTTTTGCCTGCGCTACTTGCGTCATTGCCTGTGGCAATTGGGGTGTTTATGGCAGAGCAAAACTACCATAAAAAAGCCAAAGCCAAACAAGAAGCAAAGTATGATGCGATTTTAGCGGCAACAGATGTGATGCTATCGACCACCCTAAATCAATTGGGTTATAACATGCTGGCAAGAACGCCGAGTAAGTCAGATGTTATTTGTATCTCGTGTCAGCAGCGTATCAGCCAAGATGCGGCACATTGCTATTGCTGTGGTGCTAAGCAACATGTTGAAGCGATTGCTGCAAACGAACAGTCGCTTGCAAAAGATGATGAGCAAGCTATTAGCATTCAAAAAGCGTTAGAGCCAACTATAACCAAACCAACTAGTATCGCTGAGCTTGAGCATGCCATTATGGATGAATATAGTCTTGCGTATGAAAACGATTACGTGCATAAAAATGTTTGGGCACGTAACGAAAAAGGCACTATTCGTCATCGTGCTGTGCTTGGTAAAGTATTAGAAAAAGAGCAAAGCGCACATGCCAATGAAACACGTGAAACAGTAACCACTACTGAAACAACAACCACCTATCGAGGTGGCATGTATGTGGGTAGCGATGTAAAAGAGCGCGTAGAGGTATATCGCAATCGTAGCACGACTTTAAAAGGCGAAATTATGCTTGAAACGGCCACTGGTGAGCCGTTTGTTTTTAAAGCCGGTGAAGATTTATTGGGCTCAGTTGATATCGGCGATTGGGTGTATTACGCCTACAGCAGTGTAGACACAAAGCGTTATTATAAGTATTACCGAGAGTATGCGGTTAATGTGAGTAAAGACATTGCCTATGGCAACTCATCAGTACGTAGCTTTGGTATGGTACATGGTTTTAACCGTATGGTACTGCTTGGCCTTACGTCAATAGGGCTAGCGTGGTACTTTGATGCTCAAGATTTTTACCCGTTGATAAATACACTCGTACCAGATGCCGGGATTGATTTGCTCAATAATTACCCGCAAGTGGTCGAACATTTAGATGGGCTTCCGGTTGCTGTGTTTATTGTATTAAGTGTGGTTACAGGCGTTTGGGGCTTTATCTATAGCCTAATAAACGGCTCACGTTTAAAGCGTAGTGTGAAAAAGCTTGAGAGCATGATCACAAAATTTTCAAAACAGTTTGGTAACGTTTCTGAGCAAATTAACAAATTGAACTAAAAGGGTTTCGCATGCGTATTTGGCAATTAGTTTTAGCGGGTATATTAATGTTTAGCTCGGCTGTAAAAGCGGAGCAAGAGCAATCTGTGGTCCTTATTTCGATAGATGGCTTTCGTTGGGATTATATTGAAAAACACCATGCAAAACATTTAAAAGCAATCAGTGAGCAGGGCGTACGAGCTAGCAAAATGCGTCCTGTTTACCCGACCAAAACCTTCCCGAATCATTTGTCGATTATTACCGGCTTGTTGCCGGTTAATCATGGCATTGTCGAGAACCGCTTTTGTGATACTGAGCGCAACGACTGTTACAAAATGGGGAAAGGGAAAGACGATAGCACTTGGGTGAGTGGTATTCCGCTTTGGAACCTAGCGCAAATGCAGGGCTTAAAAGCCGCAACCTATTTTTGGCCTGAATCAGATGCGCGCTTTAACGGTATGTTGCCTGATTACTTTTATCATTATTCAAAACACAGTGATTACCAAAAGCGTGTTGATCAAATTATTCAGTGGTTGAGCTTACCAAAAGCGCAGCGTCCACGTTTGGTTGTAAGCTACTTTTCGCTGGTGGATAGCATGGGGCATGAGTTTGGCCCAGATGCCAAAGAGACTTATGACGCAGTGCAAAAGCTCGATAGTTTAATGGCTGATTTATCGAGCCGTTTAAAAGCGCTTGATGAAAACATTAACTTGGTGATTGTGTCTGATCACGGAATGACCTCTGTTGATCCAAGCCTTAGCATTAAAATTGATAGCTTGCCGCAAGATGAAAACTTCATAGTGCAAAACACTGGCCCTCGGGTTTTATATTATGCAAAACCAGATAGCAAAGCAGACATCAACGGGTTCAGCAAAAAGCTTGCTAAAGCCGCAGATGGTCGTTACGTCGTGCTAAGCGAGCAGCAAAAGCGTGATTATCACTATAATAAAGGCCCGCGCGTTGGCGATATTATTTTACAAACCGACGCACCTCGTGTGTTTACCGACAGTAAAATGGCTGGTTACCTAGGCACTCATGGTTACGCTTACAGCGAAGATATGGCCGCAACCTTTATCGCCACTGGCCCCGCCTTTAAACAAGGCCTTCGTTTAGACGAAGTAAGTAATTTAGATGTGTACCCGCTGATCGCTAAAATACTTGGCCTTGAGATTTTAAGCCCAATCGACAGCGACGGCGCAAGTTTGTGGCCGGCTATGAAGCAGTAAGCTTTGAGTTAGTTTGTGCCAGCACATTACTAAGGCTAAATACGATACCGTAGGCGTGAAATTTATTTCGCGCGAAACAAGTTTCACGCCTACGAATTAATACATTAGGCACTGGGCGCTAGGATTTAGGTTCTTGGACGCGATGTAAAATCGCAGCTACAGACTCACACCCGTTACCTACAACTTCGTTACCCACCCGTACTCACCATGGCTTTGAAACTTGTAGCTTTGATTACCGGCATCAAATTGGCCTTGTAGGGTGTTTTCTGTGAGGGTCATCACGGCTTGATGGCCTGCTTTAGTTTGATCATTGACTTTGCCAAACACACTTCTATCGCCATTGCTGGCTTCAATAATGTTACTAATTTCGACGGTGTAACTAAGGTATTCATCGATCACTAAAATAAAGTGATCGCCGGGTTGTAAGGTTTTTAGGGTGTCTAAATCAAATTCGCTGAATGCGGTGTTTGCTAATTGGTCAGGCAAACGGCCTTGTTTATATAGATAATCGTGCGCATGATTAGATAGCTGATTAAGCGGCGCAGTTAAGTTCACAATGGGCTGTGGGGCTATTTGGTCGGCCTGCGCTTTGTAAGAGGCAACAAACTGCTGTGTGCTTGGTTTTGTTTTAAAACCATCACTTTGAATGTGCCATTCATTCAGTGCAAATGCTGTAAGTGGCAGAATGAAGATTAATGCAAGCGTCCTGTTCACATGTTTCTCTTACGGGTTTTTATGTTAACTCATTGTTAGTTTTTACCTTAAGTTAACAACCCGGTCAATAGTTAATCACTAAGTAGTGGTTTTTATTATCGTGTCGATAAAATTAATTTGTTTTACTCGGCTTTGAATGCTCAGCATAATCCGCGTTTTTTTGTCACCGAAACTCAAAGACCAGAGGTACCAAGCATGCGCGGGTGGATCATTTATAAAGATAGCCAAGGCTTGTTAAAACAAGAAACCTATGAAGTAGAACGTTTACTTGCTGCAGCCGAAGAAGAGGGCATAGATTTACAAGTTTATTCGCCTGATCAATTTGACCTGACTATTACCCGTGAAGACGGTAAAAGTATTTTAATTGATGGTAAGTCAGTTGAGCTCCCCGATTTTGTTATCCCTCGCATGGGGGCAAGTACAACTTATTTTGCGCTAGCGATTATTCGCCACCTTGAACGTTTAGGTGTGTATTGTGTTAACAGTTCGCAATCCATCGAAACAGTAAAAGACAAATTATTTGCACAGCAAATTCTTGCTGAGTGTAATTTACCAACGCCAAATACCATGTTGGTTAAATTTCCGGTGAATATTGATTTGGTTGAAAAGCAAATTGGCTTTCCTGTGGTTATTAAAACCTTATCGGGCTCGCAGGGGAGTGGTGTATTTTTATCAAAATCAAAAGAAGAGTTTGATGACTTAATGCAGCTGATTGAGGCTGCAAATCCACAAGCAAACATCATTTTACAGCAGTTTGTTAAGTCCAGTCATGGCCGTGATTTGCGAGTACTTACTATCGGTGGTCGTGCTGTTGCATGTATGGAACGTAACTCACAGGGTAAAAACTTTAAAGCCAATGTTAGTGCAGGTGGCACAGGTAAGTCATTTCCTATTACGCCAGAAATCGAATGGCTTGCAACCCAAACAGCGAACGTACTCAACCTTGATGTAGCAGGCATCGATTTATTGTTTGATGAGCAGCACTTTAAAATTTGTGAAGCAAACTCAAGTCCAGGCTTTGAAGGCTTAGAAGGTGCGTTGGGTATTGACGTAGCCAAAGAGATTTTGCACTTTATTCGCATTCGTTTAGGTATTTTTGATAAGCCCACAAAACCAGAAGCGCAAGAAAAAGCAGCTGAGAGCGCAGCTTAATCTTCGGTTATTTTTGCACAAAAGCCATTTTCTGAACTTAGAAATAAGTTGAGTGAATGGCGGTTGCAAATTGCTTGTACGGTTGCAAGGCCTAAACCAAACCCTTCTTTTTGACGCGCCGGATCGCTGCGATAAAAGCGTTTTGTGAGCTGTTGTAAATCATGTTCGTTGACACCCTTACCATTGTCGACAACTGATATACTTTTTTCAGCAATTATTATTTTAATCGTTGCGCCCTTACCAGCGTACTTTATAGCATTTTCGACTAGGTTAAAAATTGCTTGAAACAACAGGTTTCGATCACCGCTTAATTGCCAAGATGAAGAAATAGCGACATCAATTGATTGACCGTTTTGTTCGGCACTGGGTTGTAGAATTTCACTAATATCATTGGCAAGTTGACTACTATCAATTGTTTCGAGCTGCAGCGGAAATTGTCCATGTTCTAAACGTGTGAGCTTTAGCATGGCGTCAAAGGTGTTAATGATACTATTGAGCTGTTCAAGCTCGTAGCCCATTTCTGGCAGCTTTTGTAAACGCTGCTCTAAATTAAGTTTTAATCGTGTCAGTGGGGTTTTTAGATCATGAGCGATATTATCGGTAATTCCCTGTACCAAAGCGAAATTTTCCTCTACTGCATCAAGCATTGTATTGATGTGAGCTGCTAAACGATCAAATTCATCACCTTTATCTTTATGGGATAAACGCGCGCTTAAGTTGCCATTTTGGACTTGTTCGGCTGTTGCATTGAAGTAGTTTACACGACGCAAATGTCGACGAGAAAATAGGTAACCAAACAAGCCTGTTAACGCTATTGCTATGATAAAAGTCCAACTAGCGATTGATTTGAAATCGATGATTAAACGTTGTAAATGCTCTGTGGCAGTGGCAAGCACGATATTGCCATAAACGGTTTTAACTTTGCCTGTTGTGAGTAGGCGTATTTGACCTCGTCCGGTATCAAGAACAGGAAAAACAACTGTTTCAGGGAGTGAGGGGATATTATCGGGTAAAAAGCTTAGCTGCTGGCTTTGTTCATAATCACTCTGCCAAAAAATTAAAATATCACCTTCGCTTCTGAAAACATCAAGCTGTTGAAAAAAGCTTTGCTTGTCAAATTCGGAGGCGAGCGCTTCGATACGTGTTTTTTCGGCATCAAGGCGCCGTTCAACTTGACGGCTTTGCTCGCCAAGTAACAGTTGGTAGATTAAAGTAATCGCAAGTAATAAAGTAACAGCGGTAATTGCTGCAAAGGCCAATGTTAAACGCCAAACTGAGCTTTTTCTTGGGTCGAACAAACGTAGGTTATTTTCGTACATTAACTCTCACTAGCTTTTAAGCGGTAGCCGACACCGCGAACAGTTTCGATTTCTAATTGCGCGGACGCTTCTGTGAGCTTTTTACGAAGCCTCGCAATATGCACGTCAATAACGTTGGTACCAGGATCAAAATGATATTCCCATACCGATTCAAACAATAAGGTACGGGTGACTAATTTGTCTTGGTGATCTAATAAATACCTAAGCAATTTAAATTCTTTGGGCTGTAAATTAACAGTTTTAGTGTTTACTTCAACTCGTTGATTACTGTAGTCGAGCGTTAAATTGGCAAGACTAATTTTAGTGCTCAGTGGGGCATGAAAGGTATGCCGTTTTATTAAGTTTTCGACTCGAATAGCTAATTCAGAAAAAGAGAAGGGTTTTGTTAGATAATCATCACCGCCGGCTTTTAAACCTGTCACTCTGTCGTCTACTTTATCTAGCGCAGATAGTATTAATACAGGCGTTGTTTTGCCGGTTGCTCTTAATGCTAACAATACCTGTAAACCATCAAGCTTAGGAAGCATACGATCTAGAATAATCGCGTCGTAATGTTCACACGTCGCTAGCATAAGCCCTTGTTGACCATCTTCTGAGCAATCTAATGTGTAGCCTTGCTCAATAAAAGCCTTGTATAAAAACTCGCGATTTTGCTGGTCGTCTTCAACTAATAATAGTTTCATTAATTGCCCCAACGAAGCAAAGGTAAGTTCTTACCCGTCTCAAGATCAATCGCTTTTTTGTGACGCCCTTTGCTGGTCACGAATGTGGCGACCATGTATGTGATACCCATGTCTTGCTCTAATTGGGCTTCAATTAGGTAGTGTGTTGGCTCACTATCTAGTTGTGTTACTAAACCATGTAATGTGTAACCTTTACGGCTCATCAAATTTGCAGCTGCTATTTCTTCTTGTTCATCAAGCTCCGGAGCTTCATATTCAAGCTCTATTACTTTTCCCGCACTGTCTAAAAGTAATTCGATAAATCGTTGTTTTTTAGCTTCATATAAAGTGACTTCGAATACGCTTTGACCATTTTCAATTTCCAGCTCAAACTCAACAATAACGGCATTCTTCGCATAGTGTTGTTCTATGTTATATAAAACTTCAGTCGGGGCAGGGGCTGTGCTTGAATCTAGCATATTAAAAATGGCTGAACTTGCAGCAAAAGCAAGGCCAGAAATTAAGCACAGGCAAGTTAAAACTAGTTTTTTCATAATATTTCGACATTAGTTTGGCAGCACGTTTAGTGCTGCCATTGTTGTATTTTGTTGTTAATCATCAAGCTTACATGCACGTACGATGTTATCTTGTACCCACTGGCATTCTAGATCAACATATTGTTCTGTAAAACTCGCTAAGCTGTTATCTTCACTGATGTAGCCGAATAAACTAGCCTGTTGCGATTCAGTTACTGTTACTATGCCTTTTAATTCAAGAGGTTCATTGCTGTTATCACGTTCGATTTCACTGACAATATAGCTTTGTCCATCAATAAGACCTTCAAGCTCTAACCATTCACCTGAAAGAGTATCTGCTGTTAACCCATCTTCAAAAACGGTTCTATTTGTGATTTTCAAGCTGATGCCATTGATAATAATGTTGCCATTGCTGTAATTGGCAAAGCCAGAAACACTAAAATTACTGCTTAAATTAGGCGAAGTGTGGCTTTTCTCCAGATCTATTTCGTGGGCTAAAAACCAATTATTAGCTTGCTGCCAGATGGCATCTACTTCTATCGTATCTCCTATGGTTAATGTAGCGCGAGTGGTATCTTCAAATTTAGTTTGATCGGTAATACTCACTTGCCATTGATTGTTCAGGGTAACCAAGGAAGTGTCATTGTTGATGAAGGTAATTGTACCAAAAAGCGCTGTATCTAGATCGTCATCAGCTGTAAAGTTATGTTCAGCGTCAACCTCTTGTGCCATTAATAAGTTACCTTCTAAGCGGCCCTCTACTTCAACGAATTGATTGTTTTCTAATGCGCCGTCGATGTCTGCCTGTTGATATTGAACAGTTAAATCACCTAGTTTAAAAGTATAAGAGGCAGTGTTTAGATCTGTTATGAAACCTTCGAGTTCTAATTCTGCGCTGTTAGATAATGGTTGTTGGTAGGTAACCGTGAATTCACTATGGCTATTGTTATAACCGCTTAATTCAACCAGGCTACCATTTGAAAGGTTTTCGGTATTTAAATTATTTAACTTGAAGCCCGCAATTGTAGCGCCTTGTTCATTGATACTAACAGGCCCTTTAAAACTTGGATCATAATCAATCTGAGTTGCTTCTTTACCATTTGTTTCAACTTCAACCATCATACCCACTTTTAGATCGCTGATTAATGCGTGGTTGTCATCCACCTCAATGTCAGCATTATTTGTGGCTATTTGATGTTGGTTAACTGTAATACTGTTACTTGATATCGCACTTACCTCACCGACTAATAAGCTTGGCAAAGTGAGAGTATTTTGTACCGGTTCCTCACTCTTACTACTACTGCCACAGCCTGAAAGTAGTGCACTGATTGTTGCTAACGAAATAATAGATAGGCGATTTTGATTGATTAGTTTTGTCATGATTGGTCCTTAAATTAGTCAGTGTTTGCAGTTTAACTAAGTAAGGATTGCTTGAAGGTGGAGAGAAAATTAAATTTTGTTAATGTTTGGCATTGCAGTAAATGCCTCTTCTGTATAGTAAATTAATCTTAAAATACTACAAAAGTGTACAGTGCCATCTGGCATATCATAGGATATGGTAGATTTTTAATTGCAAGGAGTGTGTGTACATGAGTCAGCTCATCAGTCGAGCAACTGCGGGGTTAGTGGCCGTTATTATTGGTTTTACTAGCTCAATTGCACTTATTTATCAGGTCGTTATGGTGTTAGGTGGCACACCTGATTTGGTTGCTAGCTGGGTATTAATGCTTGGTCTTGCTATGGGCGTCAGCTCAATTGCGTTGTCTTACTACTACAAGGTGCCTATTCTTATCGCGTGGTCAACAACCGGAGCGGCACTCCTTATTTCAAGTGCCCAAGGCTATAGCTTAAATCAAGCTGTTGGCGCGTTTATGTTCTCCGCTGCGCTGGTGTTTTTGTCTGGCATTACTGGCGTGTTCGAAAAAATGATGAATAAGATCCCAAGTCAACTGGCCTGTGCAATGCTTGCAGGCGTGTTGGTGAATTTTGGTATTGATGTGTTCAACTTTATGAACGAGCTGCCTTTAGTGATTGGGTTAATGGTGGCTGTTTATTTATGTGGAAAACGTTACTTTCCGCGCTTTGCTATGCTCGCAGTGGTTGTGGCGGGATTTTTAATAGCAGGTGTAACTGGGCAAATTGATACCTCTAGCTGGCAGTGGAAAATGAGCGAGTTTGCTTACATTGCACCTGAGTTTGATTTAAACGCCATGATAAGTGTTGGTTTACCGCTGTTTATTGTGACTATGACGTCGCAAAACTTACCAGGTATTGCTGTATTAAAAGCGCATCACTATAAAGCCCCTGTGTCGGCAGCGTTAAATGTAACCGGGCTATTAAATGTATTTATTGCACCACTTGGTGGTTATGCCATTAATCTAGCGGCTATCACCGCTGCCATTTGTATGAGCCCTGAGGCTGATAAAGATCCAAGAAAACGTTATTGGGCAAGCATTGCTGGTGGGGTGTTTTACATTATTATGGCGCTCCTCGCGGCAACCTTGGTTGGTTTGGTAGCAAGCTTGCCACAGGCATTGATTTTGGCGTTGGCGGGTATCGCACTATTTGCCACTATTGCCAGTAGCTTACAGCAAGCTTTAACTGAGGCGTATTATACCGAAGCCGCTATCGTGACCTTTTTGGTCACAGCGTCTAATCTAACTTTGTTCTCGGTTGGTTCTGCATTTTGGGGAATTGTTGCAGGTACGGTGACTTTGGTTATGACACGCAAAGATTAGTGACACGCTTCAATATTAAAAAAGCCCTAGTTACTGTATATAATAGCTAGGGCCTTTTGTTATTTAAGTAGTGGTTTTATCACTTCAAACATTGCATTGATATGGTCATCGCGGGTATTCAATGCTGGAATGTAGCGGTACTTTTCACCGCCTGCATGCTCAAAGTTTTCGCGGTTTTCGCCTTCGAGTTCTTCTAGTGTCTCTAAACAGTCGGCACTAAACGCAGGGCTTAAAATTGCAACGTCTTTAATGCCTTCAGCAGGGTAGCTTTCAAGGGTTGCGTCTGTGTATGGCTTCAACCATTCAGCTTTACCAAAACGGCTTTGAAAGGTTGTTACAGCAAAGTCTTTTTCAAAGCCAAGTTTCTCAGCCACTAAACGGGTGGTTTGCATACAAAAACAGTAGTAAGGGTCGCCGTTTTCTAAAAACAGTTTAGGTGTACCATGGTACGAAAACACCAACTTTTGTGGCGTGCCATGGGCATTTAGATCTTCGCTAATGCTAGCGGCTAGAGCATCAATGTAAGTCGGGTTGTCGTGATAACCATTAATAAAATGCAGCTCTGGCACCCAGCGCCACTTGCGAAGCACATTTGATACTGCATCAAATGTTGAGCCAATGGTCGTGCTTGAATATTGTGGGTACATAGGCAGCACAATCACGCGAGTGATACCTTTTTCGCGCAGCTCTTCAAGGCCTGCTTCAATTGAAGGGTTACCGTAGCGCATGGCCATAACTACTTCGGTGTCGTGGTGTCCTTTGTCTTTTAAAAGGGCTGCTAACTTTTTGCTTTGCTCTCGGGTAATATGAGTAAGCGGTGAGCCGTTTTCAGTCCAGATACTTTTATAAAGTGCTGCTGAACGTTTTGGGCGTAACGTAAGTACAAAGCAATAAAGGATGATCATCCAAATGAAACGCGGGATCTCGACAATTCGTGGGTCTGATAAAAACTCGCGTAAATATGTTCTAAGTGCCGCGGTAGTAGGGGCGTCTGGGCTCCCTAAGTTGGTCAGTAAAATGCCCGTTTTTTTGTTGAATCGGCCGTCGTGCGGCTTATCGGTAATGGCGGAAAATCGCGACACTGAGTGCTCCTGTATGAGTAATCGTAATATAAATCACATTGTAACGAAGTAAGCTGACTATGTGATCACTTTATTCGCTAATTTTTGATCATGATCCTGAAAGGGTTCGGTTTTTTCGATTCTAGTTGTTGCAGTTTATTAATCGATTTAGGGCCAAATACATGCCCTTTTGGCAACAGTAAAATACCGTCGTAATTTCTGAGCGCGTGACCAAGCACCATGCCATTTTTAAGGTTTTGTGCTGAAAGAATTTTCATAGTGCCAACATTTTGAACACTCGCACAGTTAATTTCTAAGCTATTAAATATTTCTAAAATTTTTGGGTGGTAGTATGTTCCGCTATAGAGCTGTAATTGATCGCGAGCCCTTTCAAAATTACTACTCTCTGAGCTTGAAAGTTGTGCAACGGCTTGCCAAAAATCACGGGCTACAGCTAATATCATCGCGGCTTTTGGAATCTCATTCCCTTTTAACCCTTTCGGTTTTCCTGTCCCATTATAGTGTTCAAATTGGTAATAAATTGCTTCAGATACATCACTTAAGTGAGGCGCAGGCATGAGCATTAATTGTGCTGTACTTGGGTGCGTATAAAATAGTTTTCGTTGTGTTTCAGTGAGCTCTTTAGTTGGTTTTTTATAAAGCTCTGGCTCCATTGCAAGTAGACCTATTTGTGATAAGTATCCTGCCATTTCTGTCATTTCTATAAGTTGATTGTCTAGACCTAGGCGCGTGGCTAGTTGTTTACAGGTAGCAGCAATATTTTGAGCTTGTGTTCCATCTAGGTAAGGGTTGGCATTTATAAAGTTATATAAAATTTCAAAAGTAGCGCGATGCTCATGCTTCTCTCGTTCATTTACTGTTTCAAGTTGTTTTAATACTTTACGGATTTGTTGTGTGCGCTTTTCTACCATTTGCTCAAGGTTGTTGTTTAGCTCTTTTAGTTGGCTGTTTTGCGCTTTAATTTTTTGCTCTAACTGCTGATTCTGGCGTTTCAAAGATGTTTTTTCTATCGCATCATTTATATTGCTTAGTAGTAATTCGTTTTGCCATGGTTTTTGTATGTAAGTATGAATTTTACCGATATTAACTGCAGCAATCGTGTTTTCTATATCTGAGTAACCGGTTAGCAAAATGCGCTGTGGTTCAGGAGCAATGGTAAGTGCCTGCGCGAAAAACTCAGCCCCATTCATGCTTGGCATACGCATGTCGCAGATAATTACATCAAAACTATAATTAGCTAGAGTTTTTAGTCCATCTTTGGGATCTGAGCAGGCTTTTACGGTGATATTGTTAGCTGATAATAACCGCAAAAGAGTTCGCAGCACTATTTCATCATCATCAATGCATAAAACCTGAATATGTTGTTTGCTAATTTGCTCTGCCATGCCATTTTACTATGAATCATCGTTAATCAATAACATAGCCTTAAATTAAGCCTTGTGCTAGGTTTTAAAAGAGACAAACACAGTTTGAGATTAAAATGGATGATTTTAAACAAGCATATTTATTAGAGAAAGCGGCCAGAGAAGAGGCCGAACAATTGCTTGCCGATAAAAGCCGGATTCTGGTAGCTGTTAATAGTGAGCTTGAACAAAAAGTTGCTGATTTAGAGCATCATCAAGCTATGTTTATTCAAGCTGAAAAAATGGCAACTTTAGGCACATTGTGTGCTGGAGTCGCACATGAAATTAATAACCCGCTTGCTTATAGTATGAGTAACCTTGATAGTTTGAAAAGCTACTGTGGTTTCTTCAGCAAGCTACTGAAATTATGCAGCGAGTTTAGTGAAAATCACATAGAAAAAGAGGCTTTTCATCAACAGCTGGTGGATCTAAACCAAGTACACTCTTTTGCGTTTGTTGCTGATGATTTACCTGATTTAATTGATGATACAGAACAAGGTTTGCAACGGATTAGTAAAATAGTGTCGAACTTGTTGAATTTTTCTCGCCCTAAAAGTCAGGATATGCAGTTTGCTGATATGACAGATGCAGTGACAAGTGCGGTGAAACTTCTTACTAATCAATTAAGAAATTGTCATTTGCAATCGCAATATAGCCCAATATCCCAAAGCTGGTGTAATCTAGCTGCTATTAGCCAAGTAATTGTTAATCTTTTAATTAATGCTAAACAAGCTTGCGATAATCAAGACTCTCAAACAAAAATTACTATCAATGTTTATGAGCTAGAGCAACACATATATATTGACATTGAAGATAATGGCATTGGTATGTCAGCAGAGACCATCGCTAAAATATATGATCCTTTTTTCACTACTAAACCAGTAGGAGAAGGTACCGGCATGGGTATGACGATGGTGTATGCTATTGTGCATGAACATAAAGGTCGAATTGATATTCAAAGCTCGCAAGGAATTGGCACAAGAATGAGTTGCGTATTTCCTGTTTTGAGTCAGGTAACTAGTTGACAGTATTTCAGTTGTTGCAAAAATTTGTGGATTCGCTAGTGTAGAGCTAAACCCATTTAAAATTATTGAAAAGGCACGTTATGCTCAATCAACAAAGTTCAGATGTTTTTAACAACTATCTCGCCAGTCAAAGTGCAACGAATCAAGTGAGTTTGGATCAAGTGCTTGGCTATATGTCTGGTTTGTTAGCCTGTTCAGAGTTTTTTGGAGAGTCAGAGCTTGCCAATTACATTGCTGATAATGATGAAGCGGTATTCAACACCTTAATGACGGATTCTGAGCCACGCGATGCAATGATTGAGCTGCTCGATAATGTGACCGAAGCACAAGTTGAACAAAAGAAGATTTTAGCCGAATTATATCCAAATGAAGTAAACAGCAATGAGCCAAGCCAAGCACTGCAAGATTTTTGTAGCGGCTATATTGCAGCTTATATCGTGAATCAAGAAATTTGGCACAGCGATTTACAATTTTTACTGCAAGCGGATGGTCAACAAGAAAATGAAAGCGAAGATGGTCAATTGTTTATTGATAATTTTGAAGCAACTCTCGATTTGCTTACCACCTTTGCAATGTGGGATCAGGCGCTAGCAAACCACCCTGAACCAGATAAACTAGGCGAAGGGTTTGTGACCTTCTTTAACGCACTAGACGAGAGTTTATCTGAAATTGCCACTATGGCGTTAATGCTTGAAGATGAAAAGCTGGCGATGTTGGAACAAGATAAGTAAATACTCCTCACCTCAGTAGAGATAAGCTGATAGTTGCATTATTTTGCTTATTTCTGCTGTAAAGTGAATAATTCCCACCACTGAAACTCTATTAATACTATAAATAGAAATATTTATACCTAAGTCGTACCTCTTTTTTCTTTCATTTTGTGGATTTGTTGATAGGATGTTTTGTAAAGGTTAACTCGCAGGCTTGAGTTAGCTTTCAAACTTGTGATTTTAAAATCAATAATACGTGCTTAGTGCTTTTCTAAATTTCTCCAAAAGGGGCGTCTTTTGTTTTAAGGAAAGCCAGAATATCAACAGGATACACATGACAACACATTCTTTAAGTATGCTGGCCGTTGCGGTCAGTGTGGCTGTTTCTGCGACTTCAGTGCAGGCAGCTGAGCAAGCACCTGCTGCCAAAGCAGATAAAAACATCGAACAAATCTCTGTATTAGGCTCTCGGGTTGCTAATCGTACGGCTACCGAATCAACATCACCCGTTGATTTAATTGATGCAGATGACCTAAACAAAGGTGGTTTTACTGAGCTCGGCCAAAGTCTGCAAGCGACGGCTCCTTCATTTAACTTTTCACGCACGCAAGTGTCAGATGGCTCTGACTTATTTAGACCAGCGACTCTTCGTGGTTTACAGCCTGACCAAACGTTAGTGCTTATCAATGGTAAGCGCCGTCATAACCAATCTATTTTTGGCTTAAATGGTACTGTAGGTGCCGGTGCTGCAGGTACCGATATGAACGCGATTCCGCTTACCGCTTTAAAAGGCGTTGAAGTACTTCGTGATGGTGCTGCGGCGCAATATGGCTCAGATGCGATTGCTGGTGTTATCAACTTATCGTTAAACGATTCAACTGGTGTAACAACGGGCTATGTGCAAGCGGGTAGTACAGGTGAAGGCGATGGTGACACTATTTCAATGGGTTTAAACCGGGGTTTTGATTTAGGTGATGAAGGCGGCTTCATTAACTTTTCTTTAGAATACCGTGATGCTGATGGCACCAACCGCGCAGAGCGTGATACTGGTGGCTCAGTTGATGTACCAGCAGGTACGCTGTCTGACGAGGTTCGTTGGAGGCAAGGTAATGCTGATAGCGAATTTACGTCTGTGTTTTATAACATGGCGTTACCATTTGGTGAGACTGAGCTTTACTCATTTGGCGGATACTCAAACCGTACTGCGCTAGGTAATGGTTTTTATCGTAACTTTGACCAAGCAGCGAAGAACGTGGTGCAAGTATATGGCGATGGCTTTTTACCTCGTATCGATAACGAAGCTGAAGATATTTCGTTTTCACTTGGTTTACGCGGTGAGTTAAATCCAGATTGGAGCTATGACGTATCTGCCGTATATGGTGAAAACAGTTATGATTTTACGTCAAAAAACACCCTAAATGCGTCGTATGCAGCTGAATATGTTGCGAGTAACCCTGATGCAAGCGATGCTGATATTGTTGCAAATGCAGGCCCTAATGGTGGCTACTCAGGTGGCTTTAGGTTTGATCAAACAACAGTAAATGCAGACCTGAATGGTATTGTTGATATTGGCCGCAGTGAGCCTTTATATGTATCAGTGGGAGCCGAATACCGTAAAGAGAATTATGAAATCGTGCCGGGCGAAGAAGCGTCTTATGCGTGTGGTTTAGCTAATTCAGATACTTCATTCCCAGCGGTAAACGACAGCAGCGTATTTGCTGAGTGTGGTTTCCAAGCTTATAACGGTTTACGCCCTGAAGCGTCAAATAAAGAGAGTCGTTACAGCTATGCATTTTATGTGAATGCCGAAACGTTGATCACGGATGCATGGCAAGTAAGTACAGCGCTTCGTTATGAAGACTTCTCTGATGCCGGTGATGACATCATTGGTAAGCTAGCAACGCGCTATGAAATTACCGATGACTTTGCCGTGCGTGGTGCGATTTCGTCTGGCTTTAGAGCGCCATCATTGCAACAAAGTGCGTACACTGCTTACACTACAAACCTAGGTGCTGGTGGTGTGTTATTGCAGTCATTCACAGCAACTGCTGGCTCTGATTTCCCATCGGCACTTGGCGTTGATAGTCTAGGCCTTGAAAGCTCTGAAAACTTAAGTGCGGGTTTTGTTTATAACGTAACCAGCGATTTATCATTAACTGTTGATTTTTATCATGTAGAGATCAAAGACAGAATTACCCTTGGCAGCTTAATGTCGGCGGACGATGTGGCATTTAGTGCCGAGGCTGTGGCTGCGCTTAATGCAACAGGGGCACAGCAAGCCAACTACTTCTCAAACTCAGTTGATTCAACCACTAAAGGGGTTGATATTATTGCTTCGTACCGCACCGATTTATACGACGGTAATTTCTCAGCAACCTTCGCGGGTAACATTAACGAAACTGAAATTGATGATGTAAATGCACCAGAGGGTATTCCTGAATCAATCGCCCTTGATGATTTACAACGTAGTTTCTTAACAGACGGTCAACCAGGTGAGCGTGCAACGCTAACGTTTGAATACGATCGTGGCGATTTCAACAGCATGCTACGCTTTAATTACTATGGTGAAACAGACGTTAAATACTTTGGTAATGACCACATTGGTTTGCCTGATGAGCTATCACCTACCGGTGAGTTTAAAGACACAAGCACGGTAGAATCGGCGGTATTAGTGGATGTTAATGTGGGCTATCAGCTAACTGACGAACTCATGCTATCGGCGGGTATTGATAATATCTTTGATGTAACGCCAGACGAACTAGGCGAAGATGAAGCGCTTGATTTTATTACAAATAAAGCATTCAAATACCCTGTTCGTGCACTACCTTATGGTTTTGATGGTATGACCTACTACGCAAAATTAAGTTTTAGTTTTTAATTCCTAAGTTGATATGAAACTTAAATAGCGCCTAACGGCGCTATTTTTTTGCTTAATTGTAGTATCCGACATTTGTCTTTAATTAGAGAGTTGCAAGGGGAAAGTTTGCGAGTTTCGAGTTTCGAGTTTCGAGATACGAGATACGAGATACGAGATACGAGATACGAGATACGAGATACGAGTCTGTAGCAGCGATTTCATATCGCGTTTTATTTCGCTTTTTTGAGTTTTCATCTTCATTTAAGCACTCCAAAATCTATTTAGTAGAATGCTTCCAAATAACAAAATCCAACCTGCAACTATAATTGTGTAGTAGAAAGTCGAATTAATTATTGGCTCTAAAGTGAAGCGTGGTGAAAATAATTTTTTTACCGGTTTAAAGAATAGCTTTGGGTTTAAGCTACCCGCTAAAATTATAAGTGAAATTGCTAGACAACTAATGAACTCTAACCAGTCTAGGCCTTGTAATATAAGCGAATAAACACCGACAGTTAAATTAATAATTGCTGCCAATCCGAACAAAGTTGATAGCAGCTTTTCCTTTTTATTAAGCCTTTCCATGCTGTAATACTCCTTATTACATTATTTAATATCTTCACATTCAGGTAAGTTACGAGAAACGAACTTGTAGCTGCGATTTTAATCTCGCACCTTATAATTCGCATCCATCACCAATGTCGCGGCATAAAGCCGCTGCTACGTAGGCGTTATGCTTGCATGGCGCGCGAAATAAATTTCACGCCTACGTCTAGTCGTTTTACATAGGTGTGGTGTTTGAGAGTTCATGGCTGAAGCCATTCCTACGAACGACATCAAATTTGTAGCAGCGATTTCATATCGCGTTTTATCCTATTCAATGCGCAGCCTCTTTGAGAGTTTTTGTTTTCTCTGTGTACCGCGAAGCGCCTCTTTGTTGTCTGTGATTAAAATTATTTTCACAAAGAGAAGTTTATGAGAAGAAAAAGAGGAAGTGAAAACACCTCCTCCATAATTGTAATATTTTTGCTATTTCGAACCATTAACCACTCGGTCGCAAATCTCGCGCATTTGTTGTTTTATTTCGGGTTCTTTTTCATCGAATATTTTGTTGATCCGCTCGATATAGGCATGGTTTTCTTCGAATGGCACGCCGATTTCGTAGACATCGGCGGCTTCGCGTAGCATTTCTTTATCGAACTCACTGAAAATATCGACCATCTCTTGGGCTTTCTCTTGCTCAATACCGAGTGCTTCAAAAGCTGAGCGGCCCATACGCATGGTACTGTCGTATGTTTCCCGAATAATATCTCGACAGCCGTAAGCCCATAAATCGTATACATGGTGGCGATCAACTGCGCGGGCAACTACATGTAAATGCGGGTAATTTTGCATCGCATAACGAACTAATTTAGTGATTTGTTCGGCGTCATCAAGCGCAACAATCAGCAGTTTTGCATCTTCAATACCTGCAGCACTGAGTAAGTCTGGTCGAGTTGCATCACCAAAGAAATTACGAATACCAACACGCTCTAAGGCTTCGAGTTGCTTGTAGTTGTAATCAATCACAGTCGTTTTATAGCCGCCAGCTTGTAAAATACGGTCAACCAGCCCACCCATTCTGCCTGAGCCTGCAATGATCACATGGCTATCATCGGGAAACTCGTCTGTTTCTTTTCCTGGTTGCTCACAAATGAAACGGGGTGCTATCACACGCTGATAAAGGATATATAACCCAGGTGAAAGTAGCATGGATAAAGTAACAACCAATAAAAGTTGGTCGGCGATGTTGTCTGCCAATACATTATTAGAGACACTGTAAGCAAGTAGTACAAAACCAAACTCACCAGCTTGAGCAAGCCCCAGTGCTAGCAACCAGAGTGCGGCGCCTCTAAGACCAAAAATACGACCTAAAATAAGCAGTACAGCTGTTTTTGTTACAATCAATGCACTGGTTAAGAGCACAATGGTAGCTAGGTTATCTGCGAGTAATTGAAAATTGATACTAGCGCCAACGGTGATAAAGAATAATCCTAGCAACAGCCCTTTAAAGGGATCGATATTACTTTCGAGTTCGTGTTTATAAGGTGAATTTGCAAGCACAACACCCGCTAAAAAAGTACCAAGTGCAGGTGATAAGCCTACTAACGACATCATCAAAGCGATACCAATAACAAAGAATAGGGCTGTTGCAGTAAATAATTCGCGAAGCCGTGCTTGTGCTACAAATCTAAAAATGGGTGCGGTTAAGTAGTTACCACCAAAAACAACGAGCGCTATCATACCTAAAGTAACCAGCGCTGCTTGCCAGCTCTCAAGACCCGCCACCAAGCTTAAACTAGCATGAGTGTCTTCACTTGTATGGGCTGTATCTGCAATGGCTGGCGCTAGTTCAGGTAAAGCAAGCAAGGGAATAAACGCAAGCATAGGAATAACGGCTATGTCTTGAGTAAGTAATACGCTAAATGAGGCTTGACCACCATCTGACTTTAATAGCCCGCGCTCTGAAAGCGTTTGCAGCACAATCGCGGTCGATGAAAGTGATAAAATTAAGCCTATTGTAAGTGCTGTTTGCCAAGCATGACCAAATGCTAAACCAATACCCGTAAAGGCGGCAGCTGATAAAACCACCTGTCCGCCACCAAGTCCAATAAGCTGTTTTCGCATTGACCAAAGCGCTTTGGGTTCAAGCTCTAAGCCAACAATGAACAGCATCATTACCACACCAAATTCAGCAAAATGCTGGATGGCAATCACATCAACATTTAAAAATGTCAGTGTTGGCCCAATAACAATACCAGCGAGTAAGTAGCCAAGTACTGAACCTAACCCCAGTTTGCTGGCAATAGGCACGGCAATAATGCCTGCAATAAGGAAAATATAGGCGATTAAGAGAAAGTCAGTCATCGTAATCCTGTTTGTTTTTAATTAACTATGGTTGGTTTCGCTAGTTTTGCCAGTAGTTAGGTAGTGAATGCAATCAAAAAGCGAATTTAGTCAGTAAAATGACAACAAGGAATGGTGTTTAGTCAAAACGAGTAAGACAAAATAAGGGGTAAAAAATCATCGTTTTTTTATTAAAAATACTTGCGTAGCGCTAGGCTAGGTATATACTCGCAGTACGTTTAATAGGAGTAAAAAATGAGCAAAAAGAAACAACGCGCACAAGGCCAAGTTGATACTGGTCGTGGTGTAATCAACGACAATGTGTACGCCGCAATGGTGACATCTAAGCTGTTCACAGCAAAAGTAGAGAAACCTAAAAAAGGTAAAGGTGCATATCAACGTAAGGCTAAACATGCAGGACGAGAGTCCTATTTAATCGCTGCTTAATTAAGTTGTGATCAAATAGGATTTTTGTGAAAAGCAAACACTGAGTGTTTGCTTTTTTTATGACTAAAATTCGTGTTAAGAATAAATTTCACCCAATTTTAATAGAAATTTTTACCTAAAAACTAATTTATTCGTTATATACCCAGAATCGATACGGTAATTATTTTTGTTTTACCCCACATAACCTCTGACTATTTTGTGCGCAAACCAGATAAACCGTACTTTTGTGGTTAAAATATTGTTAATTTTGTGTTCATTTTTACTCTGTAGAATCATCCTCGTTTTTGCTTTTCAATAAAAATAATTAATTCTTTTTTAGTGTCTATATTTAAATCTTGCATCAAAAAGTGTGTTTATTTTACCCTTTATAGGTAAATACAAGCTTGACGTAATAGCGCTTTGTGTTACATTAAAGTTGGATTTGTAAAATAAATGTTATTAAAACTTTTGGGCGGAGGGAGCGAATGAGCTCGCATAAATTAATAAAAAATGCCTTTAAACTGAGTGCGCTGTCACTAGGTTTATACGGCTTTACAGCACAGGCTGCGATTGATTGCAGCAACTTAGAAGTGTGGCAACAAGGGCAAACACATGTTGGTGGTGATCAGGTTCAAGCACAAGGTAGCGCTTATGAAGCCAAGTGGTGGACGCAAACCAACCCTGTGGAGACTTCTGGTGTCGATCAAGAGTGGCGTTTATTGGGTGTTTGTGACAGCGTTGTCAATGAAGATCAAGCACCTCAAATTAGCAGTTTAACACCCGCAGAGGGTTCTTTATTTACCACAAGTGACAGCGTTGTCATAAGTGCAATTGCCGCTGATCCTGATGGTAGCGTGGCAAGTGTAGAGTTTTTTGTTGATGGTACTTCGCTGGGTGTTGTGACAAGCACACCTTACTCTGCGAGCTGGCAAGCAACCCAAGGCAGCCATGTGATCAGTGCGGTCGCAACGGATGATTTAGGGTTAACCTCTACAGCGGTTGCACATTCAGTGAATGTGTCTGATGACGTTGAGCCGGTCAACCAAGCGCCGGTGGCAAGCATTGAATTTAGCTCACTGCCGTCACAAGTAACGGTGGGTGACAGTGTGGTGTTTGCGCTTTCTGGCACTGATAGCGATGGTCAAGTGACTGCGTTATCGTTAACTGAAAACAGCACTGAAGTTCATCAAGCAAGTGCTGCTTCTTCAAGTTACACGTGGCAGGCTCCAGCACTTGGGCAATTTTCATTTACCTTAACGGTGACCGATAACGAAGGCGCGACGGATACACAAAGCAAAGTTGTGAATGTTGTTGAAGCAACAGAGCCAGGCAAAGATTGTAAACCGCAAGGTTTATACCAAACGCCGGGTGTAAATACCCCATACTGTAGCGTGTATGATGCAAATGGCCGCGAGAAAATGGGCCCAGATCATCCACGCCGCGTTATTGGTTATTTTACGAGTTGGCGAAATGGTGCCAATGGTCAGCCAAGCTACTTAGTTAACGATATTCCTTGGGACAAGATCACCCATATCAACTATGCCTTTGCGCATGTTGATGGTAATAACAAGGTCTCGATTGGTGATCCAAATGCAGCTGGCAACCCAGCGACAAACATGACTTGGCCGGGCGTTACAGGCGCTGAAATGGATCCAAGTTTTAGTTACACAGGTCACTTTAACTTACTCAATAAATTCAAAAAACAACACCCAGATGTAAAAACCTTAATCTCTGTAGGTGGCTGGGCTGAAACAGGTGGTTATTTTGGTGAAGACGGTACTCGCGTAAACAGCGGTGGTTTCTACACGATGACAACCAATGCCGATGGCTCAGTGAACCAAGCGGGGATTGATGCCTTTGCGAAAAGTGCCGTTGAGTTTATTGAAACCTACGGTTTTGATGGTGTCGATATTGATTACGAATACCCATCGTCAATGAATGACTCAGGCCACCCTGATGATTTTCCTATTTCTAATGCTCGTCGCGCAGGTCTTAACGCCTCGTATCGTGTATTGATGCAAAAACTACGTGAAGAGCTTGATATTGCAGGTGAAAAGGCAGGTAAACATTACTTACTAACGATTGCTTCGCCATCTTCAGGTTACTTATTACGTGGCATGGAAACATTCCAAAGCGTGAAGTATCTCGACTACGTTAACATTATGTCTTATGACTTACATGGTGCATGGAATTCACATGTAGGCCATAACGCAGCCTTGTTTGATACCGGTCTTGATTCTGAATTAGCGCAATGGGGCGTTTATACCACCGCTGAGTTTGAAGGTATTGGCTACTTAAATACGGATTGGGCTGTGCGTTACTTCCGCGGTGCGGTCTCTGCAGGTCGAATCAATATTGGTATTCCATATTATACCCGTGGCTTTAAAGATGTATCCGGTGGTACTAATGGTTTATGGGGCCAAGCAGCGCTGCCAGATCAATCAAAATGTGCGAAAGGGACTGGCGTTGGTGAGAAAAATCAATGCGGTAATGGCGCACTCGGCATTGATAACCTATGGCACGATAAGAACGATGTTGGTGAAGAAATGCCAGCAGGTTCTAACCCACTATGGCATGCGAAAAATCTTGAAAATGGCATTAACCCTTCTTACCTTGAAATCTATGGTCTAACGCCAGAAACCGATGCAGATGATGTATTAACGGGTACTTATACACGTTTTTACGATGATGTAGCGGTTGCTCCATGGCTTTGGAATGCAGAGAAAAAGGTATTCTTATCAATTGAAGATGAGCAATCAATGGCAACTAAAGTTGATTATGTTATCAACAATGGTCTTGGCGGCATCATGTTCTGGGAGCTTGCCGGTGACTATGATTATGACTCAGCGAAAGGTGAGTACTTCATGGGCTCAAGCTTAACCACACTTGCTTACGATAAATTTAACCAAAGTGGTGTGGCTTACAATACTCATCAAGGCAATGTCGATTTCACCCTGCCAAGCGAAGCGGTTGACGTAAGCTTTACAGTGAAAGACTTCCCAATTGGTGATGATAACTACCCAATCGCACCTACATTCGCATTCACCAATAACTCAGATATCGACTTAAGCGGCGCGAAAATCAGCTTTGATGTGCCAGTTTCTACCTCGGCAATTTTCAAATCAAATTGGAATGCACAAGAAAAGCTCGGTATGGCTGTTGAAGCAAATGGCTCTAATGCGGCTGGCGATAATATCGGCGGCTTTGAAAATGAGTTCCATCGTTTTTCAATCACCTTAGTGAATGAGTGGGGCGGTATCGAAAAGTCATTTAACACAGGTGAAACCGTTGAGGCGCAAGTTATGTACTACATGCCAATTACGGGGCCCACTAACTTCACAATTGAGAAAAATGGCAAAACCTATGCCTTCAAATACGAATACCCAATGCTACCAGATGGCACAGCTGGCAGTGGTGATACTGGCGGTGACACCGGTGGTGATACGGGTGGCGAGGGAAGCTGTAATGGTGTCGATGTAGCAAGCATCCCTGTGTATCCAAATTGGCCGCAAACTGACTGGGCTGGTAATCCAAGCCATGCTGTTGGCGGCGACCTAATGAATCACAACAACGTGATTTACGAAGCAAAGTGGTGGACGAGCACAGAGCCAGGCACATCTGCTGACTGGACGGTGAATTGCACGCTTTAACTAACTAAGCGGAGCAAGCACTTTGCTCCGCATTTCTACAGCGAGAACAACAATGAAAGTAATGAAATCAAAGGCATTGTCTTTATCGGCAGTGGCAACCAGCATGCTGCTTGCCTGTGCATCAAGCCATGTGAATGCCCACGGATTTTTAGAAAGCCCGAAGGCTCGTCAAGCGATATGTAATGCTGATGGTGGGTACTGGTGGCCTGCTGATGGCAGTGGTATTCCTAACCTAGCTTGTCGTGCAGCGTTTGTTGAAGCAGGGCATGTACAGTTTGTTCAAGACATTGAATTTTCAGCTAATACCATTGATTACACAAGCCTTGATGCAGTAAAGCAAAGCGTGCCTGATGGCCGATTATGTGCCGCAGGCGACCCTGAAAAACGCGGTATGGATTTACCTTCAGCGCATTGGCAACGCAGTGAGGTTATTCCTAATGCGAATGGCGATATTTTAGTGCGTTTTTTAGCAAGTACGCCGCATAACCCGAGTTTCTGGCAGTTTTATTTAACAAAACCGGGCTTTGATAGTGCGACTCAAGTGCTTACTTGGGACGACCTAGAGCTTGTTGAAGAGTACGGTAATCTTGATTTTAGCATTGATGCTAACAACGGCCGTTACTATGAAATGAGCGTATCTATTCCACAAGGGCGCAGTGGCGATGCCATTTTATACACGCGTTGGCAACGAGATGATGCCGGTGGCGAAGGCTTCTACAACTGTAGCGATATTAATATTGTCAGCGATGCGACCCCGACAGAGCCAACCGATTGGGCAGTAATTAGCTACTTTGTTCGTCAAGGACAAGACGCTGAGGTTGGCGGTAGAGTGTCAGCGAGGTTATTTGATGAAAATGGCCAAGAGTTACTCACTCAACAAATGCAGATCACAGCTGATAACCAAGCTAATTGGCAGGCTGAATTTGCAGCACTGTTAAACCTTAATTACGCGCACTTAGTTAATATTGGCGTGCAAAATAGCGCTGGAGATATTGCCTTTGATGCGTCTGATTTAATGACTAATCAGGTCTTTACAACGAATGCAAATTACAGCTTTGCACTAAGCGTACAAGCGGCTCCTGACAATACCGCGCCAATTATTCATCAACCAGATGACCTTCAAGTCGAAGAAGAAAGCAGCACCGCGATACACCTACACGCCTTTGATGATCAACAAAGCACCTTAACTTATAGCTGGGATGTACCGGCACCACTGAGCTTTACGGGTAGCGATGCCAACATCACGCTAAACGCCCCCGCTGTAGATGCTGATACAAGTTACACCGTAAGTGTATCGGTGTCAGATGGCGAGCTCACAAGCCAAGTAAGTTTTACCGTGACTGTGCTTAATAGCACTGTTGTCGACCCTGATCCTGTTGATCCGAGCGTGCCTGCTTGGAATAGCACAAGCCAATACAACACGGGCGATAAAGTGAGTTTTAACGGCGGAGTTTACAGTGCGAAATGGTGGAACCAAGGCGCACAACCAGACAGTAGTGATGCATGGCTGCTTGAATCTGGCAGTGCATCAATCGAGTGGAACAGCGGCAAAGCCTATCAAGGCGGCGACGAAGTAACCTATCAAGGACAGCGCTATCGAGCGCAGTGGTGGACCCAAGGAGATGTACCGGGTGCCAGCCAAGTATGGACAGAAATCTAAAGTTTTGTAGTTCAAACTTTATCAATAACAGCGTAACGCTATATAAAAACAGATAAGAGAGAATCATGAATATAAAACAATTAAGCGCAGCCATTGGTGTTGCACTCTTTGCAAGTGCAGCGAATGCAGCACCTTCAACACCCACCATTATTTGGGAGCCACAAGAGTACTCATTTGTTGAGGTTGATCTTGAAGGTACAGGCTCATACAAGAGCTTAGTGAACCGCGTTGATGAAGTCACTATCAGCATTGAATGGAACGCATGGAGTGGTGACGGCGGCGACAGCTATAAAGTGTACTTCGATGATATGTTAGTTAATGAAGGGTCACTTGCAGCAGGCACTAAAAGTGGTGTTATTAGCTTCCCGTATGATAAAGCAGGTCGTCACACATTATATGTAGAACTATGTGAAGGCGGTACCACCTGTGCGCGCAGTGAAGGTAAGCCAATTGTTATTGCCGATACAGATGGCGGTCACTTAGCGCCATTGCCGATGGATTATGATCCAAACAACCAAGATATTGGCACCAAAGATGGTCTTGTTACCGGTGCCTACTTTGTTGAATGGGGTATATATGGTCGCGATTTCGACGTAACCAATATACCAGCACAAAACCTCAGTCATATCTTGTATGGGTTTATTCCAATTTGTGGACCTAATGACTCGTTAACAGGTGGCCCTAAAAACGCGTTAAATACTGCCTGTGCGGGTTCGCAAGATTTTGAAGTGGTGATCCACGACCCATGGGCAGCGATTCAAAAAGCGCTACCAGGTGTTGATAGTAATGACCCAATTCGTGGTACGTATTCGCAGTTAATGGCGTTAAAGCAGCGCTATCCTGATCTTAAAATTTTACCATCAGTGGGTGGTTGGACTTTATCAGACCCATTTGCTTATTTTACCGATAAAGCAAATCGCGACACGTTTGTGGCATCAATGGAAGAGTTTTTAAGAACGTGGAAGTTCTACGACGGTGTTGATATTGACTGGGAATACCCTGGTGGTCAGGGTGCTAATCCAAACTTAGGCGACCCAGTTGCTGACGGCCCTGCATACGTTGCGTTAATGCAAGAGCTGCGAGCGATGCTTGATAAGCTTGAAGCCGAGACAGGTCGTGAGTATGAATTAACATCAGCGATTGGTGCGGGTTACGACAAAATTGAAGATGTCGACTACTCACAAGCTCAACAATATATGGATTACATTTTCTTAATGAGCTATGACTACTATGGTGCATGGAGCAATGTAACGGGCCATCAGGCTGCGCTTTATTGTTCATCGCATTTCCGTGTTGGTCAGTGTGATGGCACGGGTGTCGATGAAGAAGGCGTTCCATATAAAGGCCCTGCTTATACAACTGATAATGCAGTGCAAAATCTACTTGCGCAAAACGTACCATCGAAGAAAATCGTGGTAGGTGCCGCTATGTATGGCCGTGGCTGGGAAGGCGTTTATCCAGAAAATGCCACTATCGCTGATAACCCTATGACAGCACCGGGCAACGGCAAACTTAAAGGCACTACAGCGCAAGGCGTATGGGAAGATGGTGTAATTGATTATAAAGGCATCAAAACTTACATGCTGGGCGCTGCAGAAAATGGCATCAATGGGTTTGAAACAGGTTATGACGAACAAGCCGAAGCCGCTTATGTATGGAACCGCAGTAACGGTAAATTAATTACATACGATAACCGTCGTTCTGTTTTGGCAAAAGGTGCTTATGTTAATCAATATAACCTAGGTGGCCTATTTGCATGGGAAATTGATGCTGATAATGGCGATATTCTTAATGCCATGCACGAGGCACTTGGCGGCACAGTCACTGAGCCTAGCAATAGAGCGCCAGTGCTATCTGTATCAAGCACAGTATCTGTAAACTCTGGCGAAAGTGTATCTGTTAGTGCATCGGCAACAGATGCTGATAACGATCCACTAAGCTTTAGCTGGGCAGCTGACAGCGCATTAACAGTAAGCGGTGAAAATTCAAATACCCTTGTTATCACAGCGCCATCAGTGACTGCTGATACGCAATACACGGTTGCTGTGAGTGTGAGCGATGGTGAGGCAAGTGTAAGCCGTAACGTTACTGTAAATGTTGTAGCACCAACAACAGGCGAGAACCAAGCACCAGTGGTTGCGGCAATTGCTGATAAAACAGTGGCAGAAGAGGCGAGTGTGGACGTGGCTGTTTCGGCATCTGATGCTGATGGCGATGCTCTTTCATACAGCTGGACCGTGCCAGCAGGTTTAACGTTAGTGGGTTCAGGTGCTGATGTGAGCTTACAAGCGGGCAGCGTTGATGCTGATACAAGCTATGTTGTGTCGGTTTCAGTAAGCGATGGGCAAACAGCGACTGCAGTGAGCTTTAATGTTACCGTGACAGATTCTGGTACAACAACTCCGCCAGATGGTGAAACCACATGGGATGCAGCGGCGACTTATGTTGGTGGTGATACGGTGATTTATAACGGCATAGAATACACAGCTAAATGGTGGACACAGGGTGACCGCCCTGATTTAGGCGGCCCATGGGAAGCTAGCTCACAACCAACAGATGGGAACGGTGATGTTGTATGGCAAGCTGCGGGTATCTATAACGGTGGTGACCAAGTCACTCACCAAGGTAATAAATACGAAGCGAAATGGTGGACTCAAGGAGACGAGCCAGGCGTCGCGGATGTATGGAAAGCACTTTAAGTGTAACAACCACATTTAATGCCCATCATTAAAATGTGATTTCCCTTTAAAGCAGCCGCATGGCTGCTTTTTTTGTGGGGGAAGTAGGTTGGGTAGAACGGAGTGAAACCCAACATAATCCATGTAAACCTTTGCAAATTTCTTATCTTCAGACGCGCGAAACAAGTTTCACGCCTACGGGGGAAAACATAGGCGCTGGGGTTTAGGTGCTAGGGCGTGATGTAAAAACTCTGCTACAGACTCGTATCTCGCACCTCGAATCTCTTAACTTTACTCTTTCCCCTTGAAACTCGCTAACTTAAGACATTTCCCGGCTAAAGCCAGTCCTACGGGCTGCCACCTCGCATTTCGGAACTTTCCCCTTAAAACTTACTAACTTTCTGTTTCTCATTTCATACACTGATCTTTCAGGCATTATCAACCATACTTGAATAATATGATCTGTAAGTATTAAAGCTAAGGTGGATAAATGAGGTTAAGCGTGTTGTTTTTACTTACCGTTTTTGTATTTAGTAACTCGGTATTTAGCTGCGATAAAACCTTAAAAGTGGGAATTAGTCAGCAGTGGGCGCCTTATGTCTTTACGCAAAACGGTGAACTCACCGGCATAGATATCGATGTGGTCAACTTAGTACTAAATGAGGCAGGGTTTTGTGCAACATACGTCGTCATGCCTTCATCTAAACGCGGGTTTACAGAGCTTAAACACGGTAAAGTCGATTTACTACCTGCCGCAAGTTATAGCACAGAGCGTGACTCTTTTAGTTTTTTTTCAGAGCCTTACCGTAATGAAGTGATGCGCTTGTTTTGGTATCCTCATGGCCGGTTAGAGTCTTTAGACTTGCAAGGTTTGCTCGAACATCAGCAAGTTATTTTAACTAACAGCGGGAGCTACTTTGGATCTGACTTTACTCATTTAAAAGAAGAACCAAAGTATAAAGAGCTACTCGTTACTGTACCCTCTTTGCGCCAGCGGCTAGCTATGCTGGTTGCTAAGCGGGTCAATTTTTTTGTTGATGATGAATTAGCCGGTTTATATTTAATTCAAAAAAATAACCAGCAGGGGATCGAGTTGCATCCGTATATTGTCAATAATGACAGCGTCCATTTTATGCTGAGTGAAACAACCCTTTTAGCAGAAGACAGAGCAGCTATTAACTCAGCAATTATAAACAACCAGCAAGCGATAACCGAGATTATCGCTCGCTATGTTAAGCACTAAGCTAGCCTAATCACTAAATTATCCTAAACGAGTCACACGCAATTTAATTCGCCCCGCATTCGCCCCATAAAAGCGGTTTAGGTCGTTGGCAAAAGGACAAAACTCACCTGATTTAGCAATACGAATATCAGCACCCTCAGCAATTTCAAATAAATGATCGTCGTTGTTATCGATAGCACCAATTAGCGCAAACCATTGTGCGTGGGGTAAACGTCTAAACGGTTCAAGCACGGCCATTGGGATTTCTTTCACCCCAAGTTGGATATTGTCGCGGTGCCAACCTGCAGGTCCGCAACTAATGCCGTCGTCATACCAAGTTTGCTCTGGGTAAGGCGTAAATCGGTACGTGCCACCTTGCTCTAACATTAAGCCTGTGTGATTGTACTTTTCAGCGCCATACACAAGCACATCTTTACTTTCGTCTATGCCCAACACCGTCATATTTTGTTTATCAAGCGCAATATGTGGGCTTAAGCCTTTAAATTTCAAGCGGGTTTCATCGCTATAAAGTACATCGTAATGAAGGCTTTTTAACGACTCCGGACGATAGCTCGTTAGGCGATTAATGCGCTCTGCTACTGTGTAATGAATGGTTGGTGCGAGCGTGCTTTGTTCGTTATCAACCAATACACAGCATTCGCGATCTACCAGTTTGAACAACGGGTTAAACCAAAAATAGTTTTGTTGATGACTAAGAGCTAGCGGATCTGGGGTAACGGTTACATCATCTTGTGCAATGAGGTTACGATGCTCTTCTGGGAGCAGAGTGTTGTAATTGATATCCGCGCTGGTAAGTAAGTTTAATGCAACGGTTTGTTCAATCAGCCACTCAATCGCATAGCGCAGACAAATGTCTGCTAAGCCATCACGATAATAGCCGCCACCCACATCAGAATGGGCGCCTGCAAACCAGATCTCTTGCACATGCGGTGCACTGTTTATAAGTGTGGGTTCAAATGCACGGCGTTTTTCATCAAGTGCCACGCAATGAAGGGCAGCTTTTATATTGCTTGCTAGTGTGTAGTTTTCAAAAATGACATGCTCAGCACCGCGGGTTGCTTTTGTTACTTTCGAAAAGCCTATTGATGCAACGGTATCGAATACACATAAGTACACATCATCACTGATAAGTGGCTCTAAACATTTGGCAAAGCGCCTAGCAAGAGCAGCACCGCGGCTAAAACCAGTTAGAAGTATCTTGTCGCCTACATTGTAATAGCTTTTAAAGTCGCCCATAGCCCGGTTTAAAATGCTGGCAACATCATCACCTCTTGGCGCAAGGGCTTGATTGAATAAACGTCGAAAGCGACTACCTTGGGTGCCTATACCTTGATAATAAAAGCTAAGTTGAGTTGGAAATGGTGTTGCGGGTTCGCTATTGAGTGCGCCGCCAAACAATAAATGAAGTTTAAGAATATTAGAAATACTGGCGTCTTCTTTGAAATGTGCGGTGCTGAATTGTTCAGCATCACGAGGCTCACTGCCTGTGCCATCAAAGTTGAAAATCAGCGTTTTAGCGGTCATAGCGTCATTCCTTTAGTGGTTTGTATAAACATACTCCCACTTTATGAAAATTTGAAGACAAAGATTCACCTAGACAAGCATTTTTGATGCTACGCTAACGTGGTTGCTAAATTAAAACTAAGTGGTTTATCAAGAGGTGTATTTTTGTAAGATTGTCAGTAATACTTGGTAGTCTTTTTTTATTTCAAATAATTTCGATTGTATCTCCTCAAAAGGGTGACGCTCATTGGCGATTAATACAATTAATTCGCTTAGGTGTTGATCTAATCTTGTAGCACCTAAATCGCCGCAGGCTCCTTTAAGTGAATAACTGGCTGATGTAGTTGTTTTAAAGTCTCTGTTCTGTATGGACTGAGATAGTGACGCTAATTTGACATGAGAACTATCTAAAAACATTTTGCTTACTCTAATGAGCAAGACCTCATTGTTCATGAGTCGGTAAAGTGCCGCTTTTTTATTCCAATGGTTCAATTCTAAACTTTCGCTTTTCGAGTTTGTTGTTTGCTGCTTCCCTGACATCTCACTGTTCATTTTTTATTTGCCTGTATAGTTATGTCATTTTGAAAAAATCTACAAAAATTTAAATTATTCACTGGTTGCGATAATACAAACGCAGCGATTTCTTCCTTGTTGTTTAGCCTGATATAGCGCTGTATCTGCACTGTTGATTAAATTTTCTGGAGTAAAATTTTTATGATCTGACAGTGTTGCGCTTCCCACACTTATCGAGACTATTCCTGACTCTGTAGTTGGGTGTTTAATAGCTAGATTTTTAATGTTGGCCAATAGCTTATGAGCAATAAACTGTGCTCCTTGAATATCGGTATCAGGTAAAATACAGAGGAACTCTTCACCACCGTAGCGAATAGTTGTGTCTGTTGGTCGGTTAATACTATTTTTGATTTCTGTAGCTACTTTTATTAAGCAGTTGTCGCCTTGTTGATGTCCAAGCTGATCGTTGTATTGTTTAAACCAGTCTATATCAATCATCAGCACAGATAGTGCCTGACTATGACGTTTCGCAAGTAATAGATTTTGCGTCAGAGTCGTATTTAAAGAACGGCGGTTTTTTAATCCCGTTAGGCTGTCTTGCTGTGTCTGTTGTTTTAAAAGATCTGCTTGTTTCTTTAATGTCAGGTGTGCAGTCACTCTGTTTAGAAGGGTTACACCATAGACTGGCTTAGCTACAAAATCCACAGCGCCGGCTTGCCAGCATTGGTTTTGATCTTCTTGATCCATAATTGCAGTGATGAATATAACCGGAATATCTTTATAAGAAGGGTGAGCTTTTAGCTCTTTACACACATCAAGACCACTCATAGACCCTAACATGACATCTAACAATATTAGATCGGGTTTAATAGAGTCACAAACAGACATCACTTCTTCACCACAATTAATCGTGTGGGTTTTAAAATGTGATGCTAGTAGGCCTTCAATGACAGTCGCATTGATTGGCTCGTCATCGACTATCAAAATGATGGAATCATCAATCAGTTTGTTGTTATTTACTTCATTAGATTGCAAATTATCTTCTCCCTGAGTGTTGATTAAGCATAGACTGAATTTTTAGAATTTCTACAACTAAAGAATGGAAAATTATATTTTTTATTGGCGCTACTGATGAGATAGGACTAGAGTTTTTTTAGTTACATTAATTGAGGTCATAGTCTTGCTTTTTTCTCATCTAAATAATCGGCAGAGTAAAATACTCGTTGTTGATGATGAACCTACAAGTCTATTGGTGATGACTGAGGCTCTTGGTGATTTAGGTGAAGTTATTGGATGTGCGTCAGGAGTTGAAGCCTTAGGCGTAGCATTTTCATTCAGGCCCGATATTATTTTACTTGATATTGAAATGCCAAATATGAATGGCTTCGAAGTATGCAAAGCAATTAAACAAAACCCACTAACAGCCCTATCAATCGTTATTTTTGTTACCTCGCATAATGAACAAATATTTGAGTATCAGAGTTTTGAGAATGGTGGAGTTGATTTAATTCATAAGCCTGTAGACTTAAATCTATGTCGGTTGAGAATAGTAAATCATCTAAAAATGAAGCAACAGGAAGCGCAAATAAGTACTGCAAAAGATGACGTTGCGGCACTAATAGCTCAAGTTCCGGTATTTATTTCTTATTGGTCAGTGCAAGAGCTAAACCTTTTTAATAATGACATGACTTGTCAGTGGTTTGCCATAAGTGGCAATGAGATGATTGGTCACAGAGCTAAAGATATTCTTCCTGATGATTTATACCTTGCTTTGCATAATTGTTTAGAAGAGCAAAAGCCGCAGGAAGTGTTAAATGTACCGTTTGTCGATCCGAGCGATAATATTGAGCATGTTAGGGCACAAATTAATTTACAATTTCATGAAGGACAAGCGGTAGGCGTTATATTGACGCTTACGGATATTACATCAATTAAGCGCACTAAAAAGTTATTAGCTGCTGAGTCTGAGCGATTGCGAGTAATGCTCAACTCGATTGGTGATGCGGTTATCGCAACAGATAACGAAGCCCATATTACGTTTATGAATCCCATTGCTGAAAAACTAACGGGTTATTCAGCACAGCAGGCTCAGGCAAAACATATTGATGACGTGATGAAGTTGACTGATGCGTATTCAGGACAAAACCTAGTTAATCCTATCCTACTTGCTTTGCGAGAAAATCGTATTGTTGCTATGTCGTTAAATACCCAATTAACAGCATTAGATAACCGTGTTTATCGAGTCGAAGATTCTGCTGCGCCAATTCGTGATGATGATGGTCGTGTCAGTGGTGGGATCATCGTTTTTCACGATGTTAGTGAGTCAGTGGCAATGGCAGTTAAAATGAGTCACCTTGCTAATCATGACTTACTAACCGACTTGCCTAATCGAGTCTTGCTTTATGATAGAGTCTCCCATGCTTGCAAAGTAGCCAAGAGCAAGGAGCAACAAGTTGCTTTAATTTTAATTGATATTGATCATTTTAAATACTTGAATGACACACTTGGCCATCAACAAGGTGATTTAATAATTAAACTTGTTGCGAAGCGATTAGAATCTTTAATTGATTTAAACTACACATTAGCGCGGATCGGCGGTGATGAATTTGCGATATTAATCCCTGAAATAAAGCTAACATCAATTATTGATGTGATTGCTACTGACATCATTAATACAATGAGTGAACCATTCAAAATTGATGAACAACCTTATATTTTGTCAGTGAGTGTAGGTATTAGCATTTATCCTAGAGAATCAGTGACAGCAGAAGATATGATGACTCATGCTGATGCCGCTATGTATAAAGCGAAAGAGCAAGGACGTAATCGCTTTTGTTATTACTCAGATGATTTAGAGCATCAGTTTAAACAGCGCCAAAGTGTTGAAAAACTGATTCGTACTTCGATAGAAAACGACAAGATAGAAGTTTATTATCAACCCAAGGTCGCACTTGGTTCACAAAAAATAGTCGGTGTTGAAGCACTTGTTCGGTTACGAGATACTAATAATCAAATTATATTGCCAGTTGAATTTATTCCTTTAGCTGAAGAGACTGGACTTATTAACGCTCTTGGTGAGTCAGTTTTAAAGCAAAGTTGTTACGCAGCAAAGGAGTGGTTAGATAAAGGCTTTCGTATCAAGGTTGCTGTCAATATTTCAGCAAAGCAGTTTACGGATAAAAACTTTTGCAACTTTGTGGCGCAAACTCTCCAAATGTCGGGCTTACCGAGTGAATTGCTCGAATTAGAAGTTACAGAAAGTGCGTTAATGGAAGATTTTGAAGTAACTAAGAGCATGCTGAATGATTTAGCGGTGCTTGGCCTGACTATTGCGATTGATGATTTTGGAACGGGTTATTCCAGTCTTTCATATTTAAAGCTTTTTCCGGTCGATGTTTTAAAAGTAGATCAATCATTTGTTAGAGACATGATGGTTGATTCGCAGAGTATGGATATAGTCAAGACAATAATAAGCTTAGCTCATTCATTAAGTCTATTAATTGTTGCCGAGGGAGTAGAAGAAAAACAGCACCTAAATAAGTTGATCGATTTAGGCTGTGAACTTGGGCAGGGGTACTATTTTTATAAGCCCATGCCCAAAGAAGAGTTTGATAAGCTATTAGTTTAAGTCACGGTATGGCTGTATAGGATGCCACAGCCGATAAAAATAAGTGCAACACCGCCAATTGCTTCGGCTTTTTTGCCTACCCAGCCACTCATTACGTTACCAAGTAGCGCGCCGATGGTAACCATAATTGTGGTTGCTAGGCCTATCATGGCGGCAGCTAGGTAAATATTCACTTTCATGAAAGCAAGGCTGATACCTACTGTCATCGCATCTATACTGGTGCCAACGGCAGTTAGTAGTGTGGCAATGAAAGAGCGCTTGGTATTCGGTGCAAGTTCCTCTTCATCGTCGTCATCTTCTTTACGACTCTCAAGCAACATATGAATGCCTAAACCCACTAACAACACAAAAGCAATCCAGTGATCAAAGGCTTCAACGTAATCTGCACCGGCACTGCCAATCAGCCAGCCAACAATCGGTGCGATAGCTTCGATACAGCCAAACAATAAACCAAGCTTGATTGCACTCAGAACACGAGGGTTTTTAAGTGTACTGCCTTTGGTGATTGAAGCTGCAAAAGCATCAGTCGACATTGCAAGCGACAAAACGCTTAGCGTAATAATATTCAATTTTTGCGCCCCACAAAAAGTGGGCATTATACGCGGCTAAGCCGTAAACAGATAGGTTAATTTACAGCTCAAATTAGTAAGGGGCTTAATAAGCGCTGTACAGATAGTTATTCATTACAGTGCCATCTTTGGGTGCAAGTTTTGGCTCAAGTTTAATAAGCTCTTCATAAACATCAGGAACAAAAATTTTTAGACGCTCGGCACGACGAAAGTGGTTAGGCTCATATTGGTCAACAAGTTTTAATGCGCTTGGCATATAGTCAGCGAGGGTTTGTGTGTTATAGCTTTGCTCCAGTGCTTGGTCGAGAATATCAAGCCCAGGTTTAGAAAAGTCATGCGCAACTGCAAGGCTCATTAAAAACTTAACGGCTTCTTTTGAATGCATGCTTGCATAAAAATACATGTCGTTGTTTTGCATGTCTTTTAATGAAAAATCAAAGCCGTTATCAGCTAATGTTTGCCATTGTGCTAATGGTAACTTAGTAAATAGATAAAGGTTTTCAGGTGCAGTTGGAGCGACTCTGTTTTGCCAAATAGACGTCAATTGTTGAGCGTTTTCTATTGTTGCTGCAAGCAACATATTTGTCTGGTGGGTACTGAGCTTTGCTGTTTGGGTAATCGTTGCAACAGTATTAAAGTCTTTTTCGACAATTGCTTCTTTATAGGTTTGATACTGCGTTGAGGTTTGATATTTATACTCATTTGAATGCAAGAATTGCCAATTATGAACTTGTACAGGGTCGATTTCTTGAAGGGTGTCCAGGGTAAGTAAGCCTTGTTGCGCTTCGAGTGTTTCTAATTCTTTGAGTGCTTGAGAGCGTGTTTTTATCGCTTCTAGTGAATTGATCCGCTGATCTATCGTTTCACACTCAGGAGGTATTTTTTTCGCTTGCTGTTTTTGTAGTTCATAGGCGCTGAGTGCTTTTGATATTACAGAGTTATCTTTTTCTTTACGTTTAAATGCTAGGTTATTTGGGATTAGCTTTAAACCTATAAACTGAGAAAAAGCATCATTAGCAACTTGGTCGCCAACAAATAAAAGGCTACTCGGTAAGAATGAAGATTTAAGCATCAGTAGTCTATCGTTCGGTGTGTCGCGCACAAGCTCGCCGTGAGCTCGATAACCTTTCTTTTTTAGATAATTTAGTGTTTCTATGTGTTTGCTCTCTAGTGGCTGGACTTCGCTATTTGAGCTGCCTTTTAGGTTTATAATGGCAATATCCATCGCCGTAAATACATTTGGCTGATTAGTGGGCTCAATACCTCGCTCACTTAATAACTTTAAAATTGGTACGTTAAATTCACTCACAGCGACATCTGCAAGGTTTAAATACAGTTGTTCATCCATAAAGTCATCACTCATTGCTGTAGGCGAGCCGTTTAGCTGTGCTGTTTGAGAGATGAGCGCTGTTAGGTAATCATTAGGTAAGTTGCTTTTTAAAGCCACAGCAATGTCGTTAACAGTAAACTCTTTGCTAGATATTGCGTTTTCAAACTCAGTTAAACTAAGCGCATGAGCATTAACAAGAAACAAAATAGATGGTGAAATGAGCCTTGATGGGCCGATTTTAAACGGCGTTTTTAAATAGGTATTAAAATCATCGTTGTTATCCAATAGTTTGTACAATGCTGTTTTGTTTACTTGCTCAGGTAATGGCACATTAAACATCATTGAGCCAGTATTTTGACTAAGGGGTCCATCAATTGCCGTTAGTTGATTGATTGTATCTATTTCAAAATAATCAATGACCTCAATCCCTTGCCAGCTTTTTAATATGTTTACTGATGAGGCATATTGAAATTGCTGTTCTGCATTCTCTTTGATTGCGTTAATAACTAAGGTATTAAATGAACGGTAAGATATTTTCACAAGTTCCGAATAACTTAAAATATCTTCAAGGGAGTCGCCGTCTTTTAGTGCTTGTTTAATCGCTGCTTCTATTTGACTGTGATCAGCTGCAGCTTGAGTGGCTTTTAAACTTTGTTGCTTACACTGGCGTTTGGCTAGCTTGAGTTTAGCCAGCTCTGTTGCTTTGCTATTAGGCTGATTTGATGGTTTAAAGAGGCTCGTAGCCTTTTTTTGTTCAGCGACAGCAGCAGAAGATGTCGAGACTTCATTGCTTATCGCTTCGATGGGTGTGGGTTTATCTAATATCAGGTAGGCCCCACAGGCACAAAGCACTGCAAAAACGGTTAGCGAAATACCTTTTTTCATCTTCAATCCATGGAGCTATCTTGCTTGAAGTGTATGACTTTGTAGAGTGATGTCAATTACCTAGGGACGAAGTGCATAAATAGCCGACAAACAACTAATTTGCCGGCTTTATGCCGTAGCTTAATGCAGTTTCATTTTTGGCCTAACAACGCGGAGTACTTTTTCGCTGATCCACAGTGCAAAAGTTTTTGCACTGCCATGGATAGCACGTTGATGCATACGATAGAGCGAAATATACATAAATCGCGCTATTTTACCCTCTATAAAAAAGCTATTACTGGTTAGGTTGCCCATTAAACTGCCTACCGTGCTGTAGCGTGACAAATTAACTAAAGAGCCATGATCACTGTAGGTAAAGGCACTCAGAGGCTGGTCTTTGAGTGTAGCTATAAGGTTTTTTTCAACACATTGCGCCATTTGATGAGCCGATTGTGCTCTGGGTGGCACTTGTGTGCCATCTTCTTGAGTAAATGCACAGCAATCACCAATCACAAAAATATCGTCGTTAACGCTACTTTGCAGATATTGGTTCACCTTAATTTGGTTATTGCGGGTGAGCTCAAAGATACCAATATCTTTAATGAAATCAGGTGCTTTTACACCCGCAGCCCAAACCATAATGTCGGCTTTGATATGTTCATCGTTTTTGGTAATAAAGCTGTTTTCTGTGGCTTCTTTTACTTGCGTGCCTTCGCGGACTGTTACTCCTAATTTAACCAGTTCACGCTTAGCTGAGTTTGCAATGCGCTCGGGTAATGCGGGCAAAATTCGCGGCCCCGCTTCAATTAAATCAATGTGTAAGCGTTTCGCGGTCATTTTATTAAGGCCATACATTTTTAGCATGTCTGACACATGATAAAGCTCTGCCGACAGCTCAACCCCGGTTGCACCACCTCCCACTATAGCAATGGTTAAAGAATGCTGTGGGTCGTCATCTTGATGTAAACGGGTGAAGTTATCGAGTAGAGCATGCTGAAAGCGTTCAGCTTGCTGGTTTGAATCAAGGTAAAAACAGTGCTTGTTAACGCCAGGGGTATTAAAGTCGTTACTGACACTGCCTATAGCAAGTACAAGGTAGTCATAACTGACTTGGCGCTCGGGTAAAATTCGGTGGCCAAGCTCGTCTTTTAACTCGCTTAAAGTGATGGTTTTGTTGGTTTGATCTAAGTGGCAAAAGCTGCCGAGTTGAAAATTATAATGATGTTTTGCTGCATGAGCTGAGTATACAACGCCGTCTAAATCGGCATCAATCGACCCCGTCGCTACTTCATGAAGTAACGGCTTCCAAATATGGCTGCGGTTTTTATCGATTAAAAGTATCTCTGCTTG
>Ga0213841_1000191_pt1 | contig 117663 bp, 95 predicted proteins | sample SWPATP23_FD_160125 | JGI IMG/M metagenome (GOLD analysis project Ga0213841, IMG submission 160125) | Coastal seawater microbial communities from Marineland, Florida, United States - SWPA TP2 #3 | ecosystem: Environmental > Aquatic > Marine > Coastal | place: USA: Florida | collected 2016-08-14
GACGAGCTGGGTGTTCCTCAGCTCGTTTCATGACCTCAACCTGTCGAACCGCCGTGGTACGGACCCGTATGCCCGGTGGTGTGGGAGGGGCTCGCCGAGGAAAGCTCGGCGCCCCTATCCCGATTGGCGTTCACACCGAAGAATCAACGCCGACCCCCATTTTCTGGCGCCGTCCAGATGGTAAGCACCAAGAAGCGACATTTTCGCCGCACCAGGGAGAGGCCATGAGCAAGCGCAAATCTGCAGACCCGTCCGTCGACGACAAGGTGCTTTCTCGGCGCAAACTTCTGAAGGTGTCGGCGGCCGCGTCGGCGACCTTGGTGGCACAAGCGTGCACGCCAGCGGGCAACGTGGAGCCCATCCCCGAGATGCCAAAGCCGCCGGGAGCGGCCCCCGACGACGGCGCAGTGGCCCTCGACCTCGACGTGCTGGGCTTGGCGTTTGACAGCGCCCGCTTTGACCTCAGCGTGCAAAGTGGCGACGCCAAAGCCGACTCGGTCGTGGTGTGGGCCCACACCACTGCCGACACCGCCATGCGACTGGTGGTGTGGCGCGACGACGGCGACGACCGCCTCGCGGTGTTTGACGATGACGTGGAGCCCGACGCCGCCGGCAACTTGCGCGTCACCCTCGACGGGCTGGCCGCCGGCACTGAGTATTTGTTTGCGTTCATCGACGGCGACGTGCGCAGCCGTGTCGGCCGTTTTGTCACCGCCTACGACGACGACACCATGTGGCACCTGACGGTGGCGTGCGGCACGTGCTCCAACTTTCGCAACCAGCCGTACTTCACACTCGAGGCCACACCCGACGTGGAGCCCTACGACCTCTTCGTGCACCTGGGCGACATGTCGTACAACGACGGTGCCTTCACCCCCGAGGAGTACCGGGCGAAGTGGCATCAGACCCTGGGCGACCCGGGGTATCAGGCGGCGTTGGCGCAGAGCAGTTTGTTGATGGCGTGGGACGATCACGAGTTCACCAACAACCTCGACCCCGAGACCGTGTCGCCCGAGTTGTTTGCCAATGCGCGCGACAGCTTCTTCGAGCACCTGCCGCTGGCACCAGGCGACAACGGGCGTCTGTGGCGCTCTCACCGCTGGGGCCAGACGGCCGAGTTCTTCACGTTGGACTGCCGCACCGAACGCGCGCCATCGACGCGCGAGGAGAACGGCCAATACATGTCGCCCGCGCAGATGGAGTGGTTCAAGACGTCCCTCAAGGACAGCCCTGCCGTGTTCAAGGTGGTGCTCAACTCGGTGCCGATCACCTGGATGCCGGAGGAGTTGTGGGCATTGAAGGCCGACCGTTGGCAGGGATACCTGCAGCAACGGGAAGAAATCCTGAACTTCATCGTCGACGAGAACATCGAAAACGTGCTGTTTTTGTCAGGTGATTTTCACTGCGGCTTTGTCGCCAAAGTCGAAGCCGAAGGACCGCGATCGTCGATGTACGAAATTGCGGTGGGGCCGAGCGCCAATGCCAACAATCCGCTGGGCCTGCTCGTGGAGTTGGACCCGCAGGAATACAAAGAGGCGGTGTTTCCGGAGAACCAGTTTTTGTACGGGCGGGCCAAGAACGCGGCGACCTATTTGTCGTTCAACCCGTTTCGCAAAGAGGTTCGGGTGCGGTTCTACGATGCCTATGACGATGTGGATTTGTTCCACGAGGTGCTGAAGCTGGGCTGAGGCTGGGTGCATCCAGAATGTGCCGAACGAAGGTTCGTTCGGCGGTTTTTGGACGTATCGATGCCATCGACAGAGCTCTGTGGACGAACTTGCATCCAGAATGTGCCGAACGAGGGTTCGTTCGTCGGTTTTGGGACGTGGCGCCGTCGTTTTGCCAGGCGCATCCTGCTGGCCAGAATGCATCCAGAATGTGCCGAACGAAGGTTCGTTCGGCGGTTTTGGGACTTGGCGCCGTCGTTTTGCCAGGCGCATCCTGCTGGCCAGAATGCATCCAGAATGTGCCGAACGAGGGTTCGCTCGTCGGTTTTGGGACGTGGTGCCGTCGTTTTGCCAGGCGCATTCTGCTGACCAGAATGCATCCAGAATGTGCCGAACGAGGGTTCGTTCGGCGGTTTTGGGACGTGGCGCCGTCGTTTTGCCAGGCACATCCTGCTGGCCAGAATGCATCCAGAATGTGCCGAACGAGGGTTCGTTCGGCGGTTTTGGGACGTGACTCAACCTGCCGCAGCCGTCGTCGACATCCGGTCGAGATGTGTCTGCAGCCAAGCCAGCGCCGCTTCTTCACTTTCGAACGTCTTTTGCGGGTGCTCCGACGGCGCAAGCCAGTTCATCAGCGACAAGAACCCCTTCAGCGCTTTCGACGACACCAAGGCCGCCTGCGCCATCAGACAGGAGTCAAAAAACGGCTTCAGCGTCTTGCGCTTTTCACCCAGCATTTTGCGGATGTCGGGCGGCGGCAGCGACGACTCGCTGAGGTCCATGAGGACAACACAGCGCTCGTCCCGAGCCGCCAAATCGTCGAACGCCTCAAACAGCTGCAAGACTTTGTCGGTTTCCCAGGTGCGAGGCACGCGTATGCGCACCAACGGGAACTGTGAATCGTCGAGGAAGGTCATTCCAAAACGGTAGGGCACCCACAGCGCCATTCCCAATTGATGAACGCTTGTCTCAGAAAACCATGCAAAACGTGCATTCTGCGACGACGACGGCGTTCAAAAGCAAGGCCTCCACGAAGAACTACACGAAGAAGGGGGCGGGGCGTTCGGTGTTCGAAGACACCAAATCACACGCGATCCGCCGCATGAGGTCTTCTTCGGGAGCCCGTGAGGGCGACACGAAAGGCGCCAGCCGGTGGTAGAACGCGCCTGCGTCTTGGGGCCGGCGGGCGGGGTCGTTGGCCAGGGCGTCTTCGACGAGACCGATGAGGTCGGGGTCGAAGGTGAGCTGCGAGGGCCAGCTGGAGCGGGCGCCGTTGGCGTGGGTCTCGAGGACGGCGGCGTCGGTTTGACCCTGCACGTCGTAGGCGCGGCGGCCGGTGAGCAGCTCGAAGAGGAGCAGGCCCACCTGGTAGACGTCGGAGCGTGGCGTGGGCCCAACGCCCTGGGCGGTTTCGGGGGCGAGGTAGCCGGGTGAGCCGATGACTTGCGTGGGCGGGGGCTCGCGCGCCGACAGGTAGGCGGTGCCGAAATCGATGAGGCGGACGTGGCCGTGGATGTCGAGGAGGACGTTGTTGGGTGAGAGATCGCAGTGCACCAACCCGGTGGGGCCGCCGACGGGGTCGACCATGGTGTGGGCGCTCGATAAGGCCTCCAACAGCGAAGCACCGATGCGCACGGCGAGCTCTGGACGCAGGCGGCGGTCGGCCTGCTCGAGGGCGGCCATGACGTGCGCGAGGGATTCGCCTTCGATGTATTCAAGCGCCATCCACAGACGGTCGGCGGTCATGCCTTTGGTCACCAGCCGGACGAGGCCTGGATGGTCGAGCAGCGCCAGAATCTCAGCCTCGCGCGTGAAGGGCGTGACGTCGTCAGGAGCGTCTTGGTAGGTCTGCCGCATGACCTTCAACACCACCGGTGCACCGCGCTCCAATGGCAGAGGGGCGTCGTCGTCACGGGGCCGATAGCGGGCGCGCAAGATGCGGGAGGTGGCGCCTCCGCCGAGCTCGTCGACAAATGCAAATGGACCAATGCGAGGGGTGCTGTCGCTCATGCCACGACCGTATGGCAGCGGTGGGGCCCAGGCCAAGTGTCAGAGGGGCAAACGGTCAAGCGAGCGGTGGAGACGGGGAGACAACCTGTCGGCAATGGCTGCAAAAGCTGCCTCAATCCATGACAGATTTCGACGTTTCACGTCGTGGGCTGGTGTTCGGTGAGGCAAAGCCCGAAAGAGAAGGGAGCAATGACCGATGTTCTCCCCATGCGCATCTTGATCGCCGACGACGATCGTTCAGCTCGCTTCTTGTTGAAGAAGTCGGCGGAGCCGTACGGCGAGGTCAACACCGCATCAGACGGCGGACAAGCCATGGATCAGCTGCAAGCGGCCTATGAGGCGGTGCCATTTGATGTGTGTTTGCTCGACGTCATGATGCCGGAAGTCGACGGCTATTCGCTGTTGCGGCACATCCGGGCCGAAGACGCTGTGCGCGGCCGCCACACCGTGGTGATCCTGACGACGGCATTGGTCGACTTCGACAACGACCAGTCGGGCAACGCCCGCCGCGCCGACTTCTTGGTGCAAAAGCCGTTTCGACGCCAAGCGCTCATCGACATCTTTGAAAAGGTCTTTCACATTCGGCCCCAAGCGCCTGCCGACCTGCGGTGACGGTGCGGGTGTCGTCGACGACGACCGCAGCGCCGGCAATTTGGCATTCCGGGCCCGCGACTTATGCTGTGGATGGCGCGTGTTCACGTCGAATGCGGCCGACAGAGGGATGTTCACCGTGAACAAAGAAAAAGCGATGGCATTGGCGGTGGCGTTGGCTCTGTTGGGGGCCGGGGTGTGGTTGTCGTCGTCGTCACCGGTGGCGACGTCGTCGTCGGCCGGCGGGACGACAGGGGACGGCAAAACAGAGAAAGTGGCGTTTCCGCGTGAAGAAAAAGAACGCGAACGGGTGCGTCAGCGCCGGCAGGCGTCGTTGACGCCGCTCGGCACGCAGCGGGCAGCAGCCGTCGAGCGTGGCAACGCCAGCTTGCAAAAAGCGTTGGCCGCGCCCGGCAAAGGCAACCTCTTTGTCGACGTCAAAGGCATCGCCCAGAGCCCATTGCTGCAGCAGTTGCTGGCGTGTCGCAAAGACCAAGCCCAAGCCCCGCTCGACGACATCCGTGAGAAGTTTGGCGTCGACCCCACCAAAGACGTGCACCGCATGGGCGTGAGCGAAGGCGTGTTGGCCGCCACCGGCGCCTTTCGCGATCTGAAGCTGCCTCCCGACGTGGGCGCACCGTCGCCCTACGGCGACACCGCGCAGGTGTATCCCAGCAAAAGCGACCAGCACCTCGCCAAAGTCGGGGACGGCTTGCTGTTGGTGGCCGACAGCGAAGAGGCATTGCACGCCGCGATCGACCGCGTTGAGGGCCGGGCAGAGGCTGAAGCTCCATCGTGGAGCGCCGAAATGAACGAAGCCGACGTCGTCGGCAACCTGAGCGCAGCAGCGTTGCAATCGATGTTCAAAGGCGGCGCTGGCGACCGATTCGACCAAGTGAAAGACATGCTGCAAGACGGCGTGGTGCGCGTGAACGTCGACGACGCCGTGGGCGCCAGCTTCGACCTCACCGCCACCTCACAAGAAGACGCCGCTGAGCTGGTGAAGACGCTGAAAGGCGCCGTGGCCTCGATGCGCACCCAAGCGGCCGTCGAGGAGAACAGCAAGTTGGTGGCGCTGCTCAAGCAGGCCCGTGTGGAAGACTTCGCCGATGGCACCTTCGCCGTCGACATCGCCGTGCCCGGGCCATTCTTGCTCGACTTGATGGGCTGCAAAGCCAACCCGCCCCAGGCCAACTGACAACGCCTCAGCCCCCGCCGTCAGACGCAGTCGTGCCGTCTTCGCCCTCGACAGAGAACACACTTTGCCGCGCCGCTTTCGCCTGCTTGCGAATGCTGGGGTCGCTGTGTTTTTGCGCAATCTCGTCGAGCAACTGAATGCTGGCCACGTTGCGCACCTTGTTCTGCAGCAAGCGAATGGCAGGCGCCGCCAACTCTGGACGGTCGCCGAACACGACGTGGCGCAGCAGGGCGACGCGATCACGCCGTTTGCTCAGCGCCACCCGCAGCATGATCTTCTCGGCGTCGGCGCTGTCGTCGAGCAAGTCGCGCACCGCGGCCGGAACACCCGGATGCTCAAAGCGCAGCAAATCGTCGACGGCGTCGACCTCACCGCTGCGGGCGCGGCGCACGAGTTCATCTGGCGTCAAGGCCCGCAACGCGTCGGGGACGCCTGGTGACGTCGTGGAGAGGTCTGCTGACGACGCGGTCGCAGGTTCGGGCGGCTTTGTCGGCTCGGGGGGGACGACAGCAGCCTTCAATGCCTTCGTTGGCGTGGCCGTCGAGGGCACAGACGGTTTGAGGCTGCCTTCTGCTGTCGAAGATGACGTCGTCGTCTGGGGGGAGGCCGCCGGCGGACGCAAGACATCATCGCGCTGTTGGGCCAACTGCCAAACGCCGAACGCCGCCAGCAGCACCACCACCAAGGCCCCGACACGCAGGCTGCGACGCGGCGTTGAGCCGGCCGTGTCGACGTCGTGGACCTGCGGCTCGGTCGCCACAGGCACCTCGGCCGCAGAGGCGGGCATGGCCGGCACGGCCGTGTGGTCGGCCAGCGACGCAAGGACATCGTCGATGTCGTCGGCAATGGCATCGAGATCGTCGCCACGAACGGCTTTGTCTTTGGAGAGCAGGCGACGCAGCAGGTCGGCGGTGCCCAGGTGCAGGGGCACCCGCTCTTCAAGGGCGGGGACGTCGTCTTGCAGCACTCTCGCGAGGATTTCGACGTCGGCATCGTCGTCGTCGACGTAGAAGGGCGGCTGCCCTGACAGCAGTTGGTACAGCGTGGCGCCGATGCCCCAGGCGTCGGCCGCCTCGTCGACCAAGGCGCCTTTGGCTTGCTCTGGCGACATGAAGTGGGGCGTGCCAATGGCGACGCCTTTTTGCGTGACAAAGCCGCCTTTTTGCGGGCCCTCGAGGAGGGCGATGCCAAAGTCGACAACGCGGACGGTGCCCTCAGCGTCGATGAGCAGGTTCTCGGGTTTGACGTCGCGGTGCACCACGCCTTGGGCGTGCACCGCTGCCAGTCCACGCGCGGCTTGGGCGCAGGCTTCCAGAGCGGTGGCCTCGTCGAGGGGGCCGCCGTCAAGCAGGTCTGACAAGGGGTCGCCGTCGACGTATTCGAGTGCCATCCACGCGACGTCCTCGTCGAGACCTGAGGTGAACACGCCCACCACGTTGGGATGGTGAATGCGGGCGAGGGCGTGGGCTTCACGCAAGAAGCGGGCGCGCCCCTCGTCGTCGGCGACCTCTGGCGGGAGGATCTTGAGCGCCACCTGCCGTTGCAGCTGTTCGTCAAAAGCGAGGAGCACACGGCCCATGCCGCCTTCGCCGAGGACACCCTCGATGGTGAAGCGGTCTTGCAGCAGAGCACCTGGGGCGAAGCGTGCCTCCCACTCGGGGATGCGCGTTGTCGACGTGATGGGCCGTTGTCGAGGGGTCGGCGGCTCGGCCGCCTCTGAAGGGTGCGACGTCAACGCCGGCGCCTCACCAGGGGCGGCGTCGTCTGGGTTGGGAGAAGGCGTGCTGCGGGACACCCAGGCAGTCTATGTGGGCTGCGGGGAGCAACGCGAATCTGTGTCTGGGCGATTCGCGGTGCGCGGCGCGCGGTGCGTGCCGTTTGCGAATATGGGCCTTTGTGCCAATGTGGATCGGATTCTGACATTGGGAGGGGATCATGAACGCCTTCTTGGCCTGTGTGGATGCGTTGCAAAAAGCCGGCGCCGCTTTCGAAGACAAAAAGTCATGGCCGGAGCCGGGCAAGTGCAACTGGCCCGACCGCAAAGATGAGTTGGCCGACTTGGAGCGGGTGGTTCTGCGGGACATCCTGCAGGCGTTTTTGGCGGTTGAAGACGCGGTGCGCGCCGACATCGACGCCGAGCTTGGCGCGAGTGCAGAAGAGCAAAGCCTTTTGCTGGCCGACCGCATGGACCAACTTCGGTATGCCGCTGCAGACGTCGTGCAGAACGTGGCTGCAGCATTGGTGGCGACGTCAGAGGGGGCACGCGCACGGGGCTTGATGAAAGCTTGTCGGGAGAGGGCTTGCCCAGAGCCTCTCAAACAAGAGATGCGAGCGGCTGAGGACAACCTCGAGGCCTTTGCCTACACCACTGCCGGACAGTTTCACGCTGGCCACCGCAACTTCTTGCGTGCCGACGCCTGTTTTGACAAGGCGCTGAAGCTGTGTCGTGGGGCAAATCCTGGGGCACCCTCGACGTCGACAGGGGGCCCATCGACGGTGGGAACATCACCTCGGGCGTACGAGCCTTTCGTGCTGCACGCGAAGAACGCGCCAAGACCACTCGACAAAGCGCCATCGCTGCACACCGTCAACGGCATCGGAACTGGGCTCTATGGCAGCCGCGACCGACGCGATGGGACCTACATCGCGACGTTGTGCTTTTGTGTTTTCTTCGTGCCGCTCATCCCGCTGCGGGCATACAGGGTGTCAAACGAGGGCGGCGGCTCATTCAGGTTTTTCGCCGTCGAGCAGCTGTCAACGTTTGCCCGTTGGGTGCGCCGAGCTTGGTTGGCAGTGGGCGTGCTGGGTTCAGCCAGCGTTGGTGTCACCGCCTACGTCGATTCAGACCGTGTTGTGCTGACGAAGGAGTGGGAAGCAGTTGTGGCCCTCGACGACGCAGGCGAGCGCGCTGCAGCCGAGGTGAAGTTTTGCGACTTGCTGCGCGGGAGTCGCGACCCCTCGGCCATCGATGCCGACGTGCCAGCGCGAATTTGGGCATCGAGAACCCGCGATGTGAAGACGCCGCTCACCGATGACACCGTCGCGGACGCAACCTCGGCGCTGCAGCGGTGCAAGGGCGCGGGATGGGATGAATTGCTGCGTGACGTGCGTCGAGCGGAGATGGTGGGCTGGTTGCAGCAGCTGGAGTCGGCCAGGCCAACGTCGGATCCGTCGCTGAGCGTGGCCCAATTGAAGGCGAGGGGGGCGTTTTTTCAAGCGGTGCAATCCATCGATCGCACGGTGCAGCTGCCAATGCGCGTCGACGACCTCAACGACGAAGTGGTGCTGCGCAACAGCGCAGACTGGCCCTTGTTGTCGTTGTCGAAGCTGGTGGGCCGAAAGAGCAAACGCATTCGCGATCACGTTGCAAAGGTGCTGAACGGGATGCCCAACAACACCGAGACCTGGGCGCTCTTGCCGCACCATGTGTTGAAGGCTTTGACGACGTCAAACGCGTACGCCGCGCACAAGGCGACGGCAGTGGCGGCGCTGGCGCTTCGCGAGCGACGCCCCGGATGGAAGACGGACGACCACGGCCACGTCGACGACGCCGACATGGCGGCCAACGTTCGATGGGTGAAACGCCATCCGTTGGACGCGGCGGTGCAAGCGCGCCTGGCACAATACGACCTCGACCAAGAGCGCGCCGCTCAGGCGGCCAAACGGATGGGGTCATTTGATCCGCGGTGGTTGTCGCTGGGGCCGTTGCAGACCATGGGGCGCATCGCTGTGGCGCAGCAACGACTCGACGACGCTGAACCCTTGTTGGTGCGGGCGTTTGTCGAGCGCAAGGCAGCGTTTTTGCAGGCGGCAAAGGACATCGACACCTATGCGTCTGTGCTGGAGCAACAGTTGTTGGGGCGTGCCCGTACTGGGCAGTTGCCTGCCAAGTTGATGACCGAGCTGGACACGTTGCCGAAGGAGCAGGCCCAACAGCGTTTTGGCAAGTGGCTCAGCGAGCAGATGCGCAACGATGTTGAGCTGCAAAAGAAGCAAGAAGCATTTGCCCGCCATGCCCCGACAGCGTCGTTGGCCATGGAGGTGGGGGTGCTTGAGTTGAGCCTCGCATCAGCGTCGCAGGGGGCCGAAAAACAACATCGGTTGACGACGGCAGAAGGCGCCTTCGACATGTTGGCGCAAGCGGGTGGGGGGGCGCAGGCCCAGGTGCAACTGGGTGAGGTGAAGATTCGTCTGGGCAAGGTCAAGGAGGGCACCGAGATGCTGGACGCCGTCGTCGGCTTGCAGCAACCTGAATACGCGCTGGCGGTGGCCCAGACTTGGCGCGCGGTGGGCGACGCCGAGCGCGCTCGAAAGGTGTCGGAGCAGGCCTATGAGATGGCTTCAGACAACAAGGCGATGCAAAGCAGCATCGCCAACATGCGCGGCGTCATGGCCACCAGCGAAGACGACGCCGAGGTGTGGTTCAAACGAAGCAACGACGAGCAGGCTCGCATCAGCTTGCGAAACATTGAAGGCCGGCGTGCCAGTCAAGAAGGGCGCCACGACGACGCCGCGAAAGCGTTTGCGGACGTGGCCACCTACTACGAAGATAAGCCGACCTCTGTGGCAGCAAACAACGGCGGGCTGGCCCGCTTGGCGCGGTACATGGAGTCGTACGACGAGCGCGACCTTTCTCGGGGCGTGACCTCGCTGCGCAGGGCTGTGCGTTTGTCGCCTCAAGACCCCATCAGCAAAGGCAACCTGCGCAGTGCACTGGTCTCACAGGCCCACGCACGGCTGTTGGGCAAACAGTTGAGACTGAAACGCTTGCGGCTGTCGTCGGGTGAGATGTTTCGTTTGTACGCTGCGCTCACCGATGAGGGGAGTGGCGACGCGGCGATGCAAAAAGCAGCGCGGCGCCTTCTGCCTCGCTCCGAGCAATTGCGCCTGGCCAGAGAAGTTCTGGTGCTCAGCCCAGGGTCGACGTCGGCATACGTCGACTTGGCTGGCCTTCTGCGTCGGTCTGACGATGTGCCCGAGTTGAGGCGCGTGAAGGCCGCGCTTTTGGAGCGCAACATTGACCAGACGGCGGCGGAGGCGTCCTACCTCGCAGCCCTTGCAGAGCCTGACGACGAGCTGGTCGAGGCCGACAAGCGAACCGTGGCAAGGCTGGAGACGGCCTTGATGACGGCAAAGACAAAGCCCGAAAAGGCCGCCGTGCATTGTGCGCTCGGCTTTGCGCACGAGGCGGCAGGGCGACGCACCCTCGACGTCAAACGGCTGCAGCAAGCGACGGCCGCGTACACCAAGGCATCGTCGTTGTGGTCGAAGCTCCACTTGCAGCACCACTTGGCTCGCGTCGAGGTGCTGACCGCGGTCGCACAGGTACACGGTGCCCAACACATGCCAGCGCCTTTGCCCATGCGGCTGCGCCAGGCGGGGCTGACCGATTGGCTGCGGTCGCTGTCGGTCAGCCACGGTGCGTTGCTGCAAGACCTACAAAAGCGTCCAGAGTGGGGCCGTGCAAGGGAGACGTTGCGTCGGGCCAAACCGACTTTGTTGCAGTTGACCCTGCAAAAGCTGGCCGAAGAGCGCGTGGCTGAAGCCGATGTCGACGCGGTGTGGCCAGCGCAAGATGTCTTGCAAGCGGAGATCACGCAGGCTGCATTTCCCTACATCCCCCTCGCACACGAGCGAGCGACCATGCATGTATGGCTGCGGGGCGAAGGTGGGTGACGTGGCTGGCTGTCAAAGCGGCCAAGCGCGATGGGCCCGTCAGCTGACGCGTTCTGTTGCGGATTTTCTCATCATGGCGCCAGGAATTTCCTTCTGGCGGCATGATCGGTGTACAAACGGATGTGCCCGGCGGAATCTCCCGCCCAGGGCGAGATGGAAGAGGCAGTCCACATGACCAAAAGGGTCCTCATCGTCGACGACGCGGTGTTCATGCGCGACATGATCAAGGACATCTTCACCGGCGGCGACTACGAAATCGTCGGCGAAGCTGTTCACGGCGTCGAAGCCGTCGACAAGTACAAGGAACTCAAGCCCGACCTTGTCACCATGGACATCGTCATGCCCTTCAAGAGCGGCATCGAGGCCACCAAAGAGATCCTGGCGTTCGACTCCGCCGCCACCATCGTCATGTGCTCGGCCCTCGGCCAAGAGAGCCTGGTGATGGAAGCGATCGAGGCCGGCGCTGCCGACTTCATCGTCAAGCCCTTCAAGGCCGAAGACGTCCTCAACGTCGTCAACAAGGTGCTTGCGAGCAAGGGATAACCCGCTCGCGACAGGCGCGCCCCTCGCCAGCGGGCGCTCCTTTTCACCGCACCGACTGAAAACCCAGGCCCCGAGCGCCTGGGTTTTTTTGCTGGTTCACCTGGCCCCCACAGCCAACGGTGGTTGAACCCCTTCTTTCACGTCGACAACGCAGGCTTGCATGGACAAAAGCAAATACCTCCGTCTGTTCGTCGACGAGTCGGGCGAGAACATTCGCTCGTATGTCAACGAACTGCTGACGTGCGAAAAGCTCACCGACAGCGACGCCGACAACCAACGTCGCGTGCAAGCGCTCGACGCTGTGTTTCGCGCAGCCCACTCCATCAAAGGCATGGCGGCGTCGATGGGCTTTGACGCCATGACCCAGCTGGCCCATGTGCTCGAGGAGCTGGCCGACTATGGGCGTCGTGGCGAAGCCCTGCTCGAAGAAGACTACGACATGCTCATCGAGGGCGGCGACGTCCTCGAAGACATGCTGCACAGCGTGACCGACAGCGGCAGCGATGGCGGGCCACGGGCGTTGTACCAGCGGGTGCAAGACCGCCTGCAAGAGCGCAGCGGTGCGTCCTCGTCCTCCTCAGCCTCCTCATCCTCCTCAATGGCCGAAGCGGCGGTGCCAGCCCCCACGGCCGCGGCGCCCGTGATGGCGTCGACGTCAACGGCCGCCGCAGAAGCGCCCCAAGGAGCGGTGGTCGTCGAGGTGAAGCTCGACGCCGATGGGCCTTTGCCAGCCGTCCGCGGGTTCATGGCCCACCGAGCGCTCAGCAGTGAAGACGGCTTTTTGCACTCCGTGCCCGACGCTGCCGGCATCAAAGCCGGGCAGATGGACGACTTCACCATCCACTTTTTCTACGCACCCGGCATCGACGCCGCTCCGCTTGTGGAGCTTGCGCAGAAGCAGCAAGGGGTGAAGTCGGCGCAACTGAAACAAGACGCGCCCGACGATGCCGACGCCGACCACGTCGACGACGGTGAGAAAAAGCCCGACGCCCCCGCGCAAAAAGTCGAAGTCGACCGCACGGTGCGCGTGCGCACCCGCACCCTCGACAACCTCATCGACAGCGTCGGCGAGCTGCTCCTGACGCGCTCCCGCCTGCGGGTGTTGGCCGGACGTCTCGAGGCCACGGAGCTGCACGACCTCGTCGACGAGATGGAGCGGCTGACACGCGACCTGCACGACCGCGTTATGGGCGCGCGCATGACGCCGTTGTCGTTCATTGCCGAGCGCTTTCCCCGCGTCGTGCGCGACTTGTCGCGTCAGCTGAAGAAAAAGGTGCAGTTCGAGATGGAAGGCACCGACATCGAGCTCGACCGCGCCATCCTCGACGAACTCAGCACTCCTTTGTTGCACATGCTGCGCAACGCCATGGACCACGCCCACGAAGGGTCTGCCGACCGCCTCGACGCCGGCAAAGACGAAGCCATGAAGTTGAGCTTGGTGGCGTCACGCAACCGCGACCGCGTGCTCATCGAACTCGTCGAAGACGGCGCGGGCATCGACGTCGAGAAGGTGCGCAAACGTGCCATCGAACGAGGCCTCATCCGCGCCAAAGACGCCAACAAGTTGAGCGACCGCGAGACCTTCGCGCTCATCTGCACCCCAGGTTTTTCGACGGCGGCTGAGGTCACCGAAACATCCGGGCGCGGGGTGGGCATGGACGTCGTCAAAGCCACCCTCGAACGCGTCGGTGGCAGCCTGCGCATCGACTCCGTGTTGGGGCAGGGCACGCGCTTCACCATGGACTTGCCGCTCACCGTGGCCATCATCCGGGTGCTCGTCGTCGAGGCGGGTGAAGACGAGCGACGCTCTGTGTTTGCCATCCCCGTCGGCCGCGTGGAGCAAGCGCTCGACTTGCAGCAAGGCTCGGTGCAAGAGAGCCGTGGCGACGTGCACCTCAAGTTTCAAGAGCAGCTGGTGCCGCTGTTCGATCTTCCCAGCCAACTCGGCTTTCGCCCCGACGACAACATGGAGTCGGGCACCGCCATCATCATCGGCCAAGACGAGTCGCGCGCTGCCTACCGGGTGTCGGCCGTCGTCGGCCAAGAAGAAGTCGTCGCCAAACCATTGGGGGCGCCTTTGTCACAGCTGCCCTACCTGACGGGCGCCACCCTGCTCGCCGACGGACGCTGCGCGTACATTCTGGAGCCGAGCAAACTGCACGACGCCCGCGTGTAGTCCAAACGTCGTCGACGACGACAGAAAGCCCATCATGCAATTCGACGAAGTCGTCGAGCAGAACTTCAAACCCGTCGCCGAAGCCTTGTCGAACATCGTGTTCGTCAAAGCTGAGCTCTTCGGTGCCGAATGGCCCGTCGTGGTGTTGTGGCTGTTGGCCGGCGCGTTCGTGTTCACCGTGTTGCACAAAGGCGTGAACTTCAGGGGCATCCCCCTCGCCATTCGCGTGTTGCGTGGCGACTTCGACGTCAAAGACGCGCCCGGCGAAGTCACCCACGCCCAAGCGCTGGCCACCGCGTTGTCGGGCACTGTCGGCATCGGCAACATCGGAGGCGTCGCCGTCGCCGTCGCCATGGGCGGCCCAGGGGCGACGTTGTGGATGATCCTCGCCGGCCTCCTCGGCATGGCCACCAAATACGTCGAGTGCACCCTCGGGGTGCGCTACCGCCGCACCAACGGCGACGGCACGGTCTCGGGCGGGCCCATGTTCTATTTGGAGAAGGGCTTCGCCGAGCTGGGGCAAAAGGGCGTCGGCCAAGTCTTCGGCAAGTTCTACGCGTTGTGCATGGTCATCGGCTGCCTGGGCATCGGCAACATGTTCCAGTCGAACCAGGCCTTTGAGCAGTTTCTCTTCGTCACCGGAGGCAAAGAGAGCTGGTTTGTCGGCAAGGGATGGCTGTTTGGCGTCGTGCTCGCCATCGGCGTCGGCGCGGTCATCGTCGGTGGCGTCCGCGTCATCGCGCAGGTCACCGTGCGTCTGGTGCCCTTCATGGGCATTCTCTACGTCGTCAGTGCCGTGGTCATCATCTTGATGAACGTCCAGCACCTCGGTGGGGCCATCGCCGCCATTGTCGAGGGGGCGTTCGCCCCGACGGGCGTGGCGGGCGGCATGGCGGGCGTGATGATCATCGGCTTCAAACGTGCCGTCTTTTCAAATGAGGCAGGCATCGGCAGCGCATCCATCGCCCATGCCGCTGTGAAAACCGACGCCCCCGCCACCGAAGGATTGGTGGCGTTGTTTGGGCCCTTCGTCGACACCGTCGTCATCTGCACGCTGACGGCGTTGGTCATCGGTGTGACCGCCCAGGCCGACCCCACGTTCTTGACGCAAACCGAGTTCAAGGGCGTCGGCATGACGTCGGAGGCATTTCGCCGCGCCGTGTCGTTCTCGCCGTATCCTCTGGCATTCGCCGCGTTGCTGTTTGCGTTCTCGACGGCCATCTCGTGGTCGTACTACGGCCTCAAAGGATGGACGTACCTCTTCGGCGAGGGCTACCGCACCCGTCTGGCGTTCAAAGGCATCTTCTGCTTCTTCGTCGCTGTGGGCGCCGCCATTCAGCTGCAAAGCGTCATCGACTTCTCAGACGCCCTGGTCTTCATGCTGTGCGTCCCCAACATCATTGGCTTGGTGTTGCTGACGAAGGTGGTGAAAGAAGAGCATGCCCGGTTCATGGAGCGCGTCGCCGCCAAAGACCAAACGGCTTAGCTCCAGAAGTCGACGACATCCTTCGGCTGTTCTCCTGCAAACAGCGTGGTGACGTCGTCACCACGGAGCCCGACGACGGGCGGGAGCCCTCGGCTGCAATGCCGCGACCACATGCTGAGGGTGTAGGCGCCGGTGTCGCGCACCACGACCCAGTCGCCCTCCTGCAGACGCGGCAGCTGCACATCGCGGGCGATGAAGTCGCCGCCGAAACACAGCGGGCCCGCCAATGACGTCGTCACCGTGGTGGCGCTCGGCTTCAGCTGGCCGTCTTTGTCGAACACCAAGAAGCTGTGGGGCCAGTCGTTGGGCTGGTACACCGGACGCATGAACGCGTCGGCGCCGAGGTGCAGCACGCCCATCTGCTCGTCGTCACCGCCGTTGGCGGAGGTGCCTTTGACGTATTCGACGCGCGACAGCGCGAAGCCGCAATTGGCATGCAGGGCGCGTCCGAATTCGGTGAGCAGGCGGACGTCGTCGCCAAACAGGGTCGGCACCCGCTCGCGCAAGCCGGCGACGTAGTCGGCGACGTCTGGCGCGCTGTCGTCGTCGAGGTAGACGACGGGCAAGCCGCCGCCGATGTCGACTTGGGTGAGCGCCCGCCCGCAGTGTGCTTTGACGTCGTCACAGAATTGAGCGACGCGTTCGGCGGCCAACCAGAGCTGGTCGAGGGAGCAGCCCTGGCTGCCCACATGGATGTGCACGCCGTCGAGCCAGTCGTAGGTCGCGTAGGCCTCAAGGAGGCGGGCGCGGTTCTCGTCGAGGGCAACGCCAAACTTGCTGACGCGGGCGGCGACGGAGGTGATGGCGATGCGTCCGCTGCCGACCTGGGGGTTCACCCGCATGCCGATGTGGCCGGCGCCAGTGTCGGGCACCAATGCCGCGATGCGCTGCAGCTCGTCGAAGTTGTCGACGTTGAGATGGAGTTTGTTCTCGAGGGCGAAGCGCAGTTCTGCAGTCGTCTTCGCCGGCGAGTCGAACACGATGCGCTCAGGGGCACAGCCGGCCGCGAGTGAGAGGTGGACTTCCTCGAGAGAGGCGCACTCCAGGCCCATGCCGTCGTCGACGAGGGCTTTCAGCACTGAGACGACCGGGTTGGCTTTGACCGCGGCGGCATGCAGCGTGTGTGGAGGGAAGGCATCTTGCAGCGCCGTCACTTTGCCGTGCAGCACGTCGAGGTCGTGCACCATGGTGGCGCGGCGTTGCGCCACGTCGTCGACGCGGAGCAGCCGCTGCACGCGTTGGGTGAGAGCGTTGGCGTTGAGGCGGTGGGTCCATGCGGTCATGCGCCAGGCTCCTTGGGCTCCAATGCCAACAATTCGTCGAGGTGCTCGACGATGAGTTCGACCTTGGCGCGAAAGATGTCGACTTGGGCCGACAGCCACCGCAGGCGTCCTTCGTAGGTGGGCGCGAGGTGGGGGTCTTCGGCGACGCGGGTGACGAGGGGGCCGCCCAGGGCGATGCGCAACACCACGCGCTCGTCGTCGGCGTCGCCGCTGAGCAACACGGGTTGGCCGATGTGAAAGCGACGGGCCAGCACGGCTTTTTGCAGCCCGGGGAGGTCGGGGAGCAGGCCGGAGATGTCGCGGTTGAGCCAGTGAAAGATGCGCTTCATGGCCAGCATGCCCAGGGGCGCGTCGTCGGTGGTGCGGTGCAAAAAGAAGGGGAACACCGTCGTCTTTGATTCGAGCAGTCGCACATCCGCGTCGGCCATGATGGGCTTCACGGGCACCAAGCGCACGATGCGGCTGTTGCCGATGACTTCGGGGACGTCCCGCTCCCAAGCTTGCAGGATGTCGAGCCGGTGCTTGCCGTCGCACGCGTAGTAGTGCGCGATCTCCGCCACGGCGGCCTTCCACCGCAACACCAGCCCGAGGTTGGGGGCCTTGGGCAGAGCGCTGCGCAGCGACGTCCACGAGCGCGGAACATCCGCAGCGGTGAGGTAGTCGCGCAGGCCCGACGAGTACGTCGTCAACGCCTTGGTTTTCAGCCCTTGCGGCACGATGAGGGCCCCCGAGAACGGGGGGCCGCCGTAGAATTTGGAGCCGGTGAACAGCACCATGTGCCCTTTGCGCAGCACCTCGCGCAGGCCCCGTCGACTCACCCGCCCTTGGGCGGCGTCGATCATCACCACGACGTCGTCGTCGTATTTGGTTTTGAGGCGGTCAACGCAAGCCAAGCTGGGCGCATGCACGCCCGTTTTGGAGTGGGCGACAACATGCAGCAGCACCTTGGCGCCACTGGCCACCGCGTCGTCGACCAAGCTGACCACTTCGTCGTCGAGGTCTTTTTGCGGGTGGGCCACGCCGTCTTCGTCGCGGAGCACGACGGTGCGCACTTTGACGGCCGCGCCGAGTTCGTCGTCGATGGGGGCGCCGACCGTGCGTTCTTCGCCCGACGGAACCGACTTCTGAAAGTGCTTTCCGCCGGCAGCGTGGGTGGTACCGCCCCCGACCTCAGATGGACCCACGACGACGCTGACCACGGGTCGGTCTACACCGCCTCGCGTCAACGCGAGAGCGAGGTATTCGACGTCGGTCCCCGACGGAGAAAAGGCCACGTCGACATCGAGCTCCGTCAGCTCGAGGTGGTGCAGCAGCTCACTGCGCAGCTCATGCAGGATGTGTTCGGCGGCGTTGTCGACGCCCATCTCGCCCGCGACACGTGCCGCACGCCGCATGCGGTACAGCGCGGCACGGGCGCCCTGCACACCCACACGCGTCGGCGACGACGACGTGCAGCTGCCAAAGGGCACGGCTGCACGTTGGTGGGGCGCCGCGCCGTATTTGTTGAGGCCGGTGGCAGGTCGCAGGTGCATGCGGTCGTCGCCGCCGAGCACCAACAACGTTTCAAAGGAGGCGCCCAACACGAGGTCGGCGCGGTCGACATAGTCCGGTTTGGGGGAAGTCACGTCGACGGGGCTAACACGGGCACCACACAGCTGGCAACGACTGCGTGACGGAGGAGAGCTCGTCGACGTCGCTATGCAGCGTGCAGGTCGGGCCACATGGAGGAGAAGAGCGACGCGGTCCATGCGCAGGTTTCATCCGACACCAAGATGCTGGTCGGTGTCGTCGGTGTGAGCAACGTGAAGGACGCGTCGAGCCACAGAAGACCGGCCGCTCGCCGCAAGGCTCGCACGATGTGTTTCATGCGGTGCGGGGTGACGGTGTCGATGTCTTGCAGTTGTTGGGCAAAGCGCGCGCCTTCGCCGACGTGCATCAAGTCGTCGACGACCAGCAGCCGCATGAACTCGACGTTGGTGAAGCAAGTCTTCGCCAGGTGCTCGGTGCGGGCCGCGTCGGTCGGCAGCTTGGCCGCCGCAGCCAACTTCGTTTTCACGTCGTCACCGAGCAGTCGAAAGACATGGCTGAAGAGGTCTTCTTTGCTTTTGAAGTGGTCATAGACGGCGCCGATGGAGCACTTCGCCAACGCGCAGATGTTGCGAATGGTGGCTCCGCGGTAGCCGTCGCCAGCGAAGAGGTGGGTGGCGGCGTCGAGAATGCGGTCGCGCAGGGTGGGTGGCTTCATGAGAACTCCAGTTGAGGAAACACATGCCCTCAACATCAATCCGTTTCTCAGCGGCTGCCCCTGCACGAAAAAGGCGAAAAAGTGGAAGAAAGGGGAGGGAGGTGTTGGAAGTGGTTGAATTGGTTGGAGTGGGGTTGGGGGCTGATCCACCGAACGAACGTTCGTTCGGTGGGTTGCATACAAAAACTGACACGCCCAGAGCGGCGACGGCGAAGGCCGGCTTCTTCGGCATTGAACAAAAAGTGCCGAACGAGCGTTCGTTCGGTGGCTTCGCTTGCAAAATCTGACACGCCCACAATGGCGACGGCGAAAGCCGCCTTCTTCAACACCAAACAAAAAGTGCCGAACGAACGCTCGTTCGGCACCTCTCGGACGCTGCCCGCCCGCCCTACTCGCGCACTTGCAGCGTGTAGCTGCCGCCGTTGCGCTCGAGTTCGGCAAGCATGTCGGCGCGGAACTGACGTTGCACCGAGGCGTCGCCCACGATGCCAATGCAGCCGATGGTGCCAGGCCCACCTCCATCTGGGTGAATCCGCAACAAGCTGCGTGTGTCGCCCACGCGGGAGTCGTATTTGTCGCTCAATGCGAAGCTGTAGCCCTCGCCACCCACCATCATGGAGTTCTTGTCCGACCGCCGGTCGAGGTGCCGGGTGACGTTGTAGTCGCCAGGAGGGAGGTGGCCACGTCCGCCACCGCCCGACCGGAAATCGTAGGTGTTGCCGTTCACCGTGATGCGGCCGTGGGCCATCTGGTTGCGCTGGCCGACTTTGGTGAGGCGGTCGAACTGTGCGACTTGGTTGGGAACATCGGTGTGGCTCTCCGGCGAGGGGCCCGTGGCAGCGGCCGTGGGCGTCCCTTGCTCTGAGAGACGACGGTGACCGGCAGCGACGTCATCCATGGCGTGCTGGGTGTGTGCGCCGATGGAGCCGTCGATGGGCAGCCCCGCCCGACTTTGAAAGTCGCGCACCGCGGCGTAGGTGGCGTTGCCATATTTGCCGTCGGCGTCGAGGTTGTAGCCCAGCTTGTTGAGCTGCTCCTGGGCGGCCTGCACTTGAGGTCCCTCCGCCCCCCACCGCAAGTTGCCGGCGTTGCCCATGCGCTTGTGGGCCTCGAGGGCGGCCAGCGTCTTGGGGCCGACGATGCCATCGGGGTTCAGCCCCGCACGCGTTTGAAACGCTTTCACCGCGGCCTCGGTTTTGGGGCCGAAGATGCCGTCGGTGGCGAGGCCGGCGCCGGCTGCATTCAGTTGGCGTTGCAGGTTCTCGACGTTCTGCCCGCGCTGCCCTCGACGTGTGGCGCTCAGCGCGGCCGGTTCGTTGGCGCCCGCCAGACCTCGAGAGGCCGTCACGCCCGTCGACGGCGGCGCCCGAAACGCACCGGCTTTCGCAGCGGCTTCTTCGCCTTGCACCCGAGTGCGCGTGGCGTTCTGGGTTTCTTGCGTGGCCTGCACCGTCTCGACGGCGTCAGGCGCTTGGGCTTTTTGGGTCTCTTGGGTCTTCTGCGCTTCTTTGACCTGAGCGTCGTTGGTCTTGGTGGTCTCGTTCGCCTTGTTGGCGTTGGACAGTCCCCGCGAGACAGACGGACGGTTGTTCGAAACAGATTGCACCATGGCGGCCCCCAAAATGAGTGTGGACCCAGAGTATCGCATTGCAGGAATTGATGTTGCGCTGAAGCATTTGCAACCGTCAGCAAAATCGGATGCTTAGGAGTGAAATAAATAAGACGTTTGAAAAGAAACGGCTGCAACTCCCCGTTGTCTCGTCCGGTGAATTGCGCGTCTGCACAATTGTGCGTCTGCAGCACCAGCACAGAAATGTCGACAAAAGACAAACGGCCTGCAGATCTGCAGGCCGACTGGCTTGGCAACGCGAGCGCTGTGCGGGGCCTGCTTCTATGTGGCGTCTTTGTCGGCTTCGGCGCGTGCCTCTGCGCGGGCTTCCTTCGACAACGACTTGCCGCCCAAGCGAATGGCGATGCGCCCGGCCAGCAAGCCCAACTCAAAGAGCAATGCCATGGGCACCGCCAGCATGGTCTGCGAGACGACGTCAGGCGGGGTGAGGGCCGCGCCGAGCACAAAGCCACCGACGATGATGTATGGCCGTGCATTGGCCAGCGTCTTGGGCTCAACGATGCCCGCAATGCACAGCACGAAAACGATGACCGGGGCCTGAAAGGCAACACCAAAAGCCAACAGCAGCTTCATCACCAGGCCGAGGTACTCGCCAATCGACAACGTGTAGTCGATGCCCGACTTCAAGGTGTCTTCGATGAAGAAGTAGAAGATGTTGGGGAACACGGCGTAGTAGGCAAAGGCCCCGCCGAGGATGAAGAAGAACGCTCCAGCCCACACGAAGCTCATGGCCCAGCGTCGTTCGTGTTGGTACAGGCCCGGCGCGATGAACAGCCACAGCTGGTAGGTGAGCCAGGGGCTGGCGACGAACACCCCCGCCACCAACGAGAGCTTGAGTTTCGAGAGAAAGACCTCTTGGGCCTTGATGCCAACAAAGCGGACGTGTTTGGCGGCCTCGACGAGGGTCTCGTCGGGAAACTCCATCTTCAGTGCGGTCTCGATGACTTTCGAAAGGCCCACGTCGAGGGGCACGCGAAAGAACGCCATCAACTCTTGGCCGAGAGGGATGAGGCAGCAGGTGACGAGGATCAGCCCGAGGCCGCCACGCACCACCCGCTCCCGCAGTTCGCGGAGGTGTTCGACGAGGGTGTATTCTTTGTCGTCGATGGGGTGGGTGGGCTCGTTCACGCCGTCTCCTCTGCAGCGTCGTCTTGGCCTTGGGCGTTGCGCTCTTGGGCCAGCTTTTTGGCGTGGGCCAGGGCTTCTTGCACTTCGGGGCCGTCGAGGTCGGGCATGCCGGTGTGGTCGTTGGCATCGTCGGGGTCAGGCTGGTGCTGCGAGGCCATGCCCGCGGCGGTGACGGCGACGGCAGAGCCGCCTCGTCCGACGGTGCCAATGGGAGGCGCACCCCCAGCGCTTTCGCCCTCCTTGTCTTCGCTGTTTGCGTTCGATGCCGACTTCAACGTGCCATCGGGGTTGTGCTCGTCGTCGCTGGGCACGTCGCTGTAGTCGGCATCCTCAACGTCGCCTTCGCCGGCCAACAGGCTGCCGGCGATGGCGGCAGGGGCCTCATCCGACGAGGGGACACGACGTGGAGGTGGAGGCGCGCGGTACGGCTCCTCGTCTTCGAGCATGATGGTCGAGCGGATGTCATCAGAGGCCCGGCGCAACTCACGCATGCCCTTGCCGAGGGTCTTGGCGACTTTCGGCAGTTTGTCGGGGCCGATGAACACCAGCGCCACGAGGAGGATGATGGCCACCTCTTGCATGCCAATGCCAAACATTCGGACTCCTCGCGATGGGCTGGGGACCCTCTGGGCATAGCGTGTTGCTGCTCTGCTGCAAGCGGGTGTTTGTGCTGGGGACCCACCAGGGCCGACCTGGGCTTGCGTGCAAAAACCGCCGGACGAACGTTCGTTCGGCGCGCAAACCCCTGAAAAGAGACAGCAGTGTCCGCTAGCGCTTTTGCACCACAGACACGGCATGCGGGGCATGGGGCGGCACCTTCAGCGCCCGAGACACATGGGCGTCGAGCACTGGCAACGGCACCGACCCCACCTCGAGCACGGCATCATGAAACGCCGACAGCGAGTAGGCATCGCCCAAACTCTTCTGCACGTGGTCGCGCAACGAGAGCAAGTGCAGCATCCCCGTCATGTACGACAGCGCCTGCCCCGGAATCACGATGTACCGGTCGACTTCATTCTCGACGTCGACTTTGCCGAGGCTGGTGTGGGCGTTCATGAAATCCAACGCTTGTTGGCGGCTCCAGCCCATGTGATGCATCCCGGTGTCGACGACGAGGCGCACCGCACGCCAGGCGGCAAATCCGAGGTAGCCCATGCGCGTCGCGGGCGTCGGATACAGCCCCAGCTCGTCGCACAAGCGCTCTGAGTACAGCCCCCACCCCTCGCCATAGGCCGTGACGTAGGCCTCGCGGCGAAACTTCGGCAACCCCTCCAACTCTTGCGCCAACGCGAACTGCAGGTGATGCCCAGGGACGGCCTCATGAAAGGCGAGCACGTCGCTGTTGAACGTCGGGCGCTCCTCAAACCGATGCAGGTTGGCGACAAAGACACCCGGGCGTCCGTCTTCGGCCGACCCCGGCTGATAGTAGGCGGCGGGGGCGTCTTTTTCGCGGGTGGCGTCCATCGGCTTCACCTCGTAGGGGAGCTTCGGCAGCCGTCCGAAGGCCTCGGGCAACTTCTCGTCGGCGCGGGCGAGGGCACCGGCGAAGGTGCTGAACAGCCCCTCTCTCGACGTCGCGTAGTTGGCTTTGTCGGCTTTGAGGTGTGCGAGGTACGCCTGGGCGCCACCGTCGACGCCGTTGTCGGCGCCGATGCGGCCCATCTCGGCTTCGATTTGGGCAAGGGCGTCGAGGCCACGCTGGTGAATCTGTTCGGGCGTGAGGTCGGGCAGCGTCGTGTGGTGCCGCACCAGCAGCGCGTACAGCTCGGCGCCGCCTTTCATCGTCGACACCCCCGGCGTCGGACGCGCCTGCGCCAGATACGTCTCCTGCAAAAAGACACGGTAGCGCTCCCAGGCCGGCATGACCTCGTCGACGATCACCGACGACAACCGCGTTGTCCATTGGGTTTTGGCGTCGTCCCCCAAGTCGGACGGCAGGCGGTTGAGCAGCGGGCCAAACGGCGACGACGTTGCATCTGTCGACGCTGCGAAGCGATCCAGCTGGGCGATGACCCGCTCGGTGACCACCTTCGGAGCCGTCTGCCGGGCGTCGAGCCCCAGGCGCAGCGACGCAATGTGCTGGTCAACAAATGTGACCATCGCGCGCAGCCGCCGTTCGGCGTTCTCGACGTCGGCAAGGGTCTTCATCGGATGATACGTCGCGAAGAAATACGGCAGGTTGGCCTGCGGGCCATTCATCTGGTCGACGTCGTACGTCCACGTCTTCAGCGCGGCGAAGGCCACCGCCTCGTCGAGCTGGTGGTGCAGCAGGTCGAGGGTGATGGCCTCTTGCACGTCGAGCGCGCCGTCTGAGAGCGACGCCTGCAGCGCTTTCACGTCTTGCAGGAGCAGCTCCAGTCGCTGCGCAAACGCCGCCTGCACCTCAGGGCCCGTCTGCGTCAGCTGGTCGTCGAAGCGGTGGTCGCCCGCCTGTGTGGCCCACTCGGGGTGTTGTTCGGCGAGCACGTCCCAGTAGCGCTCGCTCAACAGGGCCACCTGATCAGACGCAGCGGGAGGCGACGCGGTCGGTTCGGCCGGACGATCCGGCGCCGGCTGTTGTTGCGTGGCGCATCCCGATGTGCAGACGGCGAGCCAGCCGACGGTGAGACACATGACAGACGAGAGAAAAACAACGGAGACAGTGCGCATGGCAGCGCCATAGCCCAGCTGCAGGGGGGCTGACCAGCGGGGCAAGGCCGGTTGTGTGCGTCGATGGTGGCGCCGTGTTCGACTGTGGGGCGGTGGAGGCGTCGCAAAAACGTCAGGAAGTGGCCGAACCCTTCGAAATTGCTGTATCACCTCAATCACCAGCGCTTGCAGTCGATGTCTTTCAACGTCGTCTGTCGCCGGGGCAGACGCCCCGGTCGCGTTGTTGGAGGGATGCGATGAGCGAGACGCCCATGCTTGAAAGCCCCGTCGGTCAGGCCGTGGTCATCGGCGCCACTGCTGGTTTGGCAGGGGCCCTGGGGTTGGCCGTCGGCCCCGCGGGCGGCTGGCTGGCCCCCGTGTTGGCGGCGGTGGCCGCCGCCGGCAGTCGCTTCTTCTTGCCGACGGCACAAGGCCCCAAAGACGAGGGTGTTCCTCTGTCGCAGCTGGTGTCTGCCGTGGATCGCGTGAAGAATGATCACACCGACACCACATCGCTCGATGGATTTGTCGGCGAACAAAAAGAAATCGCCGACAACGTGCGCATCATCGCGCAACGCATCCAAGACGACTTCATTGCCGTGCGGCACCAAGACACCGGCGCCGACCTCCTGCAAGAAGCCCTCGACGAAGCACGACGGGGCGCGTCCATGCAGGCCAGCAACCTCGAAGACGCCCGCGCCTCCATGGCCGACATGGCGTCGACGGTGCGCTCCATCGCGCAAAACGTCGAGAGCTTGGCGTCGAGCGCTGAGGAGTCGGGCAGCTCCATCTTGGAGATGAGCGCCATCAACGACGAGATGGCCGACAACATCCAAGAGCTCGCCGGTGCCGTCGAAGAAACGGCCGCGTCCATCGAGCAGATGATCTACTCCATCAAAGAGGTCGCCAAAAACATCGAAGACCTCTCCATCGCCGCCGAACAAACGTCGACGAGCATGTCCGAGATGGAAGCGTCCATCGGCCACGTCGAGCAAAACGCCGTCGAAACGTCGAAGTTGTCTGAAGAAGTGATTCTCGACGCCCAACGCGGCGCTGACGCCGTGATGCGCACCCTGTCCGGCATCGAAGACATTCGCGAGAGCTCCAAGCAAGCGGGCGACGTCATCCGCGAACTCGGCCAACGCATCGGGGCCATCGACAACATCCTCACCGTGATTGACGACGTGGCCGAGCAAACCAACCTGCTCGCCCTCAACGCCGCCATCATCGCCGCCCAATCGGGTGAGCACGGCCGCGGCTTCGCCGTGGTCGCCGACGAGATCAAAGACCTCGCTGAACGGACGGCGGCGTCGACGCGTGAAATCGCCGACCTCATTCTCGACGTGCAAGACCGCTCCAAGAACGCCATCTCCGCCATCAACCGCGGCGACCGCTCGGTTGAAGCCGGGGTGAACCTGTCGAAGTCGGCAGAGTCGGCGCTGAAAGAAATCGTGGAGTCGGCTGGCAAGTCGACGGAGATGGTCAAAGCCATCGCCCTCGCCACCGTCGAGCAGGCCAAAGGCGCCCGCGTCGTCGCCAACGCCGTCGAGCGCATCGCCCGCACCGTGCAACAGGTGGCGGCCGCGACAGCAGAGCAGGCCCGTGGGTCTGAGCAAATCATGAAGTCGGCCGAACGCATGAAAGGCATCGCCTCCCACGTCGAGTTGTCGTCGCAGGAGCAAGCCAAGGGCGGCCGTCAGGTGGCCAACGCCATCGACCACATCAACGAGATGGTGCGCCGCCTGCACAACAGCCAAAGCGAGCAGGCGCGGTCGACGGATGTGGTGCTGAAGTCCATCGAGGGCATTCAGGAGAACAGCCAAGAGCAGGTCGAGAAAATCGAATCCGCCTTGGCCCACACCTGATGTCGTCGACGACGACGACGGGTGGATCCCGCCAAACGACGCCGCTGCCTGCTATGGATGAGCGGCGTCTGTCGGTTTGGACGCCCAACGTGAGGTGACGGCCATGGCGGTGTCGGCTGCAGGACTGCAAAAGCTCAACACGTTTCGCGCGCAACACAGCGGCCAGCTCGACGCGCTGCTGCACGACGTCAAAGGCAACAAAGCAGGCGCGGCCGAGAAGCTGGCCGAGGTCGTCGGTCTCAGCAAAATCGACGCCCTCGACCTCGCGCAAAACGGCATCGATGCGCTGGCCAACGACAAAGGGGTGCAGGCCCTGCTCGCCGGCCAACAGAAAACCCAGTTCAAGGCCGACGAGGGCGGCAAAAGCGCCGGCGGCACCCTCGCCGCCCACGGCCGCTTCTCAGACGCCGACATCGAAGCGGGCGCGGCAAAGGTGGCCCAGGCCAAGCCGAAGAACGACCCCACCACCATCAAAGACACCGTCATCCGTCGCTTCAAAGACGGCGAGGTCTGGGGCATCACGCCACTGGTGTCGAAGGTGCCGGCGAACCCCTTCTCGCATCCCCTGGAGCTGAGCTCTCTGTTCTCGACGACGGTGCCCAAGATGAAAGACCCCACCGACAAGTGGGACGTCTTTCCCATGGGCAACGAATACACCACCAAGATGTGCAAAGACGCCCTCAGCGAGGTGGGCCCCAAAGTGGAAGAGCAGCTGGCGAAGTTTGCCGGCAGTCTCTACGGCACCAAAGTGCCGTTGCCCGTCGTCGACTTCAAGGCGGCCCTCAACCCCGTCATCGCACAGGCGGCCAAGACCGCGCTCGAGACGCTGCCCGACAACCTCGAAGGCAAAAGCCCCAACCGCTTGCGCAAACACCTGGCCAACACCATCGCCGACAAAGGGGCCGAGCTCGTCGACAACATGGGTTTTCCCACCGACCCCGAACGGCAGTTCAACGACCACGACCTCAAAAAGCACGTGATGGCCTCCGTCATCACCGGCGCGTTGGCCGCGTTTGATTTGAAAGACGCCAGCGCCCTCCTCGACAAGCATGGCGCGTCGAAAACGGCGCTCGGCGATGGCAGCCTCCGCCTGTAAGTGTCGCTGGCCGTGAAGTCGAGGTAGCCTTCCGCGATGCTTCGCCACTGCACGTTCGCCAGCCTTCTCCTCGTCGTCACGACAGGATTGGCGTCGTGCGCCTCGTCCAAAACGAAGCCGGCACAAGAGCCCGCGCCGACGTTGCAGCGGCCGTCGACCAAGCCTTCTTCTCCGTTGACGTCGCCACCGACGTTGGCGTCTGGCTTTTTCGCAGAGCCCAGCGCACCCGACGGGTGGACGCGGCTCGGTTTGTTGGGCGCCCGGCTCCCGGTCAGCGCCGTCGGCATGGACGTCGACGACGACCGTTTGCTGTTGTCGTTGCCGAGTGACGTCGAGGTGCGGCGCCGTCGGCCCGATGGTGTCGACGTCATGCACCTCGACGGGATGCGGCACCCTGCGCGCTTGGTCCCCGCAGCAGGCGTGGTGGGCGTGTGGGACGGCGCGCTCGTCGTCGTTGACGTCGAGGGGCAAGAGCTGCACAGGTGGCCCACCGGACTTGCCTTTGTGCACGACATCGCTTTGCAGGGCGACGTCGTCGTTGTCGTCGGCCAAGCGCTCGACGACGCCGAGAAACAGGCAGTGGTGTTTGTCTCCCTGTCGACGGGGCAGGCGTCCTTGCCCAAGACAACATCGAGGGCGTGGGCGTGTGCTGGGTTCGCCGTGGTCGACGAGGGGGAGGGCGGTTGGAGCAAGTGGACCTCCACGACGGTGACTCCGCTGTCACGTCCAGACGGAAGCGTGGTCGATGTGGCCTGCCATGGCGGCGACGTCGCAGCCGTGACCACGGCCCCGGCGCAATGGGTGTCGTTGACGGCGACGAAGGCAGCGCAGCCGTTGCCTGAAGACCCGCTCCATCTGTTTGCCGTTGACGGCCGATGGTTGTGGTCGTCGACCACCGGACGGCTCCGTCAACTCGATACGTCGTCGACGTTGTTCAGTGGCGTCGTCGCCTCCACCGTGATGAGTGCGATGGCTTCGCCGTTGGGCACCGTGGTGCTGCACGACGACGTGGTCACCGTTGTCGATGACCAATTGCAGCCGCAGCACAACGTCGGACACCGCGATCGCATCACCGACATCCGCTTTGCCGACGACGACACGGTGTGGACAACGTCGAGCGACGGCACACTGCGCCAATGGAGCCGGCAGGGCGAGCAACTCGCACAACATGAACCCCCAGCTGAGTTGGGCGGGGTCTGGCGGGTGCGGCTGCACCCCGACCAAAACCACGCCGTCGTGCTCTCGTCGCCAGCGACGGTGACCAAGCTGGCATTGACGACGTCGACCGTGGCGTGGTCGACGACATTGCCGGTGCCGCCCCATGCTCTGGCCGACGTCGACCTCTCCAACGATGGCAGCCGGGTGTTTGCGCTGACGGGCAAGGAGGTGCTCGTTGTCGACGACGTCGACGGCAACGTCCTCTTGCGCCGCAAGGTGCGCACCCCGTTCAACCCCCAGTCGGGGGTGACGTTGTTGCCGGTGGCGTCCAACGCGATGTTTGTGAAGCTCGACCCCGACAAAAACTGCCGGGGCCCGAGCATCTACAACCCCGTCGACGACACCTGCACGCTGTTGCCTCGGGTGTTGGCCAACGGGCGCTGGTTTGCCCTCGCCGCCAACGGCCACCGGCTGTGGATGGCGAGCCCCAAAGCAAACGCCACCGTCGATTTGACGTCGGCGCCTTCGCCGTCTCGCGTCGACGACGGCAAGACACGGCCGCCCACGATGCTGCGGGCCGACAGCGTCGACTACGACGTCGACGGCGTCGTGCAGCGGGTGTTGCCCCTCGACGACGACCGCGCCGTGTTGTTGACGCGCAACGGGGCCTACGGCGTATGGGCCGACGGCCGTCGCGCATGGGGCATGCCGTTTCCGTTTGCGGTTCGGGTGCGCGCTGCCGACCTGTCGAACGACGGACGCACCTTGGCCCTCGCCGCCGACGTGCACGGCCAAAGCCGAGAAGAACGGGCTCGTTTTCGGCGGCTGGCCCACCTCATTGCCTTGCCGGCGTTCCCATGAGTCGGGTGGTGTTGTTGCTGCTGCTGTCGACGACGTTGGCCGCATGTGCGGCACGGCGCCTCCCCACGCGGCACTCGCCGGAACAAGGCCCGTGCGCCCGCGTTGAGGGCGGCTTCGTCTGCGCCTCGCAGACCCACAAGGTGACGACGTCGATGGGCGTGCGCAACGTGCACGTGGCGCTGCCGCAAGGGGCGCCGCCGTCGACCGGGTGGCCCGTCGTCTTTGCCTTTCAAGGGTCGTGGTTTCCCGCCCATCTGTGGTTCGTGTCTGACACCAGTCTGCCGTTCGGCGGAGTGCATCAAGGCGTTGTCACCCGCCGTCTTCTCGACGCAGGGTTCGCCGTCGTCGCCCCCGAGACGCGCGGTGGCGGACTCACCTATTGGGAGACCAACCAGCCCTACGCCATGCACGACTGGGCGCGCAGCGACGACCACCAGATGATGTTGGCGTTGTTTGATGCGGTGCGCGCCGGCGACTACGGCCCCCTCGACGACGACAGGTTGTTCGCCATGGGCGTCTCCAGTGGCGGCTACATGACGTCGCGCATGGCCGTGAGCTACCCCGGCCGCTTCCGTCGGTTGGCGATCATGTCGGCTTCCTATGCAACCTGTGGCGGCCCGGTTTGCAACCTTCCCGACGTCGTGCCGCCCCGACATCCGCCAACGATGTTTCTGCACGGCGAGCGCGACACCGTGGTGCCACCGCAGTCGATGCAATTGTACGCGCGGTGGCTCGCTGCCCACGACGTCGTCGTCGAGGAAGTGCGGGATGCTGCAGCCGGCCACGGGTGGATCCGGGCGGCGCCCGACGCCATTGTCCGCTTTTTCAAGGCCGACGGCGCACCACCGGCATCGCCCGACGACGACGCTTGGAGGCGTTGGTAGCGTCACACCCGCCATTGCGCGGTGCGTCGGGCGCCGTTCCTTGCTATGTCGACAGACGAGGGCGGGGGATCCCCGCCGCCAGCTGAGGATTGCGTGTGTTGAGCCTTGTGGGTCTCTCGTTGTTGGGCGCTGCCTGTTTGGGCAGCCTGATGCTGTACCGCAAGCAGGTGCAGGAGCTGCCGTCGCGCACCCCCACCACGCCGAAGGCCCTGCCGCCGGCGCAAGCACAAGAGCGCACCCTGCAGACGCTGCGGCCCGGTGACGTGGTCGGCGTTGGCAACGAGGACTGGCTCATCAGCCACTCTGCGCGTCTGCGTGAAGAAGAAGACGTATGGTTTTGGCACGCCCTCGACGGCGGCGATGGTCAGCAGCGTTTCTTGGAGGTTCGACGTCGGGGGGGCTGGGTGGCGGCGTTTTTCGCCGAGGTCGATGACCTTCCGACGTTTGGCAGTCTCGGCAATGGATTGACCTTTCGCGGGCAGCCGTACCAGCTTGAAGCGAGGGGCGACGCCCGCGAGACCGACCTGGACGGCACCAGCGCGAAAATTTTGCGGTACGTAACCTACAGCGGACCAGGCGATTCCCTTCTGAATGTGGAGGAGCGAGAAGGGACACGGCAGGGGTACCTCGGCAACCGCGTTCTTGAACGAAATCTGACGCTGATGCCCGGATCTGCCCCAGAGCAAGATGGATTGAGCGACATGGATGCGCTGGTGAAACAGGCGGAAGACGGAATTTTGCGCTGACGTTTCCTTGTCCGTTTGGCCAAAGCTTGGACCAATGAGTCCTCATCGAACCAGACCCTTTCGTGCGGAAGAATGTGCTCACCAAAAAGAAACAGGTCTTCACCAAATCGGGATGATTGTTCTAAAAAAGTGTTCCACTGTTCTATCCTGGTGGCCTTGTTGAACCGACATGAACCAGGCGTCAAGTTGCATCTAGCTGAAATCAAAAGCGAAAAAGAAAGTGCGCGAAGAATGCAGTTTTGGCCTGGTGGTTGCTAATGGATCAGGTGCGACAGGAGGGACACATGACCGCGCTCGCAAAACCACCGGCGTCTCATGACGACGGCACCGAAGGGCAGACCACGCCTCGGGTGTTGGTGGTCGATGATGACGACGCCACCGCTCGCCTGGTGGGGCGTTGGCTCGAACTCACCGGCGCCCAGTGCAGCTTCGCCATCAACGGCGAGGCCGCCCTCGACCAACTGCGTCGGGAGGCCTTTGACGTGGTGTGCCTCGACCTGGGGCTCCCCGGCATCGACGGCATGGCCGTGCTCCGCTCCATGCGCAACACCCACGCCTCCGTTCCGGTCATCATTCTCACCGCCGACGACACCGTGTCCAGCGCGGTCGAGGCCACCCGCTTGGGGGCCTTCGACTACCTGAAAAAACCCGTCGACAAGAACAAGCTGGGCACCGCCGTGCGCAACGCCTTCGAGCACGCCCAGATGACCCGCAAGCTGGCCCGCCTCGAAGACCACGGCGACGACGCGCCCATGCACTTCGGCATCGTCGGGCAAAGCGACACCATGCGCGACGTGTTTCGCAAGATCGACCGCGTCGCGCCGTCTGAGGTCACCGTCGCCATTCAGGGCGAGTCTGGCGCTGGCAAGGAATTGGTCGCCCAAGCCCTGCACCGCGCCTCCGACCGCCGCAACGGACCCTTCGTGGCGTTGAACTGCGCCGCGATCCCCGAGTCGCTGCAAGAATCGGAGCTTTTCGGCCACGAAAAAGGCTCGTTCACCGGCGCCCACGCCCAACGCACCGGCCGCTTCGAAGAAGCCAACCACGGCACTCTGTTTCTCGACGAGGTCGCCGAGTTGTCGCTGCCGTTGCAAGCCAAGCTGCTGCGCGTGTTGCAAGAGCGCTGCTTCACCCGGGTGGGGGGCAACCAACTGGTGCAGTCCGACTTCCGGTTGGTGACGGCCACCCACAAAAAGCTCAGCGACGAGGTCAAAGCTGGCCGGTTCCGAGAAGACCTCTATTACCGCATCGCCGTCTTCGACTTGCGCGTTCCGCCGCTGCGCGAACGCAAAGAAGACATCGCGCTCCTCGCGCACCGCTTCTTGGGACAAGTCTCGCCCGCCCACAACGGCAAGCGCATGTCCATCTCCAAAGAAGCCCTTGAACTCATGACTGCATACAGCTGGCCCGGAAACGTGCGCGAGCTGATGAATGCGGTGCAGCACGCTGCCGTGGTGGCACGTGACGACACCATCCAACCTCCAGACCTTCCAGCACGGGTCATTGAAATGACTCAACCGACGCCCGTGCTTTCTGTGCCCTCGGGCCCAGCCCCTTCAGGGCTGCAACCTCCGCCACCGGTGATTCCCATGGACCGACGCTCCGCCAAACCCCAAGAACCCACTCTGCCCACCCTCAACCTCAAAGACCTCGAGCGCATCGCCATCGAGCAAGCTTTGGCCAAGCACCCCCGCAACGTGTCGGCGGCCATCCGTGAACTCGGCCTCGGCCGCACCACGATGTACCGCAAGCTGAAGCAATACGGCCTGCGCGGCGGCGAGTGACGGCGAGGCGAGCGCGACCCACGCTCGTCCCTGCTCTTCGCTGAAGACATTCGGTGCGCCACAAACGTGGCGCACAGGCGGTGCTTCTGCACCGCCGTTGGTCGGCATGGGGTTCGCTTCCCACGTCCACGCCGCTGGGAGGTGGCGCCATGCAGATCGAGGTGACCTCCGCCGTGGGCGACGCGGTGGAGGCCTGTGAGACCGTGGCCACCGCGTTGTTTGCGCGGTGCCCGAAGGCGCCTGACTTCGCCTTTGTGCAATGTCAGGCGGGCCTGTCTGCAGACGCCATCCGCCAAGAGCTGCGCCGTTTGTGGCCGAGCACCTCGCTGCAAGGCGCAAGCACCCACCGGGGCACGTTGACGTCGTCAGCGGTGGTGCAAGACACACCGGGCTTGACGGTGTTGGCGCTGTGGGAAGAGGGCCTCGATGCGGCCACGTCTTGCGCGGCCGTCGACGACGGGCAAGCGCGCCAGGCAGCCCAACACGCCACCGTCGAAGCACTGCAGCGGGCCGGCCGGGCGGGCGAAGTCCCGTCGTTGGCCTGGCTGTGCACCAGCCCCGGTCTTGAAGAAGACGCCCTCTTGGGCATGCACGACGTGCTCGGCGACAGCACACCCATCTGCGGGGGCAGCGCGGCCGACGATGACCTGTCGGGCGGCTGGTTTCTCTTTGACGCTGACCTCAGCTGTCGCACCGGCGTGTGCGTCGCGGTGTTGTTCTCGAGCGGCGTGGTGCGCACCTCATTTCAGACGGGATTCGTGCCCACACCCCACGCCGGCGCCGTCACCGCGGCCGACGGACGCGAGGTGGTGTCCATCGACGGACGCCCTGCCGCCGATGTGTTGAACACCTGGACCGACGGCGCCTTCGCAGCCGCCCAACGACAAGCCCAAGAGGGCAACGTCGACGTTGCGGTGCTGCAAGAATCGTCGATGCGACCGCTGGGACGTCGTCGGGACGGCGCCGGGCACCCGCTCTACACCCTCAGCTACATGTCGCAGGTGACCCCACGAGGAGGCATTCGCACCTTCACCCGCATCGACGTCGGCGAGCAGGTGGCATTGATGCACGGCGACGTCGACGCCTTGTGCCGACGGCCCGCTGCGACCGTGCAAGCCGCATTGGAGACGCTGCCCGCCAGCCACACCCCAAGTGGCGCGTGGGTGGTGATGTGTGGCGGCTGCCGCTCGGCGGTGGAGGGCCGTCTGCACGACGTGGCCAGCGCCACCGGCGAGGTGTTGGCGGGGGTGCCTTTTGTGATGAGCTTTCCGTTTGGGGAGCAGGGCGCCATCCACCCGCCTTTGCTCGACCACGGCAACCTCATGGTCGGCGCCGTGGTCTTTGCGACACGCAAAGACGACCCAGTTGGCGCAGCCGACGCACTCGACTAGAAAGGTGACGAAATCGGCACACCGTCGTCGACACGTCGACCGGGATGCCAGCTGGAGCACCCGCGTTGAGCACGTCACGCACCCCTGAAGACCTGCAAGCCCTCGTCGTCGATCTGGAGCAGAGTCGCGCCCACAACGCACGGCTGCAGAGCGACGTGGAGACGCTGGCGCGGGCCATGTCGGTGTTGGCGCTGGCGCCCAACGCGACCGAACTGCTGCAAGACCTGTTGGGCATCGTGCGCGAGCTCGTCGACGCTGAAGAGGTGGCGCTGCTGTTTCACGCGGGCCACTACATCTCTGACGGCGAAACCCCTTGTGAGGCCTCCACGTCGTCGACGCTGACCACCATGCCTTGGCCGCAGGAGGTGCACCGACTGCGGGCCAAATCTGAAGCGGGCCTGCTGTATTTCGACCTCAGCCACGCTGAGTTTTGGGCCGATTTTGCCGCCCGCACCGGCATGCGGTCGGCCCTGATGTTGGCGGCTCCCTCTTTTGAAGACGGACGCATGCCGCTGGTGGTGGGCCTGCACCGCGACGTCGGGCGCTTTCGCGCCGAACATGTCGAACGCCTGCGCATGGTGTTGCCCGCGGTGCAGCAGGCGCTGGTGCGCCGCGATCACGAACGGCTGCAGAAGAAGCAGGCCACCCTGCAGGCCATGCACCGCGAGTCGGCTTGGCGGCTTGCCCGCGTCGAGCGCGCCCTCAGCGCCGTCGGGGCCGGCGTGGCCACCGTGATGCACAACCTCACCGTCGGCGAGGCCTCCGGTCGTTTTGCGGCCATGGCCGACGAGTTTGGGGGCGTCGAGAAGTGGGGCAACCTGCTCATCGAAAACTTCGCCGAAGAGCTGTGGCAGCCGTTCGACGAATCGAGTTCCAAACTGATGTTCTTCAGAGACAGCCGGGGCGAGGACCGCTGCTTTGAGGTGCACATGGTCGACGGCGAAGACGCCTGTCTGCTGCTGGTCAAAGACATCACCGAAGACCGCAATGCCGAACAGGCATACTGGGCGAGCGAGTCCATCAAAGACGCCATCTTGCGCTCGTCGCTCGACGGCATCATCTCCATGGATGAAAACGGCCGCATCCTCGACTTCAACCCCGCCGCCACCCGCATGTTTGGCGTCGACCGTGCCGCCACCATCGGCAAACAGATGGCCGAACTGCTGATTCCCGAGCACCTGCGGGCCGCGCACCACCGCGCCGTCACCCAGTTTCTGCTGACGCGTGAATCCCGCCTTGAAGGCCGCCGTGTCGAGGTGCCCGCCTTGCGTGCCGACGGCACCACCTTCCCCGCCGAAGTGGCCGTCTCGCACACCGACGTCGGCGACAACACCATCTTCACCGCCTACATCCGCGACATCTCCGAGCGGCGCCACTCCGACGCGGCCCTCGAACAAGCCCGTGACAAAGCCCTCGCCGCCGACCAAGCCAAGAGCAACTTGTTGGCCACCATTTCCCACGAGGTGCGCACCCCGCTGAACGCAGCGTTGGGGCTCACAGAGCTCGCGCTCGACACGCCCTTGCCACAAGAGACGCGGTCGTTGTTGACGACGGCGGTGCAAAACGCACGCTCCTTGAGCTCACTCCTCGACGAGCTGTTGAACTACGCCCGAGGGGAGGCCAACGATTTGTCGCTGCAGACGCTGCGCTTCGACCTCAGCGCCTTGCTGGCCGAGGTGGCGCAGAGTTTTGCGCTGGCGGCTGAGGCCAAGGGCATTGAACTGCGGCTGCATCTGGAGCCCCGTCTGCCGCGCGACGTGCGTGGCGACGAGGGGCGGTTGCGGCAAATCCTCAGCAACCTGGTGAGCAACGCCGTGAAGTTCACGCCGCAGTCGACCCCGGGCCAGCCTCCCGAGCGCGTCGTCATCGAGGCCAACTTCAGCGCCAGCGTCGATGGGGAGCGTCGTCTGCGCATCGCCGTCTCTGACACGGGCCCCGGCATCGACGTCGAGCATTCGTCGTCGGTGTTTCAACGGTTCGAGCGCGGGTCTCAGCGGCACATCGAGGGCACCGGCTTGGGGCTGTCGATCTCCAAAGCCCTCGCCGAACGCATGGGCGGGCACCTCGTTCTCGACGAGAACACCACGGCGGGATCGTGTTTTGTGTTGGAGATCCCCCTGCTCGTGCGCACCGTCGGCGGCGGCGGCGGGTTGCAGCACCAGGTGGTGTTTTACTCCGATGACGACGAAGACCGCGCCTATTGGACGGCCCAACTCGAAGCGGCCCAGACGTCGGTTCGTCAGGTGGCATCGCTGGAGTCGCTGCAAGACGCCAACGAGCGCTACGTGTTGTTGGCGCAACGCCACGCCCCCGACGTCGACCCCCAGCTCGTCGGCAAAAAGGGCGTGCGGCTGCTGCCGTTGGGGGCAGCGGGCAAAGTGCCCGACGACGGCTTTGCTCACCTTCCGTTGTGGACGTCGCCCGCGGTGCTGCTGCACACCCTGCAAGACCCGGTGCGCAAAGAGGTGCAAGAGCGTTCGCTGTCGCTCGGCATGCGCGTGTTGGTGGTCGACGACCTCGACTCCAACCGTCGGGTGCTCGCCCGCTACCTCATGAACTTGGGATGCGACGTCGAAGAAGCCAACGGCGGCACCGAGGCCATCAACAAGACGGCCCAAGAACGCTTCGACTTGGTGTTCATGGACATCCACATGCCCGACGTCGACGGCATCGACGCCACCCGGGCCATTCGCGACCGAGAACGCGACCGCCGCGACGACACCGAGCGCGTGCCCATCGTCGCGGTCACCGCCCACGCCATCGAAGAGATGCGCGACGAAGCCATGGCCGCCGGCATGGACGACTTCATGACCAAGCCCGTCTCCAAAGAGAAGTTGGGCGAGCTGCTCGCCGACGTCATGCCGCAACGAGGCATGCGCGCCATGCTCCCGAGGGTGCTCATCGTCGACGACGCGCCCGACCAACGCCTGGTGCTCAGCCGCTTCTTAGAAGGGCACTACGCCGTGGACGTCGCCGTCGACCTGCAGCAAGCGCAAGAGGCCGTGCTGCGACGTCGGCCGGATGTGCTCCTCGTCGACAAAGAGGTGGGCGGCACCGATGGCCTCGATTGGCTGCGCCAGCTGCAACAGCAAAAGGCGCTGCCCGACCACGTGGTGCTCGTCACCGGCCACCGTCGAGAAGACGTGTTGTCTGAGGCCACGGCCGTCGGCTGCGCACAAGTCATGCAAAAGCCGGTGCACCGCGAACAACTGATGCACACGTTGCGGCAGCTGCTGCGGCCAGCGTCCATGGGGCGCACCTCGCCGTCGTCGTCGGCGGAGGTGACCAGCTGGGAGGGTGTCCCCGACACCGACTCCGACCTGGCATCGGCGACGACGTCGGTGTCTGGTGAAGATTGGTTGCCAACGCCATCGACGTTTGCGCTGCCGCCGCCGACCACCGCACCGCCCGTCGACGTCGACACCGTCGAAGTCGACCCCGACATCGCCGACCTCGTGCCCAACTTCTTGCAGCAACGCAAAGCCGACGCTGAGACGTTGGCCGTCCTTCTCGACGATCAGCAGTTCGACAAGGTGCGCCGCATTGGCCACAACATCAAAGGCTCTGCCCGCAGCTACGGCTTTGCCTTGCTGGGCGACCTCGGCGAAGCCTTGGAGTCGGCCGCCGCGCAACAGCACGAAGACGCTTGCCGCGAAGGAGCCGCCGACATCCTCGACCACCTCAGCCGGGTGGCGTACGTGGCGCGCACCGAAACGCCGACGTCATCCAAGGTGACGCAACCGCTGAGCCTCGACGACGTCAACAAAGCGCTCGAATAGGGCGCAGACGCCATCCCGTCAGAATGCCATCGACATCGACAGCGGCGGGTGACGAGCGGCCCGCGTTGCAGGCGTTGGCATCTTGGTCGACCGCACCTCGAGGTGCGTGGCGTTGTCGACCTCGTCGGCATCGCTGCCCACGCGCGACAACATGAACAAGGTGGTGCCGAGGGAGATGGCGAACACCGACGCCGTCACCACGCCGGCACCGCTGTAAAACAAGACAGCGTCGAGCTGCTCGTTGTGTGGCAAGCCGTTTTCGACGGCAAAGAGGCCCGCACCCACAGACCCCGCGACCAGAAGCGACGCCGCCGACGCCAAGCCCCCTCCGACGAGCACGTCGGTGAACGGAGCGTCTGCCACGACGAGGGCGATGGCGGTGCCGAGCCCGCCGCAGGCGGCGGCGGGGCAAACGCCCACCAACATCAAGGGCATGGTCAGCCCAGGCACCATGCCGCAAGACGCGGCCGCAGGGTACACGGCGGCACCGACGGCCGTGATGGAGCTGCCGATGATCATCTGCCCCATGTCAACGCCGCCGGACTTGTCGGCGGGGGGCAACGCCCCTGCATCGGTCGTCGACGACGTTGATGCGTTTTGCTGGGCGGCTTTTTCTTCAGCCAAGCGCGCTTGTTCGGCCCGACGTTCTTGTGCCCGTCGTGCGTCTTCTTCGGCCTGCGCCTTCTTCATGGCTTCGGCGACTTTGGCGTCGACCTTGGCCTCCACCTTGGCGTCGATGTCTTTTTCGTCGACGCCCGGTGTGGTGACGACGGTGGTGGTCGCCGCTGGTTTGTCTTTCAGCTTTTGGTGTTCGTTCTTCACCAGCTGAAAAAACGCCACCACCTTGGGGGCGTGGTTGCCGGTGAGTTCGACGCTGTCGTCGAGATCCAGCGCGTTGTGAAAGTGCAGCCGGGCGGCGACGTCGTTTTCCATGATGCGCTGCACGACGCCGCCGAGGAGGTGGGCTTCGATCAGCACCTCCTTGGGCGCGTGCGCGTCGACGACGACGGCTTGCAGTTCTTCGGCGGCGGTCACCATTTCGAGTTTGGCGTAGGCGTCTTTGGCGCGCTGCAGGGCGGCCCGTGCGGCAGCATCTTTCGACGGCGCCGTCTGCTTCTGCTGCGGCCGTTGCCGCTTGCGTTTGGCATGCCCCGCCGTCGGCGAAAGGAGCAAACCCAAACAGCAGGCCAGCAACACATGGCGCATCCAGGGCACTCCCCCTGAAGACGACGACGACGACGGGCGCACAACACTCAGCACAAACATGGCCATCCGCGGCTCGACCCGGCGCCAGCGCCACGGTCTCAAAGTCGGAGACGCAAGACTCGCGGCAGTCGGCCTGGGATGCAAGCCGCCGTCTGACGGAGCCGGCAGCGGTCACCGGGGTTGAGGTTGGACTCCGCCTCCTTCCAGCTTTACGTTGCCGTCCGCAGCCGCTCGTCGACAACCAGAGGAGATCCCATGACCCCGCCCGCTGACCGCCCATCCATTGAACTTGCAGCTGGGGCCTCCATGCAGGCGTTTCAGACCTACGTCCACGAACTCGAAGAGATGCACGGCTGGCTCGACGTCGATCTGGTGCACAACTGCTTCTTGATGGGCGAAGAAGTCGGTGAACTGTTCAAGGCCGTGCGCAAATACAACCGGTTGTTCGACCAAGGCGAGGCCGATGTCCCCACGCAAGATGAGGCCAAGGCCCACCTCGCCGAGGAGATCGTCGACGTGCTCAACTACCTGCTGGCCATCGCCAATCGCACCGGCATCGACGTCGAAGAGGCGTTTCGCGCCAAGAACGCCAAGAACCAACAACGCACCTGGTCATGAGACCTGGTTCGATCTGCCACAGGGCAGTGAACGGGTGGTGACCGCTTTTTCGCGTCTGACGCCATCTCGCGCTACGCTGGCGAACGCAGCCGTGGGCCGCCGCCCCGCCTGCTGATCTGCCGACGTCTTCTTTGGAGTGCCCGTCCCATGGGTTTCCCGCTCACCTCTCACCACCGCATGCAGACGGGCGCCGTCTTCGACGCCAGCCACCACGCTGCGCGTGAAGCGCGCCAAAGCGCGGTGAGTCTGTTGGGCTTCGACGACGACGGCGCACCCGACACCACCTCCGACGTGCCGACCGCATCGGCCGACGGCGCGGTGGGCATCGCGTTCTCCACCAGCGGTGGCGCCGACGGTTCGCTGCTGTTGTGGATGCAAGAGGCAGACGCCCTGCACATCTCCAACCTGCTGTTGGAGCGGTTTGGCGCCAAGCCTGCCGACACCCTCACCCAAAGCGCGATCAACGCCCTCGCCGAAGTGGGCAACATCGTGGCCTCCAGCTTTCTCAACCGGCTGGCCAAAGTGGTGAACGCCTCCTGCTTGCCGTCGGTGCCCCACTTGGCCCACGGCGACGACGACGCGCTGCAAAAAGCATGGTCGTCGTTCTCAGACACCGGCGCGTGGGCCAGCTTCGCCTTGCCGTTGGGCGACGCCACCATGTGGTTGATCTTTCAACCCGACAGCGCCACCCACGAGAAGCTGTCGGCGTAGCCATCAGGCGAACCCCTGCGATACAACCTGCACATGCCTTTTCTCGACGACACCAGCCGCCGTGAAGCCGAGCTGTTTGCCTCCCTGTTTCGCATCAACCCCTTTGGCGATGAACGGCAAAAGCTGGAGCAGGCGCTGTTGCAGGACGCCTGGAAAAACCCCCTCGACGACGACGACGCGGCCGAGGCCAACCAGCTCGCATTGGAGCACAGCGCTCGCGTTCTGACCTCGAAACTGCTGCACCGTCTGCATGAAGGCTACGCCGCTCGCGGCGACGACGCCGACCTCTACCGGGAGGTGGCGTTGGTGTCGTTGTACGACGCCTTTGCCGTGCGCTTCGACGGCCTCACCGACGGCACCAAGGGGGCGGTGCCCTTCTACGGCGACTTCATCGAGCGGTTCGAAGAGCTGTTTCGCACCGAGCCCCGCACCCGCCCTGAAGAGACGCCGGGGCACCTCTTCGCACTGTTCTTTCAGCTGCGGCGGGCCTTTCACCATGTGCACCGTTTTCTCCTGGGCTCATCGACAGCGGCCCGCGCACTGCGCGCCGAGGTGTGGCGGTCGATCTTCACCCACGACATCGCGCGCTATCGCCGAGGCCTGTTCGAGCGATTGGGCGAGGTGCCGACGATGATCACCGGGCCCTCTGGCACCGGCAAAGAACTCGTGGCCCGCGCCGTGGCCCTGTCGCGCTACGTGCCCTTCGACGAGAAACGGCGGGCTTTCGACTGGGACCCGTCGCGCGCGTTTCTCGCCGTCAACCTCAGCGCCCTCAGCCCGACCCTTCTGGAGAGCGAGCTGTTCGGGCACAAAAAAGGTGCCTTCACCGACGCCCGTGAAGACCGCGAGGGGTGGTTGTCGGCTTGCCCCAACTACGGCGCTGTGTTTCTCGACGAGATCGGCGACGTCGACGCCGGCATTCAGGTGAAGCTGTTGCGGGTGTTGGAGACGCGGTCGTTCTCGCCCCTCGGGTCGACCGACGTCGAGCCTTTTGTCGGCAAGCTCATCGCCGCCACCCACAAATCCCTCGACGACGAGATGCGCGCGGGTCGCTTTCGCGAAGACCTCGCCTACCGTCTGCAAGCCGACGTGCTGCACACGCCGTCCCTGCAAACGCGGCTGCAACAAGACCCCGCCGAGCTCGACCTGCTGGTGGGCTTTTTGGCCGCCCAAGCGGCGGGTGACGACGAGGCCGAGGGCCTCAAAGCCGATGTCCTTCAAGCGTTGGCGACGTTGCCCGATGGCTACCCCTGGCCCGGCAACGTGCGCGAACTGTTGCAGGCGGTGCGGCAGGTCATGGTGCACGGCACCTACCGTCCGCCCCTGCGCGCGTCGTCGTCGTCGTCGTCGTCGTCAGGGCCGCAATGGCTGAAAGACCTGCGCGCCGGAACACTCGACGTCGACACTGTCGTCGACCACTACGTGTTTCAGGTGTACGAGCAGGTGGGCAGCTACGACGGTGCCGGCCGGGTGCTCGGGCTCGACCGCCGCACCGTGAAGAGCCGCGTGAAGAGAGCCATGGAGGCGTCGACGTCATGACAGGCATGCGCCTTCTCCCTCGACGACAGGCTCCCAAGCCCAAAGCCCTGTGTCGGCACGGCTTGTACGACACGCTCATGGGCCTCGTGGTGTTGCCTGCATATGCCGCGGGCATCGTGTGGATGTTTCTCAACATCCCCGTCGTCATCGGCGCGATGAACGTCTTGCTGTTCGCCTTTTTCGGCTGGTGGTGGGCGAAGAAATCGTGGCGCATTCTTTGGGGCCAGCGGTTTTTGCTGGGGGTGACGTCCCGCAGCATGTTGCTGTCGCCGCACTTGGTGGAGAAAAACGTCGACGACGAGCACGACGTGTTGCTGGAGATTCCGGCCGTCGACGTCGTCAAGACCGAGTGGGTCGACCGACGCGATCAAACGCAAGAGCGCGACGAGGGCACGTTGCGCACGGTGACCCGGCAGACCGACCTGCTGCGCATCCATCTCAAGCGGCCGCTGCCCGAGGCCGTCGACGACATGCTCGGCAAGGTGCGGGGCAAAGGCGGCTTTGTCGGCAGCCATGTGCACATCAAAGACGAATGCACCGTCGAACTCCTCTTCAAGCCCTCGCAGGCCAAGCGCGTCCTGAAGGTCATTGGCGCCCTCGACTCGCGTTTGCTGCCGCCAGAACGTCGACGAGAAGAAGGGGGGCAGGCCGTCCCCCACACCAACGAAGCCAAACGGCTCCAGGCCATGGGTGTGGCCGACATCGACTCGGTCCCCGTCGACGAGCGCTGGCGCCAGCGGCAGCACACGCCGCCTGGCAACAAGACCGACTGAGCGCGTCAAAACCCTCAGGTGTCGACGAGCGACCCCGTCCCCACCTCCGGCGGGCTGGTGCGCAATCAAGGGGCAGGCCCCATGTCCGCCATGCTGAGTGTTCAAGGGCCGGCAGGTGGGCCTCAGCGAGCTGAGCCCTCGGGCGTTGCCGCCCCCTTCAAAACGGCCCGTCTCGTCGAGTGGCGGACGAAGGCGCGACCCGGATGCCATCCTCGTCGACCACCACGCGAACGTTGTTGTCGGCAATCGGCACTTGAAGGTCGTGGGTCACGTCGTCGACGACGACCTGCACGCGTTTTTGCGTGTGGAGGTTGGACGACCAACGGTAGGTGCGCGGCTTCTGCCGTTCTTTGTCTTTGTTGCAGTCGCGACGCATGCCGCACGGGTTGGCCTCTTTGCCGTCGATGGTCACCACCGCCCCAGCGGGGACGTCGACAAGCAGCTCCACCTGCTTGCTGTTGTTGACGATCCACATGCCGCCGACGACGAGGGCAAAGGCGCCCAACAAAACCACCACCAAAATGGCGAGGTAGTTCTTGCTGCTGAGATGCCGGGGGTCGACGTTGGTGTGCGGGTCTACGTGGTACGTCATGCGAGGACGCTACCCGAGTCTGCACCGCACAGCACGTTGGGCGGGCTCAATCCGACGTCGTCGTGGGCGGCTGCACCGTGATTTTGTAAGGGTCGCTGTTCACCTCGACAATGCGCGCCACCTCGACGCCCTGGATGTCAACGAGCAGGTCATGCCGCTCGCCTCGCTCGGTGATGAAGGTGTAGGTGCGCGCTTTGCGAAACAACGCTCGCTCACACTTGGGCTGTTCACTGGGGCACGGCGACAGTTCTTCTTGGTCGACGTAGACGATGGCGTGGTCGGGCACGGTGATGCGCATGGCGACCGTCCGGTATTCTTCGTAGCCGATGCCGACGACAGCGACGAGGAGCATGGTGATGAAGCCCCCCAGCGTCGGAAGCCGTGGCTTCTCCCACTCAAACTCCACATGGTCGCGCCATTTGAACGAAGATTTCTCGGCCACGTCGCCTCCGCGGTGCGACCGTACCACAAAAGAACGTGCCGAGCGCCCACAGATGTGGGCGACGGCATCGGCCGACATCAAGCAGCGCGGCGCAGGTCGGTCTCGGCGTTCATCTCCCGCAAGATGGCCTCGGCCTGCGCCTCGTCGAGCTTGTGGGTGATCTTCTCCGATTCGTGTTGGTCGCGCACCGCTTTGGCGAGGCTCATGCAGCTGGAGATGGTGAACCACAAGCCCAGCCCCAAAAACGCGCGCACCCAGATGTCGACGTCGAGAAACACGATGCCAGCCGACGTGCCCAACGACGCGATGAGAAACGACGCCCACACTTGAAAACGAAAGGCAGGGGTATCCGAGTTGAGTCGCACAGAACGCATGAGAGCTCCTGGTTGGGGTTTCTGTCATGCAATGCGGGCTCCGTGCCAACAGGTGCTTCTCTGTTAAAACAGATACTTCTGGGTGTGCCTGATGGCTGATATACATCCAATGGTGATATTGGTGTACATCTAGAGCGGGTGCCCATCGTTCCGAGTGGAACGCCTCCGTTCCACTGGCCGCAGGCTTCCCCCCGCGACAACGCGAAAACCGCTTTGAAATCAGGCCTGCGATGGATGGCACGTTCTCCGCATTCGCTCCGGCGTCCCCAACCTGGAGTTTTCATGCGCTTCTGTTCATCCATCTCTTCTGCGGTCGTCGCCGCCTTCATTGCCATCGCCGTCCTTCCGGCGTGTGGGTCGTCGTCGACGTCGTACACGTCTTCTGAGCGTCGCGACCGCGATCGTCCGCAGCACGACACACCCGACCCAGACCCGCCTCCGGTCGACGACGGAAGCGACGTGGGACGGGTCGCTGGCCAAGTCCACGTCTTTGCGGGCGGTGCCCTCCATGCCCAACACGCGAACACGACGTCCCGCGCCGCCGCCCGCGATGGTGAACTCATCCTCGCGGCCGACGACGTGCGCGCCCGATTGGACGACCTGCGTCGCGCCCTGCGTGACAAAGACCTCGACGTCGACATCGACGTCCATCGCTGCATTCGCCCGAGCACATGTTTGTTGCATGTGCGTTCTGCAGGTGCAGTCGTCGTCGACAAAGACCTCGGTGCCATCCTCAACGCGTTGTCGGGGGCGCCGGGGGTGCGCTACGTCGAGCGCAACACCCTCATCTATGCCCAACGCCAGCCGAACGATCCCCACTACCCCTACCAATGGCACTACCCGCTGATGCGCCTGCCTGAAGCGTGGGACCTCACCACCGGGGGCGACTACATCACGGGAGCGGTCATCGACGGCGGCCTGTTGGCGTCTGTCGACCTCAACCGCACCTGGCCTGGATTCGACTTCGTCGACGACGGCGACGACGGCGACAGCTGGGACGGCGACCCCACCGACACCGCGGCGCTCACATCCGTCGACGGCTTCAGCCACGGCACCCACGTCGCTGGCACCATGGGGGCCAACAGCGACAACGGTGTGGGCCCCGCTGGCGTCGACTGGGAGGCCCGGCTGTTGCCGCTGCGGGTGTTGGCCGGCAACAGCGGCACGGCGTTCGACGCTGCCGCTGCGGTGTGGTGGGCAGCGGGGTACAGCGTCGAGGGCGTCGACGACAACGACCATCCCGCCGACGTCATCAACTGCAGCTTCGGCGCCAACCACTTCTCGACGCAACCGCCGCAGATCTTCCGCGACGCCTTCGGCGATGCCATGGCGCACAGCATCGTCGTCGTGGCGGCAGGCAACGACGACATCGATGTGGCGACGACGTTTCCCGCTGCGGTTCCTGGCGTCATCACCGTCGGCGCCCACGACTTGCATCGACAGCGGGCGCCATACTCCAACTTTGGCGATGGCATCGACATCATGGCCCCAGGCGGAGACGTCACCGTCGACGACAACCAAGACGGATACCCCGACGGCATTTTGTCGTGGAGCAACGCTGGCGAGGTGAACTTCGTGAACGGCACGTCGATGGCAGCGCCCCACATCAGCGGCCTGGCCCTGCTTGCCCGCAGCCTGGAGCCCGACTTGTCGCACGCCGCCTTCGCCGCTTTGCTGCGCGAGACCGCCAACCCCGATGCGACATGTGCGGCGGGATGCGGCGCTGGACGCGCCGATGCCCGAGCCTTGTTGGAGTCTTTGTTGGATGCCCCCCCGCCGCCGTCGACGACGTCTTTTTCTGTGGCCCCCGCAGTGATGCAGTTGGGCAGTGAGGGCACAGAGGCGTTTTTCGACGTCACCAACCACACCAACGACGATTTGCTGCTGACGGTGACGGCGACGTCTGAAGCCGTTTTGCACCAAGGCGACTATGTGCTCCCGGCACAGGAGACGGCGTATGTCCCCCTCGAGGTCGACCGTGCCTTGGCCCCCGCAGGCGCCGCCACCGTCGTCCTCACGTTCGGCGGCGAGGTGCGCCAAGCCGAACTGCGGTGGAGCCACGTCGACGACGAGCCTCTGCTGCGGGAGGTGTATGTGGCCGTCATCGAAGAGCAGAGCGGCGAATGGGTGGCGGTGGCGGGGCAGACCGCCGTCGTCGACGACAACTACGCCTTTGGGTTTGAGGCGCCGGCAGGCAGCTATTTCTTGGTGGCCCTCGGCGACGACGACGGCGATGGGGTCTACGAAGACGGAGAGTCGTTCGGCGCGTACCCCAACCTCGACGACGCCCAGCCCATCGACGTCGTCGCCGGCCAGACCTCGAGCAACCTGCCCATCGTTCTGCAGCCGTCGTTGGGGACGCCGTAGGCCAACACGCAAGACGGACCAAAAGCGAAACGGCCTCCGCGGGGAGGCCGTTGTCGTCGACGTCGAGCGGGAGACCCGTCCGACCGTCGGTCAGTTGCGCTCGGTCAGTCGCGCTCGGTCAGTTTGACTTCCCAGGTGCCGTTGTTCTCGCTGATCTCGGCTTTGTAGAGCACGGCCTGGTCGAGTTGCGCTTGCACCGCCTTGGCGATGTCTTCGGGGCTCTCGTCGCCCTTGAGCGGAATCTCGATGGGGAACTTGTTCCACTGCAGCTCGAGGACACCACCGGCGGTTTTCAGGCCGGTGCCGCTGAACTTGATGGAGTCGTTGCTGGCGTTCACCCGCATCTGGCCGTTTTGGTTCCAGGTGAGGGCGGGCAGCAGTTTGGCTTCGAGTTTGACCTTTTCGGGCTCGATGTAGCCGGCCTCTTCGAGGGCTTGGGCGGCCTTTTGCCGGGCGCTCTTCACCTTGTCGAACAACGCGGTGCGGAACTTGTTCACGGCGCCTTGCATCTCGGTGTAGTCGGAGTCGCGGTAGGCGTGGATGTCGGTGATGTCGTCGTGGGTGTGCGACGTCGGAGGCGCGGCGGTGGTGACCTCGTCCGACAATCCGCTGAAGAAGGCGTCTTGGTCTTTCTCTTTGGTGCAGATGAGGCTGTCTTTCACGGGGCCTGCAGCGCCGCTGCTCGACTGTGCTTGCGCCGTGGAGGTCGCCTGCACGTGGTCCATCTCGCATTCGACTTGGGGGAAGATGACGGCGGGCATTTCCTCCACGCACATCTTGCCTTTGTTGTCTTTGTAGAAGACGGCCATGATGGGCTTGCCATCTTCTTCAAACACCAAGCGGTTGCGCTCGCCCCGGGTCTCGTTCGCCACGTTCGTCGACTGCACATGCACGCTGTCGTCGCCGTTGTTGAACATGTTGAGGTAGTGCTTGTACTTGGCCTTGTCGTCCATGCCTTTGGTGGCTTTGGGTTCGGCCTTTTCGAAGGGGAAGCCGGCGTGGACGATGTCCATCGACGCTTCAAGCTCCAAGCCCGACTCGTGCTCGAGGGTGAACTTGTAGCGCTTGGCGACGTTGATGACGGCGTCGTCTTGCAGCACCTTGCCGCTCATGGACGAGTTCGACTTCTTGAGCTCGCTCATGGGCGAGTAGGGGAACGACTCGTTCTCCAAGAAGGTGCCCAGCTGCTTGATGGCGTCGTCGTCGTTGACCATGCCGTACTTGGTGTCGATGGACACCTCGATGCCGGTTTGCGTCAACGTGAAGGGGTTGGTGACCCGCAGGGTCTTCATGTTGAGCTTGCCCATGGTGGCTTCGGTGGAGCCGCCTTTGATTTCGCCGTCGCGAAAGCGCATGGCCATGGAGCTGTTCGACACCGTGAACTTGCCGTAGTTGCCGCTCACTTGGTCGCGGTACACGTCGACCATGGGGGCGAGCTTGGGCAGGCCGTCTTTGCCTTTGACGACGTTGCCTTGGTCGTCTTTTTGGTAGTAGCGGTCGGTGGTCTTCATCGACCAGCCCGACACGTCTTTGCCGGCCAGCTTGCTGAGTTGGGGGTCGGCGCCGAAGGCCTTCAACAGCCACGCTTCCGCCTTGCCTTTGTCGGAGGCGACGTCGAGCAGCTCGAGGGTCTTGTCGGTGAGGTCGTCGACAGACACGGGGCAGAACTTGTTTTCGTGCTCGCAGCGCGACACCACTTTGGCGTTGGTGTCGAAGACTTTGTCGTATTTGGCCTGCATGTCGGCGGGCACGTTGTGCACGATGTCGATGGGCTTTTTCACCCAAGCATCCGACTTGAAGTCGACTGGGGCTTGGATGGCGCCCCCAGCGCGGATGTCGACGGCCGATTGGCGGCCGGTGGGTGCAGGCGCGGTGAACTTGGTGGGGTTGGTCGACTTGTCGTTGTCGAGGGTCTTCTCGTTGTCGCGGTAGAAGCCGCCCCATTGGTGGCCGACGTTGTCGCCCCACACCGCCATGACGGCGAGGGGGGTTTCACCGGGCATGAACTTGACCTTGCCGCCGGTTTTTTGGTCGAGGTAGGCCTGCACTTTGTCGTAGCTGATGTCGAAGGTGCGGCTGCCGGTGGGGCCTTTGTCGTCGTTGAACTTGCCCTCGAACATGGTGTCGAGAACGATGACGCGCTTTTTGCCGGCGCCCACGTCGGTGACCTCCATCTGCAGGTAGAGGTGCATGGTGTCGCCGTCGTAGTTCGACGGGTTGTTGGGCTTGGTGTGGCGGCTGTCGACGCGCACGCGCACGCCGTCGGCGGTGGGCTGGTAAGAGACGCCGATGCGGCCGCGGGTCGTCCATCCGTCTTGGTCGCTGCCTTGGAGGTCGGCGAAGTTGTTCGACGTGGTGTTCAGCGTGATGTTGGTCTTGGGGAAGTCTTTGCCGTCAAAGCCGCTGATGTCGAGCTTGATGGGCTGCCCAGCCACATGACCCGAGGCGTTGGCACCGGTGGCGTTGGGATCGAGGTTGTCGACGCCCGTGGTGTTGGCGTTGGTGGCCGTCGTCGCAGCGGTCGCGTTGGTCGCGTTGGCGTTGTTGGTCGCGTTCGCGTTGTTGGCGTTGTTTGCCGCATTGGTCGTGGTGGTGCGGGTGCGCGTGGGGTTCGAGCGGTTGCTGACGGCCATCTTGGGTCTCCCAGGTCACAAAAAGGGGGCTCGCGCTCACAGGAAGCGGGGGCAGATGGGAGATTTAGCACGCAACCCCAGGTTTTGGCGCAAATGAACCCGTTCGACGGGATCGGGCGGCCGGATCTGCTGCCCACGCGCGTGAACTGGCTTCGGATGCACCAAAAAGGGCCGGCCTACTCCTCCAGCGGTGTCGCCAGCAGCGGGGTTGCCTGCAGCGGGGTTTTGATGTGGATGGGCGACGGCTGCGGAAGGTCGGCGACGTCGTCCTCTCTGAGGTCGAGGGCCTCCCGCAAAATGGTGTCGTGCTCGTCTGCAAACCGCTTTCGCTGCAGGGCTGCTTTGCCGACGGTGTGCACCATCAACGCCGCGGCTCCGAGCGTCAGACCCACCGACACCAACTTGGCGCCAGCGGCGGCATAGAGCGCCCATTCGGGGAGGTTGTCGTTCGATTGCGTCAGCAGCATCGCGCTGCTGGCCGACAGGCCGACCGTCGCTGCCGCCGCGCCCGTGGCGTAGCTGGCGTAGACCCAAAACTGGAGCGCATCCGACTCTGCTTGCAGCGTTCGAAGCGTCGGGGAGCGCGATGCCACGGGCTCGAACTCCGCCGCCACGTCGACAACACGAGACCCGTTGTTGCGCACCAAGCCTGCCCCTGAGCGGGTCGCCAGCGTCGACAGCGCGCGATGCGACTGAAAATAGGCCCGGCGCTCGGCCATCGGTGCATTTGCTGCCGGCACCATCGACGTCGACTGCGCCGACGCGCACCCCAGAAGTTGCAGCACAACCAACGGCAGCACGACGGCGAACCCCTGACGAACTCTCATGGCGTCACCTGGTCTGCGACATCGTCGACGACGTCATCGGGAGGCGGCGACGGCAGCCGATGCGGCTCACGCAAGCCCAGCTGACGTCGCAGACTCATGTCATAGGTGAGAAACGCGGTGTCTTGTTCGACTTGCATGTTGCGCTCGAGCTGCAGTCCGACCGACAGGGGCGCCAAGGCGCCCATGGCGAGCACGCCTCCGACAAGGACGGTGCCCAACGCAAGACCGGCCGCCGTGTCGACGGTGGCGGGGTCGTTGCCCCCTGTTGGATTCAGCATGAGCATCGGCCAGAACGACGCCAGCATGACGCCGATGCCGACGGCGGCGCCGGTGCCGGCTGTGGCCATCAGCGCCGTCGACCATCCCCGAAGCTGCTCTGTTTTTTGCGCAGCTTCTGCCGCGGGGCTTCCTTCGGCGACGGCGGGCAACAGGTCTTCGGCGGCTTCGACGCGGGTGCCGTCGTGCAGGAGCACAAAGCGCAACGGCCCCGTCACGGGGGCCGCGGGCGTCGACGACGCCAAGGCTTTGGGGGCGTGGGCATCGTAGTAAGCCGCCCGCTCTTCAGCTGGGGCAAACGCCGACGGCGCTTGGGGAATCTGAACGTGCGACACACACCCGGCAGGTACGGTGGTGACGGCAGCGACGACGACGAGCTGCAGACGCAGCCCACGCAACCCATGCATGTGGCCTCCTGGCACCACTTCAGCGTGGCGCGGGAGACAAACGTCGTCGGCACACAGCAGATTCAACCGGCTGCTGTGAGCGACTTCACGTTGGCGTCAAATGCCAGGTCAGCCGCGTTCTTCGACTTTGACGACGAAGCTGTCGCCCTTTTTCTCGACGCTGGCTTTGTAGAGCACGGCCTGGTCGAGCTCTTTTTGCACCATGTTGGCAATGTCTTCGGGCTTCTCATCGCCCTTGAGGGGGAGGTCGATGGGGAAGTTGTTCCAGGAGATCGACAACACGCCCGGCTGGGTTTGCAGGCCTTTGCCTTTGAAGGTGATGTCGCCCCCCGAGACGTTGACGCTCAGTTGGTCGCGTTGGCTGTAGTTCAGCTTGGGCTGCACCTCGACCTTCAGCTGCAACTTCTCTGGCTCGACGTAGCCAGCGACCTCGAGGGCTTGCGCGGCTTTTTGCCGGGCGCTCTTCACCTTGTCGAACAACGCGGTGCGGAACTTGTTCACCGCGCCTTGCATCTCGGTGTAGTCGGAGTCGCGGTAGGCGTGGATGTCGGTGATGTCGTCGTGGGTGTGCGACGTGGGCGGCGCTTTCGTCGTGACTTCGTCAGAGAGGCCGCTGAAGAAATCGGCCTGGTCTTTTGCTTTGGTGCAGATGAGGCTGTCTTTGACGACGGTGGCTTGCTCCGATGACGACGCGCTCGACGTCGAGCGGGCTTGCACGTGGTCCATCTCGCATTCGACTTGGGGGAAGCGCACCGCGGGATGCTCCGCCACACACTTCTTGCCGTTGTCGTCTTTGTAGAACACGGCCATGATGAGCTTGCCGTCTTCTTCGAACACCATGCGGTTGCGCTCGCCTTGGGCGTCGTTGACCTTCGGCGTCGACGTCACGAAGGTGTCTTGGTCGCCGGCTTCGAACTTCGCGGCGTAGAAATCGTATTTGGCGTCGTCGTCCATGCCTTTGGTGGCTTTGGGCTCGGCCTTTTCAAAGGGGAATCCGGCGTGCACGATGTCCATGGAGACTTCGAGCTCCATGCCCGACTCGTGCTCGAGGGTGAACTTGTAGCGGTTGGCGACGTTGATGACGGCGTCGTCTTCGAGCACGCGGCCGCTCATGGACGAATTCGACTTCTTCAGCTCGCTCATGGGCGAGTAGGGGAACGACTCGGTCTCGAGGAAGGTGCCCAACTGCTTGATGGCGTCGGGGTCGTTGACCATGCCGTATTTGGTGTCGAGGGAGACCTCGATGCCCGTCTGCGTCAACGTGAAGGGATTGGTGACCCGCAGGGTCTTCATGTTGAGCTTGCCCATGGTGGCTTCGGTGGAGCCGCCTTTGATTTCGCCGTCGCGAAAGCGCATGGCCATGGAGCTTTTGCCGACGGTGAACTGGCCGTAGCCGGGCTTCACCTGGTCGCGGTACACGTCGACCATGGGGGCGACGATGGGCAGGCCGGCGGCGTTTTTCATGACCTTGCCGGCGTCGTCTTTTTGGTAGTAGCGGTCGGTGGTCGAGAGCTTCCAGCCGGAGACGTCTTTGCCGGCCATCTTGCTGAGGTCGGGGTCGGCGCCAAAGGCCTGCAGCAGCCACGCCTCTGCCTTGCCTTTGTCGGAAGCGACGTCGAGGAGTTCCAACGTCTTGTCGGTGAGGTCGTCGACGGAGACCGGGCAGAACTTGTTTTCATGCTCACAGCGCGAGACGACCTTGGCGTTTTTGTCGAAGACCTTGTCGTACTTGGCCTGCAGGTCGGCGGGCACGTTGTGCACGATGTCGATGGGCTTCTTCACCCACTGCGCGGTTTTGAAGTCGACGGCGCCGGTGTCGACGCTGCCGGCGCGAATGTCGACCGAGGAGCTGCGGCCGAGAGCCTTGGGCGAGACGAAGTTGGTGGGGTTGGTGGACGAGTCGCCCTCGAAGGTTTTCTCGTTGTCGCGGTAAAAACCGCCCCATTGGTGGCCGACGTTGTTGCCCCACACGGCCATGACGGCGAGGGGGGTCTCACCGGGGACGAACTTCACTTTGCCGCCGGTCTCTTTGTCGAGGAAGGCCTGCACTTTGTCGTAGCTGATGTCGAAGGTGCGGTTGCCGGTGGGGCCTTTGCTGTCGTTGAAGGTGCCCTCGAACATGGTGTCGAGCACCACCACGCGCTTTTTGCCGTTCTTGACGTCGGTGACCTCCATCTGCAGGTAGAGGCTCATGTTGTCGCCGTCGTATTTGCTGGCGTCGCGCGGCTTGGTGTGGCGGCTGTCGACGCGCACGCGCACGCCGTCGGTGGTGGGCTGGTAAGAGACGCCGATGCGGCCGCGGGTTGTCCAACCGTCTTTGTCGCTTGATTCGGCGTCGGCGAAGTTGTTCGACGTGGTGTTCAGCGTGATGTTGGTGGACGGGAAGTCTTTGCCCTTGAAGCCGCCGATGTCGAGCTGGATGGGGGCGCCGCTTTGGTGCCCAGACACGTCGGCGCCGGCGTTGGGGTCGAGGCTGTCGACGCCGGTCGGGGTGCTGGTCGAAGCGCTGCTGGTGCTCGAGGTGCTCGACGTGCTGTTGACGCTGCCGCCGCCCCCTTGGGGGATGTTGGTGCTGGTGCGGCTGGTGCGGTTGCCTCGAAACAGACGGTTGATGAACGACATGGGCGCCTCGGTGTTGGGTGGCCCGCAAGGGCGGCCAACGAAGTCGAATGAAAGCTCTGTATTGGTACCCCACCGTTGGGGGATTTGGTGAAATCCAACGTGGTTTGCGGTGGATCTCCAGGCGCCTCTGCGTGAGCAGAATGTACGATGTTGAAAACCGCTTTCGATATAGGAGTTTATGGAACTCTGCTGGGCATCTTTGCAGGCGGTTTTGGGTGTGACCGCGGCGCCTTCGACCTGTTTTGAAGGCGAATGCATCTGGGCTACCGTGCAGGGGCACTTGCAGGGGAGTCTCACATGCGAACGAACCACCTGACGTCGATGACGTTGGCGATCTCGATGTTGGCCACAATGCCGGCTGCGGCCCAGATTGCGCTGGTGGAGCCAGACCAGGCATCCACGACGGGGGGCGCGCTGCTCACCATTCACGGCAGCAACTTTGCTGGGGCGACGGACGTCACCGTCGGCGGCCGCATCTGTCAGCTGCAAGCGCTCACCGACACCGAAGTGCGGTGTGTCGTGCCCGAAGGCGAAGGCACGTCGCACGACGTCGTCTTGGTCGATCCCACCGGCGGCGACATGCACCGGGCACCGGCGTCGTTTTCGTATGCGGCACCGACGCTGGCGTCCATCGCTCCCGACCACGGGCCGACGCGCGGGGGCACCACGTTGACTTTGTTGGGGCAGCATTTCGGCTTGGCGCCGGTGCCCCTCGTCGACGACAAGCCGTGTGCCAATGTGCAGCGTCTGTCGCACAACGAAGTGCAATGCGACATCGCCGAAGGCAGCGGTGTGGGTTTGCCGGTGTCGGTCATCGTCGGCGGGCAACTGTCGAACGACGCGCCGACTCCGTTTTCATACGACGCGCCGAGCGTGGTGCAGGTGTCGCCCCAAAGCGCACCGACGTCGGGAGGCGCACTGCTCACCATTGTCGGCGACAACTTTGGCCTCAACCCGGTGGTCGACGTCGATGGACGCAGCTGCACCGTGGTGTTCGCCGAGCACAACGAGGTGCGTTGTCGTCTGCCTGAAGGCGAGGGCGCAGGGTTGGCCGGCGGGGTGTTTGTCGACGGGCAGCTGGCCCAGTTTGACTTCGGCTACCTGCCGCCGAACATCACCGGCGTGACGCCACAGACGGTGCCGACGCGCGGGGGCACCATCACCATCACCGGCACGAACTTTGGCGTGGCGCCGCAGGTGACCTACGACGGGCGCCCCTGTGTGTCGTCGTCGTCGTCGCACACCGAAGTGGTTTGCGACCTCCCAGAAGGAGAGGGCACGGGAGGCGCACTCGACATGGTCGTGGCCGGCCAGTTGACGTCGTGGACCGGGGCGTTGGACTACGCCGCTCCGTCGCTGGAGACATTGTCGCCGCAGTCGGCGCCGACGTCAGGCGGCACGCGCTTGACCCTTCACGGCGACAACTTCGGGACGTCGTCGTCGGTGACGGTGGGGGGCCAACCTTGCGTCGTGGACGCCCAAGACCCAGGCAACATTCCTCACCTGCAGACGGTGTGTGTGTTGCCTGCCAGCGAGGGGGCCGACCTTGCGGTGGAGCTCGACGCCGGCGGCCGTCTGGCACAAGGCTTGACGTTCTCGTACGACCCGCCCGCGTTGTCGTCGGTGGCGCCGGCGGAGATTCCGCGCGCAGGTGGTGTGCGCCTGACGATTCACGGCGCGAACTTCGGCGTGTCGCCATCCGTGACGGTCGGCGGCACCTCCTGTGAGGTCGACCCGACGACGACGACACACACCTCGCTGGAATGCGTGGCCCCACCAGGTGCCGACGGCGACGCCCGCGTGTCGATTCACGTGGGCGGCCAGACCGAGGGCACCAACCCGTTGTATGTGTCGTACATGGCGCCGTCGTGTGGGCCCGGCCGGTTCGACGACGGTGCCGTGTGTCAGCCCTGCCAGCCGGGAACATTTCAAGACCTCGACGTCGCCACCAGCTGCACGCCGTGTGCGGTGGGGACGTTCACGGCGACGTCCGGCAGCGCGTCGTGCCAGCTTTGTCCGGAGGGGAGGTACGTCGACCAGCAAGGAGCCGCACAGTGCCTGTCGTGTCCGCAGGGGACGTCGTCGTCGACAACCGGGAGCGAGAGTTGTGAGATGTGTGCGCCAGGAACCTTCGCAGACCAATCCGGGCAACGCGAATGCCAGCTGTGTCCGGAGGGGACGTTTGCGTCGACATCGGGCGCGAACGCCTGCGTGCCTTGCCCGCAGGGAACGACGTCGGAGCCGGGGGCGACGCAATGTCACCCCACCGACGTTTGCCAGCCAGGCACCTTCCGTGACGTCGATGGCACGTGTGTCGCATGTGCCGCCGGACGGTTCTCCTCCACCGCAAACGCCGACGTCTGTCTGCCATGTCCACGCGGTGCGTTCGCACCGTCGTCGGGCGCCAGCCAATGTGAGGTCTGTCAGCCCGGGACGTTTGCCGACGTCGTCGGCAGCACATCGTGTTCGTCGTGCGCAGCAGGCACCTATGGCGCCGAGCCCGGCATGGACAGTTGCCTTCCTTGTGCCGTGGGCAGCTTTGCAGCAGCCGGTGCGACAGAATGCAATCTGTGCTTGCCTGGCAGCGCAGCGTCGACGAGTGGCAGTGCCTCCTGTGAAGCCTGTGCGCCAGGAACATACGCAAGCACGTCAGGATCGGCCTCGTGTGTGTCGTGTCCGGCGGGGACCACGTCGTCGACGGGAGCGACAATGTGTTTCGACGACGCCAGCTGTTTGCCGGGCACGTACGTCGACACCGCCGACGACAGCTGTGTGCCCTGTGCCGAAGGGCGCTTTTCGGCCGACGCCGACGCACTGGAGTGCGAGGCGTGTCCCGTCGGCACCTACGCCGACGACGTGGGGCAGGCAGCATGCACGTCGTGTGCTCCTGGTTCGGCCACGGCGACGTCGGGCAGCGCTGCTTGCGCGCCCTGCACGCCAGGGACGTATGCCGCAGTTCACGGCAGCGGTGAATGTGTCGCTTGCGCGCCGGGGACGTTCTCGTCGTCGGGGGCCGCGCAATGCGAGCTTTGCGCGCCGGGCACCTTTGCCGACGCTGCCGGCTTCGACAGTTGTACGCCGTGCGCGGCAGGCACCTTCTCGGCAGAGGCGGGCGCCGCGACGTGTTTGCCGTGTCCGCAGGGGATGACGTCGTCAGAGGGCGGTGCTTTCTGCTTCAGCGTCGAGGCTTGTGCGCCGGGAACCTACGCCGACCCGGTCGACGGCGCGTGCGTGACGTGCGCCGCCGGGACGTTCTCGGCGGATGCGGACGCAGCGGCTTGCGTGCCTTGTCCCGCAGGTCGTTTTGCGGCCGACGACGGCGCCACGTCGTGTGCGACGTGTCCAGTCGGTCGGTTTGCGCCAGAAGGCGCTGCCACTTGTTCGCCATGTGCGGCGGGGACGTTTGCCGACGTCGACGGCAGCGCCGAGTGTGTCGCCTGTGGCGAAGGCCAGTTCTCCGGTGAGGGCAGTGCAACGTGCGAGACTTGTGCTCCAGGCACGTTCGCCCAGGGCGGCGGAGCGTCGTCGTGCACGGCGTGTCCAGCGGGCACGTTCATGCCTGAGGTCGGGGCCCGCGAATGCATTCCCTGCCGTGCGGGAGAAGAGCCGAACCAAGACGCCACCGCCTGCCTTCCCGTCGACGGATGTGCGCCCGGAACGGTGCACGACGTCGAGCGCGACGTGTGTGTGTCTTGCGCAGCCGGCACGTTCAGCGACACCCACGACGCGGCGGTCTGCCAGGCCTGCCCGGATGGCACCACGTCCCAAGACGGAGCCGCCGCTTGCTACAGCGTCGACGCCTGCCCACCGGGAACACAAGTGAACGCTGCCGGCGAATGCCTGCCGTGTGGCGCCGGGACGTTTTCGGAGGAGGCAGACGCGACGTCGTGTGAGGCGTGTCCACAAGGCACGGCGTCGTCGACGGACGGGTCTGCCCGGTGCACGCCGTGCGCCCCCGGCACGGTGGCAGACGCGATCGGCGCTGTCGCCTGCCGCCTTTGCCCCGAAGGCACTCGCGCCGATGCCAGCCATACATTCTGTGTCGACGACACGGCTTGCTTGCCGGGCACCGAGCCCAACCTTGACGGCACATGCTCCAGGTGCCGGGAGGGGACCTTCTCGCCAGCGCCAAACAGCGCCTGCTTGGCTTGTCCGCTCGGCACCTTCTCAGCCGATGGCGCCGAACGTTGTGTGGCTTGCGAACCCGGCACCGTCGTCGACGTCGAGGGAGCGACGTCGTGCACCGCGTGCCCCGCGGGGACGTTCATGCCGGAGCAGGGCGGGGCCTTCTGTTTGCCGTGTGCGGCGGGCACCACATCGATGGCGGGCGCCGACGTCTGTTTTGACGTCGACGACTGTGCTCCTGGAAGCTTCCGTGCCGACGACGACAGCTGTGTGGCATGCGCACCAGGGTCTTTCTCTGACGACGTCAACGCCACAGGGTGCTTCTCCTGTCGACGCGGGACGTACGCGCCCGACGAGGGCGCGCAGGAGTGCACTCCATGTCCGGCAGGCACATTTGCCTCCGACGACGGAGCGCTGCAGTGCGCCCCGTGTCCTGCTGGACGCTTTGCCGACATCGTCGGCGCCGTGGAGTGCATGGCGTGTCCGGCCGGCACAACGTCAGACGAAGGAGCGACGTCGTGTGTGTCGACGGCCGGGCCAGAGTGCGGGGATGGCAACGTTGACGACGGCGAAGACTGTGACGACGGCGCTCGACGCGACAACGACGGCTGCTCTGCAATGTGCAGGCGAGAGCCCGGCTGGGATTGCGCCACCGGCAGCGGCATGTGTGTTCCGATCTTCGGCGACGGGCTCATTGTCGGCTCCGAGACTTGCGACGACGGCAACGATGACGACGACGACGGGTGCACTTTGGGCGCAGTCGACGACGGCTACGGCTGCGATGGGCAGATGCCGTCAACATGCGCGCCGTTCGACACCTGCGGCGACGGCGAACTCGACGCCAATGAAGCTTGCGACGACGGCAACCTCGACGACGGGGACGGCTGCTCTGCACAATGCAGCGTTGAAGACGCAGGCGGGGGCGCCGTCTGTCGCTGTGTCACGACGCCGTCGAGTGCGACGCCGTTGCTGTGGGTCTTCGGTCTGCTGGCCATCGGCCTGCGGCGTCGACGTCGTCACGGACCCGCGTGACGTCGACGAAGGTCGTCGAGAGCAGCTTGAATGGCGGCGCGTTCAGAGTAGGATGCGCCGTCGCCTGTTGCGCTTTCTGTGTCGGTGGTGACGTCGAGGTAGGCGGCAAAATCAGCGATGGCCTGCAGGGCCGACTGCGGTGATGTCGGCGCCAGTCGGGCGTGCACCAACCCGAGGTTCTTCAACAGAGCGGCGGGCGGCGGCTGCGTTGCCAGCGAGCGCGCGCGCTCGAGTGCGTCCCGTGCGCGCAGCAGAAGCTTCTGGCGCGCGTCGTCGTCGTTGCTGGCCAGCGCAGCTTTCAACAGAAACACACCCCGACGATGCCAGCTGTCAAACACGAGGTGGAGCGCCTCTTGTTGCCATGGTGTCGGCTCTGTCGACAAAGGCGTCGTCCAACGTTGGAGGCCCTGGCCCGTCGCCCAGGAGGCGGCGGTGGCGACGGCGGCTGCCGGCAGCACCACCTGCGAGAAGCCGACAGGCACCAAGACGTGGTCTTCATCGAGGGAGCGGTCGCCCTCTTTCACGTCGGGAAACACGAAGACGGCGCGGTCAGCGTTGTTGACGACAAAGGTGGCCAGGGAGAAGCCATCCGATGCGCGTGGGTGATAGCGGGAGGCGGAAAACGACAGTTCGGGATGCAGTGCTCGGGCACGTTCGACATACCAAGCACGCGTGAGAAGCTCTTGGTCGAGGACGACGACGTCGGGCCGCACCCGCTCGACATGATGGACATACCGGATGGTGTTGCTGGCGAGATCGCCCCGCACCCACAACACCGCGTTGGGGGGCAGCTCATCGACGACGGCACGGGCAAAGCGGTCGAGCACCGGCTGGTTGCGTTGCTGAATGTCGCCGACGTGTCGTGCCCAGGGCGCGACGGCGATGACCGCGAGTGCGACGACGCCGACACGACGAAGAGTCGTCGACGTCATCTGGCCTGCGTGGCTGGTGCCGACAGCGAAGGCAAGCAGCGTCGTCATCGTGACCGGCGCCTGAAACCGGTCGAACACCGACCGCAGCAAGGGGGCCTCGACGTCGATGTTGGCCAGCAGCGAGAACGCGATGAGGTAGATGCCGCTGGCGACTGTGAAGGCACGGCCGACGCGGCCGGCGGGGGACGCGGGCAGGCGCCACAGCAGAACGACGCCGCTCACCACGAAGGGCGCACCCACCCAACAGACAGCCCACAACTGGTGAAGCGCCATGGCGCCGACTCTCGACGACCACGACGAGGCTGCACCGCCGCCCACCAGCTGGAAGGTGCCGTAGTCGCGTCGGAGGAGATGATGCACGAATCCGGCCCATGTCGACGGCGCGCCATGGGAGGCGAGCGTGACGTCGTCGCCCGTGGCGACAAACAGCAGGTGTGGCAGCAAGCCCACGACGACGCCGACAAGCGCCGTGGTCCACAGCCGACGTCGGTCCGGGTGCGACAAGGTGGCCTGCACCGCGACGACAAACGCGGTGCCCACCCAAAAGACGGACGTGTGGTGGTGGCTGAGGCTGAGCCCGGCCACGACGGCGAGGCCAAACGCCGAGCGCGTTGAGGGCAGGCGCACCAATCGCACCGTTCGCCACAGCAGCATCGCCAACAGCAGATGGTGCAGCGCAAACACTTCGGCGTCGGTGGCGTGTTGCCACACCACGCCGATGCCGCCGAAGGCCAAAGCAGCTGCCGCTGACGAGGGGCGGTGGTTGGCAACGTCGACAAATGCGACGTAGAGGACGCCGACGGCGCCGGCTCCGCACAACACGGAGAGCGCGTGCACGCCCTCTAGCGTCGTCGAGAACAGCCCCGCAAACAGGTGCGCCAGCAAAGTGTAGAGGGGGTAGCCCGGCGGATGCGCCACGGCCAGTTGGTCGGCGACGAGCAGCAGTTCTCCGGCGTCGCCACCGGTGACGGTGGGAGCAGCGGTGGCGCCGTAGACGACGATCATCAACGTCATGACAGCCAGCGCGGAGCGCCAAGCAGAAGCAGCAGCAGGAGAGGTGGCGTTGGTCATTGGCCCGTCGTCGTCAGCGTCGCACGGATGGCTTGTCGAAGACACCATCGCGGGCAAACGCCGTCGCCACGACCGACGTGACCGTCAGAACAAGCACTCGGTGCAGACGGTTGTCGTGTGGGCCGTCAGCTTCTTGAGGCCGACGACCGAGACGGGGCCGACGTCGTTTCGAAGGGTTCTTTGTTCCAGTGAAACCGCACCACCAGTCGTCGCTCGACGTCGTCCACAACCACGACGTCGGTGCTGCAAGACTGTTTGGTGAGATCGAACACCGACTCCAAGGCTGCGATGAACGTGGTGCGCCAGACGACGTCGTCGAACGCGATGTCTGGCGCTTGGGTCCACACCAAGTCGAAGTCGCCGTCGACCTCGGTGTCGACAGCCTCGAGGCTGCCGAGGTGCCGGACGGCGGCATGGGTGGCGCGGACAGCGGTGCGCATGAGGGCCCGTGGCGACACACCAAACAGCTGCAGCGCCCCTTTGACGAAGGGGCTGAGCAACGGCCCTTGCAAGCTCTGGATGGCCGAACGCCGCGCAAGCTCACAGGCGACGTCCAAGCCCCACAAGTCGACCATGCCTTGGCTGAGCTTTGCGTCGACGTCGACGTCCAGCCAGGCGTTTGTGGGTGCGCCTCGAACACAGTCGACCGCCGCCCCCGCCTCGGGGTGGGCGCGGAGCTGGGCTTCACGGTCGGGGCCGAGAAACTCCAGGAGTTCAAAGAGCATCCGCGCACGGATTTCGGGACGGTCGGGCATGTGGAGTCCATCGGCAGGAGTCGTGGGAATTGAAGCGCTCGCGCGTCGGAGGGTGACCGCGGCCATTCCAATTCCACCCGACGGTGGGCCACCAGGCTGCTACGCTTGCGCCATGCAGCTGAAGACGCCCTCCATTTGGCGATGGACCACCGCCCTGTGTGCCGTCGCATTGGCCGTGACGACAGGGGGCTGTGACGACGTGGAGCGTTACAACTGCGGTCGCTTTGACATGCCGGGATGGACGGCACCCGACGCGTGCGTCTGCGTGAATCCAGAGGGCAAGTCGACGGTCATCAACAACGATGGCGACGAGATCCCGGTGCGCTGTGAAGACGCCCGACTGCAGGCGTGTCCGTCGACGAGCGGGTTCGGCTGCGCCCTGCCGCTGCAAGAGCAGTCGCCGCTCGACGTTGACGATCCCGCCATCATGCAGCTGCACCTCGACATCGGCGGTCATCTGCATGACCTGTGCTGCGCCCAACACTTCGGCTACTCGACGGGCGACGGCTTCAGCTTGAAGTGCAACGGCTGCATCGGCGCGTCGTCCGACGCCATTGTCGACTGCGAGGCGCAAAACCCTCTGCCGTTGTTGTACGGCAGCCCCGAATCCGACGAGCACCCCTGCTTCGCAGAATGGCGCTATGCGACGCAGGCACCCTTTGAGGGCAGCCCTTTTTGGCAGGCGCCTTTCGACACCTCCATGCGCTGGACGAGCCCGGAGGTCGTGGCCCGCGGCCTCGCAGGGTCGCCACCGCCTTACACCGTCCCCAACGGTGGCGACGGTGCGCCCCCCATGTACGGTCGGGCGCTGTCGCCGGAGATGAACTTTCACGGCCTCGAACAGCGCGCCCCCGACGGGCAGCGCTTGGGCTCAGAGTCGCTGACGCTTCCGGTCGACGAGGGCGGGCTGGGCTTGTTCGAGGCGCAGGTGGCATCGTTCTGTCAGAGCGAGCGTGTCGAGCTGTTGTACGACGGATGGCATTGTGCGCCCGGCTTGTCGCTGCTCGACGACGGTGACGACGCCGCGAGCGAATGACGACGTCACCCGCCGGCTTCCATGCTGTGCTTGAGCTCCGCAAACATCGACACCAATGGCAGAAGGCGGTCGCGCACCTGGTCTTCGTCGACGACGAGGCCTGAACGTTGCAGCGCAGGCGCGAGTGGTTGCACCCGTGCGCCGGGCTCCCCTGGTGAGATGGCGTCGGCGAACCACAGCAGTCGCGCCAAGTCGGTGCTGTCGTCGTGGAGGTGGTGGTGCCCGCGCAAGGCGTCAAGCACGTCGTCGTCGAGTTTGTAGGCCTCCGCACTCAACGCGCAGACCTTCGGGTGCAACCGTTGGATGCACAGGTAGAGCAGAAAGCCGGGCATCTCGACTTTCGAGGCGGACTTTTTGTGCCCGAGCTCGTCGACGAGGACGAGCCCGCCGAGGGCGTGCACCAAGCCCGTCAACGCGGCGACGCCCGGATGCACTTTGACGTCGCGCGCCAGCAAGCGCGCCAAAGCAGAAGTGCAACGCGCGTGACGGATGGTGCGCTCGGCAATGTCGGTGTGGGCGCCTTTGCGCAGCGTCTTTGACGAGAACGCGATGTCGAATGCGACTTCGCGAATGCCGAACATGCCGAGACGCAGCAAGGCATCTTTTACGCCCTTGGGTGGAATGCGTCCTCCCAGCCCAGGCGACGACGCGAGCTTCATGATGCGCGCCGCCACCGATGGGTCGGAGACGGCGAGCTTGGCGATGTCGTCGAAGGAGGCATTGCCCCTCGCTTTTTGCAGCAGCTCAAGCGCCACTTGAGGGAGCATCGGAGGCTGCAGCCGCCCGCCTTCGAGGTCGTCAAGAAGCTGCTGCAGTCGTCCGCTGAGCCGTGGGTCATGTGTGGCGAGTTCTTTGACGACGTCGTCGTGAAACTGAGTGGCACAGGTGTCGACGTCGACATCGGCGGGCGTCTGTCGCAGTCGGTCGACGAAGCCCTGCAGCCATCCTTTGAGGCCGCCCGACGACGGGGGTTGCGCGTGTCCCATGACGTCCTCTTCCTCCCTCCAGAAGTCCCTCTCACAGAATGCAACGGGCACACCGAGACCTTCGGTGTTGCATCGGACGCCGCTGCCGCTGTCTTGAGCGATCCACGCCAACCCCGATTGCGCCCCCGGGGGGAGACGTCATGCTGCCTCCATGACGTCGAGCACTCCTTTGCAGCTGAGTCACCTGCCGCGCGCCAAGAGCCGCGGACAATGGCCATCGCTGATGGCAGAAGCGTTCGATGGCGGCGTGTCGACGCGGTTGGCAAAACAAACGGCGCACACTGTGCTGCAATACGACCTCGTCGACGAGGGCGACCATCTGCTGGTGGCGGTGTCAGGGGGCAAAGACTCCTACACGTTGTTGGAGATGCTGTGGGCGGCCGTCCACACCGCGCCCTTTTCGTTTTCACTGACGGCCGTGCACCTTGACCAAGTGCAACCCGGATACGACGGTCAGCCCCTCGTCGACTGGCTGGTGTCGTCGACGATGCCGTACGAAATCTTGCGCAAAGACACCTATGCCCAAGTGCTGGAGCACACGGTCGAAGGCGGCACCTACTGCGCCATGTGCAGCCGACTTCGCCGGGGCCTGCTCTATGACGCGGCCGCTCGGTTGGGGTGCAACAAGATCGCGCTGGGCCACCACCTCGACGACAGCCTTGAGACGTATTGGATGAACGCCGTCTATGGCGCGCGTCTGGCCGCAATGCCCGCGGTGTACACCACCGACGATGGGCGATTTGACGTCGTGCGCCCCCTGTTGGGATGCCGCGAAGTCGACATCGCTTTGCATGCAGAGCGACGGGCGTACCCCATCTTGCCCTGCAACCTGTGCGGCTCGCAGAGCGGGTTGAAGCGACAGGAGACCAAGGCGCTGTTGGCGGAGCTCGACGCGCGCATTCCGGGGTTCACGTCGAACCTGGGCAAAGCCCTCGAGCATGTCGTGCCCAGCCATCTGCTCGACGTCGACGTGGCCCGGGCTTGGGCGCAGCGGCCCTCCGACATCCGCCCTCGAGACAAGGCACAGCCACGTCCTGGTGCGTCGGCGGAGGTGGTCGCCACAGGCGGAAAGACACTGCCCATTCTGTCGTCGACACTGGCCGTGGTCACGACGTCAACATCGTCATTGCGGGGAGAACAGGAGCGCAAAACATGAGCGTCAAAGAACACCAGGATGCAGTGCAAGCACGAGCCGACGAGCTGGGGTTTGTGCCGTGGTTTTGGAAGACGTTTCGCGTGCTCATCCTCGCACTCGGGCCGTTCTTGGCGGTGCTTTTTGCTGTGTTTTTCTACGACACGGAGCCGCAGGAGCGTCCGCCAAACCCGCAAGGGGAGGCTGCGACGCGGGCGTTTTTGTTGGCGTCGTGCGGAGCCGAAGACCAGCCATGCAAAGTGGGCGAAGAGGTGACGTTTCGGCTGTTCGTCGACAAGCAGCTGCCAGGCAAGGCCATCGACTACCGGGTGGTGCACCTCGGCAACGTCGAAGAGTTGTTGGCGACGGTGCGGGTGAACCAACCAAGCGTGGTGACGCGCGTGCCGGCAATGGTGCGGGTGGCGGAGGGGGATGTCTCCCAGCGGGGCATGCGCTTCAAGGTGGAGCGGGGCGACGGTGAGGTGATGTCGACGACGACGTTGCACGTGCGTTGATGGGCTGGGGCTTGGTGGCTGTTTGGTTTGCGCCTTTGTTGGCTTTGAAGGGGGCAGCGTTTGCCTTGGCTTTTGCTGCGTTTTTGGCGGATTGAAGAAAGGTAAACGTTTGCTTTTTGGTGTTTTCTGATGGGATGGCGACTTGAAGAAAGTCAAACGTTTGCTTTTTGTTTTTTTGCCGACGGAATGGCGGCTTGAAGAAAGTCAAACGTTTGCTTTTTGACTTTTGCCGATGAATCGGCGGCTTGAAGAAAGTCAAACGTTTGCTTTTTGTCTATTGCCGATGAATCGGCGGTTGAAGAAAGTCAAACGTTTGCTTTTTGTTTTTTGCCGACGGAATGGCGACTCGAAGAAAGTTAAACGTTTGCTTTTTGTTTTTTGCCGATGGATTGGCGGCTTGAAGAAAGTCAAACGTTTGCTTTTTGTCTATTGCCGATGAATCGGCGGCTTGAAGAAAGTCAAACGTTTGCTTTTTGACTGTTACCGATGAATCGGCGGCTCGAAGAAAGTCAAACGTTTGCTTTTTGACTGTTGCCGATGAATTGGCGACTTGAAGAAAGTCAAACGTTTGCTTTTTGTCTATTGCCGATGAATCGGCGACTTGAAGAACGTCAAACGTATGCTTTCTCCACAAACCCCGCACCCACACGCCTAGAACGCACGCGGCGACAAATGCACCCTGTGCGCCAGCGCCACCGGCACACCTCAGTGCACGTTGGTGTCGTCGTCCAGCAGCCCCGGGCGCATCACCACCCCATGGCGCTTCAACGTCTGCAGCACTTCGGCAGAGCCCGTGCGGCGATAACGCTCCACCAACTCCAGCACCTTCATGTCGCTGATGCCCTCAGGCGCTGTCTTCTCGCCATGCAAACTCATCGACGTCAGCAGCTCCATGAGGTCGCCGAAGCGGTCGGCAAGCTCACAAAACAACGCACTCGACGATGCCGCTGTGGGGCGCATGAAGCTCGCCACCTGCGCGTATGCCGACTCGCCCATCGACTGGTAGTAGCCCGCGCCGACCGCACCCTGCTCGACGCTGTCTCTAAAAAATCCGCTCAAGTACAGCGAGGAGTCGCCCATGTGCTTGTAGATGCGCACCGCTTCATCGGGGGCGGCGTCTTGAGCGCGGTGCAAGAGGTCGACAAGCACGGTGCCTTCGCCTTGTTCGGTGCCGGCGAACGCGTTTTCGGCGCGTCCGAACTCGGCCAGCAGGTGAACGATGTAGGCCTGGCAGGAGTCGGTGACCTGCAATCCACGTTCGCGGCAGGCGCTGTCAAAGGCTTCACGAAAGTACTCACGCATGCTGGAATTCGAGACGAGCATCTGCGACCTGGCTCCTTGTTCGCGGGGTTCCACGAGTGTAGCCCCCTCTGCATCATAGTGCACAATTGTGCATCGGCCCGGTCGACCTTCGGCCTAACCAGATCCGACATCCCCGGCGACGTTGCCCCCGGCTTTTTCAATGCAACCGACGCACGACGTGGCAAAACAGCGCCATGCGCGCTCTTGCTCCGTTTGCCATCGCGATGGTCACTGCCTTGATGTTCCCAGCCTGCGCTGGGGGCGAGCCGTCCGCTGAGCCCTCTGTCGCCCCAGAGGCAGAGCCCGAAGGGCAAGAGCCAGAGGCCACGGCAGAGCCGGAGCCAGCGGCAGAGCCCAGCGTCGAGCCTGCTGTGGGCCCGCCCACGCCTGAGCCCATTCCCGTGCCCGACCCCGTCTTTTCGGACGAGGAGACCCCGCTGCCCGACGGCGTGACCTTGCATGCATGGGACAGCTTCGAATACCTCGGCCCCGTCGACGACGACGGACGCCTGCCATGGGTGTGGGGCTTTCAGGGGGGCACGATGATCCGTCCGGTGTTGCGCTTCACCACCGACGCTGGTGTCGACGTCGACCGCGAACTCTATGTGTACTTCGCCCACCACGCGCTCGACGGAGCTCCCTACCACGTCGACGAAGACTTCTTCACCCGTGGCTACCGGCTGCCGGGCATGCTCGAAACCGACGACGCCAACGTTTTTGAAGTGGGGCCATTGCTGCACCAACTGTCATGGGACGAACTGCTCGACACCCAAATGATGGTCGAAATCACCGTCGAACAAGACGACGTCGTCGTGCACCATTTCTATCGGCGCCTGACCACGTACGAAGACCCCGCAAACGCCGGCCCCCCTGGCTGACCGACGACGTCAACGAGGATTCCCATGCGCAACTCTGTTGTTTCTGTGTTGTTGGTCTCAGCCTTGTTGGGGTTGGGGGGTGCGGCGTGCATGACGACGTCGTCGGATGAACCTGAACCCACTGCCGAACCCACTGCCGAACCCAATCCCGAGCCCACCGCCGAGCCGTCGGCGGAGCCGGCCGCCGAACCGGCCCCAGAGCCTGCAGCTGAACCAGCCGTCGAACCGGCGGTGGAGCCCGAAGCCGAACCCGAGCATCCGCCTTTCGGGCCGGTGTCGTTGCCAACGCCCGACCCCATCTTCTCTGACGTCGAAACCGCCTTGCCCGAGGGCGTCGACCTGCATGCGTGGACGAACCATGAGGATGTTGGGTCCATCGTCGACGGCCACACGCCTTGGGTGTGGGGCTTTCAAGGCGGCACCATGGTGCGGCTCGACTTGCTCTTCGACCTGAGCACCACGGGCTTTGCCACCGACGACGTCTTCATCGTGTACATGGCGGCGCATCCCATCGACGGGGCCGACTACCTCGTCGACAGCGACTTCGCGACGTGGGGATGGGGCGGCCGTACTTTGTACGACGTCGATGACGAGCCGGGGCGCAAGCGCACCTACCCCATCGAATACCAACTCGGGTGGGACGACCTCGGCGCCACCGAGTTCATGTTGGAGTTGACTTTGGTGCGCTCCGACGACGCCGGCACCGTTGGCGACACAGTGTTTCATGTCTACCGCCACCTCCGCCTGTACGACGGCAGCAATGGCGAAATGCCGTCGGCCGGCTGAGTCGTCGTCGTCACTCCTGTCGGTGAAAGATCTGCACCGCCAGTTCGGCAAGGCCCACGGCAAACACAATGCTCACGCCAACGGCGAGCCCGACATCGCTTCCATCGACGGATTTGCCAAATGCCCACGACGACGCCGCCTGCAACAACGCGGAGGGCGCGGCGTTGGACACCGTCGGCAACACGCTCCAGATGCCGAGCGCCGCGTAGCCGGCGAAGGCAACGCCCATGGCGGCACTGACGGAGCGCATGACCACCGACGCCAACATCGCCAACGGGATGTGCACGACGACGAGGAGCCACAACACCAACGTCATGCGGGCCATGACGTCGAGGCGCGCGTCGCCGAACAACACGTGGGTGTAGAAGGCGCATGCCCCAAACGCGACGAGGGTGAACAGCGTGACCTGCAGAACCGGAGCGAGCATTTTCGACGTCAGCACCGCCCGGCGTGACACCGGCTTGGTGAGCGTCAGCGCCAACCAGCCGCTCTGTCGATCGGCGGCCAGCAGTGGGGCCACCAACAGCAACACCAGCAGGGGCAGCAGCGCAAAATTCTTTTGGTACTGAAACAGCGCGTCGACCACGGTGGGGGCCCGATCGATGACGATGGATATGCCCGCAGTCTCGTCGTCACCAACCAGCTTCAGCAGCTCTGGCGTCAGCTTGGCGAACAACGGCGACGCCAGGCCCACGAAGACGAATGCGGCCAACAGCACCCACAGGCGAAACGTGCGGTGCGCTTGCAGGAGTTCTTTTTTGAGCAGGGGGAGCAGACCATTCATGCGGCCTCCTCAGACGTGTCGACGTCACCGAGCTGCAAGAAGACGTCTTCGAGGGTGCGCCGGCGGTGCACCAAGCTGTACAGCGACAGCCCCTGGGTTTGCAGCCAAGCCGGCAGAGCGCGTGCAACGAGGTCGTGGGATTGCACATGCAGGTCAAAGACAGCTTGTGCCGCAGGGGCTTCTTCGACGACATCCACGGCAAGGATGGCGTCGATGTCGTCGAGCAAGGATGTCGACAAGGCGGCTCGTTGTTCTGGGGCAAACCCACCAATGACAAGACGCAGGACCCCCCCGTCGTCGTGGAGGAGGTCTTGGGTGGCGCCTTGGAGAACGAGTTGTCCTCGGTGAAGTCCGACGAGGTGGCTGCAGATGCGTTCGACGTCGTCGAGGATGTGGGACGACATCAGCACCGGGATGTCTTGGCCGAGTTCAGCAAGGAGCTCGAGAACATCTTTGCGGCCTTGTGGGTCGAGTGCGGCGACGGGCTCATCGAGAAGCAACAGCTGGGGCGCGCCGACCAACGCTTGGGCAAGCCCCAAGCGCTGGCGCATTCCGCCTGAGAAACCGCCCACCCTTCGGTCGTGCGCGTCGTCGGGAAGACCCACCCGCGTCAAGAGGTCGGCCGCGGTGTCTTTGCGCTGTCGGGCAGGCAGTCCACAGAGCTCGGCGACGTGCTGAAGCACTTCGCGGGCGGTCATCCAAGGCAGCAGGTGCACCTGCTGCGGGAGAAACCCAACCTGCTTGCGTTGGCTTGGGCGTTGGGCGTCGACGACGTCGCCAAACACGCGCACCTCGCCTGCCGTAGGCCGCAACAAGCCCATGACGAGGTTCATCGTGGTCGACTTGCCGCTGCCGTTGTGGCCGATGAAGCCGGTGACGCCGGCCGCGTCGACGGTGAAGCTCAAGTCATCGACGGCGACGACGTCGCCAAAGACCTTTCGCAGCTGGTGCACGGCGAGAACGCTCATGGGTGGCGCTCGACGGGGGCATCGGTGCGAGCGAACAAGAAGTACGCGATCCAGCCCACCGACGACGTCACCACGATGGCCACTGCCCAGGCCCATTTGGGCCCTTTGGTGGCGGGGGTGTTCTTCAAGCTGACGAGGGCGACGACTTTCATCACGAGCTCGAGGAGCACGACGGGAGCGATGAGCAGCACAAGGGTGGTGGGATCGAGCGTGTCCATGAAGAAGGCCTCCAAGCGGGTTCATTGAGGTCTACGTGCACCGGAGGACGGCATTCCCGGATCTGCTCAATTGTCGGCCGACACCTACAGCCACTCGGCCGCACACCGTCGTGCGCTGTCTTCACCCTCGCGCAGCAAGCGCGCCCAGCGCTCACACCGCGGCAGCTCGCGGTCAAAGAAGAACGAGCACGCAGCCAACTTGCCGTGGGCAAAGTCGTCGCGTGCGGCTTCGCCGTCGACGAGCGCGTTGGCTTGCTTCAACCACAACCAGGCCACGACGAGGTGGCCGGCGTAGTGCAGGTAGGCGTGGGCATTTTGCAAGAAGCCGTCGATGTCGCCGCCTTGGGCCGTGCCCAGCAGCCCCATGGTGGTCTCTGTGAAGCGCTGCATCTCGTCTTGCAGGGCCGCCGCAAAACGCTGGGTGTCGTCGTGCTTGGCGCCCAAATTGATGTCGGCTTGCATGCGCATGCCCAACAGTTGCAGGCCGCGGCCGTGTTGCGATGGCACCTTGCGGCCGAGCAGGTCGAGGGCTTGGATGCCGTTGGTGCCCTCGTGGATGGGGTTCAACCGGTTGTCGCGGTACATGCGCTCGACGGGGAACTCTCGGGTGTAGCCGTAGCCGCCCAACACCTGGATGGCGAGGTCGTTGGCTTTGAGGGCGTAATGCGACGGCCAGGCCTTGGCGATGGGGGTGAGCACGTCGAGCAGCAGCTTGTTGTCGTCGACATCGACGTCACAAGCAATGTCGTCGACCAGGCGGGCACACATGAACGACAGCGCCATGCCGCCTTCGACGTATGCTTTCTGCGCGAGGAGCATGCGCCGCACGTCGACGTGGTCGACAAGGGGGACCTGCGGGGACGTCGGGTCTTTGGCGCCAAGCGGACGCCCCTGTTGTCGCTCTTGAGCGTACTGCAGCGACGTCAAAAAGCCGGCGTAGCCAAGCATGGATGCGCCGACACCGACGCTGATGCGGGCCTCGTTCATCATGTGAAACATACACCGCAGCCCTTGGTGCAGCTCTCCGACGAGAAAGCCGACGCATTGCTCTTGGTCGCCGAACCGCAGCACGGTGTTGACGGTGCCGCGGTAGCCCATCTTGTGGTTGAGGCCCACGAGCTTGACGTCGTTGGCCGCTCCGATGGCTCCGTCGTCATCGACGTGAAACCGCGGCACGAGAAACAAAGAGATGCCCTTGATGCCAGCTGGAGCGTCAGGGGTTCGGGCCAACACCAGGTGCACGATGTTGTCGCTGAGTTCGTGCTCGCCGCCCGAGATCCACATCTTGTCGCCGACGAGGCGGTAGGTGCCGTCGTCGTGCGGCGTCGCCGTGGTCTTGATGTCGGCCAGAGACGAGCCCGCTTGGGTCTCTGATAGACACATGGTGCCGAAGTAGCGTCCGTCGAGAAGCGGCGGAAGAAACCGCTGCTTCAACGCGTCGTTGGCGAAAGCCTGCAACAAGTGCGCGGTGGCCGTCGTCAACATCAGGTAGGCCGACGCGGAGGTGTTGGCGATGGCAAACATCGACGACGCCGCTTGCGTGACGGAGTACGGCAGGTGCATGCCGCCGAGCTCTTCAGCAAACGACGCTCCGCCAAAGCCAGCATCGTAAAACGCCCGCAACGCCGCCTTCAACGACGCCGGAAGTGTGACGCGTTCGCCGTCCCAGGTGGGCTCGTTGGCGTCGAGCTCTGCTGCACACGGCGCAAAGGCGTCAGCGGCGACTTTCTCGGCGGTGTCGAGGACGGCGTCGTACATGGCACGGTCTTGCCCGGCGAACGTCGTCGTCGACGCCAACGCATCGGCGCCGAACACGTCGTACAGCAAAAATGAAAAATCTCGACGACGCAAAAGGGCGGTCATGGGGGCTCCGACGGATGAAGACGACGCAGCCTACTCGCCCCCAGCGCCATCTTCCAACAGCGGCATTTTCCGGCAGCGTCATTGACCAAGGCATCAGCCGATGGACGACCCCTCTGACGACGGCGTTCGGCAAGACGGTGGCGGCGTCAACGCGACACAGGGGTGCAGGCCCAACAGCCGCAGCACACCCACCGTGGGGGCAGCCGCCTCTTCGTTGCAGGCGATGACCTCGACGTCGAGGCCTTCAAGGTCGGCGTCGCCAAACCGCGCCACCAATGAGCTGTACAGCGTCGTGCCCACCGCCAGCCCTTCTGGACAGACGGCATGCAAGTCGAGAACGACCTTGTCGACGGCGCCTGTCGGCTCGAGCCAGGCGTCGATGTTGTCGACGAGGCGGAGGAGGTCTTGCTGAGACGTGTGTTCGTCAAACACGAGACGAAGCAGGCGCGGGCCTGAGCGGTCGACGGTGATGGTGCGGGGAGGCGGCTTCACGCGACCTCCTGGACATGCGGGGCGACGGCCAGGTTGCGCTTCAGCCGCAAGACGCCGTCGAGGTCGAGCAGCACCAGCGGGACGCTGCCGACTTGCAGCACGTCGCCCATGGCCAAAGGGGTGGGCGGACCTTCGCCGCGAACGCTGACCTGCTCTCCGTTGACGGTGGTGCCGTTGGTGGAGTGGCCGTCTGACACCGCGACGTCGCCGACGGAGCGAAAGTAGGCGTGAAACTTCGACACCGATGCGTCGGCGATGACGATGTCGTTGTTGCCGGTGCGGCCGATGGACACCAGCCGGTGGGGCGAGCCGTGCCGTCGTCGAAGGGGGTGACACACAAAGGTGCCCAGGGGGGCGCGCACCGAGACGTCAGCCAGCGTTCCGCGTCCTGGCGAGGACGGCAGAGACTGCACCTGCCGCACCAAGAAACGTTGGCCAAACGTGGCGCCGGTTTTTGCGATGCCGTCGTGCGCAGCACTCGCCCAGAGTTGCTCGATGGCGATTCCGTCGTCGACGGAGGGGGAGTCGGGTTCGTCGTCCATGCTTTGTCACCGCGGCAGCGGTGCTCCATCCCCCACAGGTTGTCATCACCAATGCCAACGCTTCACGTCGCCATCCCAGCGCGTGCGCTTGTTGGACGCCCGCAAAAGATGCAGCGGCAGAACGACAAGAAACTGATGCGGGCGCCTCAGGCTGAGCCGTCTCCTGCAAGACGGGCGACGACGGGGGCATCGAGCGGGAGCCCCAGCTGCACGGCGAGCGCTTCGAGTTGGTGGGCAGAGGTGAGCTGGCGTCGACACGCCTTTTTGAGCTCGACGTCGAGAGCATGGCCGGCAAAGGCAGCAAACATGGCATTGCGTTCCACGCCCGGACGTTCGCGGATGGCGTCGGCGAGCCCGCGTCGATCGTCATGGACGTCGACCTCGGCCTGCAACTGTGCGCACCACCCGGCGAACGCTTGGGCAAAGGCAGCGACCAACGGTCGTCCGTCCTTGCCGCGTCCGCTCCACACGTCGACCACGGCTTCGCCGTCGTCATCGAGGAGGAGGGCGATGGCAGCCGCCAATGGGTGCGCTCCCTCGACGAGTTGGTGAAGGCGTTTGTAGCGGTCGGACTTCAGCTTGAACCAACGGTGGTCGGGCGTCTGCAAGACGACGCCTTCTCCTTGTTGTCGCTGTTTGATGTCGAGAACCAGCTCGTCGAGGTCGCCGTCGACACGCCCCCACATCCGGACGCACTCGACGCCGAACGCTCTGGCAAACGCGTCGACAGCGGGGGGCACCAAGTACGTACCGTCGTGGATGGAGCGCAATGCCAACAACACCAGGCGGTCGGTGGGGTGGTCGAGCACAATGCGATGCCGACGGGTGCACCACTCGAAGCAGGGCGTCAGCTGTCGTCGATGCACCTCGGCCAAAAACCCGGGCCAGTCCACGCCGTCGACGTTGTCGTCGACGTAGCGCTGCACTTGCGCGGAGATGGTGGAGGGGCCACGCCGCGTGCGCCACAGGTCTTCACCGTCGACGCGCGTGGGAAACACCAGGCTGCCGTCGAGCTTTTCGAGAACGAAGGCGCCGTCGACGTTGTCTTGTCTGAGGTCGAGCGATGGAAATGCATGCAGAGGACGGGCGATGCAGGCGCCGTCGTCGTCAAAGGTGATGCCTCGACACTCGCGTTGCAGACGACGCCGTCGCCAGTCGACCGTGGTGATGGCACGCCCCAAGTCGGCGTACAGCGTCTTGGGCTTGCGCACATAGCTCACCACCGTCCATCCGTCGTGGCGCAGCTCGGCAAAGGTGTCGTCGTCGTTGACCGCGTCTCGAACGTCTTGGAGAGTGGGCTGCAGCGCAAACGGCGGCGGGATGTCGGGGACGACGTCGACGAAGACGTCTCGCAGGCGAGTGGCGACCTGCTCGACCACGCTGCGGATGTCTTCATCTGCCTGCCGTTCAGGGTGGTCACGTCGGTGTTTGCGCCATTTTTGCCGGCTGCGTTTGGATGTGCCGAAGCGGCCGCCCCACAGCCGCGACAACAGCCACAGCGGGGCATCTCGTGTGGCAAACGCCTGTTGCACAGCAGAGCGCAGCACGTCGTCGTCGACGCCAGTGGCGAGCAAGAGCTGCAAGTCATGGAGGTCTTTCACCCGCCAGCTGTTGTCTTCGCGCTCGAACAAGCCGTGCAGTTTCCAGGCCGTCAACGTCTCTTTGGCCACCGCCCACAACCGAACGTCGCCACCGTCGCTCGTCGACAACGTTGTCCAGACGGGGTCCGCAACGTCGCCAAAGCCGATGTCGATCTGCACGTCGACGGTGGTGCCAGACGCAGTGGTCGGGAGCGTCAGCCGCCGTCCCGGGAACTCTGTTTCTTCGAAGATGTCTTCGTCTGTGGCGCTGTCGACGTCGACGATGACGTCGTCATCGACGTCCCTCCGCAATGCTGTCCGCAACGCAACAACCGCATCGTCAGCGTCGACCCCTGGTGCAGCCAAGAAGTCGACGTCGTCGGCCGAGCGGTCGACGTTGACGAGCTGACGGGTGAGAAGTCCGCCGCGCAGCCACAACAAAGACGGCTGCGACGACGAACTCGACAGAGCCCATCGCCGCAGCACGCCCTCCAGATGGGGCAGGCGGTTCATCCACAACAACGTCATGGGCGAACCCTACTTCCACCAGCTGTCGTGTGACACCTTCGAGTCGATGACGACGGTTTCACGTTTGACCTCGACGACGTCGAAGTTCGCTTCTCTCAACGCTGCCGTCCATGTCGTCACCTGTTCGTCCGCATCGGCCAAGTTGCCCGCCTTCAGGCGCGCATTGGCAAATTGCACGACGTGCTCACCGACCACGGCGAATGGATTCGTCGACAGCACCAGGCCGATGGGCTCCACCACCGTCTGCAGTTCTCGACGTCGAGACTTTGGCATCTGCAGCTTGAAGTGCACCTCGTGGTAGCGCTGCGGCGAAAACGTCTTCAGCGTCGGACGCGATTCGTGCTCCACCTTCACCCGCAGCGGGCCAAAGCCATGCTCGACGAGAACGTCGGCTTGGTGCTGCAGTTGGGTGAGGAACAGCGGCAGCTGACCCGGTGCCGTCGCCTTGAAGTACGACGTCGTCATGGCGTCTTGTTGGCGACGGGGGCCACGCACCAAGTCGATGATGGTGCGCTTGATGCGGAGATGGCGACACACCTGAGCCAGTTGCTGCAGCCGCGTTTCGGCGTCCTGGCCTTGGAAAGGCTCAGGCGCGAGCGTGAGGTGCGCGTGAAACTTGCCTTGCAGTGCGGCCAAGGTGGGCTGCTGCAGGGTGTGCATGAGAGACGTCCAGGGAATCGGCATGTCGAACTCCTTCCTCCACAGGAAGCTGCAGGTGCAACAGACCCGTGGAAGGTGTCGACGTCGGGCGGCGGGCAAAGCATCAATCGCGGTTGCGGATTTGTGTCCCCATCGAGGTCCAGGGGCCGGTTTTGCCGGTCTTGCACGCGATCCAGGCCTGCAAACCGCTCACCTTGAAACGAAAACGTCGTAAGTGTCTAAAAAGAAACAATGTTGCTGTTGCGAGAAAATGGAGAGATCCACCTCACACACCCTTGACCCCACCCCGCTCAGGGCTACGTTCCCGCCGTTGGCGCTGATGGTAAAGCCCAGGCGCCACCCGCCTCTTCAGGAGGCACCTTTTTTCAAGTCGCAGGCGGCTTGCCGCCCACCGCAACCCAAGCTTCGGAGCTCTCCATGTCTCTCAACGTTCGTCCCCTGTACGACCGCGTCCTCGTTAAGCGTCTCGCCGGTGAAGAAAAGTCCGCTGGCGGCATCATCATCCCCGACAACGCCAAAGAGAAGCCCCTCGAAGGCGAAGTGGTCGCCACCGGCAAAGGCAAAGTCCTCGACGACGGCTCCGTGCGCGAAGTGCAAGTGAAGGTGGGCGACAAGGTCCTCTTCGCCAAGTACGCCGAGACCGAAATCAAAATCGAAGGCCAGAACTACCTGCTGCTCCGCGAAGACGACCTCCTCGCGGTCATGGGCTGAGCTCAGGCCACCTGACGTCGCGATCGCCCTGAGCGACGACGACGTCTTCGCCGCGACGCGATCGCGGCGTCCCCCCCACATCACGCACCTGCTGCAGGTGCATTCCTTCTGTTCGCCTGAGGGCGAACACCAACGGAGCCTTGCTCCAAGAGGTACCCCATGGCTGCCAAGACCATCCTGTTCGACTCCAAAGCTCGCGAAAAAATGATCACCGGCGTCGACACGCTCGCCAACGCTGTGAAAGTGACCCTCGGCCCCAAAGGCCGCAACGTGGTCATCGAGAAGAGCTTCGGCGCTCCCACCATCACCAAAGACGGCGTGACCGTGGCCAAAGAGATCGAGCTCGACGACAAGTTCGAAAACATGGGCGCCCAAATGGTGAAAGAAGTCGCCTCGAAGACCTCCGACTCCGCCGGTGACGGCACCACCACCGCCACCGTGTTGGCCCAAGCCATCTTCCGCGAAGGCTCCAAGTTCGTGGCCGCCGGCCACAACCCCATGGAAGTGAAGCGCGGCATCGACAAAGCCGTCGCCGTCCTCGTTGAAGGCCTCAAAGAGCTTTCGCAAGAGACCAAAGACCACAAAGAGATTGCCCAAGTCGGCACCATCTCGGCCAACGGCGACGAGACCATCGGCAACATCATCGCTGAAGCCATGGAGCAAGTCGGCAAAGAAGGCGTCATCACCGTCGAAGAAGCCAAAGGCCTCGAGACCACCCTCGAAGTCGTCGAAGGCATGCAGTTCGACCGCGGCTACCTCTCGCCGTACTTCGTGACCAACCCCGAGCGCATGGAAGCCCACCTCGAGGACGCCTACATCCTCCTCTTCGAGAAGAAGATCTCGAACATGAAGGACCTCCTCCCCGCCCTCGAAGGCGCTGCCAAAGCCGGCAAGCCCCTCCTCATCATCGCCGAAGACATCGAAGGCGAAGCGCTGGCCACCCTCGTCGTCAACAAGCTGCGCGGCACCCTGAACGTTGCCGCCGTCAAAGCGCCTGGCTTCGGTGACCGCCGCAAAGCCATGCTGCAAGACATCGCCATCCTCACCGGCGGCACCGTCATCAGCGAAGACCTCGGCCAAAAGCTCGACCAAGTGACCCTCGACGACCTCGGGCGCGCCAAGGCCATCACCATCGACAAAGACAACACCGTTGTCGTCGACGGCGAAGGTGACAAAGAGGCCATCCAAGCCCGCATCAAGCAAATCCGCGCGCAAATCGAAGAGACCTCCTCTGACTACGACCGCGAAAAGCTGCAAGAGCGTCTCGCCAAGTTGGCCGGCGGTGTGGCCGTGGTTCGCGTCGGTGCTGCCACCGAAGTCGAGATGAAAGAGAAGAAAGCCCGCGTCGAAGACGCCCTGCACGCCACCCGCGCAGCCGTCGAAGAAGGCATCGTGCCTGGCGGCGGTGTGGCCCTGCTGCGCGTGTCGAACAAGCTCGACGCTCTCGAAGTCTCCGACGAAGAAGCCTTCGGCGTGAAGCTCATCGCCCGCGCCATCCAAGAGCCGCTGCGCCAAATCTCCGGCAACGCCGGCCTCGAAGGCTCCGTCGTCGTGAACAAGGTGCTCGAAGGCGAAGGCAACTTCGGCTTCAACGCTCGCATCGAAGAGTACGGCGACATGTTGGCTTGGGGCGTCATCGACCCCACCAAAGTGACCCGCACCGCGCTGCAAAACGCTGCCTCCGTGGCTTCGCTCCTGCTCACCACCGAAGCCCTCATCGCTGACAAGCCCGAAGACAAAGCGGCTGCTGGCGCTGGCGCTGCTGCCGGCATGGGCGGCATGGGCGGCATGGGCGGCATGGGCGGCATGGGCGGCATGGGCGGCTTCTAGCTGCCAAAGAGGGGGCGCAGGCCCCCTCTCGCGAGCGCTGGCGAAGCCAGACACTCGCTCACTCCCCCTTCGCAAGCGGCTCCCGCTGGTCGCTTGTGAGACGGAGGTATCCCCCAACCCCACACGGCGCTTTGCGCCGGACCGCGTCGCACGGGATTGTCGTCGACGATGGTCTGTGAAAGAGGACGCACCTTTCGGGTGCGTTTTCTTTTCGGTCTGCAGGACGAAGGGCAAGCCTTCCGAAGGACCGCGCAATCTGCGATTGCGCGAACGGCTTTCCATAGGAAAGCCGCCGGTGCTTCGCGCGTCGCACGGGATTGTCGTCGACGATGGTCTGTGAAAGAGGACGCACCCTTCGGGTGCGTTTTCTTTACGGTCTGCAGGACGAAGGGCAAGTCTTCCGAAGGCCCGCGCAATCTGCGATTGCGCGAACGGCTTTCCATAGGAAAGCCGCCGGTGCTTTGCGCCGGACCGCGTCGCACGGGATTGTCGTCGACGATGGTCTGTGAAAGAGGACGCACCCTTCGGGGGGCGTTCTTTGCTTTGAGGTGACGCACGAAACGATTTCTTCTCAAACTCCCGCAGGCCCCTCCCCAGGAGTTTTGCTAGGGGTGTCGTCGACACTCCGGACCGACCCAGACCTGCAGCGCTTGCATCAAATGCCGAAACGCCGCTGTATGTGGAGGCGGCGGTTGTTGGCGGATGAGCGCCACCAACGTCCAAACGTGTTCGAGCCGGTCGTCGTGGTCGTCGAGCAAGGCCAACAACTCGCGCGCCAAGGCTTTGCTGCGTCGGCGTCCACAGGCGCGCGCCCACAAGTGCAGCAGCGCTTGCGCCGCCTTTTGCGACGACGCCGACGACGGGGGGGGTCCGGCGTCGACGCAGTGGATGGCCTGGCCCATGACGTCGTTCATCCCGGCCGTCCACACCTCGGCGTCAAAGCGGATGGCCTGCTCCCAAAACGGCCGAGCGCTGGCTTGCATGGCGGTTGCGAACTCGTCGTCGTGCAACAGCTCCACCAACTCACACAGCGCCTGCCACTGCACGTCGTCGAGGTCGTCGGGAAGGTCGGCAAACGCGGTGTGCAGCAGGTCTCGCATCCAGGCGTCGTCGACGGGGACATCGCCCATCGCCGCCCTCGTTTGGTGCTGCAGCATCGTCGTCCACTCCAGCGCATCCAGCTTCGACAGCGCTTCCAGCCGCACCAAAGTGTCGGCGCCATCGCTTGCGGAGGCCAATGCGGTTTGCAGCACATGCTGGCGCCGGCGGAGCTGGCGCATCTGTCGCTCGGTGGCATCGAGTTGGAGCCGGATGACGTCGTCAACGCTGGTGGTGCCCACCAAAAGGCGTTGGATGGCGTGGAGGTCGACGTCGGCGGCGCGAAGGGCACGAATGACGCCGAGGCGAACGCGGTCGTCGTCGGAGAACCAACGGTAGCCGTTGTCAGACACATGCGCCGGCGGAAGCAGTCCTTCGTCGGCGTAGAACCGGATGGTCTTCACCGACACCCCCGTCTTGCGGGCGAAGGCGCCAATGCGCAGGAGGGGCGGGGCAGGGTTCATGTTTGACTCTCCAGTTGATGGAGACTTTAGCCTGTGGGCTCTTTCAACCCAAGGAGGTCATCATGAAGCCATCCACCCGCACAGAACCCGTCCACCTCGGCGAGCACCAGGGGCACGACATCTATCCGATGCCGATGTTCTTGAAGCGCAGCACCGACGACGTCGATCACGCCGTTGACTGGTATGCGCGAGCACTGGGGTTTGCCTGCGTCTATGCCCTGCGCCCCGACGCTGACGGACCCGTCGTCATGGCCCACTTGAGGGGGGCAAAGTACCAAGACGTCATGCTGGTGCAGGGGCCCGCCTCACCCGCCACCGATGCGGCACCTGCACAGCTCGACGTGGTGTTGCACCACGACGACGTTGCGGCACTTCGGGAGCGCGCCCTGCACGTGTCGAGCGCTTGCGCCAGCGAAGTGCGCACGACGGCGTGGGGCACGTTGGAGTTGGACGTCATCGAGCCGACGGGCTTGAAGCTCACCTTTTCGCAGCGCAACGCTGGCGAGCAGGAAGAGGTGTGGCGAGAGCGGTTTGCTGCTGACGATTCAGGGCTGTGACAAGCGCGCGCAACGGGTTGTGTCGGTGGCCCCGAGGTGTACCCTTTCAGCATGAAGAAGTTCTTGGTGTTTGCGGTGGCGGGGCTGGGGGGTCTTTGCCTGTTTGTCATCGTCGTCGGCGTGGTGACGGTCTTCTTGTTTTCGGACTCCGTCGTGGAGACGTTCACGAGTCCGTCGTTTCAGGCGGGATACTTCGAAGGGAGGTGCGTTCGCGGCAACGCAGATGCCTGTGCGTCGCGCGCGCGCATCGCGGCCGAAGGCCGGTTCGGCAAACCCGAAGACGCAACCGACTTCTTCAGGCGTGCCTGCAGGTTGGGGCATCAAGCGAGCTGCAGCAAAGCAAGCGCGACGGAAGAGTGATGCAGACCTAAGGAAGAAGCCCTCCGCAAGGAGAGCTTCGTCGTCGACAATGGCCGTAAATGGCAGCTAAATCGCGACGCCGTATTTGCGGGCCTTTCGATAGAACGTCGCCCGTCCGATGCCCAACAGCTTGGCGGCGTGGGTGACGTTGCCGCCCGTCTCCTTCAGCGAAGCCGCCAAGGCATGCTTCTCGTAGTCGTCGAGCGACAGCAACGGCCCGGTGAGTTCGACGCCGCCTTCTTCGCCGCCTTCGGGCGAAAGTTCCTGCGGGAGGTGACCGACATCGACGGGAGCGTCTTGGGCCAGCAGCACTGCACGTTGCAGCACCAGCTCAAGCTCGACGTCATTGCCCGGCCAGCTGTAGGCCTTGAGCGCACTCTTGGCGCCGGGCGTGATGACGGGAATGCGGTGTTGCGCCCCTTCGAAGACGCGGGCGACGAGCTCGTCGAACGACTCCATGCGGTCAGACAGGGGCGGCAGCTTCACCGTGAACCCCGCTAGCCGGTACAGGAGGTCGGGTCGGAACTCGTTCTCAGACGCCAACTTCGCCAAGTCTGCCGAGCTTGTCGTCACCAGCCGCACGTCGACACGGATGGTGCCACGGCCGGGAACGTACAGCTCCCGTTCCTCGAGAAAACGCGACAGGCGCGCCTGGGCGTCGAGCGGCATGCGGTCGAGGTGCTCGACAAACAGCGTGCCGCCGTGTGCTTGGGCCAGCAAGCCGTCGGTGTTGGCGGCGGTGCCGAACAACAAATCGGTGAGGTCGTGCTGGTGGTGCCGACAGTCGATGCGCACCAACTTGCGATGCGACCGCTTCGACGCCGAATGCAGACGTTGGGCGTAGGCAAACGACTCGATGCCTTTGGCGCCTTTGAGCAGCACGGCGACGTCGACACGGGCGGCGCGTGCGAGCTCTTCAAGCGCCTTTTTCGTCGCCTTCGAGGTGTCGAGCGCCGTCATCTCCATGTCGGCCACGTCTTCTTTGGCCTTGCGGCGTAGGTTGCGCTTGATGCACAGCCCGACGAGGGAGAAGTGGGTGCGACTGGGAATGACGTCGCATTCCAAGTCGTGCAACGCCTCTTTCGCCAGGTGCAGCCGTGTTTCGTCGACGAGCAAGAACACCGACGTGCGGTTGATGTTCTCTTTCAACGCCCGCAGCGCGGCCGTGTTGTCGTCGCCGTCGGCGAGCAAGCGCAAGTCAAAGACCAACGCATCCATGGCGCGGGCGCCGTGCAAAAACTGGGTCGTCGACATGGCGTCTTCTGCGAGCACCACCTCGAACCCTTCATCACTCAAAGCTTCATATCCGGCAGCGCGATCTTCATCGCGCGAAACAGCCAACAACACGCTTGGCTGTGGCTTCTGGGAAGCCGCGCGGCTTGCACCGTGCGCTTCGGCCGGGACCAATTCAGCCCCCATGTCAGCCTCCTTGCTCAGCAAAGTCTGCCTACCTTGCTGCACCCAAAGAGCATCGGAGACACCGCACGAACCTGAAGTGGGGGTCAGGCCGAAGACGACCTTGCAGATCCGCATTGGCACAGACCGCGGCCAGAGGCACCCGCTGACGGCGTCGCCTGTTGTGAACCCGAGGCCAGGCAAATGTGCACATTTGTCGACGACAACAGCGCGTTCAGCCGTGAAGCATGTCGCACAGACGGCGGGCGCGGCCTTGCCCACATGCACCGCCGATGTCGGTCATTCTGGGGGGGCGAGATCGTCTTTGTGCAGCAGATCCAACACCGCCCGTGTCGGCGCCAACTGCCCCAAACGCACCCTGCTTTCAGCCTCTTTGAGCTCGGCCTGATGCTGCTCGATGAACCGCTGCAACACTTCTTCATGCAGCACGTGTTGCATCCACTGCACCCGTTGCTGCTCTCGCAGCACCTGCAGCTGACCCGATGACGTCAAGAACGCACGGTGTTCTTGCAGCGACGTCCACACCTCGGCGATCCCCTCTTTGTGCAACGCACTCATGAGCTGCACCGGCACCGTCCATCCCAGATGACGTGGGGAGCACAGATGCAATCCACGTCGGTATTGCGTCGCGGTCTCTTTGGCCTGTTCGATGAGTTCGCCGTCGGCCTTGTTGACGACGAGCACGTCGGTGAGCTCGAGAATGCCGCGCTTGACCCCCTGCAGCTCGTCGCCACCGGCCGGAAGCATGAGCAGCAAGAAGCTGTCGACCATCTGTGCCACTTGCGCTTCGCTCTGGCCCACGCCGACGGTTTCGACGAGAACGACGTCGTAGCCAGCGGCTTCGCACAACAACAACGCTTCGCGTGTGCGGCGGGCGACGCCACCGAGGGTGCCGGACGACGGTGATGGACGGATGAAAGCGCGTTCGTCTTTGGCGAGCGCCTCCATGCGCGTCTTGTCGCCGAGGATGCTGCCCTTGCTGACGGGCGACGATGGGTCGACGGCCAACACCGCCACCTTCAGGCCTTGGCCGGTGAGATGCAGCCCCAACGCTTCGACAAAGGTGCTCTTGCCGACGCCAGGCACGCCGCTGATGCCCACGCGCACGGCGCCGCCGGTGTTGGGGAGCAGTGCCTCCAACACCTCCTGGCCGAGTCGCACCTGTTGGGGGTGTTCGCTCTCGACGGCGGTGATGGATTGCGCCAAGGCTCGACGCTGTCCACGTCGAATGCCGTCGATGAGCTGGGCCGCCGACCTCGCCATGTCAGCCTTGCTTGTTGGCAATGGCGTCGAGGACGTCGGCGCCGCATTCAGGGATGGGCGTGCCCGGCGTGAACACGCAGTCGACGCCGGCGTCTTTCAAGAAGCCATGGTCTTGCGGCGGAATCACACCGCCCGCGATGACGACGACGTCATCGGCGCCTTCTTTTTTGAGGGCGGCGATGAGCGCTGGCACCAACGTCTTGTGGCCAGCCGCAAGCGAGCTGACACCGATGGCGTGCACGTCGTTTTCGACAGCGTGGCGTGCAGCCTCTTCAGGCGTTTGAAACAGCGGGCCGACGTCGACGTCAAAGCCCATGTCGGCAAAGCCGGTGGCGACAATCTTGGCGCCCCGGTCGTGCCCGTCTTGGCCGAGTTTCACGACGAGAATGCGCGGACGACGCCCTTCTTTCTTGGCAAATGCGTCGACACGGTCTTTGACGTCGTGCATGTCGCCTCCTTCGCCATAGGCGCCGGCATAGACGCCGGAGATGGTTTGCACGTCGGCCACGTGACGGCCAAAGACGTTTTCGAGGGCGTCGCTGACTTCGCCGACGGTGGCGCGAACGCGCATGGCGTCGACGGTGAGGGCCAACAAGTTGCCGTCGGTTTTGGCGCCGTCTTCGAGGGCCTTGAGGGCGGCTTGCACTTTGGCGTCGTCACGGTCGGCACGGAGCTTCTCGAGAGCGGCGATTTGTTCACGGCGCACTTCGGCGTTGTCAATGTCGCGCACCTCGACATCGTCTTCTTGCTCGAGCGCGTACTTGTTCACGCCGACGATGACGTCTTCGCCGCGATCGATGCGCGCCTGTTTCTTGGCAGCGCTCTCTTCAATGCGACGCTTGGGCATGCCGGTTTCGATGGCTTTGGCCATGCCGCCGTGTTCCTCGACGTCGGCGATGATCTTGCGGGCTTCGTCGGCGAGCTCGTGGGTGAGCGTCTCCATGAAGTAGCTGCCGCCCCAGGGGTCGACGACGTGGGGGATGCCCGTCTCTTCTTGCAGAATGAGCTGGGTGTTGCGTGCGATGCGGGCGGAGAAGTCGGTGGGCAGCGCCAAGGCCTCATCGAAGGAGTTGGTGTGCAGGCTCTGGGTGCCGCCGAACACCGACGCCATGGCTTCGATGGTGGTGCGGATGACGTTGTTGTAGGGGTCTTTGGCCTGCAAGCTCCACCCCGACGTCTGGCAGTGGGTGCGCAGCATCTTCGACTTGGGGTTTTGCGGATTGAACTGGTCCATCAGCTCTGCCCACAGCAGGCGGGCGGCGCGGAGCTTGGCGACCTCCATGTAGAAGTTCATGCCGATGCCGAAGAAGAAGCTGAGCCGCGGGGCAAAGTCGTCGATGCTGAGGCCGCGATCCAGCGCAGTTTTGGCGTAGTCGAGCCCGTCGGCGAGGGTGAAGGCGAGCTCGAGGGCGGCGTTCGCTCCGGCTTCTTGCATGTGGTAGCCGCTGATGCTGATGGAGTTGTAGCGCGGCATGTTTTGCGACGTGAACGCGATGATGTCGCCGATGATGCGCATGCTCGGGGCCGGCGGGTAGATGTACGTGTTGCGCACCATGAATTCTTTCAGAATGTCGTTCTGAATGGTGCCGCTCAGTTGCTCGGGCTTCACACCTTGTTCTTCGGCGGCGACGATGTAGCCGGCCAAGACGGGGAGCACAGCGCCGTTCATGGTCATCGACACCGACATCTTGTCGAGCGGGATGCCGTCGAAGAGCACCTTCATGTCTTCAACGCTGTCAATGGCCACCCCAGCCTTGCCGACGTCACCAAAGACGCGTTCGTGGTCGGAGTCGTAGCCGCGATGGGTGGCGAGGTCGAAGGCGACCGACAGACCTTTTTGCCCAGCGGCGAGGTTGCGGCGGTAGAACGCGTTCGACTCTTTGGCCGTCGAGAAGCCGGCGTATTGGCGGATGGTCCACGGCCGGTTCGCATACATGGTGGCGCGCACGCCGCGGGTGTAGGGCGCGACGCCCGGCGTCTCGTCGACGTCACCGAGGCCGTCGGTGTCGGCCTTGCTGTACACCGGTTTGAGGGTGATGCCTTCTGGTGTCTCGCGGTGGAGGTCGTCGAGGGCGCGTCCGCGCAGTTCTTTTTCAGCCAGTGCTTCGTAGGTGTCGCGATCGAACGCCATGACGTCTCCTTCGGCCCAACAAGGGCGAATGCTGACGGCTGCATAGCGTCGAAAATGCGGCTGGAGAAGGGGTGAACGACCGACCAACGACGACGCAATGCAGCACGGCTGAGACGCCGTGGCGCGTTTGTTCAAGACGCTGGCCGCGGTGTCGATGACTCTGCTGTCTCAGGAGGCATCCATGTCGAATTCATCGTCCAACAAGTCCACGTCTCACGGCAGCTGCCATTGCGGTGCTGTGCAGTTCACGGTTGAACATCCGGAGTTCGACAAGGCCATGCGCTGCAACTGCAGTTTCTGCAAGCGCGTTGGCATGCGGCTGGTGTTCTTGCCCGCCGCTGATGTCCAACTCGAGCAAGGCGAAGACAAGCTCACCGACTACCAGTTCGGCAAAAAGAGCATTCACCATCCGTTTTGCAGCGTGTGCGGGGTGCGTCCGTATTCACACGCGCAAGGGCCCGACGGCACCGAGATGGTGGGCGTGAACATCCGCTGTCTCGATGGTGTCGACGCATTCACCGTGCCCATTCACGACGTCGACGGCGCGAGCTTCTGACGTCGGTGGTCTGGTGAAGGCGGGGGCCGCGCAAAACCCATTGGCGGCGGCGAACAAAAAAACTGCTGGTCGAGATTGTGGTGAGCGATCTGCGAGAAGACTTGCACGTCTGTCGAGCAAATTGTAACAGTGTTGCATGCGGTGTAACACCGTTACAGAGTCGATGGTCGCTGCCACAGTTCGGACGGTTGATGGCGCAAGAGCACTGCGCGTCGAGCGCGTCCTGCGTCCCCAACCGCAGGTGGGGCAGGTTCGCGTGCGGGTCCAGCGAGCGGGCATCAACACCCTAGACGCTCGCCTCGCAGAGGGGACGCTGCCGAGGTGGGCCACTGCCAACTGCCTTCCTTGGGATTTGTCTTCTGCGCCCACCAGGGGGATCGGTGTCGACGTGGTGGGCATTGTCGACCGTGTGGGCTCAGAGGCGCACGCGCACCTACTTGGGTGTCGTGTGGCTGGCTATGTCAATGCATCACGTCGTGCTTGCTTTGGGTTTGCGACGCCCGGAACGTACGCGGAGTGGGCATTGGCATCCGCGTCGGACCTGGCGGTGGTTCCCAGTGTCGTGTCCGACGACGAGGCCGCTGCCCTTCCGCTTCCAGCGCTGACCGCACACCAGGTGCTCGAAAAATACAGCGTCGGTGCGAAGCATCGAGTCGTCGTCATGGGAGCGGCCGGAAGCGTCGGCAAGATGGCAGTCCAGCTGTCGATGCTTCGCGGTGCCCGGGTTTCGGCGGTTTGTCGCCCCAAAGACGCGGATGCTGTTGCGAAACTGGGTGCAGACGAGGTCATCGTTGCGGACGATGTACGGAGGCTGGTGCCGACGCCGGTCTACGACGTTGTCTACGACACCACGGCCGCCCTTTCAGCAAAGCAGGGGGGGCGGTGGCGGCGACGCGGAGGCGTGTTTGTCTCCAATCTGTTTTCGGCGGACGTCGCCTGGCGTCGGTGGACTGGTTTGGCCGACTTCGCTTGGGTGAAGCCGAACGGTGCACACATGAAGCATCTGCTGCAGTTGGTGGCGGCGGGCCAACTCCGCGTCGAGGTCGATGCCACCTTTCTTCTTGAGCAGGTCGCGCAAGCCCACCAATGGCTCGCGGACCGCGGCGGTCGCGTCGTGCTCGAGGTACAGCCCGCCCTGCCTGGGGCCTTTCCTGAAAGGACATGACATGAATCTGCTCCACCCACCCCGTCGGTTGCGCATCGCTGCCAAATGGGCCTGCTTGCTTGCGTGCTTGAGCCCAGCATGCACCGTGCTGCCCGCCGATCGGCTGATCGAGGGGCGCTATGTGTTCTCGCTCGAGATGCTTTCGGACGCATGCGCAACAAGTGGCATCGACAGTGAAGATGTCGATGGGCAAGAGGTTGACGTCATCCGGCTTCCGCAGACGGATTCGTTGCGGCTGCAAGCCGTTTTCGACGACGACGCCTCCATGCTGTTCGACATTGATGTCGCAAGCGTACCCGACACCGACGACCGCCTCGAGGTCGGTGACACACGAACCGACCGCATCCGCTGGATGGACGGAGACAACTGCAACGTCGAAATCACAACGCGAACCGAGGTTCGTGTCATCAACGAACGAGAGTTCGACTTCAATGACTTCTTGGGCATTTCGCCGGTGGGAGACAACCCGTGCAACGGCGGCTCTGGATGTCAGTTTCACGTACGAGGTCGGTTTCACAAAAAATAGGCACCGAAGGTTGGCCGTGACGTCGAAAACGGCCCCAGGCATACTCGTCGCCGAAAGGCGGCCTGGCCATGGAACTCGACGATGGACTTCAACGGGTGTTCGACGCGCTCGTCGACGGCGACCTCGGGGAAGCCGACCTCACCACGCGGCGACTGACGTCGTTTCTTGGGGTGTCGACGACGTACATCTACCACCATCACGGTTCACTCGACGGCTTCTTGCTGCGGGTGGCCCAGCTCGGCTTCGCCCTGCTGGCACAGAACCTCACCGGCGGACTCGACGATATGGCGACAACGTACGTCACCTTTGGGCTGCGCCACCCGTCGCTGTACCGCCTCATGATGGAGCGCCCTTACGATTGGACTGCCCGTGACGACGAAGCGCCCCTTCGCGAGGGGGCAGCTTTGTTGCTGTGGGAACGGCTGGCGCATCGGTTGCACGCGTCCGGTGTGCAACCTGCCCACGTAGCGTCTGAGTTGCGACTGCTGTTGTCGACTCTCCACGGGGCCATCCTCCTTGCGCAAAGCGGACGGGCCAACGTCATGGACACGTCTGTCAGCGATGAAGACGCTGCCTTGGCCGTGGCGCAGGCTGCCGTCGGACGGCTGCGGTCGGCGACATAATGTGTGCCGGGTGTCAGCCTCGGTCGCGTTCGCTCTTCTTGCGGTACGCCCCAGGTGCATCCCCGACGTCTTTTTTGAACGCTCGCGTGAGGTGGGCCTGGTCGGCGAAGCCCAAGTCGACGGCGAGGTCGGCCACCGACTGCAGGGGTTCGACGTCGTCGAGGGCGGCGGCCGCCTTCTGCACCAGCCGTCGCTGCAACACATGTTTGGGCGAAAGCCCGACGTGCAACGCGAACAACCGCTGGGTCTGCCGCACCGATTTGCCCAATCGCCGGGCGATGTCGTCGACGCGGGTCCACGGTGACGACGTCGACAGCGCCTCTTCGACGACGTTGCGCACCGCCGCTTCTTCTGCTGTGGGCGAGCGTCGCTTGGCAAAGGCGAGCACGTCGTCGAGGAGTTGGGCCATGCGCCGTGGCCCTTCGTCATCGACGTCGAGGCTGAAGAGGTGGGCTTCGAATCCGGCGCCGTCGACGTCGAGGAGGTCAAACACCGGACGGCGGACATCACGCCAGTCTTGGGGCTCGACACCGAGCAATGCACGCAGGCAAGCAGGGCGGAGTTTGGCGGCGAAGACGCGGCCCTTGCCTTCGAGCACGCGCGTGAACCTCGTCGTCATGGGGCCTACGCACTCTGACCGCCCAACCTCAAACACAACGTGAGCGGTGGGGTCGGGCAGCGTCTCCTGGGTGAAGGGAGGGTGGCCGGTGCGGTCCCAGGCGACGGTCCAATAGTGCTCGACGACGTCGTCGACATCGGCCGACGGATGAAAGCGACGGATGGAAAACACGCGGTCGCGCCCGAGGTGTGGGCGAAGCACGCCGTCGCCATAGCCCTCTTTTTCGGTGATGTGTTTGGGCCCCATGACGTCGACGTAGCGGAGGGCAACGGTGTCGGCAAGGTGGAGTCATTCGCGAAGGCCGGTGACGGTGTCGAGGGGGACAGCGTCTGGGTCGGTGGCGACGATGGCGATGCCGATGGCCGTGGTGAAGACGGGGACCAGCCCAACGCCCCACAGAAGTGCGCCGGTGGGAACCTGCTGGAAGATTTGAAAATAGGCGCCGGTGACGACGACGGGGAGGGTGGCGAAGAAAAGCGCGGGAGCGATGACGAACGCGGTGAGCAAGCCAGAGGCTGCTGCACCCAGTCCGGCGCGGAGGGAGGACTCCCACCCGAAGGGGAGGGTGGCCAACATGGCGGCACCGGTGCCGACTCCGCAGGCGGCGAGGGTCGTCCACATGAAGAGGGTGTCGTTGCCAGGGCGCACGAGGTCGAACCGCTGCCAGGCGCCCACGCCGAGGTAGACGGCGGAGGCGGTGACGACGAACGCGGACAAGGCTGTTGCACCGGCGAGGTGTTGCAATGGGCGCTTGGCGTCGTCGACGACGGTTGCCTGCGGCGACCTGGCATCGGTAGGGGGCGGTGCCGCCCACGACGTCGACGTCGCTGACAGCACACACAGCCACACCAGCAGCAACCGACGGAGCGTCAGCATGGCGACGCCTGCAAGACGCGAGCGGGAGCTCCAGCTGGTTCGTGGACGGGAATGGGTGAAGCAGAAGCCACGGCGTCTTGCTCGCCTGCGACAGCGACCAGCAGTCCAACAAACACAGCCACGCGCGATCCTCGCATGCGTGATCCACAGCAGGATTTGTGCCACCAGCGAACGACCCATCCGTCGCCAAATCGGTGTGCCACGTCGTGGCCATCTGTGTGGCAGGCATGGATGTGCACACCACCGTGTGTGCCTTCGGTGTTTCGACGTCGTCGACGCTCAGCGCAACAGCGTTTGCCGATGTGCTCCTGGTGTCGTGCCAAACCAGCGGCGAAATGCACGAAAGAACGACGCCTGTTCGGTGTATCCCAGCAAGTACGCCACCTCGGCGAGTGACATGCGCGGGTCGGCCAGCAACAAGTCCGCCATGGTGCGTCGCGTGTCTTCGACGACGTCACCGTAGGTGCGGCCGAGTGCGCTGAGGCGACGCTGCAGGGTGCGTTGTCCGAGGCCGACGGCGCTGGCGGCTTCAGCAGCAGTGGGGGCGCCGTGGGCGAGTTGTTTGCGGATGAAGCGACGGACGTCTTGCAGCAAGGGGTCTTCATCGACGGTTGACCCCGCCGCCTGATGCAAGACGCCCTCGAAGTACGCTGCCAACTCCGGGTCTGCAGTGGCGACGGCGGACTGCAGCAAAGCAGCGTCGAGTTCCAGTTGTTCGAGCGGGGCGCCCAGTTCGATGGGGGCCTGCAAAAACGACTCGTAGGCGGCGCGTTCGTCGTCGGGCATGACGCTGCGGCGACTGCGCAGCACCTGGACCTTGGGTGGCGCCACCGCGACCGACCGCAGCAGTTGAACGGCGACGAGCATGGTGTGGTCAGACATCAAGAGGCTGCCCAGACGAGGCGGTCCATGGCGGTGTTCTTCGATGACAAGGCGGTTGTCGACGACGGAGACCGCGTATTCAGCCGAGCGGTTGGTGAGCGCTTGGAAGCGGCCGTGGCAGGCAAACGCTTCGGCCATGGAGGCGCAGCTGCGGCAGGCGAGGCCGACGGCACCCATGCTGGAGGCGAGGAACATCTCCGCCGCCAACAGCACAAACCGTGGGTAGTCCGGTTTCTGCGCCATGAGTTCGAAGTGCGCATACGTCGACGCGCCGCTCACGCGCGCGCCGGGGACGTTGAGCTGGTCACGTCGCCAGCCGAGGACGGTTTCGAGTTCATCCTCGGTGGCCCCACACAACAGCGAAGCTGCAAAAGCGGGCAGCACGTTGCTCGCGTCAATGTCGCCTTCAGACATCATGGCCAAAAGGCTCGGTCACCGGCGCCACGACGTCAACCAACCGGAGTCCTCGCTGCCAGCGGTCGACCGCGGTGTCACGCTCGGACACCGTTTTGTCCGTCGTGGCCACTGCGCTCCCACGCCCTCACCGTCACAGTTGCCAACGTCACGGCGGGCCCGCCCCTGTGTGCGCTGCCTGCCCGACGGCCATTGAGGTCGTCGTCACGACCGAAAGCATCATGTGCCCCACCCCTCCCAATCCCAACGCAAGCAAGGCGCTCGCCGTCGCGCTGCTCTGCATGTCGTCGGCCTGTGTCGACGCCGAGCAGCGGCTGAGCCAAACGCCGCTGTACGACGACATCACCACCAAGACCCTGGCCGACGACGTCGAGACATACGTCCCACGCTTCGCTCTGTGGTCAGATGGTCTGCAAAAAAACCGCTTTGTGCGGCTGCCCCCAGGTGAGCGCATCGACACCAGCGACATGGACGCCTGGCGCTTTCCGGCTGGCACCGAGTTCTACAAAGAGTTCATGAAGGACGGGCGTCGTCTCGAAACACGCCTGCAACGCAAAGAGGCCGACGGCAGCTGGACGATGGTGGCCTACATCTGGGACGACGACGAGAGCGACGCGACCCTTGCGCCGTTGGGGGGGCTCAACCTCCACGGCAGCGCGCATGACAGCCCGGCAGTGTGGGACTGCGCCTACTGCCACGGAGCATCCACCAAGCCCCTCGGGTTTTCGGCCGTGCAGCTCAGCCACGACGATGAAGGCATCACCCTCGACGTCTTGGCGGATCGCAACCTGCTGACCCAGGCGCCCCCCAGCCCCATTCGGTTGCCGGGGGACGCGCTTGACCAGGCCGTGCTCGGCGCCCTCCACGTGAACTGCGGCAGCTGCCACAGCGACGGCGGAGAACTCAGCAATCTCGACCTCCGCCTCGCTCTGCAAACAGACACACTGAGAGCCGTTGAAGAGACGCCCATGTTTCGCACCACCGTCGACGTCGAGTTGGGCGCACCGCTGCATGGCAAAGACGTCTACATCCGTCGAGGTCGGCCAGATGACAGTTTGATTGTTCATAGAATGTCAAACCGGGGTTCGGATGTGCAGATGCCTCCCATCGCCACCGACGTGCGCGACGAGCGCGTCGTCTCCATGTTGGAGGAATGGATTCGCCGGCTCGACGACAACGACGAAGGAGGCCAGCCATGACCCAGCACATGCCGCAGCTTTTCGTCGTGGCCCTCGCTTTGCTGTTTGTCGGGTGCGGTCATCCGGAGTTGTCCGACGACGCGCAAGCACTGCTGCAACAACGCGTCGATGCGGCCACGTCTGCGCCGGTGTACGTCGGCGACGTGCGCGACGTTGCACGTCCCGACGACGGCACTCTCTTTTGGTACGAACGACGTGTCGACGACGGAGCGATCAGCCACCTCACCCGAACCACGGATGGGATGCCCGTGGTGTGGATCGCCGTCGGCACCGACGACGAGGCCATCCGCACGGTTGAAGAAGTTCACGTCCGCCGTGGTCTCGTGGCGCACGCTGATGTCGACGACGACCGTGTGCTCCTGCGACTGCAACAGGGCGAGGGGGTGCAAGAGGAACTCGAACTGGCGTACACGCCGCCACTGGTGACGGGGCCGACGCTGTTCAACCACCTGTTGCGACACCGCGATGACTTGGCCGCTGGCGTCGAGTTCGACTTCTTGTCGGTCGAGAACCGCGGGGTGTTTCGTTTCGCAGCCAACGCGGCGGGGGACGCAGGCACCTTTGAAGTCGTGCCGGTCGACCCGTTGGTGCGGCTGGTGGTGCCGCCGCTGCGTGTGGTCTACGACGACGACACGCAGCAGATGGTGTCGTATCAAGGGCCAGTGCCGCCCTTGCGAGACGACGGCAGCACCTTTGAGGGCGACGTGTCGTACAGCGCAGCCCAGCCGTTTCGGTAGCCGACGTCGTCAGCGGCTCGCGGTGTATTCGCGGATGGCGTCGATGCCCGACAGCGGCTCGACGACCTTGGCGCCTCGCAAGTGGTCGACGGCTTCGGTGATGCCCTCCAACGTCAGCTCAAACATGGGGAACACCCGTCGAATCATGGCGATGGACTGCGCATGCCAAATGCGCGGCCCCTCTGGGTTGAGCCAGGCGTTCTTCGGGATGCGCTCGGCCAACTCCATCAGCTGGCGAATTCCAGGCTTGGCGTTGCGGTAGCTGTATTGAATGGCGCCGCCGACATGGGTGAGTTCGTAGGGCGACATCCAGGCGTCACCGACGACAATGAGGGTCCAGGTGTTGTCGACTTCTTTGAGAATGTCGTCGGTGGGCACGCCTTTGAACTGCGCCATGTCGGTGTAGAGCTTGTCGTAGACGCAGTTGTGAAAGTAGTAGCTCTTGAACGCCTTGAAGTGGGTGGCGGCGTGCGCGGCCGAGAACAAACGCTCACAGAGGTCGGCGTGGGGGTCCATGGTGCCGCCGACGTCCATCAGCAGCAGCAGCTTCACTTTGTTGTGGCGCTCGGGTCTGAAGACGAGGTCAATTTCGCCGCCATTGCTGGCCGTTTGGTCGATGGTCTCGTCGAGGTCCAGCTCCAGTGGACCTTGATGACGGGCCAGCCGCTTCAACTTGCGCAGCGCCGCTCCCATCTGCCGGGTGTCGAGCACCCGGTCACTTCGAAGATTGCGGTAACGTCGTTCGCCGACGATCTGCATGGCCGACCGCCCGCCGCCCTTGCCTCCGACGCGCACGCCAGCTGGGTTCTTGCCGCCGTGGCCGAACGGCGACGTCCCGCCTGTGCCCACCCAACGGTTGCCTCCATCGTGGCGCTCGGTTTGCTCTTTGAGCCGCTCTTCGAACATCTCGCGCAAGGTGTCGAGGTCGTACGACTCCAAAGCGGCGACTTCTTCGTCTGACAGCTCCCGCGGCAACACGGGATTCTCGAGCCATTGGTACAGCTCGTCGTCGAGCTCAAAGGTGGTCTCGATGTCTTTGAAATAGGCACCGAAGGCTTGGTCGAAGCGATCGAACTGTCCTTCGCGTTTGATGAGCAGGGCCCGCGACAGGCGGTAGAAGGTGGACAGGTCGGCCTTGCCATGGCCCCGGGCCAACGCCTCCATCAAGGTGAGCCACTCGGTCATGGAGACCGGCAAACCCACCTCACGCAGGAAGTAGAAGAAGCCCAGGAAATTCGCCGACGCGCTCATCTCGTTGCCTTGTTCGCCGTGCCGTCAGTTGTAGCGACGTCGAGGAGGTGGGTTGCGTGCGGCGTCGAGGTCTTTTTCGCGCTTGAGCAGCACGCCCAAGAAAGGCAGCTCCTCTTCGAGAACCGAGGGCTCCATGCCCGAGCGCAACAACGCCGAAATCCAGTCGACCAGCTCGCTCGTCGACGGACGTTTGCGAATTTCGGGCAGCGAGCGCAGCCAATAAAACCGCTTCATGACCTGGTCGAGCAGCTCTTGGTCGAGCTTGGGGTGGTGCACCTCGACGATGTCTTTCATCTGCGCTTCGTCGGGGAAGGCAATGAAGTGAAACACACAGCGACGGAGAAAGGCGTCAGGCAGTTCTTTTTCGTTGTTCGACGTGATGAGCACGACGGGACGGTGCTTGGCCACCACTTCTTCGCCGGTTTCAGAGACGAAGAAGCGCATGCGGTCGAGCTCGTGCAGCAAGTCGTTGGGGAACTCCATGTCGGCTTTGTCGATCTCGTCGATCAACAGCACCACCCGCTTGTCGGCCTTCAGCGCCTGACCCAGGGCACCCAATTTGATGTATTGCGAAATGTCGGAGATGTCTTTGTCGCTGAAGCGGGCGTCGTTCAACCGGGCCACGGTGTCGTAGACGTAGAGGCCGTCTTGGGCCTTCGTCGTCGACTTCACGTTCCAGCTCAGCAATTCCGTGTCGAGCGTCTCAGCGATGGCTTCGGCCAGACGTGTTTTGCCCGTGCCGGGTTCGCCCTTGATGAGGAGAGGACGCTCCAAGGCGATGGCGACGTTGACGGCATCTTGGAGGTCGGGGCTGGCGAGGTAGTTCTGGGTTCCAGTGAACTGGGGCGCGGTCATGGACGGTGTCCTTCAGATGGAATTCGCTTGGGGTCGTCGTCGACGACGGCTGGGGTTATTTCAGCTTCTGTTGGGCGGCTTCAGATTCTTTCTTCACCCACGCCGTGGCCTTCTCCAGACCTTTTTTGGCGATGATGTTCTCGATGAAGCTGGGCACCCAATCGCCGACGCGCACGTCGACGGAGTAGTACACCCGCGTCCACCCTGCCTTCGTGGGGTGTTTGACGACGTACCAATAGCCGACGCTGTCGTCGAGCTCGCTCTTCTTGCTGTAGTCGAGGGTCCACGTCATGTAGCCCTCTTTGGGTTTGTAGGTGTGCTTGATGAAATATTCGACAGAGATGCCGAAGCCGCCGATGACGAACCGCGTGTAGATGTTGTCGCCTTTGACGAGGTAGTTGCCGCACTCTTTGACGTCGTCGACCATGCGAGGGTACGCGCTGTAGTCGGTGATGCGTTTCCACACCGTGTCGACGTCGGCGTGCACGTCTTGAATGACCATGCCACGGCCTCCGCCGCCGGTCTTGGTCTGCTTGCGCACGGCGTCGCCTTTGGCGAGCTTCTTCTCGTCGGCGTCGGTGAGGGTGAGCTTGGGGGGCGCACCAGCAAAGGGCTTGAGCACCCCTTGGTGGGGATGGGGTTCGGCGTGCACGGGGCCTCCAACCAGGACGCCCAGCAGGGCGACACACAACCACCATCCACGCAGCATCGTCGAGGTGGGTTTGGGGTTTGCAGTCAGGTTCAACATGGACACTCCGAGGTCGAGGACAAGGGCACGACTCCACGCGAAATGTCGCATTTGGCGTGGCATCTGGCCACCCTTTCTCGACGTCAACACCCGACTTGTCGCAGACGAGCCATGAAGAACCCATCGGTTCCAGCGCGGTGCGGCCACAACGTCAACATCGCCTCATCGCGGATGCCGCCGATGGCGCAGAGGAGTTCGCTGTCGAACGGCAGTGACTCGAGCTGAAACGCCTTGTTGTCGTCGAGAAACCGCTCGACAACGTCTTCGTTTTCTTGACGTTGCAGTGAACATGTCGCGTACAGCAGAACTCCGCCGTCGACGACAAGAGACGACGCGGCCTGCAGAATTCGTTGCTGCAGGTGTGCGTGGCGGGCGACGTCGCCGGGGGCGACGCACCACCGACGTGCTGGGCCACGGCGCAACGTGCCCGTCGACGAGCAGGGAGCGTCGACGACGACAGCGTCAAAGCGGCGGCCCCACAGAGGTGTGGTCGTGATGTCGCCCGCACGGATCTCTGCCAACCCCACGGCGCCCCGGCGTTGGTGCCGGCGCCATCGAGCGCGGAGGTTTTGCAGCGCCTGCTCGTCGACGTCAGAGGCGAAGACCTTTTTGCCAACGTCGTGCACAAGCGCGAGCGTTTTGCCCCCCGCGCCAGCGCAAACGTCGAGAACATCGCCGGTGACGTCGTGCAGGGCGTGCACAATGAGCTGGCTGCCGAGGTCTTGCACTTCAAACAACCCCTGCTGCCAGGCGGACGAGCCCCAGATGTTCAAGCGACCCGTCGTCGACGTCAGCGTCGCTGCCGACGCCAACTGCGAATGACGCAGGGCTTCGATGCCGTCGGCGCGCAGCACGTCGACGGCGTTGTCGTCGTAGAGCCGAGCCCAGACCGGGGCCTTGGCGTTCAAAAATGGCAGCAGCTCCTGAAGGTCTGCCAGCGCAAGCCGCTGGGCCCAGCTGTCGACCAACCACTCCGGCAAGCTGTGTACGATGGAGAGGGCGGCGGGGTCGGTCGTGGACGGGAGGGGCTGCGCCACGACCTCGACGTCGTCGAGCCAGGGGGGCGGGCGCTCTTGCCGCACCTCGCGCCAATACAGCGCCGCCCAGACGTCGACGTCGTCACACCCGGCTTGGGCTTGCAAGCGACGCCGAAAACAAAGTGTGCCCAGCACAGTGTCGGCGATGACGCCCCGCTCGACGTCGGTGAGGTCTTTGTGGGTGCGAAACAACTGCTTCAGGCGCCGCGACGCCTGTGCTGGCTGCGCCAGAGCGTCGTGCAACAGCGAGAAGACTGCGTCGTGCGGGCCAGACATTTGAGACAATTCCTCTGACGTCATCGACGCCGCAGTCGTCAGGCTGCAAGAGTACACGGCACGACGCGTTCACCCCAGAGACAACCCAGATGTCTGACCCCAAGGCCCGCCTGCTGATTGTCGACGACGATGAGACCAATCGTCATCTGTTGTGCACGTATCTGCGCAAGAGCGGCTACGAGGCGCTCGGCGCCGTCGACGGGAACACCGCGTTGGAGGCGTTGCAGACGGCGGAGTTCGACCTCGTGCTCCTCGACATGATGATGCCCGGCATGACGGGGATGGAGACGCTGTCGATCATCCGCCAGTCGTTCACCCAGAACCAGCTGCCGGTGATCATGGCGACGGCGCGGTCGGAGTCGTCTGACGTCGTCGAGGCCCTCAACGCCGGTGCCAACGACTACGTCACCAAGCCATTCGACATGCCGGTGCTGTTGGCGCGCATCTCCACCCGCCTGTCGTCTGACAAAGGCGGGCAGTCGTCGACGGTGCCACCGCCACCGCCTGCCGCTCCCGTCGTCACCGAGCCCAAGCTGCGCGACCTCAAGGCCGGCAGCGTCATCGCCGAGCGCTACCGCCTCGACGAAAAAATCGGCGCCGGCACGTTCGGCACCGTCTACCGAGGCGTGCACCTACAGCTCGAAAGCGACGTCGCCATCAAGGTGCTGCAGATTCCGGAGCAAGACGAAGAAGCGTTGGCGCGCTTTCGGCAGGAGGGCGTGTCGGCATGTCGCATCCAGCACCCCAACGCCGTCGCCATCAGCGATTTTGGCGTGACGTCGGCAGGTGTGGCGTATCTCGTCATGGAGTTGCTTGAGGGCGAAGACCTCGACGACGTCTTGCAGCGCGATCAGGTGTTGTCGCCCAAGCAGTGCGCCGAAATCCTCATGCCCACTTGCTTTGTCCTCGCCGAGGCCCACGCCCGTGGCATCGTGCACCGCGACATCAAACCGGGGAACATCTTCTTGGCCAAACGCAAAGGCCAGACCGTCGTCAAAGTGCTCGACTTCGGCATCGCCAAGTTCGTCGGCGAAGAAAGCAGCGCCGTCAAGCAGACCCAAGATCGCCTGCTGGGCACGCCCGCCTACATGGCGCCCGAACGCGTGCAAAGCCAGGCCTACGACGGACGCGCCGACGTCTACGCCCTCGGGGTCATGCTCTACGAAATGCTCAGCGGCCTGCAGCCGTTCGCTGTCGGCGACGCCGTGGCCAGCGCGGTCGCGCAAGTGCAGATGACCGCCACACCTCTCGACGCCGTCACCGAAGACGCCTGGGGCAACCCACTGCAGGTGTCGCCTGCGGTGGCCCGTGTCGTCGAGCGCGCCATGGCGAAAGACCCCACCGAGCGACCGTCGGTGGAGTTGCTGGCCGTCGACTTTTCACAGGCCGCGCGCAGCTGACTTCAGCGCAACTTGAGTCCGGCTGGCAGGCTTTCGCCGAGGGCCCGCACCTCTTCGGCCTCTGCCAAGTCGAGTTTCTCGACGACCATCTGCTGCCATTCGGCGGGAGCGTCCACCGCTTGCAGTCGGCTCTGCACGCGCAACCGAAGTTCTTCGTCGAGGTCACGGGCGCGGTCTTTGGTGAGACGGGCAATCTGCGCAGCGGCAAACGCGGCACCGTCGGCGGTGTCCCAGTTGAGCTTCAGCAGATGCTCCACAAAACGCGACGCGTCCTTCGGAGGGATGACATCAGAGACCGCCCCAGCAAACGGCACACGCGACGCCAACCGGCCAAGGGGCCACCACGACGGATGCGCCTTCTTGCCGAGCTGGTCGAGCATCCAGTCGCCGAGGCTCACCTTGTCGTCGACGTCGAGCCGCTCAAAGCACGCCAACGCCCGCATCATTTCGTCGAGAGCTTGGGGTGCTTTGCCCTTTGGTGCCTTGCCCTCGCTCGACAGTTGTTGCCGCATCTTCTGGGGCATGGCGTGAAAGCGCATGGCGTCGAAGATGGCGCTCTGCTGCTCACGGTTGAGCCCACCGGCCAGACGTCGCCACATGATCCACCAGCTGGCCCACAGCGGCTTTTCTTTGATGTGCTGCACACCCGCCTCAAAGAGCGGGAAGACCTCCGACACCCGCCATTCGTCGTGGGCGACCCCGAAGCCGGGGCGCAATGTCCACCCCAACATCTGAAAGAAGGTGCGCTCATGGTCGGCGGTGCGTCGACGACGCTTCATCCCACTGATGAGCTGCCCTGCGAGGGCGCGGTTCAAACCCAGACTCCACTGCTCACGCGGCCCCAGCAGCTTTTCAAGTCGACGGCGCAACACCTTCACCTGACGGGGGTCTACGTCTTGGCCCTTGTTGCCGTAGAACAATGAGATTTCGTCTTTGGCTTTTTCAAGCTCTTTGTGCGGTTTCTCGACGACAACGTCGTCTTTGTCACCTGCGGTCTCGGCCGCTTCTTCATGCCGCGTCGAGAAGCTGAGAGCAAACTGCTGCAAAGCCTCAGGCGTCATCTCGAGAGAGATTTCGAGCGTGCCCAACTCGGTGAGCGTGCTCTTCAGTTGCACCGGAAGCTCGGGCGGCAGCTTCAACACCGTCTCCAACGGCGGGAGCTTGGTGAGCTTGTCGTCGACGTCAACGACGGCGCCGGCCTCGGTCTTGTCGCTCTGCGACGTGTGATACAGCGAGAACGTCACGGGCTCGCCCACGCGCATGTGAAAGGTGCGGCTGACTTCCTGCGTCGTGCCCTCGGCCATGCCTTTTTCGACGATGCACAGGGCCTTCTCTGTCGACCCGTCGTCGATGCCGACGAAGTACGACCGGGCAGAGCCGCCTTCGATGCGCACGCCCTTGCCCTGTTTGGCGAGCGCCGAAACGACGGCTCCGCGAGCGACGCTGACGTCGAGCGAGCGGTGCGCCAACGTCAACGGTGCTTCGCCGAACCAGTGGGCGAAGACGTCTTGCATGCGCTTTTGAATGGCGGGCGCGTTGAACACGCCGCCGTTGAACAACACCGCATCTGGACGAGGCAACCCGTCATTGACGTCGACACCGATGGCCTCGCAGGCACCCACGTGGGCGCGCAAGAACGCGCAGATGTGGTGCGGCACCGCGGGGTCGGCGACGAAGGGCAGACTGAATTCGGCCAAGGCCGTTCGTGCTCGCTTCTCAGGGACGCGGTCGCCGTCTGACAGGGGGAAGAAGCCGTCGACGAGGAGCTCGAGTGCTTCTTCGCGCTTCAACGTGTACGACTTGGCGCCGCCGATGAGTTTGCGGCCGCGCGAAGGCAGGGTGACCGCGATTTCGTCGGGGGCGTCGTCGTCGGTGAGCACTTCTTTGGCGAGGCGACACCCGGTGAGCAGCGCGCCCCAACGTGCGGCTTCCAAGTTGCCACTGCTGCCGGTGAGGGCTTGTTCGACGTGGCGGGCGAGGGTGGCGTCCATGTTGTCGCCGCCCAACATCAAGTGGTCGCTGACGGCGATGCGTTCGACGCGCGGCAGCTCGCCCCCGTCGTCGTCGATCTTCATCAACGTCAAGTCACACGTACCGCCGCCGACGTCGACGATGAGCACCAGGCGGGCTTGCTGCAACGCTCCTTTGACGTCGTCATCGTGCTGATGGAGAAAATCGTAGAACGCTGCCTGCGGCTCTTCGATGACGTGCACGGGAGGCAAGCCGGCGTCTTGAGCCGCCTGCACTGTCAACGAGCGGGCGACCTCGTCAAACGACGCCGGAACGGTCAGCACCACCTCTGCGTCGTCGTCGAGTTTGGCGTGATCGACGTCGGCGAGGGCATGTTTGACGTGCGCCAAGACGCGGGTGGCCGCTTGCACCGGCGACATCTTCTGCACGTCGTCGTCGGCCCCCCACGGCAAAAATGCGCGACGGCGATCGACGGCGGGGTGGCACAGCCAACTCTTGGAGCTGGCGACGAGACGGCCAGGCACCTTGGCGCCTTGCACGGCGGCAAACTCGCCAACGAAGGTGTCGTCGGTGAACGGTGCCGACGCCTTGCCCCACGGGAGGGTGGTGGCGTCGTCGGGGAACTCGCCCTCAGCCGGGACATAGATGACCGACGGCAGCTGCTTTTTGGCGTGCGAGACCTCGCCCGGACCCACGTGTTGCGTCAAGGGCACAGCGTCGATGGCGCCGTCTTTCAAGGCGGCGACGACGGTGTTGGTGGTGCCGAGGTCGATGCCGACAATGCGTTTCTTCGAAGTCATCTGCTGCCTTTTTCTGTCGAGGCACGGCCGTGGGTGGACGGGGTGAGCGGTGTCGCTACTGCACGCGGACGTTGAATGACAACGTCCACGAACGGTCTTGGCTCTTGTCTTTGACGGCGAGGTCGAGGGTGCCGATGGGGGTGACGCGCACGCTCAGCTGGCCTGGCACCATGGCGCCAGCCTCCCCGTCGAGGACGGTCTCGATGGGCGCGATTTCCTCGACGTCGTCGAGGCCGCAGCTGCTGCCGACCATGTCGTCTTTGCGTTCGCTGCTTTGAAAAAAGCGAAACGACACGGGCTCCCCGACGAACAAGCCCAACTCCATGGGAAGCACGGCCTCAGCGTCTTCTTCCATGCCCATCGGCGCCACACACACGGCGTCCACTTGCGGGGGCATCCCAGGAATGGCGAGGCCCGCGCGTTCAATGCCGACGTAGTACGCCCTGGCGGTGCCGCCTTTGATGCGCAGTCCGCGTCCCTGGCGCACCGCGCCGAAGTACGCCGCACCTTTGGCCACGGCGAGGTCGACGTCGTGGCCGTCGAGCGCGGAGGGCGCCGGTTGCGACAACTGCTCCGCCCACGACGACAACAAGGCCAACACGCGGTCGCGCACATGCTGCGAGCGAGTGACGCCGCCGTTGAACAACACCTTCTGCGGAAGCTTCAGCCCGTCGTCACCGGCGTGGGCGTGCAAGAACGCCGACAGGTGCTTGGAGACGGCCGCGTCTTGCGCGAAGGGCAGGCCCATGGTGGCGAGGCCGCGCCTGAACGACTGCGGTTTGTCGTCGAGGGCCGTGAGGGGGAAGAACCCATCGAGCACCGTCCGCCGCACCATCTCGCGCGTCAGCTCGGCCTTCATGCTGCCGCCGATGAGGCTGCGACCACGGCCCGGCACGACGACAGACACGGCGTCGTGGTCGGGGTTGTCATCGTCGAGCAGCTGTTCTTTGCCTTTGCGGGCGCCGTGAATCATGGCCCGCAGCTGCCAATCTGAAATCTTCTTGCCGTCTTCTTCGAGCTTCAGCTTCAGCTGCATGGCGAGGGCGGCGTCCATGTTGTCGCCGCCCAACAAGATGTGGTCGCCGACGGCATGACGCGACAAGCCCAGGCTGCCGTCTTCGTCGGTGACTTCGATGAGCGAGAAGTCGCACGTGCCGCCACCGACGTCGACGACGAGCATGGAGTCGCCTGGCTCGACCTGCTTGCGCCACGACGCATCGCCGGCAGCCGACCCCGCCACCCACGCGTACATGGCCGCTTGGGGTTCTTCGAGGAGGGTGAAGCGGCCGAACCCCGCTTGGCGGGCGGCGTCTTCGGTGAGCTGGCGGGCCACCGCGTCGAACGACGCGGGCACCGTCAAGGTGACGTCTTGCTCGGCGAGAGGAGCGTCGGGGTGCGCCTCGTCCCACACTTGTTTGAGGTGCGAGAGGTACGCTGCCGACACCGCCACCGGAGACAGCTTCTCGACGTCATCGGCGCCTTCGAATGGCAACAGCGGGCTGCTGCGGTCGACGTGCGGGTGCGACAGCCACGACTTCGCCGACGTCACCACGCGGCCAGGCACCTCGGCGCCGCGATCGCGGGCATAGGTGCCGACACAACGCTTGGCGTCTGGGGCAAAGGGCAGGTCGAGGGCGCCCGCCGCGAGTTCACCGTCGGCGGGGAGGTACATGAACGACGGAAGTTGGTCGCGGGTGCCGACCTCCGAGGCATGCACCACTTGCGGCAGGGGGACCACCTCGACGGCGGCGTTGTCGTCGTCGAGCGGCGCAAAGGCCATGGTGCAGTTGGTCGTGCCGAGGTCGATGCCAATGCTGAAACGGGCAGAAGAAGTGGAGTCAGTCATATTTGTGTCTGGTGCGCCACGCGGTCGCGCGTGACGTCGTCATTGAGAGCGTCGTCGTCGACAAGGCTGTCAGATTTCAATCTCAGCCGGCGCGATGATGTGCGCGTAGTCTTTGCTGGCCAGCTCGGGCAGCGACCGTTTGGTGGCCTGCCACCCCGGATGCGCCAGCCGACCGTCGTAGGGCGCCTTGCCCGAGACGTTGCCCGTGAGGCGCAGCAGGTGAGCGTCGAAGCCTTCAGGCACGTGGATGGCGGCATCTTCGTCTTCGTCGCGCACCGGGCCCAACTCGAAGTACTCGGTGAGGGCCTTGTGACATCCCTCGTGCACCTGGCGGGCGGCGCCGCCGATGTCGGCGTCAGAGTAGGCGCTGACGTCTTCCATCAAGAAGTCCACGAGGCGTCCGTCGCGTTGCAAAATGCCCAACAGCTGCAACGCCGCGCTGTCGTCGGAGGCGTTGGCGGCGTCGAGTTCGGCTTGCAGCGCTTTGAGTTTGCCGTCGGCCTCTTCGGTGGCGGCTTGAAGCTTGCCTTCGACGTCGGCCACTTTGTCTTCAGCGGCGGCTTGCGCTTTGCGCGTCTTGTTCAGCTCCACTTCGAGTTCGTTGAGCTGGTCTTGCAGCTTGTCGAGCACTGCGTCGTCGTCGGGGCCGCCTGCGGCGGGCAACGCCAGCTGCACGCGATGGGCGCGGGCGCCGTCGAACAGCACCTGAAACGGCAACACGAAAAACATCACCAAGCGGGCGAAAAAAGACACTTCTGGCTGCGCCATGTCGGCTCCATGCCCTGCACGAGACATGGGAGCAGGGCTGTGGCGCACGTAGTCAAAGAAAACGCATCCGAAAAGCCCCTCATGGGCCTGAAATCGCCGGCAGGGGGTGCTGTCGCCTCAGCGGGCGACGGGCTCGCGGCACACGTCACCGACCTCGTCGTCACCGGCTTGCAGCAGGGTCTGATCCCGCTTGTGCAGCAACACCTGCAGCAGTTCTTCTTGCACCTGCCGCTGCTGGGTCACCAGGGCTTTGGCGTCGGCCACCTTTTGCCGTTGCTCGTCGTCGACCGGCTGCCGCTCCAGCGCCCTCAACTGTGCCTCTTGGCGGACGATGTCTTTTTCAAGGGAGCGCCATTGGTCGATCATCAGCGTGAAATCTGCGTCGGGGCACAGACATCGCTCGCCCTCTTTTTGCGGCAGGCCCAAGACGCAGGCGGCCGCACCGTCTCGACAGCAGGCCTGCGGCACTTCTTGGGGCGGGGCGGCCGAGGTCGACGCACAGCCCCCGCCTGTGACGAGGCCCACAATGCACAACCACGGGAGCAACACGTGAATCGAGGGGGGTCTGACAAAGCGGGACATGCAGCCTTCTTTCACATTGGGCCGATCGACGTCGACCCCGACGGCCCCCGTCGACAGAGGACGCGGTTTGCGGCAGACGGTCACGTGACAGATTCTGGCCAGCACCTTTTGCACATTGAACCGGACAGACGTGAAACGTCACTGCAGAGCAGGCCTTCAACCCGCTAAGTTAGCCACTCTGCCACACCAGCCTGAGGGCTGTCGGCACAGGACGACCATGCAGATCGGCCGATACACCAAAATCCGAGACCTGGGCGAGGGCGGCATGGGCACCGTCATGCTCGGCTGTGGGCCGGACGGTGAGCTGGTGGTCATCAAACGTCCGCATCCTGGCCAACCCGACCTCGTGCAGCGCCTCATCGACGAGGCCAAGCTTGGGCTCAAGATTCGGCATCCCCACCTCGTCGAGACCATGGACCTCCTGTTCATCGACGAGCTGCCCCACCTGGTGGTGCGGTTCATCCCCGGCACCAACCTCGCCCAGTTTCGACGACGAGAACAGCGCGTCCCCCTCGGCCTGCTGGCCCGCGTCGGCCGGCAAATCGCCGACGCCCTTGCCGAGCTGCACGATGCCCACACCGACGACGGCATGCCCCTGCGTGCGGTGCACCGCGACGTCACCCCCGGCAACATCATCATCGACAACGACGGCAACGCGTGCCTCATCGACCTCGGCATCGCCCGCTCGAGCGAGTCGCAAGCCGACCGCACCAAGACCGGGTTCATCCGCGGCACACTCCGCTACCTGCCGCCGGAGGCCTTTGGCGAAGACGGGTTCGGCGCCACCGGCGATCTGTGGTCGCTCGGTGTGGTGGTGCTCGAAGCCGCCATCGCCCGCCGGATGTTCGTCGGCACCGACCTCGAGGTGGTGGGGCGCATTTTGGGCTTCACGTGCTTCTCGCACGAACTTGCCGACGAGCTCGACCCCCGCTTGTGCGCCATTCTCGAACGGCTGATGAACCCCGACCTCGACGACCGCGTGCAGAGCGCCCGTCAGGCGGCCCACTTGTTCTCCCAGTTGGAGCGCGGTGCCGACGACGAAGACGAGGTGCGCGCCTTTCTCGACGAGCATGTGCCGAAAGGCGGCGCGGCCCCTGGCCAGCGTTGGGACGTCGACCACGAGAAACGCGGCGAGAGCGCTCCCCCGCCGCGCATGATGAACCTCGGCCCCGACGGCACCCCAGCGCCGCTGACCACCACGCAGATGGCAGCGCAAGAGCTGCTGGCGCTCGAAGCTTGGGAAGACGACACCTGGACACGCCGCAACTTTGACGACGACGACGGCGATGACCCCGCCGACATCAACTTGCGTGGCGACACCGTGGTGCGCGCTGGCAGCAGCGGACGCGCCCAAGCCATCAAAGACGAGCGTCCCGCCATGAAGGCCCCGCGATCAGGCCCTGTCTCCCTCGGCGCCGACGCTCCCTTCGCTTTCGGAGCTGCCGTCGATGCTGTCGCCGCCGACCAGCCGGTTGAACACGTCGTCGACGACGTCGACGTGCTGCACCAAGAGAGCGACGTGGTGGGCATCGACGACGCCGACATTCTCGACGCTGCCGAAGTGGCGCCGGCGGCGCCAGCGAATGACATCGTCGTCGGCACGCCGCTCGATCCGTCGAAAGAGACGCGCAAGCCGCGCATCGAGCCTGCGTTTCAGACGTCGTCAGCGGCGGGGGCGAAGAAAAAGGAGCGTCGCTCGTTTGTCGCTGCAGCCGACATGCTGACGACGCCATCGACAAAGCCAGGTGTCGCAGAGCCGGCGGCCGCGACGACGACCCCGGCCGATCCCACCCCGCCCGGCGGGCAGGTGCGTCGACGTCCACCCACCGAAGACCTGCAGAAGTACCTCCAGGGTCTGCGGGGGCTTGAGATGGGGCAGGGCACCCAGTCGAAGTCGTAGCGGCCAACAGCGACCCATCCGGCGAACACGGCACAGACGGCACCGCAGAAACGCCCGTTGACGACGCGAGGTGAGCCCATAGGGTCGCCCCATGGAAGTGCTCAAAGACATCGGCATCGGCCTCATCACCCTCGCCTTGTTCGCGGTCATCGCCGTGAGCACCTACCGCTACCTCGACAGCCGAGGCATGGCGTCGTTCAAGCCGGCCAGCGCCCGCACCACGGTCACCCTCGACGGCCCCGTCGAAGTCACCACCAAGCGCCCCCTCGCCGTCGCCGGCAAAGGCCTGACCGCAGCGCCCGCTCCGGCCAAGACGCAGGCCAAAGAGTGGGCCATGATCGGCAAAGGCGCCAACGGCGACGACGTCGTGGCAGGGCCGTTTGTGCTCACCAACTGCACCGGCCCCGTCGACGTCACCAAGACCGTCCCCACCAAAGACGCCGACTTCAGCAAAGGCATGTTGAAGCAAAACTGGACCGTCGACGGCGAGCTGTTCTTGCCGCGCGGCACCTACGCTTTGTTGGGCGGCGCGTTGTGCTCGGGCTACCGGCCGTAAGCGCCCACCCCCTGCAAACCCAAGCAAAACGCCCGGCGAACACCGGGCGTTTGTCGTCGAGGCAGGGCCTTGTCAGCCGTCTTGCGCGACGCGCACCAATGCCTCGACCCATTGCGTTTCGTTGGCGTCGGGCTTGACGAATGCCAAGCCGGTGAGGCCCTTGAGGTGCCACATCACGCGCACATGCAACCACACGTCGTGCACCGGACGCCCGAGTTTGGCCTCGACGTCGTCGTCACTTGAAAAACTCAGCCGCCCTTCGACGCCTGGTGCCACTGCATAAGGCAAGCCCGTCACCAACAGGCCCCCCAACGAAATGTTGGCCGACTCGACGTGCTGCACGGCATGGTCGCCCACGCGAAGCTGTGCCCGCTTGTGCCAAGGCGTTCGCGGGTGCGCACGGGCACCGAGGGCCTCGTCGCTGGTGGTGGGGGCTGCGTCTTCAAGATGTGGGGTCACGTCGCGTCCTCCAGTGGGTGGCAGACGTCCATCAGGCCGTCTCGGCAGCGGTTGTGCAGCACGTCGCTGGCCAACAGCGCGGCACATCCCACGTCGCCGTGGTCGAGAAGCGCCAACATCACCTCAGCCATTCCGACGCGTCCGGTGATCGACCGCATCTTCACCCCGTGTTGTCCCTGTCGCCGTTGCATGGATGCCCTCTCTGACTGTGGTTGCTGCGCAACGAGAGCGTCCCCCCGACGAAGCGCTTGCTGCACTTCCTTAGACACATCTCAACAGAGTCATCGGAAAACCGTCACCACACTTGTGAACCTGCTTCAGAACGTGTCGCATTTTTTGCGCAAAGGGGCCCCGATGACGACGTCACCGAGCCCCCGCGCACGTCGACAACGGCGACGCTCAGGCTTGCCGTTTGGTCAGGTGGACTCCAGCGTTGTGAGCACCTGCGCCACCTCTTCGGCATGCGTGACCATGGCGTCATGTCCGGCATCGATGCGGGCCAATCCCCAGCCCCGTTCTTTGGCTTTGTCGACAAACGGCGCGAGCGGATTCACGCCAAACAGCCGCACCATCTCTTCGTTGCGGGTGTGTTCGACGTAGGTGATGGCATGCGACGGCGTCGCTCCCGACAGCACCACCGGCTCGTGCAGGGTGCGCACGGGGTGCGGACGTCGACGGGGCTCCACCCAGGCGATGTCGGCGTCATCGGTGATGCCCACCGCCGCCAACGGCAACGGCGGCAAAAAGGCGTCGTCGCCAGAGGCCATCTCTGCGAGTTTGTCGTCGGTGCCTTCAGCGAATGCGCCGGTGGAGGCTTGCCCCGCGTCGGGCGCGCTGGCGTCGAGATACACCAGATGCTGCACCCGATTCGCGACGCGATCGGCCACCACCGTCACCACGGTGCCGCCATAGCTGTGGCCGACGAGCACCACGTCGTGCAGGTCTTCCATCTCGAACACATTCACCACGTCGTCGACGTGGGTGGCAAGGGTGATGTCTGGGTGCAGCAGGTGGGCGCGCTCGCCACATCCTGTGAGGGTGGGGGTGAACACGTCGTGGCCGACGGCGCGCAGTTTGCGGGCCACACGCTGCCAAATCCATCCACCTTCAAATGCGCCATGCAGCAAAACAAACGTCGTCATCGCATCTTCGTTTCTGTGTCGCCCACCAGCGCACGTACCTCGCGCACGAGCTGGTCTGGAGCGATGGGTTTGTGCAGCACCGCCTGCGCTGCTGTGAGGTCGAGCTCCGGCCGGACAAAGCCGCTGAGCACGGCAACCGGAAGCGCGGGCCGCAGCTGTTTCAGGCGTGCCAAAACCTCGACGCTGGGCAAGCCCGGCATGGAGAGGTCGAGCACGACCAAATCGAAGTCGGCGTCCGTCACCTTGTCGAGACCTTGCTGACCATGCTCCGCTTCATCGACATCAAAGCCACGTTTCTGAAGGACCCGTCTGAAGGTGCGACGCACCATGGCCTCGTCGTCGATGAGCAGCACCTTTTTGGCGGTGGGCACTTCAGGCAGCGCAGCTGTGCTTTGGTCGATGTCAATGCCCGGCAGACGCAAGATGAACCGCGTGCCGGCTCCCACCTCGGAGTGGCACTCCACCTCGCCGCTGTGGTCGCGCAGCGTCGAAAACACGCTCGCCAGACCGAGCCCGGTGCCGGCGCCCGGCGCCTTGGTGGTGAAGAAGGGTTCGCCCAAATGCTCGCGCACCTCGTCGGTCATGCCGCTGCCGTTGTCTTGCACCCACGCCTCGACGCTGTCGCCGCGACGGCGCACGCCGAGGGTGATGACGGGCGTGTCGACGTCCTGGGTGGCGTCGCGCGCGTTGATGCACAGGTTGAGCAACGCCTGCTTCAGCTGGGAGGGATGCCCGCGCACCACAGCGTTGCCCACCGGCGCCAACGATTCGGTGAAGGTGATGGTGCGGTCAAAGAGCGAGCGACACAGCCCCGCCACGTCGGAGGCGACGCTACTCATGTCCACCGATTCGTGCGGGCCGCTCTCATCGCGGCGGGTCAGCGCCAACAACTGCTGCACGAGGTCGGTGGCGCCCTGCGTGGCGTGCAGAGCGTCTTCGAGAGGCTCTTTCACGTCGGGCGGCTGCTGGTGCGAGAGCGCTTCAGCCAAGTTGGGCAAGATGACGGCGAGCATGTTGTTGAAGTTGTGGGCGATGCCGGCGGCGATGTCGCCCATGGCTTCACGACGTTGGGAGTGGCGCAATTGCTTTTGCAGGTTTCGCTCTTCGGTGACGTCGACAAACGTGGCCACCACCGGCCAGCGGGCGCCGGGGTCGCGCTCGGGTTTGGGCAGCGGCACTGTGCTCACCCGCAGCCACGCACGTTCCCCCTTGGGGCGTTGCACGCCGAGCAGCACTTCATGGCAGGGGCGTCCTGTGGTGGCGGTGATCTCCGACGGAATGCGCTCCGCCGTCAGCGGATGCCCTTTGACGTCGATGAGCGCCCACTCGGGATCAACGGCCTCTTTGCCCGTCATCTGCTCCAACGTCAGGCCCAAGATGCGCTCTGCAGCCGGGTTGGCCGTTTGAATGGCGCCCGTCTCGTCGTGGACGGCGACCCCCTCCGTCATGACCCCCACCACCGAGCGGTAGGTCGCGTCTGAGGCATCGCGCTCTTGTTCGGCCGCGATGCGATCCCGTCGCGCAGCGTCGAGGGCGGAGTCACGGGCGGCCAGGTCTTCTTGCAGGTGCAGCAGCCGCTGCCGTTCGGTGCTGATGTCGGCGAGGGTCACGATGACATCGCGCAACGCGCCGTCGACGTTGAAACGCGGTTTGGCGTTGGCCAACACCCACGCCCGCTCGCCGTTGGGCCGCATCACGCCGAGGACGCGATCTTGCATGGCCTCGCCGGTGGCGACGACGATGGCCACCGGGCGCACCTCCGCAGGGAGCGGACGCCCATCGGCGTCGATGACGTCCCAGTCGGGGTCGGTGGAGCTGCGGCCCACCAGCTCGTCTTGCGCGTTGAGACCCAGCAGCTCGACGGCGGCGCGGTTGGCGTAAAGGATGGCGCTCAGCCGGTCTTGCACCAATACGCCGACGTCGAGGGCGTCGTAGACCTCGTTGATGTCGAGCGCGGGTTGGATTTCATCAGGCTTGGGCATGCCGTCTCCACCGGGCCCCCGGCGTCGACAGTGTAGCGGGTGCATGACTGCGGCCGCAGTGGGAGCGAGGCGTGACATACAACGCGAAACAGCTGTGGTTCAGATGCAAACGATCTGTGCCAATCCAGCTTTGTCGACGACGACGCCGTCAGAACACGTTGTTCATGGCGAGATAGATGCCCGGCGCGTAGTTCTCGTCGGGTGAAAACCCGACGTCGGCGCGCAGCACGAAGCTCTCGTTCCACGCAAAGCGGGTGCCCATGCCGGCTGCCAAGTTGACCTTGAAGGGGCGCCCTCCCCAGTCGGTGACGTCGACACCAATCGACGCCGCGTCGAGAAACCCCACCAAGGTGTGTTTGAAGTTCTGGCCCAACAACGCCCATTCGAACACGTCGACCCGCAGCTCACTTTGTTGCATGGCTTTGACGCGGCCGATGTTGCGCTGGATGCGAATGCCGCGTCCGGCCTCGAGGCCGCCGAACGCGGTGTAGTCCCAGGTGCCGCCGACGCGCACCATCTCTTGGACGGGCATGTCGCCCACCATCACGTCGACGACAAGACGGTGGGCCAGCACCACGCTGCCGTCAGACGCCAGCGGTACGTAGCTGCGCGCGGTGACATTGGCGCCGGCAAACGTCCACTTGCTGCCCCAAAACGGCGTGGCCGCACGCACCGACGCCTCGACCCAGAAACCTCTGGTGGGGGCCGGCTCGTTGTCACGGGTGTCGAACATCAGCCCCAGCTGCACGACGCTCGCGAGCCCGGTCTGCGAATCGGCTGTGGTGTGCCGCTCGAGCAAGCTGCCGGGATACCGGGTGAGGTCGAGGAAGCTCCCGTCATCGCCAAACAGCGCGCCCGGCTGGTGAAAAAACAGGCGGGCGCCGGCGAATGCTTGCAACTTCAGCGGTGCGTACAGCGTGTAGCGGGCGTCGACCAATCCCCACAGCCGCATGAACCGCGTTTGGTGATACGTGCGCACAAAGGCGTCGTAGTCGTCGTCGAGGGGAGACAGCTGCGCGATGCTGGCGGCACGCTTGGCGTCGTCAACGTCGCAGGTGACGTCGTTGCCCAGCCCACAATAGTTGTACGAGATGGTGTGAAAGAAGCCGACCCTCGACGTCACCCGCAAGGGCAGCTGCAAGAGGTCGATGGCGTCGAGCTTCAGCTCATGGGCTTGCACCCCCTTGGTGGTGTAGAACGTCAACACCGTCGCGGCGTAGCGGTAGGGCAACGTGCCGTCGTTGTAGAACACGGCGCCCAGCAATCCGCCGCCAAGCCCGTCGTCGCTGTTGAAGGTGACGACGGGAATGCCGGCGACCGAGACGCCCTCATCTTCGGCGTCTTCAGACGTGCCTTCGGCCCAGGACGTCGAGGCCATCGCCATCAGGCAGACCCACGCGATGCAGCGCAAGCCAGACATCCGCCAGACGACCGACCCCGAATTCATGAACACCTCCCCACCCATCGCCGATAGTCAAACCATGCCCTCTGCCGTCATGCAAACCCGACCGCTGATCCTCCTGCCGCTGTTGTCGTTGTGGTTGGCGTCGACGGCCTGTGTGCAGCCCGCCACCGTCGACGGCGGCGACCCGTCGCCCGAATCACAGCCCGAAGCACAGCCCGAAGCAGAACCAGATGACGTCGTCGTGGACGACGACGGTGGGACAGCGGTTTTCGACAGCGGCGTCCGTTTGGATGGAGGCCAAGACGACGCAGGAGAACCCGATGTCGGCGTGCCCGACGCAGGTGACGTCGTCATCGATGCCGGACACGGCGAAGACGCAGGAGCCTCTGCTGACGCCGGTGCGGTCGAGGACGCAGGTGGCCACACCGTCGACGCTGGCGCGCCTGTTGACGATGCAGGCGACAGCAACCTCGTCGACGTCATCGACCACGCATTTCTCGTCGAACACTTTGGCGGTACGGTCGTCGACGCCACCGACTACACCGACGACATCGACGGATTTCAGGCGTTTCTCGACGACACGGGCGTGCAGTTTTTCTCGGCGAACGAAATCACCACGCCGCACAATGCGTCGGCAGCTGCCGGATGCGGCTACCAGATTCTCCTGCCGGACCAAGACATGTGGGCCCGCATCGCAGCGTTGGCGCTGTTTTCGGACGAGCTGAGGGCGCTGGTCGACGAGCCGGTCTACATGCGCAACTGGTGGCGTCCACCCTGCTACAACAGCGCCGTCGGCGGCGCTGCAGGCGGCGACCACCCCGACGGAGACGCCGTCGACCTCGACTTTCAGAGCGCGACGTCGAGAGCGTTGGCCCAGCGCCATTTGTGCGAAGTCTACTGGGCGCAAGACATCGTCGCCGCCGAAGACATCGCCCCGGGTGCTGACCTCGACCCCCGCCTGAACATGTCGGTGGGGTTGGGGGGCGCCACCATCCACCTCGGCGTGCTGTCAGAGCGCGGCCGTCGCCATTGGACGTACAGCTCCTACAGCGTGCAGCCAAACCAAGGCACGTGCTGGTGAGTCTGTGACCAACACGAAACACCTGCGATCGCGTTGGGTGTCGTCGTTGCAAGCACCTGAATCTGCTGGGGTTCAAGCAGATCTTCAAACCCGTCCTGACGCGCCGAAAACCCGACTTCAGCGGTAGAACCCAGAGCACACACTGCAGCGGCTCGCTGCTGCGTCGGCCTCGGCCAAAGGATTGTCATGACCGCCATCTCGCAACGCGCAAACCTCGCTCAGACCCTTCGCATGAACCGTCCCGATGCCGTCGGCAGCCAAGCCGCACGCGGCTACTACACCGACGCCAAGATCCAGATGTCGTCGAGCGACGGCGAGCAGGGCGTCAAAGACGTCGACGCCAAACTGAAAGACGCCATCCTCGCGGCCACCAAGCGCCAAGGCGACGGCCGCATCACCACCCAAGACATGAAGGCCATCCTCAAGACCGTCACCGACGGCCCCTTGGGCATGGCGGCGTACTCCAAAGGCGAAGCCCCCTTGGTGCGCATGCTTCTCGCCGCCTGTGACGACCGCAAAAACGTCACCCTCGACGGGCAAAAGATTCGCGTGCAAGACGGCGCCGAAAAGCTCATCCAAACCGAACTTCCCAAATTCTGGGGCAGCATCGGCGGACGCACCGCCGCCGCCAACCGCACCGCCAGCGTCACCCAGAGCACCCTCGACGTCATTGGCGCCACGCAGAACAACATGCCCTCGGGCAACATCGGTGGTGTCGGCGGTGCCAACTCTGTGCTCGCCACGCAAATCGCGGCGCAGTCGGGCCCCATGAACGCCGACAAACTCGAGGCCGCCCTCGACGAGGCCACCACGCTTCCCGTCGCCCAACCCTGGGGCAACCGCGTCACCTTCATGAGCGAAGCCGACTACGAAGTGCTGCCGTTTCAGAAAGACGCCGCTGGCGTGGCCATGACCCCCGACAGCATGCTCAAAGCCTTCGGCGACGACGTGCTCAAGCACGACGCCACCAGCCACCTCGACACCTCGACCCTCACCGCCGAAGTGTGGGACGCCGCCGACAGCAAGGCCTTCTTGCAAGACCTCGCCACCCCCTGGGACGGCATGGACGCCAGCCTCCTCCCCGACATCACCGCCTTCGCCAAAGTGCGCAACCTTCTCGACGACAACGTCAAAGACCTCACCGTGGTGAAGTTTGGCGAAAAAGACGGCAACGGCCTCGGCGACTCCATGGGCGGCTACGTCTACATGGTGTTTGGCAAGACCGAAGACAACAAGCTTGTCGGCGTGCAGTTCGGCTCCGTCGAGACCTGATCGGCCTCTTTCACGACGAGAAACGGCAGCCATCGGGCTGCCGTTTTGTTTTCTTGCGGTCGGTTTTGTCTACGCCGCTTGCTGCTGCAGCTTTGCCTGCGTCGCTGGCGTCAGCTTCAGGCAGTAGTCGCGCTTGAGGTGCTCTTTGACCTCGTGGGCGCCTTCTTCACACAGCCATTCCATCTGCAGTTTTTCAGGCACGGGGATGACTTCGGGCGCGAGGTAGGTGCCAAACACGATGTCCCACACGGGGGAGGTGACACCGTGGTTCATCTTGGGGTTGACGAAGTGGTGCACGAAGTGGTGACGACGGGCCCAACGGGCGTAGGGGCCAATGCCCTCGTGGGTGTGCTCCCGTTTGTGCAGCCATTCGTAGGCAAGGTAGGTGACGACGAAACTGCCGACGTACGACATGCCGACGGCAGCGCCGAACAGAGGAACGGTGATGGCCGAGAACAACGCGAACACGATGACGGCGAGCACTGCCTTTTTCCACGCGGGGGCGAAGTAGTTGCCGACGCTGTGGTGGCGGAGGTGTTCGACCGAGAAGAAGTTGGGTTGGGTGCGTTTGTCGTGCCCCAAGAAGCGGTGGAAGACGTACTCCATCAGGCTCCAGGTGAGGGCCCCCAAGAACACGGCGATGGCAACGGCAACAGACATGGTGATCCCCCAAGAGATGTTTCGTAAACAGTGTTTACCGCGGGGCGGAGGATTGCAAGGCTTTTGCGACGTTGTGGTCACTGTTTTCGTGGGGAGGGGCTTGGCGGGTGAGAAGACAGCGGGAGATGTGGCTATTTGTCTTTATGCGACCAGTATTTGTGAATGGGCAAAAAGCAAACGTTGGACTTGCTTCAATCTGCCGAGGTTGATTTTTTTATTAAAAAGCAAACGTTTGACTTGCTTCATTCTGCCAAAAAAGAAGATTTAGCTAAAAAGCAGTCGACGTTTGACCTCCTCTGTCTCGCCAAAAAGGCGCATAAAGTAAAAATGCAAACGTTTGACTTGCTTCATTCCGACGAGAAGACAACTAAAGGCAAAAAGCACACGTTTGACCTGCTTCCACACCACAGAAAGACAGAAAAAGACAAAAAGCAAACGTTTGCCCCGCCTCACCCCGCCCCAACGGCAAAAACGGCAAAACACGAAACCAACAAGCCCTACACCGGCACCAACACCAACTTGCCCCGCAACCCACCTGCCTCCAGCCGTCGGTGCGCCTCCGCCACCTCTGCAAACGTCAGCCGCTCCGCCACCTCCGGCGCAATCTTCGACGACGACAACCAGCCCAGCAGCGTCGACAAATCGGCCACCCACCGCTGGGGGTGCTTCTTGCGCATGCCCGTGATGCTGTAGAAGCTGCCCCGACGTCCGTTGGGCCACACCCACCGCCACAGCAAGCCCCACAACGAGCCCAGCATGCTCAGCAGCCCGCCGCCGCGCGCCAACACGTCCGAGGCACCAATCGCCACCACCTGGCCCCCCCGCTTGCAGGCCACGAACGCATCTCCGTAGTGGCGGACGGCCACGCCGTCGACGACGACATCTGCGCCCCCGGCGTTCGCCACTTCGCGTGCCCATCCCTCTCGTGAAAACACCCGCGCCCCTTGCGCCCGCAGACGCTCCTCATGGGCCGGTGACGACGATGTCCACACCTCAAAGCCCATCCGCGGCGCCAATCCGATGACCGCCTGGCCCACGGCGCCGTTGCCGCCGGTGACGAACACGATTTGGCCCTGTTGCACCTCGGCGGTGTGCTTCAGCAACTGGTACGCGGTCATCCAGCTGAGCACCAACGTCGTCGCTTCAGCAGCATCGACGTCGTCGGGCACCATGGTGAGCCCCTCTGCGGGGCGAATCGCGTAGCGGGCGTTGGCGCCCAAGACGGTGAGGTCGGCGACGCGATCCCCCACCTTCACGCTGTTGACGTCGTCGGCGACGGCATCCACCACGCCGACGAGGTCATAGCCAAGCACCAGCGGCGGATCCTGCCGCACTTCGGGGTAGGCGCCGCGGCGAATCATGGTGTCGGTGAACTGCACGCTCGACGCCTCCACACGAATGCGGACGTGGCCGGGCGGCGTCGTCGGCAGCGGCAAGCCGTCTTTCATGACGAAGGCGTCGACGTCGCCATAGGCGGTGAGCTCGAGGTAGGCCTGCGTCGGAGCGGGAGCTGGCGTGGGTTTGCGCAGGGGGGCGGATGCATTCATGGGGACCTCCAAGTCACCTCCACAGCATGCGCACTGCGAAAACGCACTGCTAGAGACAAAAACGCCATGATAGATTGCAAGAATGCAACGCATGCCATGGGACGACCTCGACCTTCTGCTCCACCTCCACCGCCACGGCAGCATGGCCCGCGCGGGGAAGGCCCTGCAATGTGATGCGTCGACCGTGTCGCGGCGCTTGCGCCAAGCCGAAGCGCGCATCGGTGAACCCTTGTTCGATCGCACGCCCGACGGATTGCACCTCACCGCCCTGGGCCATCGTTTGCTGCCCCACGCCGAAGCGGCCGAGGCGGCGGTGCTGCAGGCCAGCCACGCTGTCGCCTCGCAAGAAACGCAGGCCGAGGGCGTGGTGCGCGTTGCCGTCGCCAGCGGGTTCGCCGCGTACGTGTTGGCGCCGCAGATGGCCGCGTTTCGCGCTGCGCATCCGGGGGTGCGTCTGGAGGTGGTGGTGAGCGCCAGCGTCGTCGACATGAGCCGGCGCGAGGCCGACATCGCGGTGCGCTTTGTGAAGCCGCAGCAAGGCGACTTGGTGATGCAGAAACTTCCGGGGGCGGGCGCCTATGTCGCCGTCGCCACCCGCACCTACGTCGAGAACTTGGAGAAAGGCGCGCCCCCGACGTGGATCGGCTGGGTGCCAGAGCTGGCCCATCTGCCCGACGCCCAGGTGTTGCAGCGCATGGGCATCGACGAGGTGGACGTGGCCTGCAACGACCTCATCCCCATGGTGGAGTGGCTGCGCCACGACGTGGGCGCCATGGTGTTGCCGAAGGCGGTGTTGGCGACGCATCCTGATCTTGTGGAGCTCGACGTGGGCGACGGTCTCCAACAGGAGGGGCTCCACCTGCCAACGTACTTGGTGTGCCACCGCTCGGTGCGGCACGTGCCTCGGGTGAAGGTCGTCTGGGAGTGGCTGAAGTCGTGCCTGCTGGCCCTCGACGACGTGGTGCACGACGTGGAGCGAGGCGAGGCGAGGCGAGCATGAACGCAGGAGCACATGCTCGCATTCGTCGCAACTCGACTCGCGAAGCGAGCTTTCGAGACTAGTCTTTCGGTGGAGGGGGCGCGGGCCCCCTCCCACAAGTGCTGGCAAAGCCAGACACTTGCTCCCTCCCCCCTCGCTTCGCGGCTCCCGCTGGTCGCTCGTCGACACATGAGGGTTTTGGGATGCGCTCTAGGACTGCATAGTCACTTGTATTTTGCGACGATTCCTGATCTTCAATGTGCATGACACCTGAAGACTTGGACGCCCTTGGCGACGAACTCGAACTGTTCTTGGAGGAGAT
>Ga0213841_1000192_pt1 | contig 117627 bp, 112 predicted proteins | sample SWPATP23_FD_160125 | JGI IMG/M metagenome (GOLD analysis project Ga0213841, IMG submission 160125) | Coastal seawater microbial communities from Marineland, Florida, United States - SWPA TP2 #3 | ecosystem: Environmental > Aquatic > Marine > Coastal | place: USA: Florida | collected 2016-08-14
TCAGGCAGCTTATGCCTACAGCCTGCTGGTCGCCACCGTTAACGACGGCTACCGAAGCTTCAGGGGACATTGCTACACCCGTAAAACAGCTGCAATCATCGATTCTGGTAAGACAGCTTACAGCCAGCTCCGGAAATTCCGGTGGTGCTGTATTTCTTGATTTCTATGAGGCAGGAGTTTGATTAGTAGCGGCCGTAGAGGTAGTGTCATTTGAGTATCACGAATGGCAGCAGTCGGCACCTTTGCAGAAGTTGAGTTCTTTGGGGATCACCGTCAGCTCTGACGATTAGCTGCCGTTCGAAAACTTATTCTTTCCACAGAAGCAAATGACTGCAAATTCCACTTTGCTGCCGTTAGATTAGGTCGACTAGCCTGAGAAAGCGGACGTCACACCTGCATCAAATTGGCACTTCGGAGTTGCATTGATATAGCACGGTAGACTACCGGAAACAGCCAGGTACGGTAATTGAGTTATTGCACTGCTTTTGGTTCAGCAAATGCCTGGAGTTAAGCAAATAGCGGTAGTTTAGGTGTTAAAATTCTTCTTGGATTTAGAGCCAGCGTCTAAAAAACCGCAGGGCTCGTTCTTGTAATGAAAGGTTGGGGGCTCTATGGCGTGATTGTTTATGAACAAGTAGCTCATGTTTTAAGAGCAGATTTTCAGCGGAAATTGCTCTCCTGCCGCCCGTACCTAACACGTTGGCCATGCTAGTCGGCAGGTGCAGGACTAGCGTCGTCGTTCCCTTCATAGTAGAGGTGGACAGTAGAGAAGTAATAGGTTAGTAATTTCTTAATCCATCGAGTTTGTGTGTATCATGTATTAGGCGTGTACACGACAACTAGTTTGACAAACGCTGGATACTTCAAAAATATGGGCGATGCTAATTGTCGGTTGGAACGTGAGCCTTGTCCTTCTTCTGCAGAACAATGGAGTTAGTTGCGAGATGCTTCAGTTTTCTGAGCTTCCTTAAGTTTGCTTTTTAACATCTCGATTTCTTTTAGGAGCATTCGTTTATCTTCTCCAGCTTCAAGATTATTCTTCATGTGCAAGATCGTGTCCCGTGTGGACTGAATCTGCTCCTCGGATAGGCCCTCTTTAGAAATCATATGTACCTCATAGGCATGAGGTAGAAGAACACTTTCTAGCTTACGGCCGGCCGGAGTCAAGAAAACATTCTTCCGACGTTTGTCGGATTTATCGTTGGCACAACGTACAAAACCTCTGCGCTCCATAACTTTTATGGCGGCAACAGTGGTAGATTCAGAAATTCCAACTTTTTCGCTTAGAAGACGTTGACTAATCCCGTCCTCCTCCCAAAGTGTACGCAAAAAGAACCATTGGGGCGTCGTGACGTTATAGGGCGATATCCTTTCTTCTAAAGCTTTCAGGAATGCGTGATAAGCTGAGCGTAATAAAAGGCCAAAACTCTTCTCTGCTGGATAATCAGCAGATTTTATGGGCGTTTTTTTTGATTCTTTAATTGCTTTTTCGGGCATTTATTGTTTCGGCACTCTATTTGTGTTCATATTGGTTGGTCAATGGTTACCACCAGATTCGCGTAGCGATAAAATTAGATATAAACATTAAATATCTTACTACTGTGAGCTAGCCGGGTCAAGGGCTGCGGCGCAACTTGAAATATGCCTGCGAGAAAACCACGCCTATTTTTACAGCCATAATTAGCGCTTCCCGCTTGTTGGGGTGGAGGCTAGGGTTATTGGGTAAGTTTCCGAAAATCATCTGCTCAGAGAAACTTTGTGCTTGATTCAGGCCAAAATGCATGGCAATATACTTTTATGTCTAATTATATATCAAATATTATATGTGTTGATGAAATTGAGATGAAGTGCGAGCAGCGGGGTTGTCGTCTAATTCAAGTTGCGCCGTCTAGCCAGCAATCAGAAAGAAACTACAGCAGTACATATTTATTAGTTAGAGTAGCGTTTAATTCTCAAGTGGCCATAAGCACTACAAAGATGTCGTTAAATGTAAAAGAGCCGTCATGTCGCTTATAGACAATATGTTAGCTGGGCAACTATCGGACGAGGAAATCGCCGCTGCGATAGTATCTCTCCGCGAAAAGGGGGAGACCGCTGAGGACATTTATAACTACGTAGAGAAAATAATTCAGCATTCGATTTCTATTTCCCATGCGGGGGACCTCACGGACGTTTGTGGGACGGGCGGAAGTGGTTTAAGCCGATTTAATGTATCCACAGCATGTGCATTTATCTTGAGTGCTCTTAATGTCCCCGTCATAAAACATGGTAATAAAGGTTCCCAAAGACCGAATGGCAGTTTTGATCTTCTTGAAAATTTGGGGATAGATATTGAACAATCTCCAAACCAGGTAAAAGAAACTCTTGAGCTGACAAATTTAGGTTTTATTTTTGCGAAGCATTACCATCCTAGTTTACAGGCGGTAGCTAAAGGTCGTGCAATTGCTGGCGGCAGGAGTATTTTTAACCTTACCGGGCCACTTAGCAATCCTGCAAATATCGCATACCAAGTCATCGGTACTGCAAATTTAGACAAGGCTGAGATTCTTGCACATGCCTGTATTAAACTCGGTAGGAAAAGGGCGGCGGTAGTTTATGGTGAGCCTGGTATCGATGAAGTTTCCATATCTGGGCCGACGCACGTGTATGAATGTACAGCGGGAGCGGCTAGTATCAAATATTACAAAATTACTCCTGAAGAACTTGGCATATCTCCAGTGACCTATCGAAAAATTCCTGGTGGGGATGTCGATACTAATACAAGGATTTTTACGAGTCTATTACAGGGAAGTGCACATCGCTCAATAGTAGATATAGTTGCTGCCAATTCTGGTCTTGCGCTTTACATCGCAGGCAATGCACTTACAATTAAAGGCGGCTATGAATCCGCAAAAGAATGCATTCTGTCAGGGAAAATGAAAAGACAATTTGATAGATATATTTCAGCAATTCAGGAAGCAGCTCGTGTAATATGAGAGGGTTGCTCCTGCCTGCAGGCGTGTGATTCATAGGCTTCACCTAATTCGAAAAAGCTGTCCTCCAATTCTTCTGATATGCACACCTATTATAACGCCCTCAAATAGTGAAGTATTGGTTATAAATGTAGTCATTGTTGGTCTATAGCTTGACGCTATCCTGAAAGCATCCCTTGTTAATCACTTTTTATAGAACCGCATCTCCCTTAGACAAGGAGATAATAAAAGGGCGGAAAATCAGTAACGTGTACCGCGTGTTGCGCTGAGCCCACTTTTATCACCATAACTCTCGAAGAATTTCTTCCTTGAATTAAAGTTTTGTGATATTATCTTTCATATCAAAGTATATATCAAAGTCGAGTGCGATGTGGCGGGGGGTTGTGCGTCAAGGAGTGCATAGCTTGAATGTTAATTGACCTGGCGTCATAACGTTGGATTAAACGTGATTATTGTTTTCTGGGGAATGGACTGCAGATCTGGTCAAAGGTCGCATTTCACAGTTGTCAAAAAAGTAAATAAGCCTACGAACGATTGTTAAATAAAGTTGGGGTTGTGTGTCTTATTCATGCCCTGTTTAGTAAACGAGGAGAAATAATTTCATGCATGATTTCGAATATTGCGTACCTGACAATTTGCAGGAAGCAGTTAATCTAATTTCGATTCATCGTGGAGCTGCAAGCCTGTTGGCTGGTGGTACAGACTTAATTTTGTTAATGCGTGCCAGCCGTAAGCGACCAAATCTCGTTATCGATATCAAAAAAATTTCTGAGCTAACTCGAATAGAGCTAGGGCATAGTGAATTGTACTTGGGAGCCGCAGTTCCTTGCAGGCGTGTTTATGAAAACCAGGAGGTAGCTAAAAAGCTTTCTGGCGTAGTTGACTCGACAAAGCTAATAGGTGGCATTCAGGTTCAAGGTCGTGGCACTGTGGGTGGAAACCTGTGTAATGCATCTCCTAGTGCTGATACGATCCCTACCTTGATCGCGTATGGTGCGAAAGCACATATAGTGAGCGCCCAAAAAAGCCGCAATGTGCCGGTGGAAGAAATTTGCCTGGGGCCAGGCAAGACCTCTATCGAGGAAGATGAAATTCTGGTGAATTTAACAATTCCAGTCCCGCCAAGAAACTCTGGAGCTAAATTCCTTCGGTTTACTCCCCGAAATGAAATGGACATTTCCGTGGCAAATGCGGCTGCTTGGGTAGAGTTGGACGAATCTGGTCAAGCATTTAAGTCAGCGCGTATAGCGATCGGCGCTGTGGCGCCAACCCCCCTATTTGTGGAGAGCGCAGGTAAAGTGATGCTCGGGCAGAGCGTGAACGACGACGTTATCCGTGAGGCAGCGAATATTGCACAAGATGCAGCGACTCCTATTACAGATATGCGAGGTACGGCAGAACACCGAAATCATCTAGTAAAAGTACTGGTTACCCGTGCAATTAAAGCAGCTGTGCAGCGTGCGAGGGGAGAAAACGTATGAGCACTAAGACCCATGTCGCCACTACAATCAATGGCGAAGTGACTGAATTTCTCTGTGAGCCACGTCAAAGCCTGTTGGAAGTTTTGCGTGATGTACTGTTCTTGACTGGATCAAAGGAAGGCTGCAATGATGGAAACTGCGGTGCATGCAGTGTCATCGTTGATGGGGTTTTGATTAATTCGTGCTGCATGCTTGGGGTAGAAGCACAAAACTCAAGTGTCTTCACGGTTGAAAGCCTGGCTTCCGAAGGCGATTTACATCCTTTACAAAAAGCATTTCTTGAAGAAACAGGATTGCAATGTGGTATTTGCACGCCAGGATTTCTAATGTCAGCAAAAGCTCTACTTGAAAAACATCCGAAGCCAGATGAGCAACAAATCCGGTATTGGTTGGCTAGTAACCTTTGTCGATGTACTGGTTATGACAAAATAGTTCGTTCAGTAATGAAGGCGGCAGATGTTGTAGCGGAGGACAAGGCATGAAGAATCGGGAAAACTTTTCGGACAAAATGCGTGTTGTGGGAACTCGTCCGGTAAGGCCTGATGGTCTCGACAAGGTTACAGGAAGGGCAAGGTTCAGTGATGATTTCCACTTGAGCAATATACTCTACGGTAAAGTATTGCGAAGTCCCCACGCGCACGCTCGTATTATATCTATCGATACCAGTAAAGCCGAAGCATTGCCTGGCGTGCATGCAGTAGTAATCGGTTCTGACTTTCCACTAATAGATCATCAAATGGTCAGTCAGGGCGAAGCGGGTCTGGCAGATATGCGAGATATCTCCGATAACTGTATGGCAAAAGATAAAGTGCTTTATGACGGACATGCGTTGGCATCGGTGGCAGCAGATAGTCCGCATATTGCTGAAGAAGCGATAAAATTAATTGAAGTGGAGTATGAGCCGCTACTGCCATTAATGGATGTGTGTAGTGCTATGGCAGTTGATGCGACTCCCATTCACGAGCACTTTATCCCCGGCGCCTTTATAGCACCCTCGGAAGAATATTCAGCCAATGCCAGTACCATCAAAATGGGGCAGGGTGATTTGAAACAAGGGTTTACCGAAGCTGATCATATTATCGAGAGGGAGTTCACCACTGAAACTATTCATCAGGGCTATATAGAAAGTCATATCACAACGGTCAACTACGATATTAATGGACAGATTACAATATGGACCGGAACCCAGGGGCAGTTTGAGGTGAGAGATAATCTCGCTGATGTGCTGGATATACCTGTCGGCAAAATAAAGGTCATACCGTTGGAGGTGGGTGGTGCTTTTGGTGGTAAGGATCGAATATATCTAGAGCCGGTTGCTGCATTGTTATCGAAAAAAACGGGGCGCCCAGTAAAAATGTCCATGCGTCGGGATGAGGTTTTACGGGCAACAGGACCGAGTCCGGGGTCATATATAAGACTCAAAATGGGAGTCAAGTCAGATGGTACTTTGACCGCAGCAGATGTGCATTTGGCGTACGAAGCCGGTGCTTATGCCGGCGGTCCCGTTTTTCTTCCGGTAATCTCCTGCACAACACGTTATAACATTCCGAACATTCGGATCAATGGCTTCGATGTAATTGTCAATAAGCCGAAGACCCGTCCCTATCGGGCGCCAGGAGCTCCCCAGGCGATGTTTGCTGTTGAACAGGTGATCGATGAACTTGCCCAGCTACTGGGAATCGATCCCGTTGACTTTCGGATGAAAAATCTTACTAAAACCGGTGATAGGCTCCTTCCAGGCTTTCCATGTCAACCTATTGATACCGAAATGATGCTAAGGACAGTTAAAGAGCATGAACATTACAATGCCCCGCTCGATGGGCCTAACCGAGGGCGTGGTTTGGCTTACGCAATGTGGTTTAATTTGGGTGGGATATCCAGTGCCAGGATTTCTGTTAATAGCGACGGGACCGTCCAACTGTCCACTGCCAGCCCAGATATGAGTGGCACTCGAATGACATTGTCCATGCAAGCTGCAGAAGTCTTGGGCATTGATGTTAGGGAAATAAGTGCAAACGTTAGTGATAGTGAATCTATCGGGTTTTCAATGCCGACGGTTGGCAGTAGAACAACTTTTGCTACCGGCATTGTAGTTTGCGAAGTAGCAGAAGAAGTGCTGCTACAGATGGCGGCGCGTGCAGCTATTTTATGGGAGATTGATCCGGAGCAGGTGCTCGTCTCTAAAGGCTTATTTACCAACTTGTCGAACTCGAACCAGCAGATGTCATTTAAAGAGCTGGCCGGAAAAATGCACGAAACCGGCGGTCCAATTACTGTACATAGCACGAAAACCGCTCCGAGCTTTATTCCATTAATTGGTGCGCATCTGGTTGATGTAGAGGTTGATCCTGAAACTGGTAAAGTGGAAATCCTGCGATATACCGCGTTTCAGGACGTTGGCAAGGCAGTGCATCCCGATTATGTTGAAGGGCAAATGCAGGGGGCAGCAGTGCAGGGGATTGGTATGGCCCTCAACGAAGAGTTATTTTATGACAGCGAGGGAACTCTAAAAAATGCAAGTCTGCTCGACTATCGTATGCCCACCGCCTTGGACTTACCCATGATAGACACAGTGATACTTGAATCGCCTAACCCTGCTCATCCCTATGGTGTGCGAGGTTGCGGCGAGATGTCCATCATCCCTCCTGCAGCTGCCCTGGCTAACGCGATTCATAACGCGACAGGAGTGAGATTAAACTCAATGCCAATGGCTCCACATAAAGTCTGCGCCGCCCTAAATCAACAATAGAGTGCTCCCCTAAAGGAAATAGAGCCGCTTGAAAAGGACTCAGTTTTACGGCACTGCGAACAGCATAGCGTCAAACACCACCATAAGACTTGAAGGTAAACCACATGAAATCTCGAGCGAAAAGCATTGATACCGACAAAGTATTGCCGAAAATGACGGACGTGGTCATTATTGGCGGTGGCATCTTGGGCGTCAGTGCTGCTTACTTCTTGGCTAAAAGAGGTATTGCGGTGACCTTGTGTGAGAAAGGGGTTGTTGCCGGGGAAGCCTCGTCTCGGGCGCATGGCCAGGTCGCATCTGCAGGGCTTGGTGATTCCAAGATGGAACTGTTAGTAGACTCTAAACGACTCTGGAATGAGTTGCGTGCCACCTTAGGCAATGATCTCGGCTATCGCCAAAATGGCTATATCTCACCTTGCCAAAGTGATGAAGAGTTGGGGTTTTGGGAGTCTTGGTTTGAGGCCATTAAGCAGTATGAACCGGATGCAGCCCTTTTAAACGGTGCGGAGCTCCAGCGCGTTGCTAGTTTTAAAAATTCTTTTGCGGGAGCCTATTACAATCCCAGCGATGGATGTGCTGAGCCAGCTATGGCTACGCCCGCGATTGCCGCCGCGGCACGGAAAATGGGAGCCAAGATCATTGAAGGCTGCGCTGTGCGTGGTTTGGATTCTAAAGCTGGCCACATCTCTGAGGTTATTACAGAAATGGGTTCTATCCAGGCAAGTACTGTGATTTTGGCGGGTGGTGCATGGTCCATGCTTTTTGCTCGTAGTCTCGGTGTCGAACTGCCAATTTTGAATGTAAGGGCGGCATGCCAAAGTGTAGCGCCGATCGCAAACGGCCCCAAAGGAACCGGAGACCTTCCAGGTGTATCGTGGAGACAAGAGTGGGATGGCGGGTACTCTCTATCGGTTATCGGCGTTACTGTGCCCATTGTTCCTGCGATGTTCCGGATAGGCACAAAATTTCTGCCCTCCTTTAAAGAGCTTGGACATCATTGGGAGCTGAAAATCAGAGTTGATGGTGAGTTTATAAAGGAGCTGTTTACACCGGCCACATGGCCTATGAACAAGCCTTCTCCCTTTGAAAAATCACGAATTTCAAATGCCAAAATTGAGTATGACTTCCTGCGCAAGGCGCGAAAAAGAATCGTAGAGACATTTCCATCCTTTAAGGGTGCGCAGGTTCGAGAGGAATGGGGCGGAATTATAACTACCACTCCCGATAACATGCCTACTATAAGTTCCGTACCAAAGGTTCCCGGCCTTCATCTGTTAACTGGCTTTAACTATGGTTTAACCATGGGTCCTGGAGCGGGAAACCTTATGGCGGAGTTAATTACCGGAGATAGGCCTTCTGTTGATCCGATGCCTTATCGATACGAACGGTATATAGATGGGAGCGAATTGGCAGTTGTTGCCTAGCTGATGCAGATATCTCATAAATAGCCATAAGATTGCTTTATTGATAATTCGCACTAAAAACATATGTATCAAAAATGGGAAGTGGTCTCAAAATATGAGACTGCTCCTGGAGTAGATTTTCATGTAAGGAAGCTCCAAAAATTGAAAAATTTCTCTCCATTAGGGGGGGCGCTAAAAATAAAGATGTTTTAACACAGCTTCTTTATGTTTTCCCCTACCCCTTGCGTGCTAGCAAGGGCAATTTTTAGAGATGTCCCTATCTATTTATGCTGTCGATAGTAATGGCTCAAAGCCATAGCCTACGCCTGGTAGTATAGGTTTAATACAGACTACTATGCTTTTTTTGGGAAATTCTGGATGAAAAAGAAAGTTCACCTAACAACGGAAGAGTGTCACGCTAAGGGAGCGAGTCAGATTCCTGAGGAAACTTTTGGGCTCATTATTCGAAGAACTTATCAAGCGTTTATGAGGGCTTTGGAAAAAAGGATATTGCCATACGGGATCACGACGCCGCAATGGTTTTTCTTGCGTGAGCTTTGGGAAGGGGAAGGAACGAGTCAACGCGAACTTAGCGAAAAGGTTGGGATTGCTGAATCTACTACGGTTGCAGCGATAAAAGTATTGGAGCGCCGGGGTTTAGTGCTCTCAATTAATGAAAAATCAGACAGACGTAGAAAGAATGTGATTTTGACTGAGGCCGGCCGTGATTTAGTAACTGCTCTTTTGCCTCAGGCTCGTTTAGTGTATATGATTGCTATGGAAGGGATATCTGAGGAACTTATGCAATCAACCGAAGATGCGATAGGACATATGAAGCGAAACTTGGAAGCTGGAGAGGAGACACGATTACTGTTGAAAGAAATTCGTAATCTAACCAAAAGGCTTGAAGAAGATCAGAATTCATCATAGCCAAGCGACTGACCTGATCTGGTTGTCCACGACTATTTCCCTCCTATTGAACAACAATAACCCAAAGATTTTCAGATTATCCTCACTGACTGCCTGTTGATTAGGCTTGCAAGCTGGCAAAGTAGCAGTTGAACCTGGTTGCAGAGCATAAGTTATTGATTGTAATCGCTATTTTCACTTAGAAGAATCAAAAAGAGAATTCTTGGAATTGATTCTCAAGGGCATTTTTTGTGCCAACTTGTATACTTGACGCCAATGGTCTAAATATAGTGTAACGGCTATACCGGGAGAAGGGGGATATGTGTTTTCCTTTTCGGTTCTGAGGAGTTGTCTATGCATAATTTTCATTATGCTGCGCCAAAGTCGCTAATTGAATGTACACGTTTGCTCTCAGAGCACCAGGGTAAGGTAGCGTTACTTGCCGGTGGCACTGACCTAATTGTTGCAATGCGTAAGGGTTTAAAGAGGCCAGATGTTGTCATTGATGTAAAACACATCCCCGAGTTGAAAGAATTATTCATGTCCGAAGCGGAACTCAAGCTAGGAGCATCTGTATCTTGTCGCTCAATCTATGAAAATAAGAGTGTTGTTGAGCGGCTGCCTATACTCGGTGATTGCACAAAGCTAATTGGTAGTAAACAGGTTCAGGGGCGCGCCTCTGTTGGTGGCAACTTATGTAATGCCGCACCTAGCGGTGACGCAATTCCAGCTCTAATTGTGTTGAAGGCCGTTGCCTGTATCCAGAATGTAACCGGAATTAGAGAGCTGTCAGTCGGAAATTTCTGCACATCCCCCATGAAAACTGTCCTAGAGGGGGATGAACTGCTGACGCGAATAGTCATACCACTGCCGAATAAAAGCTCTAATGCAATGTTTTTAAGGTTTATTCCCAGGAAGGAGATGGACATTGCAATCGCTAACGCGGCGTCTGCGGTAACGCTATCAGAAGATTTTGGCGAGTTTATATCAGCTAGAATTGCTATTGGTTCAGTTGCACCTACCCCAATACTTGTTGAAGAAGCGGCGGATTATCTAATTGGAAAGCCGGTAACCGATAAGCATATTGATGTAGCCGCGGAAATTGCGAAAAAACTAGCAAAGCCGATCAATGATATGCGAGGGACGATTGCTCAACGTAAAGATTTGGTTGAGGTCTTAACTAGACGAACTCTACAGGGTGCCGTTAATAGGGTACGTAGACATGTATAAAATTGATAGTAAAGTACGTGTGAGCGCCAAAGTGAACAGTGAACACGTACAGTTTCTCTGTGAATCACGTCAAAGCCTTCTGGAAGTATTGCGTGATACGCTTCAGTTAACCGGGACAAAAGAGGGATGTAATGATGGAAACTGTGGTGCCTGCAGCGTGCTAGTAAATGGAGAGTTGATTAACTCATGCTGTATGTTTGCGGTTGAAGCCGAAGAATGCGAAATTGAAACGGTAGAAGGGCTGGCTTTGCATGGAAAGTTACATCCTCTGCAGGTCGCATTTATCGAGGAAAATGCCTTGCAGTGTGGAATGTGTACACCTGGTATTTTGATGTCGTCGAAGGCACTTCTCGAGCGAAAGCCCAATCCAACGGAGACAGATATCAGGGAATGGCTGGCCGGAAATCTATGTAGATGCACTGGTTACGACAGAATTGTAGTTGCCGTCATGAATGCTTCGGAAAAACTGCAAGGTAGTCGTCGTGAGTAAGCTAAAGCCGCGACCGCCTTTTCGAGTGGTTGGCTCTGCCCCAAAACGCGCTGATGCGCTTGAAAAGGTGACTGGTCGGGCACAGTTTTCTGATGACTTTTACATTCCGAGGATGTTGCATGGCAAAACACTGCGAAGTCCCCATGCACACGCTATTATTAAGTCCATTGATGTTACTCGTGCCCTATCATTGCCCGGTGTGCATGCAGTCATTACGGGCGCCGATTTTCCTGAACCTAGCGTCAAACGACTTAGGCTTGGAGAGGCCGGTTATGTTGATGTTCAGGATATGGCAGACAATTGCATCGCTAAATCCAAAGTATTTTACGATGGTCATGTTATTGCAGCCGTGGCGGCAGAGAATCCCCATATAGCCGAGGAAGGTGTAGACCTCATTGATATCGAATATGAAATCCTGACGCCAGTGATGGATGTGAAGTCGGCGATGGCTGACGGAGCACCCGTTATACATGAGGACTTTACCCCCGGCGCTTTTCGGGCTAAAACAGAAAAGGTCTTACCCAATGCCGGAGGCCTGCTGCTCGAGACTGGGAATATCACAACGGCTTTTAGCGATTGTGACATTATTGTTGAGCGAGAATACACAACAGAAACCGTGCATCAGGGATACATAGAGTCCCATATCACTACAGTTCAATGGGATATGAATGGCCACATCAACATATGGACCAGCTCACAAGGTCATTTTCAAATTAGAGACCAGGTTGCGGTAATTCTCAACGTCCCGATGAATAAGATCACAGTTACACCCTTGGAGATAGGCGGCGGTTTCGGGGGGAAGGTTTCGACCTATCTTGATCCGCTGGCTGCGATGTTGTCAAAGAAAACCGGCAGAGCAGTCAAAATGGCGATGAGTCGAAATGAAGCTCTGCGGGCAACAGGCCCCAGTTCTGGGACATGGTCAAAAGTGAAAATTGGTGCAAAGTCTGACGGTAGGATCATTGCTGCTGATCTTGAATGTGCCTATGAGGCCGGTGCGTTTCCTGGGGGACCCATAGGGCCTGGTATCATGACAGCGACTTCCAGGTACAAGATTCCAAATCTAAGATTGAAGGGTTTCGATGTAATCGTTAATAAGCCAAAAATTATGCCCTATAGGGCCCCAGGTGGCGTTCAGTCCAATTTTCCCGTTGAAAGTTTAGTTGACGAGTTAGCTGAAAAGCTAGGGCGTGACCCCATGGAGTTGCGTGTGCAAAACGCAATGCAATCGGGAGATCGTTTGATAATGGGCTTGCCGTGCCCGGAATTTGACGGTAAAGCACTGCTGAGCAAGATAAAATCACACCCTCACTATAAGGCGCCCCTTGAGAAAGAGAACCAGGGGCGGGGAATGGCTTACGCTTTTTATCCCCACATCGGCATGCAGTCCGATGCCAAGTTGACTGTTAATGCTGACGGCACAGTACAGGTATGCACCGGCAGTTGCGATTTGAGCGGTACACGTACCAGTCTGGCCATGCAGGCTGCTGAAATATTGGGTATTAATCTACAGAATATTTCATGTTCTATAGGAGCGACTGACGCTATTGGGTATACCTTTATGGCCTGTGGTAGCCGCACGACATATTCTACCGGAATTGCTGTGATTACAGCTGCAAAAAAAATACTCTCCGAGATGTCGGGGCGCGCAGCATTAATATGGGATACAGGATCAGACAATATAGAGTTTAATGAGGGAGAATTTTCTTGCAGAGATAACCCAAAAAAATCGTTTACCTTTAAGGAGCTCGCCAGTCGTCTGGATGAAACCGGTGGTTCCCTGTCTGCTTCTGCTACTGTATCGCCAAACGATATTGGCGTACAGGTTGCAGGTCACCTTGTGGATGTTGAAGTTGATATTGAAACGGGTAAGTTGGAGATTTTGCGCTACACTGCATTCCAGGATGCGGGAAAAGCAGTTCATCCCGAGCTTGTCAGGGGGCAAATGCAAGGAGCTGCAGTGCAGGGAATAGGCTGGGCTCTAAATGAAGAATATTTTTATAACGAGAAAGGGCAATTGGCTAATGCGACCTTGTTGGATTATCGAATGCCCACGTCCCTTGATGTACCTTTTATTGATACCGTGATATTGGAAACCCCAAACCCTTCACACCCTTTTGGGGTTCGTGGTGTAGGAGAAGTTTCCATCGTACCCCCGGTTGCTGCAATTGCAAACGCGATTTATAATGCCGTCGGTGTTCGGCTCACTTCTCTACCAATGAAGCCTGGTAAGATTCTGGCGGAAATCAAAAAACTAAAAGAACACTAAATATTATGGCAAAAGTATGGATTCCCAGTGTTATGCAGCACCTTACAGAGGGTGCAGATACAGTTGATATTGGAGGAAGGAATCTACGTGAAGTGATAGAAAATATTGACAGAGAGTCCCCTGGTATCAGAAGCGCCTTAGTTGAAGGCGATAAACTTCGTCCGGGGGTTGCAGTAGTGGTTAATGGGTGTGTTAGCCACCTGGGGCTTCTTCAGAAGGTTCAAAATGACAGTGAAATTCAGTTTATTCCCATGATTTCCGGGGGATAATAACAAGAGGACTTCAGGTACTTCTAAAAACGTTCGTATTCTCAATGAGTATAAAATAGAAACAAGCATCCTTATTAGTCCTATTACATAAGTATAATACTTTCCGTTGAGTTGATAAGTGTCTCATCCAGGGGGCAGCTATCACCTGGGTCTTCTTCTCAGTCATCCGCTTTCTAATTTCAAAATCATCCATTCATAGAGAATCTTGTGTATACAGTTAGTGGCCACTGTTCAAAATAGCGGGTCTATTTCTCCTTGTTTAAATTTTGACAGCTATCATTCATTGACATAATATTGGATGTCAAATGATATATCTATGTAAAATTCGTAAGTGGAGATCTTTAGGGGTTTTTACAAACGAGACCTTGCGCATTGAGCTAGGGAAAATATAGCCAGGCGCTCTTTCGGGGAAGGCAGTAGCTTTGATGTATCAAATTGATATCTGAAATACGAGACGAAGATCGCTGGATTTTAAGGCGACTCAAATTTAGAGGAAAGTATCTATGAATACGCGACATATTTCCAATGTTGGCATTCTCTCATTGGCTTTTAGTGCAGTGCCCTTTATTACGTGTGCAAGCAGTATGATAGAGGAGGTAGTGGTGACCGCGCAGAAGCGGGAGCAAAGTTTGCAGGATGTGGGAATTTCGGTTACCGCTTTCAGTGGCGAGCAACTTTCTGAGTTTGGAATGATTGGGACTCGGGACCTGCAGTCACATACCCCAGGTCTTATTGTTACGGGGTTTGGAGCCTCGGCCACCTCCACATTTACTTTGCGTGGGTCCGGGCAGCATGATTTTGCAGACCACCACGAAGCCCCTGTTGCAATGTATGTGGATGATGCTTATCTAAGCTCTATGGGGGCCGGTGGGTTTTCTATGTTTGATGTCAATAGGGTTGAGGTTTTGAGAGGACCTCAAGGCACCCTGTATGGACGAAACGCTACCGGTGGACTCATTCATCTAATCACAAACGATCCGACACGTGAATCTGAGGCATTCATGGAGCTTCAATACGGTGAATATGACATGATGCGAGTGGAAGGCGCGGTTAGCGGTCCCTTGAGTGAATCACTTTCAGGTCGAGTGTCATTTCTGAGAAATCTGGCGGATGGATTTATTGATAATAAGGTAGGAAAAGACACCTATGATCAAGATGATTTCGCCATACGTAGCAAATTACTATTTGAGCCTAGTCAAGATCTGTCCTTTTTACTTACCGCACAGTGGAGCGAAGGTGACAATGGACCAAATAGTTACCATAGCAAGCCGGGTATCACTGGCGCAACGGGGATTAGTGTAGAGCCAGCCTCCTTTCAGGAGTATGCAAATTTTTGTCAGGCGAAATATGGCGTTTCCCCGTCTGCACCAAATCAAGAGTGCTTTGGTTCGGTTGCGTTTCTCGACGATATTCATGAAGTGGCGTCACCCAACGGCGGGTTTATGGAGCGTGAAAGTTGGGGGTTAACGGGTAAGCTGGAGTGGGATCTTGGGGCCGCTCAGCTCGTATCCATTACAGATTACAATGACTTCAATCGGCACTGGGATGAGGATGTTACCTCAAGCAATATTTCGCCCTCTTTCTGGAATAGTTTTCACAAGACGGACAAGCAACAATTTTCACAAGAACTGCGGTTGATGGGAGAAACTGATAAGTATAACTGGATAGCGGGAATATATTATTTGAAGATTGATGGTGACTTTACCGAAGGGGTGAGATCACCTGGATTTTCTTTTTCTAATATCAACAATGTTTATTCCCTCGAAACAGAGTCCTATGCTTTGTTTGTACAGGGAGAATATAATTTGACGCCGAGCTTAAGCCTCACGGGTGGTGTTCGTTGGACTGAAGACAAGAAAGACTACAGCATGGATGCGAATTGCACTGAGCTGGTTTCGGGTATTTGTACATTCTTTTATGGTGGATTTACGCAGAACAATACTGATCTAAATCTGGATCGATCTGAAGGCGAGTGGTCCGGTTTGTTGCAGCTCGATTGGCGGCCAAATGAGGATTGGCTTGTCTATACAAAGCTAAGTCGCGGCAACAAAGCAGGCGGATACAATGGCGGGGTCGTGTTGTCATGGTTGCCCGAAGAGGCAGAGTATGACGGCGAAATACTTGATTCCCTCGAAGTTGGCTTTAAATCAACCTGGTGGGGAGGTCGAGCGCGATTGAATGCAAGTGCTTTCTATTATGATTACTCTGATTTTCAGTCCTTTATGTTGCAAGTCGCTTCGCTTGTTGTGTTCAATACAGAGGCGGAAGTCTATGGAACTGAGGTGGAGTTTACTGTTAACCCCTGGGAAGGCTGGAATTTCCAGTTAGCAGTTTCGCTCCTGGAGGCCAATCAGAAGGATATTACTTTCGCCGGTGTTACCAAAGATCGACCTATGCCAAACTCGCCGGATTCGACGTTTAGCGGATTCGGGCGATATGAATGGCCCATTTCAGATTATGGTGAAATGTATGCCCAGATTGACTTCCAATATGTCGATGAACGTACGTGGGGGGCTATAGACTCACCGGTTGTCGTCGGTGATAGTTACACAGTAGCAAATGCCAAGCTAGGCTATACTGATACGGATGGTTCATGGGATATATCTCTTTGGGTTAAAAACTTTACTGATGAAGAATATTTTTTCAATGGTTTTGATACGACGGCCATATGGGGTTTCAATGGGTATGTACCAGCACCTCCGCGTTGGTTTGGTGCTAGTGTCCGTTACTCTTGGGACTAGTTTTCTTATGACGCTACCACTGACCTAGAATGGTAGTATATACACGGCATATCGGGTTGCCGCACTCTGCGGTAACCCAAATTTTCGATTCCGTCGCGAACTTTGATTTACATGAACTGTCAGTGATCATCAGGCGCAACTATCCTGAAAACGCCAACGCGTAAAACTGTTGCCATGCCGGCTGAGACGCGGGCATTGTATTACGATCATAGCCCGCCGACCGTGCAATGGCCCCGAACAAAGGGTCCATTGCACGGTCGGCGGGCTATTGAATCAAATACACTATAGATCGGTTAGAAATAATTATAACGAACCCTTAAGCCATATATACGCGGCAGACCAAAACCTTGCGCGTCGGAACCGGTAACGGTTGACAATTCGAGACCAAACATCTGGTTTCGTACATCTCCGACGTTGTCAACAAAAGCGGACACGGTCCAATGCTCATCTGCACTGGCCCAGGTCAGGTTGGCATTACCCAGCCAGTAGCTCTCCATCTTATGAGTATCGAAATTATTGATGTTATTGAAAGACTCTGAGACGTAATTACCATGGACCTGAAATGCTAGAGAGCCACCGGCTATGACTTCGTACCAGGTGTAGCGGGCCAGCGCGTTGAACTGCATTTCCGGTGCATAACTCGGTTCAACGTCACGCGCTATACCCGTCGCTACTTCAATATCCTCGACCGTTGCATTGAGGAGGCTCAGCCCAAATATTAAGTCAAGGTTATCAACTGGGTTGACAAAAAGCTCTATTTCGCCGCCATAGTATTCCGCATCGGCATTAATGACGACGCCCGAGGTCCCCACGAACTGGAATGCCTGATAATCGGAATAATCATAATAGTAAGCGGTAGCATTCAATCGAGCCCTGCCATCCATCAGGGAAGTCTTGAAACCAACCTCATATGCGTGCAGCACCTCTTCATCATAGCAGGATTGTTCTGGTGTTATAAAACTCAATAATGGCGCATTACAACTTCCTGCCTTGACTCCCCGATTCATGGTGAAATAAAACAACGTGTCATCACTGTACGCATATTCCAGACCGACCTTGCCGGACCACAAAAAGTCATCAGTACTTTCAGTATGGTCAGCCAAAAACGAACCAATCGGTACATCGCCAGTTCGCAGACTTTGTATGCTTGTGTCATCGGTGTTGATAAACAGGTTACTGGTGTATACGAAGTCCTTCTCCTCCTGAATACCACGCAAACCCACAGAAAGCGTCAACCTTTCAGTGAGATCATAATCGATCTGCCCGAAAAATGAGTAGGACTCCGTTTCCAGATCCGCATCCAAAGAGGCATCTAGGAAAGTGGTGGTAGATACCGAGGCCCCGAAGGGATTCAATCCACCGAGGACGTCAGCCAGGTTTTGTGCTGCTATTCCATCGATGTCTAGATAGTAGGCACCCATTATCCAGCGATAACGATCGGCTTCACCCTCCAATCGCAACTCCTGGGAAAACCACTCGATTTCGGAGAAGTTGTTCACGGTGAACTGGGGTGCGGGACCGGAGTCCACATCCAGTGTTTGTCGCTTGTCCTGTTCCGAGTAGGACGTTACGGACACCAGTGTCGCCCAATCTATGTCCCATTTCAGCGTCGCACCGATATTTAATACTTCATGGGAATCAAAGTCCGAGGCAGCATGATCGGTGGCTATCTTTCGTCCACTCCCATCGGGATCAGTATAACCAAAGAAATCCGAGTTTGGCGAAGGTCGCGTATTGTTAAGGACATCAAGGTCGAAGGGAGAACCGGGTGCGCAGGTGGTGGTACCCGGAACGAGCTGTTCACAGGAGTTAGGGTTTGTAGCGCCATTGGAAAACTTTGTATTTACTAACCGGCCCATTGCATCGACTTCACCAACTGTGGCCTTACTTTGCCAGGGGCCGGATGAGGGCTCCTGCTCGGCATAGTCAGCCCTAAGGTGTATCTCGACATCATCATTGAGCTTAACCAGTAACTGGCCTCTCACGCCAAACTGATCATCGGTCCAGAGGTCGTCCTGTCCAACCGAAGAGCCGCTGAGCGGTACGGTGACTGGAGGGCCTGCTGTTAGGGGAGTGGTAATAATATCTGGGTTGAACCCGTTGGCACTCGGACTATGTATCGCCGGGTCGTAAACATTATCGTAAATCGCATTATGATTGCGGTAAAAAGCTGAGACTCGGGCCTTAACCGTATCTGACAACGCGCCACTGACAGCACCTTCAAAACGAACAGTGTCAAAACGCCCATAACTTATATCGCCGTAGGCTTCGAACTCCTCGGTGGGTTTATTTGTGATGTAGTGAACCAAACCACCCGTAGCATTCCGGCCGAACAGTGTCCCCTGAGGGCCTTTCAGTATCTCTACACGATTCATATCATACTGGGCGAAGAGTTGGGATTGAGCACCGGCCAGGTAGGCTTCGTCGATGTATACGGCGTTGGGGCCTTCGGCAAGGTCAAAAAAGTCACTCTGGGTGACTCCTCGCATCGTGAACTGCTGGGTTTGACCACCACTAACACCCGTTAAAGAGACACCGGGGGTAAAAGCAGCGATGTCGGTACTCTTCGTAATATTATAAGCATTCAGCTGTTTGCCGCTGAACGCAGTGATTGCAATACCCACATCCTGAATTGATTCTTCTCGTTTTTGTGCTGTTACTACTACCTCCTCCAGCGTACTGGACAATACGTCTGCAGAGACAAAGGCTCCAAGAAGTCCAAAGGTCGCATTGACCATTGTGTGCGGTATGTGTTTTGGAGAGTGGTTTCGCATTGGTGCGTCCTCCTGGGTATACGGTTCGTGATAGCAAAGAGGCACAGCTGTAGTTGTCACCCTATATTTGGAGGGTATAGATCAAATTATACCAAATTAAAGGCGCACTTAATATTGCGAGCTGTGGTGCCAAGGTAAGTTTTCTAACTTATTCAATCAGATAGCTTTATTGTGTCGACGGCTCCTATGATGATAGTTGTAATTGATTGATTTAGTGGAATTCTCTTTGAAGGTATACGATCTAAGGTGTTGTGTGTACCTTTATTGCCGGGATCCAACAGTCCCCACCTGGTGGGTGAACCGTCTCAAATATCCACCTGTGTATAGCCTTTAAAAGCTATGGATATCGAAGCCATTCCTCTGGGACTGTTGCTTAATCGGTATATATCTCACGGTTCTAAAAATCGAGATTACTATCGTTGCTTTTTCTAACCAATGGAAAAAACCAGGATAGAAATTAAGCTTCTTGCTCGGCTTTGATCAGCCGCTTAAGCATCCATCGGGCTCGTACCGCACCTCCGTCGCTTGCCAGTATTACGGGATTCAAAGACATTAGATCGGTTGTTTCCCCCAATGCCTTTTGTTGCAATTCAATCATGGGTTTATCTTCGTTCCCAAAGGCGTGGTCTAGTATTCCGCGGTAGAGTTCGTTGTATTCATTGTCGTGCACTTTGAAATCTCGCCCGTGCATATGGAAATAGTGGGTGGTTCGGTCTGTTTCTGGGGTCATCAGGTGGAGGTTTGAAGAAAGAATGCCGTTTTCCCGTGGCTGACCTACCGGGGTTCCACCAACCATCAGTCGCATATTACCCGCCGGATACCAGGTAATTTCCAGCCAGGAGTCGGCCGGCGCCTCCGGATCAGGCAGATTCTGTGCCAGGAAGGCCATGGGAAGTTTGTCCGGTACCCACCAGTTGCAATGCACGACCCCGTTTTCGTCCGATACCTCAGGCGGGTTTTGGCCCATTTCTCCATCCGTGCCCAATGCAGATGGATGCAAGTAGTCGATATGACTGAGGTCCATGATATTGTCGACCAATAATTCGTAATTGGCATTGAAGTGCATGTAGCCAAGAATTAGAGCTGTTTCCGGGAAGTCGTCAAAGTCCGAAAAATCAGGCACCTTCGCTTCATCCATTGCCTCGATGTCGCCCATCCATATCCATAGTGCATGGTGCCGTTCGACTATTGGGTAGCTTTTAACTTTGCACTTCCTTGGAATAACGCCTTGGCCGTGGGGGTTTTTGACGCAGTTCCCTTTAGCATCGAATTCCAGGCCATGATAAGGGCACGCTATGCGATCACCAAGGTGCTTTCCGGCGCTCAGGGGGACAAACCGATGTGCGCAACGGTCCTCCAGGGCAACGGCGTCTCCATGCTCCTGGCGAAAAAACACAATGGGTTCATTCAAAATGGTTCGATTTAGTAACTCGCCCGGCTTCACCTCATTGCTAAATGCCGCTATGTACCAGGTGTTTCTAAGAAATGGCATATCATCCTCCTGTACCACAAAAAATTCTGTGCTTAAACCAACGTCAGGCAATCGATAAACTTTCTGGGTAATATGGTTCAAGTATCTATAGCAGAGCCAATGGTATATGAGAAATCACATAAAGTGCAATATATAATTTTAGATCAAAGTATTATGGGGGATGTTTCTAGCTTCATCATATACAAAGGCGGCCCTGCGCGAGTCATTAAGGGGTAATTTCCTGGCCGTACACCCGACTTAAGTGAGACTTTTGGCATGACTATTGCCGAGCTGGGGTATTCTTCCACAAGAAACCTCCATATTCGCCACGTTACTCTCTGATTAATAGCACATTTTTTCAATACTCGGCAATTTCCCGAATGATATTCAGGTTTTCGAGGCCGAGTTTGTTATTGGCTCGCGATCAGGCGCCTCTGAGCAGTCATTTAATCTTTTCCCTCAGTCGTGAATGCGTCTGATCCGAATTTAGGCTTGATTAGCCGGAAATGCACATGCTAAACTATTCAATATCAAAGTAGATATCTAAGTCGATATATATGTGTATATGTAGCTGTATCTGCAATATCCAATGGTCATTAGTGTACTAAAAGGGAGGTGCTGCCAACGGTCAACGCTACTAGTAATAAATTGCCTGTAGCCTAAGATTATTAATAACTCAAGTTTCGGAATTCAAATTTAGCAGTGTTTGGGCCGTAATATATTGAATCAACTCGATATTAGCTGTTCGGCACAAAATAAGGTTTGAATTTGGCGAGTGAATAACGACTGCTTTATCTGCCAAATAAAGCACGGTCAGAAAGGGAGTGCTTTCACGTGATGTCAGTGATATTTGCTTCACTTTAATTAAATACCTGGCTACTCAGTGGCTTACAGTTCTGGGATGTGCACCATCAAAGCCACCTAGGGTCACAGGGACTGTTTGGCTTACTACAAGATGTATCTGTTGGCACTTTGCCCGGCGGTACGCAACCTGAAATAGGAGATATATATGGAGAGGTTTCGCCTCGCCGTCGACATCGGCGGCACTAATACTGATCTGTTTTTTGTCAATGAGGAGACCGGTGAAGAGCTGGTCTCCAAGGTCCCGTCGCAGTCAGATGCGCTGAGTGCCGTACTGACTGGTATTGAGATGGCAGGTGTTTCTGTATCATCGGTTCGGTTGTTATCCCATGGAACTACGGTAGCAACCAACGCTCTCATCGAGCGGAATTTCCCTCGAACTGCAATGATTACAACTGCAGGGTTTAGGGATGTCATTGAAATTGGACGTGGCACGAAAGATGATTTATGGGATGCTTATAAGGACATTACACCACCTTACATTGCGCGTCGGGATCGGCTAGTTGTCACCGAGCGGATAGCGGCCGATGGTGAAATCGTGGACGCGCTTGATGAGGTTGAAGCCCGGAAGGTTGCCTCGGTTATCAAGAAGCGCGGAATTACTGCCGTTGCGGTGTGCTTTGTTAACTCGTTCAAGAACCCAGAGCACGAAAAGCAGATGAAACGTATTCTGCAGGAGGAGCTTGGTGATGAAGTGCGGATTTCTTTGTCAGGCGAGGTATTGCCTGAGATTTTTGAGCATGAGCGTTTCTCCACAACAATTGTGAACGCGTGTGTCTCACCTGTTATTGGCCCCTATATTCGCCGACTGGATGAAGGGCTAAAAGACAAGGGATACTCAGGGGATCTATTGCTGTTTCATTCCGGTGGCGGTGTGATTACCCCGGTTACGGCGGAAAAATTTGGTGCACGTCTCGCGGGTTCAGGTATTGCCGCGGGCGCTATCGCGGCTGCGCGCATCGCTGAAAATTGCGGTTTTAAGAATGCTATCGGCCTGGATATGGGTGGAACAAGCACCGATATTGCGATGACTATTGATGGCCAGACCAGTGTCACCAATGATTGGTGCATCGAGTTTGGCTACCCAATCGGTTTTCCTGCACTTGATATACGCACCATCGGCGCCGGTGGTGGCTCTCTTGCATGGATTGATGACGGTGGTTCCCTTCGGAATGGGCCGCAATCGGCCGGTTCTAATCCAGGGCCAGCTGCCTACGGCAAGGGCAACGAGCAGCCCACAAACACTGACGCGAACCTCGTGCTTGGTCGGCTTGGCGGTGAATTGCTTGGCGGTTACATGACATTGGATAAGTCAAAAGCGGGGCAGGCGGTTAAGAGTGTAGTCGCCGACCATTATGATCTCTCGGTGATAGAGGCCGCACAGGCGATAATTCGAATTGCAAATACAAACATGGCGGAAGCGGTTCGAACTGTCTCGATAGGCAGGGGTTATGACCCGCGTGATTTCGCACTCGTTGCATTTGGAGGCGCAGGGCCTTTACACGGCGCAGCGATTGCCCGCGAACTCTCTATTCCGAAAGTGATTATACCTGCCAGTCCAGGTGTTACCTCGGCGTTGGGTTGCCTGCTTGTCGATCTGAGACACGATCTCTCCTCGATGATACTGCGGCCTGTTCACGAGCTGAAACCCGATGAGCTCAAATCCGCATTCGTGGACCTTCAAAAGGAAGGCGCCCAGCGACTCGAGTCCGAAGACGTTCCTGCGGAGAAGCAGGCATTCGAGTATAGCGTTGACATGCGATACCTTGGGCAGTGGCGATCAATCAGTATTCCGGTTAACCTGGAAGATATCTCTATCGACAGTATTATTGCCGCGTTCCATGCTGAACACGAACGCGAATACAGCTATCGCCGGGATGATGCGCCGGTGGAAATGTTCCGGATCAACGTCGCGGCCATCGGTTTAACGCCGCCGCTTGAGTTGGCCACCCACGAAGTCGTGGAGCGTGAGCCCGTCGCGAAGACGCACCGCACCGTGTACTTTGACGATTCTCCAGACGCCATCGAGACGCCGATCTATCAGCGCGTCGATTTGCGCGCTGGTGACAAGCTTACTGGACCGGCGATTATTGAGCAGGTGGATACTACGGTCGTTATTCCTCCTGAAACGCCAGCCGAGGTGGACCAGTTTAACAACATCATTTTGACCATTAGGAGTGAGTAATGGGTACCAATCAATCAAGACTCGATCCCGTCACTTTTGAGGTGCTTAAGAACGCGTTCCAGGGTGCCGTTGAGAACATGGCAGAGCAAGTCCTGCGAACCTGTCATTCTTTCGTGCTATATAACCGTGATTTTTCTTCCGGTCTCTGTGATCGCAATGGTGAGCTCGTATCCCATGGGCGAATTGACCTGAGCGGTCATATTGCCACCATGCATGAAACCTGTAAGGCGGTTATTGACGCTTTCGGTGACGATATGAAACCGGGTGACGTCTTTGTGCTCAACGATGCCTACCTGGGCAACACGCATTGGAGTGACATTCGTGTTGTTCGACCTATCTTCTACGACGGGGAACTGATCGCCTTTACCCAGTCTAGTGGTCATTGGTCGGATGTCGGTGGTAATGTGCCGGGCTCGTTTGATGTCACCGCGACCACGTTTTTCTCCGAAGGGTTGCGCATTACGCCAATTCGTATGTGGGACGGTGGTGAATATCAAAAAGATATTGCCAAGATGATCGTCTCAAATACACGTGTACCGGGTGATTCGGAAGGTGATTTGATCGCACAGAATGAGTCTACCCGCGTGGGTGAAAGAGAGTTGATGCGCATCATTGAAAAATATGGCATCGACACGGTAATGGCGGCTTTTGAAGAAGTTCAGGATTACGTAGAGCGCTTCGTTCGCAAGCGTCTGGACGCTTTGCCAGACGGTGTCTGGGAGCGAACAGATTACCTTGATCAGGATTACGGAAATCCCGGCGATGGCCTGATCCCGGTAAAAATGAAAATGATCAAAGAAGGCGGAAATCTGACCTTCGATATGGAGGGAACGCATCCGGCCGTTGCGATGAACGTCAACTCCCCGGCGGCTTGTACTTTCTCCGCCATTTGCACGGGTGTGAAGATGGTAATTCCGGAGATTCCACTGAACTCGGGTTTCTTCAGGGCCATTAATCTCAAACTGCCGGAAGGCTCTCTGGTCAATGCGAAATGGCCAACCGCATGCACCGGATTTGTAATGACCTTTGAGAAACTCGTCAATTCAGTATTGAGTATTTTCTCAGAGATTGATCATTCCAGGGCCATGTCATGCTCCTTTAATCTCGATTACCTCCTGATCGGCGGGTTCGACAGCCGCACCGGAGGCAAGGAGCCGTTTATGCTCTATGATTGGCTGTCCGGTGGCTGGGGAGGTCGTCATAACAAAGATGGAGGCTCTTACAGCTCATTCTTCGGCGTTAGTTTGAAGAACCAACCGGTAGAGGGACAAGAACGTTTGGCTCCCGCGATGGCTACTGAACATGAACTGGTATGTGACTCGGCCGGCCCAGGAAAATATCGGGGTGGCATGGGTGTTGTAAAAACCTATCGTTTTACAACCGCTGTCAATACCGTCGCCTCGTTCGTCAGTAATCGAGCCAGGGCGGTCGTCTATGGCGATGCCGGTGGACTTCCATCTTGCCCTGTCTACGCCATACACGAGCGTGATGGACAGAGTACTGATCTGGGCTCCACATTTGCCAACGTGAAGATTAAGCCCGGTGATACCTTGTCTCGTCCTTCAGGCGGTGGCGGCGGCTATGGCGATCCGCTGGAAAGGGATCCCAAGGCTGTGCTTGAAGATGTGACCGATGAGTATGTATCTGTGCATCGGGCGCGTGTTGACTACGGTGTTGTCGTCAAGGTTATTGATGCGGAGCTCTGCGAGTACGAACTCGATTTGGATGCTACACAGGTTGAGCGAGAGCGAATCCGAGCTGAGCGCCGCGGATGGCTCGAAGAGGAGCCTCGTCAGATCGTTGAGCGTTTCCACAGTGGAGAGCTCGATCGGCATGACCTAATCCGTCAATACGGCATCATACTCGATTGGGATACTGGGCAATTCCTGCCAAATACCACTGAGCAGTACCGAGCATTAATGCAAGAACGCTCAGCGGCTGGCTGGTCGGATTAATCCGCCTCCCACGACCATGCTTGGTCACACGGCCAAGCATTAATATATATCAATAGAGTGTGCGACGATATAGTGGGGCTCTGGCGCCTCAGGGGTTAGAGTGCCCGCTATACGTACACTCCAGGAGAAAAGTACGATGGTGATTGATTCCCAAGTAGCCTGGTATCCGCCCGAGATTATCGAAGAGGCGAAAAAGCGGAGCGTGGCTCCATGCCTGATGCAGAAGGGGGATACGACCTATTTCATTTCTGAAGACGCGGAGCCGATTCCATTTACCAAAGAGCATGTCGACCTGGGGTTGCAGATTGAGACGCAAACTCGCTATGGTGTCGACGCGGCTATCGTTGGTCCTTCCTACCTGGGGGATGTAACCAGACTGGATCTGGATCTCGCGGTAAAATGGGCAAGAATATTCAACAAGACCTATTCCGAGGCGCAACACACTTACCCTGGCAAGTTTTTCGGGCTTGCAACATTACCTCTGCAGGATCCAGCCGCCGCAGTAAAAGTGCTTGATGAAGCAATTCTGGAGCAGGGGCTTGTGGGCGTCTTTATGCATTCAAACATTGCAGGGCGGTCAATTGCGACGGAGGAGATGCGTCCGGTTTACAAGCGTATTGAGGAGCTTGGAGTACCGATTTTCATTCATCCCACGCGATCCAGAGTCAGTTATCCGGACGGTGAATTTGACTGGTTCGTGGAAGTGACATTTGGCTGGATGTACGATACTACGCTTGCGGCGATGTCGCTGATTCTGAGTGGCATGTTGGACAGCTTTCCGTCATTACAAATTGTCCATCCACACCTTGGGGGCGTGTTGCCTTACCTGAGGGGGCGTATCAAAGACAGCCAGGAGGATCCCTGGGCGCCGGAAATAAAGCGCGAGGTTGATGACTATCTGAAGTCCAATTTCTATACGGATACCGCTGTCCGCTCCGCCGAAGATCTCCCTCTGGTCTTTGATACCTATGGTCCTGATCGTGTGCTATTTTCGTCGGATTATCCCTGGCAGAAAATACCCGATTATTTGACATTCGCTCGACAGAATATCGACAAAGAGCATTTGAACGGCGTCTTTGGGAGGAATGCGGCGAAGCTTTTCAACGTTACGGTAACGGAACCTGGTGATTCAAACCTGGAAGAGACCTGTAAAAACTAGATAGGTGGCCTGCATTTCTGGGGTGCAGGCCACTTGATATTTACCAAGCACACCAATAGTCAGGAGAAGTTCCATGCCTCTTGTGAAGTATATTGAAGCGGACGGCCGTGAATTTGAAGTAGATGTCGCGGTTGGGAATACAGTTATGCAGGGTGCTGTCGACAATTTGGTCGAGGGTATCCTCGCAGAATGCGGAGGCGCTTGTGCCTGTGCCACTTGTCATTGTTTTGTAGACGAAGCCTGGATGGAGAAGCTAGGCCGAGCTGATGACATGGAAAAGGAGTTGCTGGAAGCGGTAGTTGATCAGCGCGAGACCAGTCGTCTCAGTTGTCAGATAATAGTGAGTGAGGACATGGATGGGCTGATGATACACTTACCTGAATCCCAGAACTAGATGTTTTATCTAAAAAGGAGCCGGCTCTAAGCTCTCGTTGTAGCACAAAAAATATTGCAGAAGACCATGTTAACATATTGCATTAGGAGAGATAATTTATAATATTTGCGGGCGCTAGGTAAACTCCAATGCGAATGTTCTCTGAATTCCCGAGGTTTCAGTTTGGCGAAAAGATTTATCATGGCTACGGCCATTACAATAAAGTGAATTATACGGCCATCTCATTGGCCGTAGTTGAAACTGGGGAGCTGATACTTTACTCGGACAACCTCGCCAGGAAGTTGTCGGCCGGGCAGGCTACATTTCTGTACTACCAAAAGTCCTTTATGGCCATTGCGCCTTCTACTTCGAAAACACGAGTAATCTGGTGTGAATCCATCGCCCCTCCACTCACTAAAAAGGCGGCCGAGCTGATAAACAAGCTGCCCGTTTTCATTGGGGCGTCCAGTCAAATTCGAGAGTTGTTGGAGCAAGGGTATACGCTAGAAAAACAGGGCGACAATAGTCTGTCCTATGAAGAGCTGAGAAGCGCACTTGGCCTGGCGGTAGTTAATACGTTCCTGTATGAGGCCGACACAAAAACAGCAGTACGACCTATAGCTAGGGAAATTCAGCGAGCCAAAGAATATATCGACAGAAGCTTTGATCAGCCTTTTAACATCAGCAAGCTATCAGAAGTTGCTGCTCTATCGCCTTCATATCTAATTAAAAAATTCAAATGTGCCTATGGCATCACGCCAACCAATTATCTATGGCATATTCGTGCCAAAAAAGGGGCTGAATTACTTGAGCACTCAGCTCTGAATATATCAACAATCGCCAATCAATGCGGTTTCAAAAATGCCTATCATTTTTCTCGCATTATAAAGAATACATTTGGCTGTTCACCAAGTGAATACCGTAAGCGCGCCCACCTGAAAAACACCCGACAAATCTAATATTACCATTCTGGATATGTTTTGCTCCGTGCCGGATAGGTATTTCCACTTAGCTTTTTTTAAAATGACCTGGGCATAGATATTTATAAACGTAAATATTGATCATGCTTTACCGGGTTTTAACAGTTGGAGATACATCCGTGAAGATTAAATCAGTCAATACCAGTTTGAGTGATCTCATAGAACGCCAGGCGCCGTCCTGCTCTTTAGAAGGGGCGTTCTATAACGATCCCGAAATATACAAAGTTGATATGGAGCATCTTGTTTACCGGCAATGGTTGCTGGTTGATCACGAGTCTAGAATTCCCAATCGGGGTGAGTACTTTGTTTTTGAAATCGATGATGAGTCGATTATATTGATCCGCGGGTCGGATAACAGGATATATGCACACTATAACGTCTGCTGTCATCGTGGTTCACGTATTTGCCTGAAAAAACAGGGTAAAACAAATCTCCTCGTATGCCCGTACCATTCATGGAGCTTTCGACAGGACGGTACCTTAATGAAAGCACCGTATATGCCTGAAGATTTTGATCCTAACAATGTAGCTTTGAAATCCTGTCACCTTAAAGTATCTGAAGGCCTAATATTTATCTGCCTAGCTGATACTCCTCCTGATTTTGACGAGAATATTGCGGGTATTGACAAGTACTTTAAGTTACACAGCACTGCACAATGCAAAATTGCACACCGGCATACTCTTCCAACAAAGGCCAACTGGAAATTGGTTGTCGAGAACTTCCTTGAATGTTATCACTGTCTGGCGGCACATCCTGAACTATGTTCCGTACGGACACTCGATATGGTTATCAGTGCCGGAGCCGGGCCCTCTTCAGGGGACAGTTACACGGAGGAGTACCAAGAGAAGTTGTCGGCATTTGAAGAAAAGGCCAAAGCCATGGACCAATTGCCGGAGGTTGTAGACGATTGCAAGGGAGAGCAGTGGTTTCGACTGGCATATCGAAACTATCTAAAGGAAGGCTGTTATTCTGAATCAGAAGACGGCGGAAAAATGGCCCCGTTGTTAAAGGGGTTCAATGATTGGGATTGTGGTTATACCGGAATCAGCATCAATCCCCTGAGCCATATGCTTGCAACCAATGATGCCGTTTTTTTGTTCCGATTCACACCTAGAGGCCCATTACTTACAGACGTAGAAGTCAGTTGGCTGGTAAATAATGATGCTGTGGAGGGTAAGGACTACGACCTTGACCGATTAAAATGGGGATGGGAAACCACTGCCAATCAGGATTTGATCATAACGGAGGATACTCAGAAAGGTGTAAATTCCAGAGCCTATATTCCCCATCGACTTTCAATAATGGAAACAAATATTGCTGCATTTTGCCGCTGGTATCTAAAAAATATGCAAAAAGCAGATATTTGAAGATATCTCATTTGAAATGTACGCATAGAAAACGGAAGCCATCAAGTATCAAAAGGGTTCTGGTGTGTTGAGTATTCTTCAAAAAAACCGTTATCCTGTTAGGCGTTTGTCGAGTGTTTTATGAAGACGGATGTAGCCGTGGGGCCCCGCCCCACGGCTACAAGGTATTGGCTAAATCACTTTGCTGGTAGCTGTGCGGTGTATACGTATGTTGCTCGTCGCACAGCGAAAAGCAACAGTCAGTATACACCGCGTCCTAATTTAACTTTTATTACCAGTTAAACCGGATACTACCGCCGAAATAGCGAGGTGGTGCATAAGCGCGCAGAGTTTCATTGTCGGCTATAAGGTGAGAGGCGTCAAATGCGTAAGTCCAGTACTCTTCGTCCCCGACGTTACGCACATATAAGGAGATTTCCCAGTCATCGCCGCGGGCGTAAGTCAACCGACTATTCCATACGGTATAGTCGTCGACTGCTGCTCCCAACGTATTAATCGAGTTCGATGTCTGTTCGTCTACATAAACGCCATCAACCTGAAACGCGATACTGTCACCATTGCTCAAATCCCACTCTTTGCGAACCAGTAAGTTGGCAGTGAGGTCGGGGGCTAGCAGGATATCCTGATCGCCAACTCCCGGAATATCTTCAACGGTTCCATTGAGCAATGATAAGCCACCTACAATGCTCCAGCCGTCGCCTGGCTCAGCGAACACTTCAATTTCGCCACCGTAAATTTCGGCATCGTGATTATCAACCACGTTAGTTGCGCCAACCAGGAAGAATGCCTGGTAATCCCGATAATCGTAATAGAAGGTTGCCGCATTGACCCGGGCGCGACCATCGAACAATTCGGTCTTCAAGCCGATTTCATAGGCATGCAACACCTCCTTGTTGTACTCGAGGTCTTCCACAAAGGTGGAAGCGCTGGAGGAGGGGCTGTAACCACCGGCTTTCATGCCTCGGTTAAAGCCGGCATAGATCAGGGTGGCATCGTTGACGCGCCAATCCAATTGAATCTTTGCCGTAAAGTCGTCGTCATTGCGATCTAATATCGTGTGGCCAGCATCTGCAGTGGTGGGAGTTCCCAGTGGACCCAACAGCCCCCCTGTGGTGCCAAACGCATCGCATCCTCCAAGGCCATCAAACGGAGCCCCAAAACCTGAGATCACCGGGTTTGGATCGCCTGTTATGGGATTTGGCCCGGAGGCACAGGAAGCGGTCAAGTCCAAGTCTTTACGATCCTCGGTGTAACGCAAGCCTGCTGTTACAGAAAGTGATGATGTGAGCTCGTAATCAAATTGTCCAAAGATCGCCCAGGATTCGGTTTCGAGGCTGAACTCGTTCGAGGGGATAGCGGAAATATTCGCAAAAGGCGGAAAGTCATTGACACTGAAACTGGCGTTGAAATCGCCATCGATATTGAGGTAGTAGACTCCTGCGGTCCAGCTCGATTGATCAGAAGCGCCATTAAATCTCAGTTCCTGAGCAACGGTTTCAACATCCTGACCGGTTATATAGGTGAACTGTTGTGTCGGATCTCCGCCGGTATTTTCCCGGTACGCCGTTTTATTCTCTTGGTAATCCGTAATTGACGTCATTGTAATACTGTCAGTCACATCATAGGTAAAGGTAGCGGTTAACTGGTAGGATTCCTTTTCCAGTCCAGTATCTCCCCCCATAGATGCCTTAAAAGGGTCAGAGTTCGGAACAAATCCGCTGTAATCACTCGTCGTACCCGGCAACAATACCGGCGTGTTGGAAACGCCCTTGATATCATCAACATTACTGTAATTAAGGGCCAGGTGTCCCTCCAGTCGATCGGTAAACTGTGTCTGCAATTGAGCACGTACGGCGGCGTCATCCTTTTCATGGAGGTCCGGTCCAATCGAATTGTCAATATAGCCGTTGGCATCATTCTTTATAAAGGAAAGCCTGCCCTGTACGTCATCGGTCAATGATCCGCTGACGGCCCCTTGAAGGCTTATGTTGTCGTATTCCGCTACACCGAGCTCTACATAACCTTCGAACTCCTCTGTGGGTTTGCGGCTTAGAATATGCACCAGGCCACCGGTTGCATTGCGCCCAAACAGGGTCCCCTGCGGGCCTTTCAATGCTTCCACTCGTTCGATATCGAACATTTGTACGGCCTGTCCACTCATGCTCGGTATATAGGCTCCGTCGCGATAAGTGACAGTGGGGGCTTCATGCTGGTCGCCGAAATCCGCCTGGCCCACGCCACGGACGACAAAAAATGAAGATGCAGAGTCGCCATTAAACGAAGTGGTAATCAAACCGGGTGTCTGCGCACCCATATCTTCCGCCGTATGCCAGCCCAGCTTTTCGACCTGGTCACCTGTAAATGCGGTGATTGCAATGCCGACATCTTGAATATTCTGCTCACGTTTCTGAGCGGTTACTACTATTTCTTCCAGTAATCCACTTGCACAAACGGAAAACGGCAGGGCTCCAATTGCCAATGGAAAAATGCCAATAGGGAAATTACGTCGCTTGAACATCAATACTTCTCCTCTAATTATTATTCACCCAAAAGCTTATATAAATACTTATGCTCGGTAAGCTTTTGGACATAAGAACGAGATAACGATCGAAATAACATTCGATATCGAATAATATATCTATGTATGGTATGGTTGTCAAATATTCGTCGCATCGGCATAGAGCTGCCAGATAGTGTAGATCGTTATAAGTACTACGATGCATATTCGAAAGTTAAAAAGTACCTCTCCTTTACAGTGAGGGCAGGGCGTAGAGGAAATGTGATGAGCGGTACCAGGAGTCACCCGGAACCACTAGACGAGCTCAAGCAGTTGGCACGTTGGCTGCGCAGCGGTAAATCTGTGGCACTGGCCACGGTCGTGCGTACCTGGGGTTCCTCGCCACGGCCCCTCGGTAGCCACTTGGCGGTAAATGGGGAGGGTCATTTTGCCGGGTCGGTTTCCGGTGGTTGCATTGAAGGGGCTGTTGTTGGTGAGGCATTGGATATTATCAACAGCGGCAAGCCGCGTCTCTTGGAGTTTGGTGTCAGTAACGATCAGGCCTGGGAAGTAGGGCTTTCCTGTGGTGGTGTGATTCATGTTTATGTGGAAGCTATTGGAACAGATGCTCTCCGTCGCCTCCTGGATGATTGTGAAAATAAACGACCGGTGGCTCGAGTTACTCGCTTGACGGACGGTCGCCAAAGCTTGGTTTATGAAAGCTCTTGGTTCGGTGATCTTCCCTTGAGTGAGAAACAGCTGCTTGAAGCCCAGTCCCTATTGCGCATTGGGTGTAGCGGTATGTCACAGCAGTCGGAAGAAGCGACATTTGTACGTAGCTATTTGCCTCCCGCGCGTATGATCATTGTGGGTGCCGTACATATCGCCCAGGTCCTGGCTCCCATGGCTTCTGTCGCCGGTTTTGATGTGACTATTGTTGACCCTCGCACCGCTTTTTGTCGCAAAGATCGTTTTCCCGGAGTTACGCTGAGTAATGACTGGCCGGATGAGGCGCTGGATGGCATGGACCTCGATCGTCAAACCGCCGTAGTGACACTTTCTCATGACCCCAAAATTGATGACCCGGCATTAACTGTGGCACTAAAAAGCGCGGCTTTCTATATTGGAGCTCTGGGTAGTTCACGGACCCATGCCCGGAGAGTGGAGCGTTTAACGGAATCGGGACTGGGAGATCAACTCGCCCGTATTCATGCTCCAGTGGGAATACAACTCGGTGGCCGTGCTCCGGCGGAAATTGCAGTGTCCATATTGGCCGAGGCGATTCAAGCCCGGTACGGCTTTTCACAAGGAGAAGGAAATTCGACGACAGCGGAGACAAGGTTATGATTTTTGCCCGCTACGGTTGCCCTGAAGCTGAAGGGGTGATGCTGGCCCATACATTGCGCCTGTCCCATCGTACCCTGAAAAAAGGCAAGACGCTAACCGCAGACGATCTTGTGGATATTCAGAGAGAGGGTATCCTCTATGTGACAGGGGTGCGCCTGAGCGGGGATGATCTGGATGAGGATCACGCCGCTCTGGTGGTGGCCACCGCATTGGCAGGTTGTCACCTTAGCATCGGTAAACCTGTAGGGGGACGCTGTAATCTCTATGCGAAACACAAAGGCATTGCGGTAATAGATCCGGCACGTATCCATGCCATCAATCTCAGTGAGGACAGCTTTGCCGTCGCCACCTTACCCCTCTATGGTGAGGCAGAAGCGGGGCAGGCTGTTGCCAGCATTAAAGTGATTCCCATGGCGGCTTCGCGGCTATCAGTGGATAGTTGTGTTGCCCTGGCGGGTGGAAAGGTACCAGCGGTGATGCTTAAACCCTATCGCCTTCAACGGGCAGCGTTGATCTCGAGCCGGACACCAAGTCTGAAAACATCGGTGTTGGACTCCACCCGGCGAGTGACTGAACAACGGTTGGAGTCATTGGGCGGTCAAGTGATATCCGAGCAACGATGCGATCATACGATTGAGGCGGTGAGCGGAGCCTTGAAAATCGCTTTGGCCAGTGAATGCGATATGGTGTTGATTTGTGGGGCTACGGTCACTGCGGATACCAGTGATATTGTTCCATCGGCCATTGTTCGTGAAAGGGGAAAGATTGATCTTTTTGGAATGCCGGTGGAGCCTGGCAATATGCTGCTGTTAGCCCATCACGGTTCGCGCCCAATTATTAATCTCCCCGGTTGTGGGCGCTCGCCTAAGCTGAACGGACTGGATTGGGTATTACAGCGTATGATGGCGGATATCCCGGTTAGTCGGCATGATATGCAGCTGATGGGAGTGGGGGGATTGATCAAGGATATTCCTCATTTAGAGCGGGTAAAGCTTTCCATTCCTGAAAACGTCGACTAGTGACACTGGAATTTGTTGTATGTAAAAAATGGATGCTAACAATGGCCGGGAGTAGCCCAGGGGTCACGAAGCCTTTCGCGTGGATTGTGAATCCCCTGGGTAGTGCTCTTCATTGATAAAAGCAGAGAATATGGAACTACTTATTAAACTGTCTTAAAGAGGTGACAGGTGCTTTTTGACAATACTGATATACGCAGTCAGTTTCCGCTATTGGAACGGGAGATTAACGGCTTTCCCTTGTGCTATCTGGATAACGCCTCCACGACGCCCATGCCTCGGGAGGTACTCACCGCTATGCTGGAATTTGAAACCTGTACTCGGGCCAATGTCTCCCGTGCTAGCCATTTTCTGGCCGCTAGCGCAACAGATGCCTATGAGGGTGCGCGTGAGAGTGTTTCCCGCTACCTCAATGTTAATAATGCCAATGAGGTAATTTTTACCTCTGGCACTACAGCGGCCATCAACCTTTTAGCCCATGGGCTGGAGCAAACTCTCAAAGCTGGCGATAGGGTGGTAATTACACTGGCTGAGCATCACAGTAATTTTGTACCCTGGCAGTTGTTGCGGGACCGAACAGGAGTTGAACTTAAAACCCTTCCTGTTTTGGCCAACGGCTGTATTGATATGGATGAGCTGGATGCACTGGTGACAGACAGGTGTAAACTGCTAGCGGTTACCCATGCCTCGAATGTGACTGGGGCCATTACCGAAGTGGATAAAGTTGTGACGGCCGCCCGCAAAGTTGGCGCAGAGGTTTTCCTCGATGGCGCTCAGGCCGTTGCCCATGGGCCAGTGGATTTACAGGAGCTGGGGGTGGATTATTACGCATTCTCCGGGCACAAGTGCTTCGGCCCCACTGGTATTGGTGTGTTTTGGGGGCGTCAGAAACTGCTGGAGAAATTGTCGCTTTTTATGGGAGGAGGGGGCATGGTGGAGCAGGTGACGCTGGTAGAGAACCGTTACGCACCGGGAAAAAGCCGCTATGAGGCGGGCACACCGCCAATTGCTCAGGCAGTAACACTGGGTGTTGCACTGGAATGGATGATGACGTTGCCTTGGGATGAAGTGAAAACCTACGAAAAGCGTTTAACACAACGGCTCTTGGATCAGCTCAAAACGGTTCCGGGCTTACGGATCATCGGGCCTCATTCGTCCGAAGAGCGGCTGCCTCTGTTTTCCTTCGATATCGATGGTATTCATCCCCACGACATCTGTCATCTGCTCGATCAGCAGGGCATTGCATTGCGTGGCGGTCATCATTGTGCTCAACCTTTGATGGATGCGCTTGATCTTATGGCCACCAGTCGAGCCAGTTTGACGATGTTTAATAACGAAAATGATCTTGACGCTCTGGTAAGTGGGTTGAACAGGGCGATAGAGATTTTATTATGAGCCAGGATATTTACCAGCAGGGCATCAAAGATCTGGCGGCTGCCAAACAAGGCGCGGGTATGCTGGACAATGCCGATGTCGCCGTGACCCTCGACAATAGCTTGTGCGGTGACCGAATATCCCTGACGCTGAAGTTGAAGGATGGGCGCATTGTTGCGCTTGGTCACAACGTCAGAGGTTGTTTGCTCTGTCATGCCTCTGCCAGTGTGATTGGCTCAGCGGCTGAGGATTGGTCCTGGAAGGATCTCGAGGCAGTCCATGCAAAACTTACAGCCATGCTGAAAGGGCAACTGGTATCCGATTGGCCCCCTCAGTGGCAATCCCTCTCACTGTTTAAGCCGGTTCAGGCACACAAAAGTCGCCACAGTTGTGTGCTCCTGCCGTTCAAAGCATTGATTGCAGCTCTAAACCAACTTATCCCCTCCAGTTGACAAAGCAACGCACACCGCCAATTCAGCCATGTTTTTTGTGCGTTCGATTAAATTAACACTGATGGTCAGCGCGACTGCCGGGACTGGAATAAGGCGACCAGTTTACCTTTGGAGGGGATTCCCAGCTTTTGGTAAGCCCGTTTGCGATAGGTTGCAGCGCTGGTTTCGGAAATGCCGAGCTCAGCGGCGATAGTTTTTAATGCGTATCCCTGTAAAATAAATTCACAAATTTGTCGTTCTCGCCCGGAAAGGCCTGACAGTATTGAATTTGTCGTAGCTGCACTCGACTGCGCAGGAGGGGATTCGCTGGAAAAGTGCTTATGCACTAAAGCTGAAATCACAGGGGCTATATAGTTCAGGATCGAAATCTCTTTATCCATGAACTTACCAGCGGTTTCTCCCCGATATAAATTGATGTAATAGCAGGTGCTGTCACCAACAGAGGTTAAAGACACCTTGTCCACAAGGTGGGGGGCCTTAAAAAAGTGATCCAGATAGTCGCTGGACATATGTTGATTGTCTGTGGTTAATGTATTAACCGTTGGCTCCTTATTGTCCAAAGATCCCTTGATGACCGGGAAATTGGGGTCTTTTTTAAATTCACCACTCACGTAATCGTTTGCCAATGCCTTGGCTATTTCCGGGCTGGTAACGTTCTCTGCCATTACGCAATCCATCTGGTCATTTGCGTGATAAGTGAAAATCATGCACTGCTCGATGGTTACCAGTTGGGTGATCAAGCTGAAGAACTTGGCGGCAAAATCGGTATTGCCTGTAGCCGCAATGCAGTCTGACAAGCTCTGCACCCACTGTGGATCAGTTATCGCTGAGATTTTGCTTGTGTTTGTCGACTTCATTGCATGCTTCATTATCTGCAGTTGTTCTCTCAATTCTAACGGTAGTCAGCTGATGACTGCAATTATGAACTTAAGGAATACATATTCATTTGTGTTATATGTAGCGACTTAGCGTCTCAGTATCTTAACCATTGTTCGTTGACGCTGCCCTGTCCTACTATTTGCAGGACAGACAAGCGCATTTGGTCGAATTAACATGATGGAGCCTTAAAAGAGAGGAACCTTAAAATGCATCGACCGAACACCACACCCAGATATTCTGTCTTTTACGACTATAAAATCTACCCCTATGACGGTGTCCCTGAACTGAATGCCAATGGAAAGACGGAAAAAGTCGTTATTGTGGGTGCTGGCCCCATAGGTCTTGCGACCGCCCTTGACCTGGCTCGCTTTGGGATTCCCTCTATAATCCTAGAATCCGAGCGTCAGGTGAGCCACGGCAGTCGGGCGATTGTTTTTACTCGCCGTTCAATGGAGATCCTGCAGATGACGAAGTGCCACCAGCCGTTTGTTGAAAAAGGGCTGGCTTGGAATCTCGGGCGGTCCTATTACCGCGGTCAAGAAGTTTTCAAGATGGTTATGCCTAGCAGTGATGACGATCGTTTCGCGCCTGGCTTGAATATTCAGCAGCAATATATCGAAGAATTTCTGGTAGACGCGATAGAGCAAAACCCACTGACCGAGATTCACTGGGGGTGTAAAGTGACTGGTATTGCCCAGAAGAAGGGCACAGTATCGCTGAAGGTGGATACCGAAGACGACGAATATCTGCTCGAGGCCGATTGGGTGATAGCGGCTGATGGTGGTCGGTCTACCATTCGCAAGTTGATGGGGCTGCGGATGGAGGGGCAATCCTATACCGGCAATTTCGTTATAGCCGATATCAAAGCCGATATCGATCTTCCTACGGAGCGGCTGTGCTATTTTGATCCCGAGTGGAATCCGGGTAACAACGTTTTGATACACCGCGAACCGGAAGGTGTATGGCGTCTGGACTTCCGACTGCCGGACGGCGAAACAGCGGAGGAAGCACAGGAGGAAGATCTGCTTCACAGCCGTATTAACGCGATCCTGAAGATGATTGGGCAGGAGGTCAGTTGGGAGTTGGACTGGGCTACTGTATACAGTGCGAACACGAAAACCCTGCCTAACTATGTACACGACCGGGTTATTTTTACCGGCGATGCGGCGCATCTGCTGCCCATCTTTGGCGTGCGTGGCGCCAATACTGGCCTGCAGGACAGTAATAACATGGCCTGGAAGTTGGCGTTTGTTATGAAAGGCTGGGCCCCCGCCAAGCTGCTCGATACCTACTCGGCAGAGCGTGTTCAGGCGGCGCGGGAAATCTGCGAAGAAGGTGGTAAGTCAACGCGATTTATGACGCCACCGACTAGGGGCTTTCGACTGTTGCGGGACGCGGTATTGTCGCTTTCGCTGACTGAGTCCTTTGTCTCTGACCTGCTGCACTGGCGCACCTCTCGCCCCCACGACTATCATAACAGTGCGCTAAACAGTTTCCTTGAGGATTGTATTGCCTTTAATAACGGGCCCGCCTGTGGTGAAGTGCTTAAAAATATCAAGCTGGGTGACGATAGCTTTCTGTTTGACCAGCTCGGCGATGGTTTTCAGCTAATTGTTTTTGGAGGCAACGGGACAGAATCGACTGATTTACAGTCTTGCCTGGATGTGGCAGGGCGGTATGAATTCCCTATACAGCGCATTCTGGTGACTGATAACTTGAATAGCGAATTGCAGAAATTTGCCGATGTTATGATTGATGAACGCAGTCAACACATTGCCAATGAATATGGTGCCGTCGCAGGTAGTGCTTATTTGGTTCGCCCGGACCAGCATGTCTGTGCCCGTTGGCAAAGTGTCAGTGTAGAAAATCTTGAAAAGGCATTGACCGCTGCCACACAGATCTATTAACACCCTTAAATCAGGGAGACATTCTTGATGTTACCTAAAAATCTTTCTACAACAGATCTTGAAGACATTTACGACGCACTGGCCTCAGCCATTGATAATGCAGAGGCAACCAACGAATCGAAGCTACTAACCAAGCTAGTGCTACTGTTAAGTAATAGTTTGGGGGATAAGGCCCTGGTGGTGGACACGATTGAAATCGCCGAAAAGAACCTGTAACCCCGAAGGCTTCCCCTGCTTTTACGCCTCCAATAATATTGGCTACATTTATTGCCGGTGGAAAAGCGGGGAACGGTCACATTGGGGTAAAAGTCTGGGTTCAGTTGTACACCGAAGTAATGGGCAGAAACTACGTCAAAGTAGGCACTAGTGGGGGGGCTTATGCTGTAAGTGAATACAATTGTTCAACAGGCGATAAGCCTACTTCAGTCGTCCTCAGCAGTTGTCCCTTTTGGATCTTTCGGTAAAGCTAAAAGCCATTCCGCGTTTTCTGCACACAATAGATCGAGTTTGATATGGAGTGACTCTAATGGAGCGCACTGCGGTCATCATCAAACTCAAAATACCTTCCTATTAAGAGGATGACGAAATTCAGCAACGGTAGTTAGCGGATGTTTTACTTTCTTACAAAAAACATAGTTTTCGTCAGCGATGTCCGCTTTCGGGTCCGTTTCCGGGTAAATAGTTTAAGTCTGCAATGGGCGATAAGCTGAAGTCAAATGATAAAGATAACTACGAGTCGGAAATGGCAGCTATACATTAACTAAGGCCGTAAACAAGTGAAAAAATGTTTTAGTTGTATGGCTGCTTTCTGGCACTGAGCGGCCCTTGATGCAAACTTCTGCTACGGTGCGGACACCGGAAATTCTCTAGTCATCGAATTCAACGAAAAACTTTACCGATGTACTTCGCATAAGGGTAGCGAGCGGAAATAGCAGTTCAAAATAGGGTGCTTCATTCATAAGTCAGCTGTCAGATGTACAGCTGACAGGATGATAGGGCAATGAAAGCGTATCGCCCTCGTTCTCAAGGCAAGGGTATTCTTCAAGATGCGCAGTGGTAGCATTGTTTTGGATGACTAGCATCCACAGTAGCTAGTGTCGCTCAAGCGCCAGTTGGGTTGTCGATCACATCTTCCCATGGGTTCAAGATTTCAACACCCGTGGGTTCGAAGTCCCCGATATTTCGTGTCACCACGGTCATGCCATGAACCATTGCTGTCGCTGCGATGAGGGCATCTCGATCTGAGCGAGGATCGGGGACATGAAGTTTGGCGCAGCACTGCGCAACGGCGGTATCGACTGCAAGAATACGATCAGAAAATGCGGGTAGAACATGGGCGGTGAGCCAGGAGCGGAGAACGGCACCTTGTTCTGGATCTCTCCGCTCCACTAATAATATGCCTGTCTCAAGCTCCAAAACCGTAATCGCCGACAAGTAGAGGCTAGTAGCTGAAACGCTGCTGGCCCAGGCTACGACATTTTTATCAGCTTTGCCGGATTTGGCTTTTCTTAATTCTGAAACAACATTGGTATCGAGCAAATACATTATGAAAGGTCCGCCGGGCGATAAAGCTCTTTGTCCATGCGTGGTGGCTCGAAATCGATGTCAGCCGCATCTGGCATCGCCAGTAAATCGACAATGCTTTCTTTTTTGTCGGTGATCTTCTGGTATTCCTCGATGGTGAGTAAAACGTGCGCGGTATGGCCTCTGTCAGTGATGAAAACAGGCCCAGCGGCAGCAGCTCGTTTTGCTTTACTCACATCTTGATTAAACTCACGGCTGGATACGGTGGTAATAGTCATGTAATACCTCGTTAGCGCAAAAGTGTAGGTATGTTACTACAGATGGGTTGGTTTTTCAAATGGTGTAGCCATGTTGCTACTTTGTGAGTGGGATGGCCTGAGAGGTTTCTGCAAAACCGGACCTGATTTACCGACTTTATTATCTAACTTAGTGAATTTAAAGGGTATATAGCCCTTCTCAATAATCATAATCCCTTTATATATCAATAGGTTAAAGAAGTTAGACATCCGTTTCCACAGGAATCTGGGTCGGACGTCGCTCTGTGTTCAGTAAGCCTTGCAGTGTGCTATCATAAAGGGGTACATCATGTGGGTGTAGTGATTATGAAGACGATAGGCGTTCGCGCATTAAGAGAGAATCCTGGCGTTTTAAGCCAATCCGCAGCAGCAGGGGAACTCGTGTTAATCACTAATCGTAATGACCCAATATCCCTTGCGATTCCATTTGATGATGACTTGCTCCGTGCGGGTGTGCACGTGAGCATTGCCTTGAAACTCTACGCAGAAGGTGTGTTGACGTTACCTAAGGCGGCGCGGTTGGCAAAGATGCCCGTTGAAGAGTTCATGAAACGACTGACCTGCCTTGATATCGTCGTTGTGAATCAAACTTCTGAAGAGCTGGAATCTGATCTGGACGCTATAAATGAGTAAAGTCATCGTTTCGGATACACGTTTATAGCATTAGCCTTGGTAGAGCTACTACCAGCCCTACACAAACATTTTTTCTTAGGTCTATGTTTCTGAACTGATCTAGCAATGTTCAGATGTTGAGTTCAATATAATCCTTCAGCCATTCACCAAAGCGGCCATTCGATGATTGTCGATGTAGGCATTGACTTTCGTGGCAATCTAAAAAAGCCGACATTCCGCGCTACCACTGGTTTCAGCCAATTGCGGACATTCCTCGGTCGCTCTACTCATGAATTTTCTTACGGCAGGTGTTTGAACAAAAGCGGCCGTAGAGGTGGTGTGAATTGAGGGGCACGAACAACAAGAATCGGCTCCTTTGCGGAAGTTTAGTTCTTAAGGGATCAAAAGCCGCTCTGGCGAATAGCTGGTATTCGAAATTCTATTATTTTCACTGCAGTAAATTACTGCAAATTCCACATAGCGGAAATAAGACTAGGCGGACCAACCTGTAGAAGCTGTGCGCGGGTAATGTCCTGGGAAGTCCAGGGCGACCCAGTAGTCATTTAGCTTTTTTGACGATTAATAGTTGACATAACCAATCAGGAGTTAGTGGTTATCAATAAGGGCGCCTAGGATATCATCCTGTAGGACGCGTTTCATCGGCAGTTTTAGCCCAGCACCAATCCTTTTTTGGGGTGCCGTGGTTTTTATTTCTCATATCCTGTTAATCAATTGCAATTTTTCCTGCCGCGGGCGGAATTGTATGCTACGGATAATATGTCAAGTATTGAACTGGGCGGTATATACCCCCTAAGTCCTATTGTCGAGGAGCTGAGGAAGCATCCATGAGAGAACCGCGTGATTATGATGATATTCCGGGCACTTATGTGTTCGATGGCGAGCACTCCCGCAAGGGATATCATCTGAACATGTTCTGTATGTCCCTGAACAAGGCGGAAAACCGTGGCCGGTTCCGTGAAAGCGAGGCGGCTTACCTGCAGCGGTTTCCCATGACCGAAGAACAGCGCCAGGCCGTGCTTGAGCGCGACTGGCTGGACATGCTGCGGTTGGGGGGCAATATCTATTACACCTTTAAAATTGCGATTTTTGACGGCCTGACCATGCAGCAGGCAGGGGCAGCCATGTCGGGTACCGGCATGAGTGTTGAAGAGTTTCAGCAGATGATGCTGGACGGCGGGCGTCCCGTGAAAGGTAACCGCAGTAAAGCAGACAAGAGTAAGTGAGAGGCAGATAGAAGATGGCAAAAATTATTGCAGGCGTGGGCACCTCCCATGTCCCGGCGATTGGTGCTGCGGTTGATTTTGGCAAGCAGATTGAGCCCTATTGGCAGCCGTTTTTCGAGGGTATTGTGCCGGCGCGGGAATGGATTAAGGAGGTGAAACCGGATGTGTGCATTATCGTTTATAACGATCACGCCTCCGCTTTCTCACTGGAAAATATTTCCACCTTCTCTATCGGAGTTGCCCCCGAGTTTCAACCGGCCGATGAGGGTTACGGACCGCGCAAAGTGCCTGTGGTAAAAGGCAATTCGGAGTTTGCCTGGCATATTGCCGAGTCGTTGATTCTCGATGAATTTGACATGACGATCTGCAACGAAATGCCGGTGGATCACGGTTTAACCGTGCCCCTGTCAGTTATGTATGACCAGCCGGATGCCTGGCCCTGTGAAGTGATTCCCTTCTGCGTCAATGTGATTCAGTACCCGCCGCCCACCGCCAATCGCTGTTATCAGTTGGGCAAGGCACTGCGTAAGGCAATTGACTCTTATGACCGGGATATCACCGTGGCGGTGTTTGGGACCGGTGGCATGTCCCACCAGTTGCAGGGCGAGCGGGCCGGGCTGGTCAACAAAGAGTTCGACATCGATTTTCTGGATAAACTGGTTAGCACTCCCGAGGAACTCACAAAGGTGTCCCATACCGAGTTTCTGCGCGAATCCGGCTCCGAGGGCATCGAGCTGATTATGTGGCTGATCATGCGCGGTGCCATGGATCCCGAGGTGGAAGAGAAATACCGCTTTTACCATATCCCGGTTTCCAATACGGCCTATGGACTAACGATACTGGAAAACAAAGCTTAGTCTTGGTGTTAACAGAGGAGAATCCGCTTTGATCAAACTGGCGATTTTCGGATTGGGCGAGGCCGGTTCTCTGATTGCACAAGACCTGGTGGCCGCCGGTGTCGCGGCTACCGGTTACGACCCGAAGCCCCTGGCGACTCCGCCGGGCGTTGTGCGGGTCGACTCGCCGCAAAGCGCCGTAGCCAACGCCGATATTGTGATTGCGGTGACACCGGGAGGGGATGCCTTCCGTGCCCTGGAGCAGGCGTTTGATGAGACTCCCCCAACGGCGCTCTACGCGGATTTTTCCACCAACTCCGCATCGGCTAAAAAACAGTTGGCGGAAAGAGCCGCGGCACGCCATATCGCCTTTGCCGATGTTGCCTTGATGGCCGTCGTGCCGGGGAAAGGCCTACGTACCCCGGTGATGGTGTCGGGTACGGGGGCCGAACGCTTTGCCGCCCTTTTTGCCGAGTTGGGGATGCCGGTCGAGGTGGTCCGCGGTGAAGCCGGAGAGGCAGCCACCCGCAAGCTATTGCGCAGTGTGATGATGAAGGGGCTGGCCGCCGTCATTATCGAATCGCTGCGCGCCGGAGAGGCGGCTGGTTGCGCCGAGTGGCTGTGGGAAAACCTCTCCGGTGAGCTTGCCCGGGCCGATGAAAAGCTGATTGCCCGCCTGGTCAGCGGTACGGCCCCTCACGCCCAAAGGCGCCTGCACGAAATGGAGTGCACCGAGGCGCTGCTGCGCGAACTGGGGGTGGATCCGCTGATGACACACTCTACGGTGGAGAGCCTGCGGCGAGTGCCAGAGTTGGGAATTCCCAACATTCCGTAAGGTGGCGTATCACCGTCGCATTTATTTATGAATGGACTCTTCTTGAGTCAACGCCTCAGCCACTTCACGCAAGCTGTTTAAAAACAGTTGTGCTGCGGGTGAGGGTTGGGTTTGGGCTCGCATAGTCACCCCAATAGGACGGTAGGTGTTTTCCAACTCGATGGGCAGGGCATTGAGGACACCGTACTTTTTATCGTAGTAAATCTGGTGTTCCGATAACAACGCTATGCGATCGCTCTCCAGCAGCAAGCCGCGCACGGTCGACAGTGAACTGGTCTCCACCGCGTGTTCCGGCGCCTCCAGGCCGCGTGCCTTCAGTACTTCGTCAAACAGGCGTCGTGCGGGTGTATTGCGGGCCGGAAGTACCCAGCAATAGGACTGGAGATCGGCCAGGGACAGCTCATCTCGCGCTTCCAGGGGGTGTCCCTTGCGCACAATCACTGACAAACGGTCCTCAAACAACTTCTCCGTCACCAGGTCTTTGCCTTTTTCTGCCGGGCGAATCGCGCCGACAATAAAATCCAGGTCGCCACTGCGCAGCGCGGCTTCCAGCAGGGTATAGGGTCCCTCGGCGGTGGCAATGTCCAATTGTGGCTGGGCATCGAGCAGGTGATTGATCGCCCGGGGCGTAAGGATTGTGCGCGTATAGGGCAGGGTGCCCACCGCGACTCTGCCGCGGGTCACACCGTTAAGGCTGGCCAGGTCGTCAATGGCGTGGCGAATCTCGGAAAACACCAGTTTGATATGCCGTGCCAGCACCACGCAAAATGCCGTGCAGGCCACGCCGTTCGGTTCTCGCTCGAACAGGGGAAGTTCCAGGAGTTCCTCCAGTTGGCGCACGGAGTTATAGACGGCGGCGCGGGTGATCTCCAACTGACCGGCCGCGGTGGCGATATCCCGCGTGTCGTGCAGCGTGATAAAGGAGGCCAGGCGTTTGTAGCTGATATCCATCGAAAAAATGGGAATGTTTTGATAGCCCTTACTGTTTTTTTTGTACTCCAGGTAAGCTTCGCCCGCCGCGATGAATTCGGCCTCTGCCTGCTGCACCCGTTTTGCCAGTGCTTCGCCGTACACCGTGGGCAGCATGCCGGTCGACGAGCGGTCAAAGAGTTTTACACCCAGGTTTGACTCCAGGTCGCTGATCGCTTTGGTAATGGCGGTTTGGGAGCGGTTGAGTTTGTTTGCCGCACGCGTCAGGTTTTTGAATTCGGTGACGTACATCATCGCCTTCAGGTGGCGCAGGCTGAGATCGGGAATGCTGATAGCGGAGGTGTTCACAATGGTTGGCGCCTATGAATAATTATTCCTCCTAACTGTATCGCTAATTACTAAAAATCGTCAATGAGAGTAGGTGTTTCAATTTTTAAAATATAACTGATTGATAACTAAAGCTTTTTGCTGTGGTGTCAGTGAGTTTCCAATGATAGACATTGGCGGTGTAAACCTCTTCTCATGATAAATTAAGAAATTTACACCGCAAGAAGGAACCAACGAGATACGTGCTAGGCGGTTTTGGCAAGGAAAGCTAAAGTGCGTTCTTCCGCGATTTGTGCGGATTCCGGGTGATAGCTGGGTCGGTCCGTATTGGAAAAGGCGTGACCCGCACCGGGGTAGACATGCAGGGGCTGGGTGGGATTGGCCGATTTAATCTGTGCCACCTGGGCATCGGTAATAATCTGGTCGTTTTCCCCAAAGTGAAAGAGTACGGGGCAGCCCGGCTTCCTGTCGAGCTGGTCGACTATTCGGGTGCCGTAGTAGGCCACCGCGGAGGTTATCTTCAGCTCGCACGCAGAGAGATACGCATAGGTTCCGCCCCAGCAATAACCGATCACCGAAACACGGTTTTTTACTTTCACGCGGTCCGCCGCGGCCTGTATGTCCATTAATACTTCCGTCGGTGGGCATCTCCCCGCCAGATCTCGCCCCCGTGCTGCATCGGCATAGGGGATCACACTGTTGCGTGAAACGCGATCGAACAGTGCCGGCACAATCGTGCGGTAACCGTGCTCGGCAAATCTCTCGGCAATATTTTTCATATGATCAGTTACGCCAAAGATTTCCTGCAGGATAACGAGGCCAGCTTTGGCCTCTGTTTCGGGTTCCGCCAGAAAGGCGCTGAATTCATGACGGTCTGGCGCTACCAGGGTGATTGTTTTTCCGGAGTTCATAATGCATTGCCGTATGAATGTGGGTCAAAGAGACAGATTGCTATCGAATGCGTGTTGAACAGCTTATCCCATGGTGAGTGTGCTGCAATGTTTTTGGCGAAAAACTCATGTAGCTTTAAGCAATTGTCATAAGTGCTCGATTTCAGGCGCCGCTTGCGCCCTCCCTGTGCTTTTTAGCATATTCCCCCGGTGATAGGCCGTTATGCTTTTTAAAAAAGCGGGAGAAATAGCTGGGATCCGTAAAACCCAGCTCGTAGCCCACACGGGTTGCCGGCATCAGTGTATAGATCAACAACCGCTTCGCCTCCTGAACCAGGGCATCCTGTATGTAGCGTGAGGGACTGATATCCGCAATAGCACGACAGGCGCGGTACAGGCGGCGTTCGCCAACCCCGAGCTGGCGACAGTACTCCGACACCGGGTAGTGTTTACGAAGCCCCTGGTTGACCCGTTGGCGGAACTGTTCAAACAAACGCAGATACTCTTTTCCTTCTGAAACCTGGTCTGGCTGTATCTGACCGAGTCGCCCAAATTCGACGAAAAACAGACACAGCCAGGCGGTTACCGCGGCAATCCTGCCCACCTGTTTATGGTGGAATTCCGCCTCAATCTTTTCCAGGCATTGACCGATAGGTGCGGACTCCTGCGGCAGAGGCAAACAGTGGATCTGCTCCAGCAGTTTGGTCGGCCAGCGTGGGCTCAAAGAGATTACGCGCTGCATCAATGCCTCGGCAATGGTAATGATTGAGCCTATGGCGGTTGGGTTATAGCCAAAACCATGGACTCTTCCGGCAGGTACCAGAATCAGGCAGGGGCTCTGCAGCTGAACGCGATCGGTTTCAAGCTGGGCCGCCAGGTGTCCCTCCTGCAACCAGAACACCTGGTGCAGAACGTCGTGGCGGTGCGGGCTGATTTCCCAATCTTGCTGCTCTATGCGGTTGAAGATTGGCTCGCAATGCACGAAGTTCAGCTCGTTCTCAGCACTCTCGTCGCCGTAGAGCTGATAGTGTGGTATGGGGCTCATCAATACACCTCCAGGTGTCCGAATAGTACAAATTGTCGACCGCATGTGTCCATTCTTTATAAACCTGCCCGGTACTAAAATATCACCATCAACTCAGTGCACTGACAGGAGATCGCACTATGAGCCTACCGCGAGAGCCCCGTGAATTTGACGATATTCCGGGCACATTTGTTTTCGACGGCCAGCGCAGCCGCCAGGGTTATCACCTGAATATGTTTTGTAAGTCATTGGATCTAAAGGAAAATCGTGAAGAGTTCAGGAAAGATCAGGCAGCCTATCTGCGCAAATTTCCCATGACGGAACAGCAGCGGCAGGCGGTATTGGAGCGTCAGTTCAATCGCATGCTCGAGCTGGGTGGCAATATTTACTACACCTGGAAAATCGCGGCATTCGACCGCATATCGATGCAGGCGGCCGGCGCGGCCATGTCCGAGGAGGGCATGACTGAGCAAGAGTTTCGCAACATGATGCTGTCTGGTGGCCGCCCCATCGACGGCAATCGCTACGTTAATGAAGACAAGTTGCAGGAGAAGTAATCATGGCCAAGATCATTGCAGGTGTAGGTACCTCCCATGTCCCCGCCATCGGTGCAGCGGTTGATAATGGCAAAATCGGGGACGATTACTGGGCACCGTTGTTCGATAAATTTGGTCCCGCCAGGCAGTGGATCGACGAGGTCAAGCCCGATGTCTGTATTATCGTGTACAACGATCATGCCCACGCTTTCGATTTGCGTTCCATCGCCACGTTTTCTATCGGCACTGGTGAATCGTTCAAATCTTCCGACGAGGGTTATGGTCCGCGGCCGATTCCCGATGTGGAAGGTGACCCGCGACTGGCCTGGCATCTGTGTGAGTCCCTGATTATGGACGATTTCGATATCACCATGGTCAACGATATGACCGTCGATCACGGGCTCACCGTGCCTTTGTCGATCATGTATGACCAGCCGGAAGCCTGGCCCTGTAAGGTGATTCCGCTGGCCGTCAATGTGGTGCAATACCCGCAGCCCAAGGGTTCTCGCTGCTACGCCCTGGGCAAAGCGATTCGCAAGGCTATCGAGGCCTACGACCGGGACCTGAAGGTGGCCATCTTTGGCACCGGCGGCTTGAGTCATCAACTGCAGGGGCCGCGGGCCGGACTGATCAATGCAGAATTTGACGAAAAGTTTCTCGACGATCTCGCCGCTCGGCCTGAGGAAGTGGCCAAGATAACCCACACGGAATGGTTGCGGGAGACCGGCTCGGAAGGTATAGAGGCGATCATGTGGTTGATTATGCGCGGCGCGTTAAATGAGCAGGTTGAAGAGGTGTATCGCTTCACACATTGCGCTGCGTCCAATACCAATTACGGTATGACCATTCTGACCGACAGGGATTAATGCAACAGGCTTCGGGCTGTTGGTGGCAATGTTGCGAAAAAGATCATAACCATTAAAGCGAATCTCATTACTCCTGCCGTTTTCACCGCAGTAGTCTACATTGAAGGTAGTTTTTAGAGGGAGGCGAGCAGGGATTCACATTGACTGAAATCGAACTGGCCCTACTGGCCGGATTCAGTTTTATCGCTGCTGTGGTCAGTACCCTGACCGGGATGGGGGGCGGGATTGTGCTGCTGGCGGCATCGACCCTTATTCTGCCGATGTCTGCGGTGATTCCCCTTAACTGTGTGATTATTCTGGGGGGGCAATTTTCCCGTCTCTGCCACTTCTATCGGCATATCAATTGGCCCATCAGCGGGCCATTCATATTGGGGGCTCTGCTCGGCGTCCTGTTGGGGACACAAACCTTTTCCCTGATGTCGGAGTTTGCCATATCGCTCTGTTTGAGTGTGACCATTATTGGCATTCTCTGGATTCCAGCGCTTAACCTGAAATTGCGCTTGCCCTGGCCTTACGCCTGGACCGGGGTGGTGCACACCTGGCTGAGTGCTGTTACTGGGCTGGGCGGACTGTTGCAGGGCATTATGTTGCGCAGCAGTCATTCGCGAAACACCATAATCGCCACCATCGCCGCGAGTATGATGAGCATGTCGGTACTGAAAACCCTGGGGTATGCCTGGGTGGGATTTGATTACCAGCCCTACTTGCTCGCTATCGCAGTGTCCATTCTCGCCGGTTTCAGCGGAACCTGGGTGGGTAAACGCTGCCTCCACCTAATTACCGAGGCGCGCTTTCGCACGGTGATGCGCTGGCTGCTGACCCTGTTTGCCCTGCGCCTGTTTTGGAATTCATGGTCGCTTTACTAACCGTCACCGGGCCGTCTTAAGTCCAATAATATCAAGGCTAGTGGCCATAGGAGTGATGAATATCCTCTTGTGACAGGAAGTTTTTTGCATGGCCTTAAAAGCAAAATGAATTGGTGATTATTGACTCCTATCACCCATAATCGGTACTAATCTGAACGGTTTTCAATATTTAAACGAACGTAATTAAAAGCGATGTCGCAAATCTCTATTCCATATATGCAATTGCGCGGCGGCAGCTCCAAAGGGCTCTATTTCCTGGCGTCCGACTTGCCGGAGGATAAGGAGGCACGCAATCAGGTACTCCTGGCAGCGGTGGGGCGCGATGAGCGTCAAGTTGATGGCTTGGGGGGGGCAGACCCGCTCACCAGCAAGGTCGCCATTGTCAGCCCCTCAACGCGGGATGATGCCGATATTGACTACCTGTTTGTGCAGGTGGTCGTTGGTGAAAACCGGGTGGATACCACACCCAATTGCGGCAATATTCTCGCGGGTGTGGGCCCCTTTGCCGTCGAAGCCGGGCTGGTTGAAGCTGGCGCGTTTGAAACCCGCATCCAGGTGCACATGGTCAACAGTGGCAAGGTCTGCGAGCTGGTGCTGCAGACCCCCAACGGTGTAATGACCTACGAGGGCAATGCGCGCATCGATGGTGTACCCGGCACCTCCGCTCCCGTGATCTGCAACTATCGGGACGTCGCCGGTTCCGCCTGTGGCGCCTTGTTACCCTCCGGCAATGTAATCGACGTTGTGGATGGAGTGGAAGTCACCTGTGTTGATAACGGTATGCCGGTAGTGGTAATGCGGGCTGGCGATCTGGGGATTGCCGGGGATGAAACCCCTGATACGCTCAATGCCAATGAATCTCTCAAGGCACGCTTGCAATCGATGCGCCTGCAACTGGGGCCGCGGATGAACCTGGGCAATGTGGACGGAGCCGCTGTGCCGAAAATGTGCCTGATCTCCGAACCTCGGAAAGGTGGCGTGATCAACACCCGGACTTTTATCCCCTACAAGTGCCACAGCGCCATTGGCGTGCTGGGCGCCGTCTCCGCCGCGACGGCCTGTATTCTGCCGGGTTCGGTGACTGAGGGCATAGCCCTAGTTCCTGCGGGTAACCCTGTACAGATGTCTGTGGAGCACCCTTCGGGTGAGTTTTCCGTGAGCCTCGAACTCGACCACAGTGGCGATCTTCCACAAGTCACCCGAGCGGGGCTGTTGCGCACGGCACGGCTATTGAGTCGCGGAGAGGTGTTCGTGCCTGCCGCGTTGTGTTCTGAATAGATGAGTCAGCGATGAGATAAATTTTTATATGTCTTTTTTGCCCGTACATCCCAATCCCAAAAAACCGGACTTTATCCTGCCGCCCAAGGCCTGCGATGCCCACTGCCACGTGTTTGGGCCGGCCGACGAATTCCCCTACGCCCCGGAGCGCAAGTACACACCGATCGATGCGCCGAAAGAACAGCTCTTCGCCCTGCACAAGCACCTGGGGTTCGAGCGCAGTGTCCTGGTGCAGGCCAGCTGTCACGGCACGGATAACAGCGCCATGATCGATATGCTGGAACACGGGGAAGGCCGTTACCGCGGTGTGGCGGTGGTAGGCGATGACCTCACCAAAGCAGAAGTGCAGCGTATGCACACGGCGGGCGTACGCGGCATTCGGTTTAATTTCGTCAAACGCCTGGTGGATATCAAACCGGTGGCGTTTTACCAGAAGATGGCGGATCTGATCGCGCCGTTTGGCTGGCACATTATTGTCTATTTTGAATCGCAGGAGCTACCGGATATTCAAAGCCTGCTCATGGACCTGCCGACGCCTTTGGCCATCGACCACATGGGGCGCCCCGATGTGAGCAAGGGCCTGGATCACCCCGACTTTTTGCGTATCTGCGAACTGGTGGCCAACCGCCCGGAAACCTGGGTGAAGGTGGGGTGTCTGGAGCGCCTTACCAAAGAGGCTCCGCCCTACAATGACGTCATCCCTTATGCCCGTCACTTTGTCGAGCAGTTCCCGGACCAGGTGCTGTGGGGCACCGACTGGCCGCACCCGAATATGAAGTCCCATATGCCGGATGATGGGGCCCTGGTGGACACGATTCCGCTATTGGCGCCGACCGCTGAGTTACAACAGAAGTTGCTGGTGGATAATCCGCACCGTCTTTACGGGTTTGAAGACTAAGCCAAACCGTTGTGCCGTGTGTGGGTAAATCCGCCCCACATTCTCAACGAACTATGTAGGAAGAATATGAAAACAGTTGCAGTCCGCAATATCGAACGCGCCGACAACGAAGTCGTCTCAGAGCTGGGCAAACTGGGTGTGGCCACCGTCCACGAGGCCCAGGGCCGAATTGGCCTGCTGAAACCCTATATGCGTCCCATCTACAAGGGTGCGCGCATTGGCGGCAACGCGGTGACCATTATGGCGCAGCCGGGCGACAACTGGATGATTCACGTCGCCATCGAATTGTGTCAACCAGGGGATGTCCTGGTAGTGGCCTGTACCACCGACAACACCGATGGCATGTTTGGCGACCTGTTGGCGACTTCGGCCAAGGCACGGGGTGTCAAGGGCCTGGTGATCGATGCCGGCTGTCGCGATGTGCCTGATCTGGAGGAGATGGACTTTCCTGTGTGGTCCCGGGCCATTTCCGCCAAAGGCACGGTAAAGAATACCCTGGGGGCGGTCAATGTGCCTGTGGTGTGTGCCGGGCAGCTGATCAATCCCGGCGATGTGGTCGTGGCGGACGATGACGGCGTGGTGGTGGTCGAGCGCAAGGCGGCTAACGGGGTGCTGGAAGCGGGACGTGCCCGTGAAGCCCTGGAGGAGGAAAAGCGCCTAAAGCTCGCCTCCGGCGTGCTCGGTATCGATTTATACAATATGCGCCCGCGCCTGGAAGAGCATGGTTTTACTTATGTGGATAGTTTGGCGGATCTGGATTAACAGTTTTCAGCATTTGCCAGTAACGCTAAACAAAGACAGCAACGCTATATAAAGGTTGATAGAGTATGATTATCGATTGTCACGGTCACTACACCACCACGCCACCGGAAGTGGGGGAATACCGCGAACGTCAGAAAGCTGCGGTCGCCGAAGATCCTTTATTCAAGGGCGAAAAAGGCGTAATCAATGCCAGCGATGACCAAATCCGTGACAGTATCGAGACCAATCAACTGCGCCTGCAGCGCGAGCGCGGTACCGACCTCACGATCTTCTCCCCGCGAGCCAGCTGGATGGGGCACCATATCGGTAACGAATACACCAGCCGTTTCTGGACCGAGCACCAGAATGACCTGATCAAGCGTGTGTGTGAACTCTATCCGAAGAATTTCGCCCCGGTGGCCCAGCTGCCACAATCCCCTGGCATCGACCCCCAAAAATCGATCCCGGAACTGGTTCGCTGCGTGGAGGAGATGGGGTTTATCGGCTGTAACCTCAATCCGGATACCACTGGCGGTTACTGGAAAGATGCCTCGCTGGCCGACAAGTCCTGGTACCCGTTCTATGAGAAAATGGTGGAGCTGGATGTGCCGGCGATGATTCACGTGAGTGCCGCCTGCAATAGCTGTTTTACCACCACCGGATCCCATTACCTGGGGGCCGATACCACGGCGTTTGACCAGTTGATGTTTTCCGATGTGTTCAAAGATTTTCCTACGCTCAAATTGATCATCCCCCACGGTGGCGGTGCAGTGCCCTACCATTGGGGGCGTTTCCGCGGCATTGCCCAGGACAAGGGGCTGGGGGATCTGAAAGAGCGCATGCTGAACAATGTCTTTTTCGATACCTGCGTCTACCACCAGCGAGGGATCGATCTGTTACTGGATATTATTCCGGTCGACAATATTCTGTTTGCTTCGGAAATGATCGGTGCGGTTCGCGGTATCGACCCCGAATCCGGTCATCACTTTGACGACACCAAGCGTTATATCGACGCCAATACCAGGCTCAGCGATGCTGATCGACAGAAAATTTTCGAAGGCAATGCACGCGGGGTCTATAGTCGACTCAAAATCTAGGTTTCAATTTTCGATAATTCAGCAATGCAACAATAGAACGAATAACGAGGACATGGCGATGAATTTTTCCGGTAAAACGATTGTAGTCACAGGTACAACTTCTGTTATCGGGGCGGAGACCGTGCGGATTTTCAAGGAAAAGGGGAGCATCGGTCATCGGTCTGGATCGCAATGAACCAGTTGCCAGTGTGGATCGCTATTACCAGGTCGATCTGTCAAATCCGGAATCGATCGATGCAGCCATTGACCAACTTCCCTCTGGTATTGACGGCCTGTGCAATATTGCCGGTGTGCCTTTTGGTGGCGTGAAGAACAGGGTTTCGGCGGTGAAGGAGGCAAGTTTGCCATGGATGAGTTTACCGAACTCAAGTGGGTCACTATCCAGACCGGCCAGCAGAAGTTTCCATTCTGGTCGTCTTCAAGCATTCAAACTCATGCCGCAGTATCGATTTTCCGGGTCAACCAACGGTCGATATTGCGGCATTGCTTGATCTCCGCAGGTGAAATTACCAGTACCTTCGTAGACAGTTCCCGGCTGTCTCGGTCCTTGACCTCCATCAGTGTGTTCCTGTCGTTGGTTGAGGTGCAGATCACAGCCGCGACCTGGTGATTCTGGCACAAGGCGCGCCACTCAACCGGGTATCGCAGTTGGGCATCATCGATATAGTTGCGATGGGTCCAGGGTTCTTCATCGATAAAAAAGGCGGTGAAATACCTTTTGCTGCCGTCCTTTATCGCGTTGTGAATCTGATAACTGCCATAATCGACACCTACAATAATGACGGCTTGTTTAGACGGGGTGAGCAGGCGTTTAATGTGCTGCGTCAAGAGGTGGAATGGCATACTCAAAGCCTGAAATATGGTTTGGGCACTGATCGGATGGGTTTTGGTCATTAGAGCACAACCGCCGTGGTGTTGAAATTTCACTCATTAAAAGTTCATATACTTTCAACAAGAATTCAGCAACATAAGCCGCCGTCCGTGGCACACTGAGAGCTGGTGCCCCCTGTTCAAGGTAATTGTGTTTAATGATTAGATGGATTTCCTACTTGCAAGTTGTTGAAAAGCAGTCCGCATCCGGAGAGATCGCGGTCAAATTGGCCGACTGGTATCTTGAGCACAATGAATGGGGAAGAGCGCTTCAGTTGCTCGAGAAAGGTATTGCCAAAGGAAGCCTCAGCGATCCGCAATATGCCCAAGATCTATTGGCCAGGAGCTATGCTCTGATTGGGCGTGCTCATCGTCCAGAACAGACGGAGGCCTGAATCCGCCACCGATTGCTGGGATTGTTTTTTGTGCTGGTATATGACGATTTATTGGTGTGTGTGGCTAAAATCTGCTTGTCGATAAGATGATGTTATTAATTTGACTCCATTTTTTAATCCCGCTTGTCATCTCCCCCAAAAGCTACCTGATGCTTAAGAGATCCTGAACTATGCTAAGGGCATCGATTTTGTTGCAGGCGAAAAAGCCTATTGGGAGCGCGGCGAAAGTGGGTATCAATAGGCAAAGCCCCAAATGCGCTGTTGTCTGGTGGACAATAGCACTTACAACTACCAATGCGATGGTACAAACCGCTTTTGAGACAGGTGAAGACGAGCGGTATGTGGGCTTAGAGATTATTGAGATAACCGCTCAAAAGCGTCCTGAGGACGCGCAGGACGTTCCCATCGCTGTGACTGCTTTTCAGCCGGCTCTTTGGAAGACAGAAACATCAGTGCCGTCCAGGGGCTGGGTAACCTTGCGCCCAACGCCTCCCAGGTCTGCAGCCTTTACTTTCTGATGAGCTGGATTCCCAAACTGGTGATCAATGCGGGCTTGTCGGAACAAATCGGTAGCTATGCCTTTTCGTTGTTTAATATGGGGGCGCATGGGGATTTTCCTGTTAGGGATACTGGCAACCCGATTTCATCCGTTGGCAAAGAAAGGTGATTAGCGCCACGAAGTAATGTTCGGTAAGTTTCTCCTTATGAAGGGCATTTAAGCCCAACCGAGTTGGCCCGGAGGAGAAGTCGATGAAGATCTGTATTGCCGGCGAAGGCGCCTTTGCCAATAAACACCTGGATGCCCTCGCGCGCATTGAGGGGGTCGAGGTCGTATCAATTGCCGGCGGTGTGGCCGCCGATACCGAGGCTGTAGCTAAGGCACGCAACATTCCCCACTGGACCCTGGATCTAGACGAAGCCCTGGCGCAGCCAGGCGTAGAAGCGGCGATTCTGACCACACCCACGCCATTACACGCTTCTCAAACCATCCAGGTGCTGAAGGCCGGCAAGCATGTGTTTGTGGAAATTCCCATGGCCCATAACCTGGCGGATGCCGAAGAGCTGGTTGCCCTGCAGCGGGAAACTGGCCTGGTGGCCATGGTGGGCCATACCCGCCGCTTTAACCCGAGCCACCAGTGGATTCACAACAGGATTGTTACCGGTGAACTCAAACTCCAGCAACTGAATGTGCAGACCTATTTCTTTCGCCGCAGTAACACGAATGCCCTGGGCAAGCCCCGCAGCTGGACCGACCATCTGTTGTGGCACCACGCCTGTCATACCGTGGATCTGTTTCAGTACCAAGCGGGCGAGGTGGCCTCGGAGGTTTATGCCCTGCAGGGCCCGCCGCATCCCGAGCTGGGCATTGCCATGGACATGAGCATTGGCATGAAAGTGCCTTCCGGCGCCCTCTGCACCCTGTCTCTATCATTTAATAACGAGGGTCCCCTGGGCACGTTTTTCCGTTATATCTGTGATAATGGTACCTATGTCGCGCGCTACGACGACTTGTTTGATGGCAGGGATAACCGCATCGATGTCTCAACTGTCGATGTGTCCCTGGATGGCATCGAGCTGGGCAACCGGGAATTTATCAGTGCCATCAAAGAGGGCAGGGAGCCCAATGCTAGTGTGGCGCAGTGCCTGCCGGCGATGCAAACGTTGCATCGGCTGGAGCAATGTTTAACGACCTAATTTTTATACAATTGTGGGAGGGGCGGTGATGTTACTGAAAGGTTCCTGTCATTGTGGATCGGTTAAGTTTCAACTGGAATCATCCCATCCCTATCCGTTCAATTTGTGTTATTGCTCCGTGTGCCGTAAAACGGCGGGCGCCGGTGGTTACGCCATTAACTTGAGTGGAAAATCAGCAACGCTCAACGTCGAGGGGAGAGAACACACCGCCGTTTATCGCGCAGTGATTGACGGGCAGGAAAGCCCTGCCGAGCGCCATTTTTGCAAGCACTGCGCCAGTGCGCTGTGGGTATATGATGCAAGGTGGCCCGAATTGATCCATCCCTTTGCCTCAGCCATAGACACAGAACTGCCCGTTCCGCCAGAAAGGACACACCTGATGCTGGATAGCAAAGCTGGCTGGGTAGAAGTTAGGGCGCAGGCCAAGGACAAGTGCTTTGCCCGCTACCCCGATGAAAGTATTGCCCAGTGGCATGAACGGTTGGGCCTGACTCGTTAAAATGCGAAATCCCTAGGCGCGTATTCTTCCGCGGGCTGCTGATATAAACGCGGCCGTGAGGACAAAGCCACAAGCCAGGCTCAAGGCAATATTGACTGTGGCTAACAGTTGATCATAGGACTCGGGCGTGATTGCCGTATTCCCCAACAGCAAGTGAACCAGGAGGTTGATCAGGCTGATACCCACCAGGTTGCCGGAGACCCGTGCCAGGTTAATGGTTGCCGAGGCGACACCCATCTCCTGGGGATCCACCGCGCTCATCACCGCATTGTGATTGGGGGCCGAGAACAAACCAAAGCCAATGCCGATAGAAAACAGCACGGTGCTGATATAGCTTGGCGCAGTGTGAAAATCAAGTTGGCTCAATAGCGCAAATCCCGTCGCCACCGAGAGGCAACCCATGGTTGAGATAAGCCGCGGTTCGATACGATCGGACAGCTTGCCGGCAAAGGGGGCCAGAAAGGCCATGGCCATCGCCTGTACAAGGATGACCTGGCCGGATTCCAGTGGGCTGAGCCCTCGAATATACTGCAGATAAAGGCTCAACAAAAACGTCAGCGGATAGGTGCTGGCATACATCAATGAAGCGGTGGCCAAAGAGCAGGAAAACAGGCGGCTTTCTCGAAACATCTGTACGCGAATAAGTGGTTCGGGATTGCGCGACTGGTGCCAGACAAAGAGTCCCAACAAACAGAACGCCAGCAGTAAGGTAAGCACATTAGGCCACTGTGGCAGGCCGGTTAATCCCACCACCAACGCCAGGGTCCAGCCGGCAAAAATCACCGTCCCCGTCCAGTCAAACGGCGAGTATCGATCCCGGCGCCAATCACCTTTTAAAAAGACAGCAATTGTGGTGATCAGCAGTGCGGCCAATGGCACCGGCATAAAAAATACGGCGCGCCAGCCGAAGGTTTCTGTGACCAGCCCTCCCAACGCGGGTGCGATGGTCAGGCCGATATAGACACTGGCCGTGTTCAACCCCAAGGGCAGCCCCCGTTTATCGGCGGGAAATACCGAGGTAATAATTGCCATGCCAGTACCAAAGGACATGGCGGAACCGGCGCCCTGAATAAACCGGAAAAACAGTATCCATTCAACGCTGGGGCTGAGAAACGCGCCCAGCGACGCGCTGGCATTGATCGCCAGCCCGGTGGCGTAGATGCGCTTGCGGCCGAAATTGTCGGCCAGCTTGCCAAACGGCAGCATCAGCGCCACATTGCTCAACAAAAACACCGTGGGCATCCAGCTCACCAGCACCGCATCGGCATTCAGCGCTCGGGCCATGCTCGGAATAGCCACGTTGACCGATGCGAGACACAGCGGTGACAGACAGGACCCCATACACACCACAAACAGGGCGAGATTGCGGCTGGCCCGCTCGGCGAGAGTGTCAATAGCAGAGGTCTGTGCGACAGAAGTCAACGGTCTTGAACCCCTTTAAATCGAGAAGAAGGAGAAGAGCATAAACGCAAAAAGCCCCGAGGCAAAAAAACCGGGGCCGGGAAGAGGTCAGTCCGGAGTTATTTGCGTACGCCTTCGATGGACAGAATCAACTCCACTTCGGCAGCACTGGGGCCCAGTTTCTGGGCGATATCCACACCAAAATCGGCGGGTTTCAGGGTGGTGCGACCTTCAAAGCCCTGGCGGAAGCCGCCCCAGGGATCCTTGCCGCCGCCGATATAGGCGATGTCCAGGGTCACCGCCTTGGTAACGCCATTAAAGTTCAGGTCTCCGGTCAGTTCTGCGGTGTTGTCGCCGTTGGCTTTGTACGCGGTGCTAACAAAGCTGGCCTTGGGATGCTTATCGGTGTCGAGGAAATCATCGGAACGGATATGCTTGTCGCGTTCGGCATGGTTGGTATCCACACTGGCCATATTGATATCGATGGCCACCTTGCTGGCCTCGGGCTTGGTCGGGTCGTAGCTGAACTCCCCCGAGAAGTCGTTAAAGCGCCCGTACAGCCAGCTGTAGCCCAGGTGCTTGACCCGAAACTGCACAAAGGCGTGCATGCCCTTGGTGTCGATCACATAGTCGTTAGCCAGGGACGGGCCACTGATGAACGCCAGGGTGGCGATAAGGCCAAAGATCACTTTTTTCATTTTGTGTTTTCCTCCATTAAAAAATACGGTTTATTTGCCGAACATGTGCAGCAGTGTGCGATCTCGGTCGATAAAGTGGTGTTTGAGGGCGGCGCCCGCGTGTAACACGGTCAGGCCGATAACGGCGAAGGCACAGATTTCGTGAATCAGGCCACTAGTATCTTCCAGGTTGTCGATAGACGTCACCAGCGCCGGCACCGAAAACCAATTAAACACCTCTACCGCCTGCCCCTTGGCCGTGGAAATAAAATAACCACTGATACAAATGGCCAGCACCAGGCCGTAGAGCAGCCAATGGGTAACCTTGGCGCTCACCCGTTCCCAGGGTTTGTGGTTGGGCAGAGGTGGAGGCGACGCCGAAGCTTTTTGCCATAACAGGCGCACGACGATGAGAACCGCCAGCAAAATGCCAATGCTGCGGTGAATGTCGGGGGCCTGTTGGTACCAGGCGTCGTAATAACCCAGATCCACCATCCAAAGGCCCAACGCGAAGAGGCCGATCACCGCGACAGCAGTGATCCAGTGGAAAACAATAGTGGGGAGATTATATTTGGTGGGTGTCATTCTTGAGCAATACAGTATGTTGTGCCTGAACCGTTAGTAGATTAGTTTACACGAATTGCATTCTGGTTAGCATGTTAAGTTATCTGCTGACGTTTCCATTTTTTCTCATGGAACTATTTTGCTCAAACAGATTCTGTGCCAGCGGGCTTACGAGCTGATATCAACCTTTGTCCGCTGAGGTAGAGCTTTTTTGTCAACACTGTGAGCGCAAGCGGCACGCCAATCAACACAACTTCCTTAATAAATGGCAGGATATAGAGCAGTGCCTGGGCAGGGCGCTGCCCTTCGCGACCGGCGTTGTTGTCTATGGGGGTTGCGTCGATTGCCGTGGCCCAGTCGGTAAACTCCAGGTAATACATACACCAAGCGACAAGGCAGGATATGACCAAAATAATGAGCGTCCTCGAAAACCAGTTTTCCGTCAATCTTTCCATGGCTAGTTTCCCTCGGGTTGCGCTTGCCGACTCAGGGCGCTGCGGATCATGCGTACAATCCAACTCCAGTGCAGGGCCAGGTGAATGCCCAGCATCGGCATCAGCAGATTGCTGCAATTGTGATGCATGGTAAACCAGAAATTGCCTGGCTCGATGGCAACCCCCAAGACCGGCAGCGCCACTTCGGAAATCAGAAGGCCTGACAACACCACAAACACCATCATCAGGTAGAGCGTAAGGTCCCATAGGGTATTGAAGCGGGCGTCGCCGCTGCTGCGGCCGAAGAATTTCAGCGGTGTGGTGATTATCCAGCGCCAGTGCAACAGGATATGGATCATAAAGGGGACCAGAAACAGAAAACTGATCCATTCGTGCAGGGCGACACCCGTCGTCTGAGGGGCCGAGGCCAGCATGAAGCTGACCAGTAACAACGCATCCATTGCGTAGAGTGTCTTTGGGTAGCTTTGTCGCCAATTGGACATGGTAGTGCCGAAATGCTGGGTTTGTAGGAAGAATTCAAGTGAGAATAAGCCAGCGTTATTTAGTTAACATATAAATCATCCTTGCAATGATTTACAATTGCACGCTATGCGGCGGTCCTGGCCTGAGCTTTTATCGCCGCCAATTCCTCTTCCAACGCCTTGGCTTTTTCCATGGATTTTTGCAGGGCCTTTTTCAACTGCCCGATTTTCTTAAACGCTTCTTCGTCCTGAATGGCGCTATAGCTGGTTTCACCGGTTTGCCTGTCGGCTTTGATCTTGGCTTTGCCGTGACAGGTGGGGCAGAGTGCAATTTTTGACATCGGATACCTCGCGTGATGAGTGCAGGGTGACCTTTCGCATAAAGGTTGATAGTATCAACTAAGTTACAGTAATTAGGTTGATAATGTCAACTACTTTGTGAGGATTTATGCCCAAAGCACTGGAGATAATGGACCTGCTGCAAAGCTTACTCTTTGAATTAAAAGGAAATTTCAGGAAATCCATCGAGCAGGGGGATATCCCGGTGGCGCCCATGCAGGGGCGCCTGCTGAAGCTGATTGGCAGGCGGGCGGGGGTGACGCAGCAGGAGATTGTGGAGCGAATCGGCCGTGACAAGGCACAGATTGCCCGCCTGGTCAAAGAGCTGCTGGCACGAGGACTGATTCGTAAAGAGCAGGATACGCAAGATAAGCGCGCCTACCGGCTGTTTCTCACTCCCGACGGGGAGATTGTCGCCACTCGCATCTTGCAGATGCAGGCGCAGGTGGCAGAGCGGATGCTGTCGACTCTCTCGGCCGAGGAAGCCGAACAGTTGTCGACACTGCTACATAAAATTCTGACAAGAGATTAACCGTATTACCATACAATGCCTGTTTGCGTCGGAATCAAAATTGCTACTTCTGGCGTATCTGGTTGCGGTTCATAGCCACTGATGTAAAGAAGGGAGCAGGCAGCTATTCCCACCCTGGGAGCAACGTTTGCTTGAGGCGCGGCCCGAGTTTTCTTCGGCTTTAGGGCCGAACACTCCTGCATCTGACTAATGCATCAGGTGCACTCGATAAATAATTCCATTCGCCCGCGTCAACCTGCCTTCAGGTTCCGTCATTGTATCCATACACGCCTTATTCAGTCTTATTGTTTTTATTTCGCGAACGGTATGGTTCCGCAATGGCTAATTGCCATTCATAAGAGCTTCAATTACTGTTGGCACAATAAAGACGTCTGAATGCCCCGCTAGAAAAAGATGGGTATTCTGGATAAGAACATCGAATAGCAAAATCAATAAACCTTCGGAGTCAAAGAGGTATGTGATGAGAGAGAAAATGTTAGCAAGAACTCGCCTGTTCTCTGCAATGGTGTTGACTTCCGGGCAGCGTCCGTTTGGCATTAGCGGTCGCGTTAAATTCTAATTCACACACTTAGCCGGAATTATCCGAAAAAAATCAGATCTTCCGGCTGATGTTAAGGGGCTAATCCTTAAAGTTATATAAAGGTAGTGATATATGCTTGAGCTATACCATCATGGATCATCAGTATGTGCCGCCAAAGTGCGGTTTGCGTTGGCGGAGAAAGGTTTGGCACGGTCTATTATCTCGCCAGTGAGGATAGCGATTTTATCACCGGTCAATGTGTCCATGTTGACGGGGGCGCTCTCAATTATTGATGGGCTGAGGCCCAAACATAGTACCCCCTCCCGGGGTGTCGGCGCTGAAGTTAAGCAAGTTAGTTAAATGGAGTGATGGATAATGACAGGTTCCCGTGTGGCGAGTGGAGACGACAAAATTTTGGGCCACTGGATCGATAACGCTTCCCTGTCCAGTTCAGAAGCGGCGGTACTGGAGGTTTTAAATCCGGTGGACGACAGCCTCTATCAGCGCGTTGCCGAAGGCACGCCAGAGGACATTAACCGCGCTGTAGCCTCCGCCCATCGGGCATTTCAGGAGTTTCGCAACACCAGCACCAACGATCGCGAACGCTGGCTGGCAAAGGCGGCGGAGTTGGTGGAACAGCGCCGCAACGAATTTATCGACATCCTGATTGATGAGGGAGGTTCCTCGCGAAAGAAAGCGGAATTTGAGACAGATAAGGCGATATCCTTTATGCGCGCTGCCATCGGCATGGTGCGCCACGTCAGTGGCAAAACCCTGCCTTCGGATTATCCGGGCCGCATCAGCATGACCTGGCGTGCGCCGCGCGGAGTGGTAGCGGTCATTACTCCCTTTAACGTACCGCTGATCAAAGCCAGCCGCTTGTGCGCCAACGCCCTGGCCACAGGTAGCACAGTGGTTCTGTTGCCCTCTGAAGAAACACCGGTATTGTCTCTGCGTTTTGCGCAATTGATGGCGGATGCAGGGTTCCCGGAAGGTACCCTGAACGTGGTGGCGGGTATCGGCTACAAAATCGGGGACAGTCTGGCCACCCATCCGCTGGTGAAATCAGTAACCTTCACTGGCTCTACAGTCGTCGGTAAGCATATTCAGAAGCTCTGCGCTGAACACAACAAACATGTGACCCTGGAATTGGGTGGCAAAAACCCTTTGGTTATTCTGGCGGATGCCGATCTGAAACAGGCAGTGCAGGGTGCTGTGCGAGGTATTTTCATGCACCAGGGGCAGGCCTGTGTGGGATCCAGCAGAGTTTATGTTGAAAAAGACGTTTATCCCCGGTTTGTCGAAATGTATAAGAGCGTTACCAGCAAGTTGGGGATGGGTGACCTGCGCGATCCCGATACCGTCATTGGCCCCATCATTAGTGAGCGTCAGCGTGAGCGGGTGAGGCGCCATATAGAGGATGCCCGGGCCAAAGGTGCAGAAGTGGCGACCGGTGGTACCTGGGAAGGAAACCGCTGTGCGCCCACTATTTTGTTGAATGTGACAGAGGAGATGGATATCCACCGGGAAGAAACCTTTGGCCCGGTGGTGAGCGTCTACCAGGTAGCGTCGTTTGAAGAGGCGATGGAGCGGGCCAATGACACCCAATACGGTTTGAGTTCTGCAATCTACACCAGCAATATACATCGGGCCATGTCTTATGCCAAGAACATAGAGGCCGGTATGGTACACATCAATAGTCCCTCAATTACCGATGAAGCACATGTGCCCTTTGGTGGTGTTGGTGACAGTGGTTTTGGTCGGGAAGGTACCGAAGCCGACCTCGATGCCTTTACCGAACTGAAATGGGTGACGATCCAATCCTAAGTGTGGGGCGGAGGAATTTGACAATGACGTTACGAAAAACGGGTGAAATGATACCGAACTTTGAAGTTAAACTTCTAAATGGGGGGGCATGGAATAGCAGATACAAACCGCAAGGACAATTCACACTGCTTACGGTGTATCGCGGAATGTGGTGCCCCAATTGTAAACAGCAACTTTGCGAGCTTGATCAGCTTAACGACGAGTTTTTATCTCGAGGTGTGGATATACTTGCCGCTAGCGCGGACACTCAAGATAGGGCGCAATCTACGGTTTCCGAATTGGGTCTTAAGCGGTTACGTGTTGGCTATGAAATGCCAATAGACAGCGCCCGGGAGCTGGGATTATTTATTTCGCACCGAATCAAAGAGGAAGAGATGCCGCTTTTTTGTGAGCCGGGTACGTTTTTAGTTGACGACAAATCAAGGATATTTGCGGCTTGGATTGCATCCAACGCCTTTGCGCGAACTTCGCCTGGCGGGGTGTTGTCGTATATAGATTTTATTGCGCAAAAACGGCATAGGCCTCCTCGAGGTTCAGCGTAATAAGGACTGAGGCTTAACGGACTTAACTCCTGCTGTACTTTTTAGACTTATTCGTCTGACATTGGCCCCAATCTATCGATAATCCATTCGAGTATACAGAATGCCCCTTTACGATTATGACCTTTTTGTCATCGGTGCTGGCTCCGGTGGTGTTCGCGCCAGCCGCATAGCCGCGAGCCTGGGCGCCCGGGTGGCGGTGGCCGAAGACCGCTACATGGGCGGCACCTGCGTCAATGTAGGCTGTGTGCCCAAGAAGCTCTATGTGTACGCCTCCCAGTTCAGTGACAGCTTCAGGGATGCCGAGGGTTTTGGTTGGGCAAGTGGCCAGCCACAATTCGACTGGCCCACCCTGCGCGACAACAAGCGCCAGGAGATCGCTCGCCTCAACGGCATCTATGAAAACCTGCTCGAGGGTGCGGCAGTGGAGATTCACTCCGGCCGCGGCCGCATCGCCGGACCCCACAGCGTGGTGGTCAGCCTGCCCGAGGGCGAGCGCGAATTCAGCGCCGAGCGCATCCTGATCGCCACCGGCGGCTGGCCCCATATCCCGGACTTTCCGGGCAGCGAACACGCCATCAGCTCCAACGAGGTGTTCGACCTGGACAGCTTCCCCCAGCGGCTGATCGTGGTGGGCGGCGGCTATATCGCGGTGGAATTTGCCGGCATATTTAATGGCCTGGGTGCCGAGACCATTCAGCTCTACCGGCGCGATCTGTTCCTGCGCGGCTTCGACCAGGAGATACGCGAGTTTGTCGCCGACGAGATTCGCAAGAAGGGCGTGGACCTGCGCTTTAACAGCAATGTCGAGCGCATCGACAAGCAGGCCGACGGCCGCCTGCTCGCCACCCTGGTGGACGGCAGCCAGCTGGCGGCGGATACGATTCTCTACGCCACCGGCCGCAAACCCAACCTGCTGGGACTGGGCCTGGAGAATGTCAATGTCGCGCTCACCGATGCCGGCGCCGTGGCGGTCAACGATTGTTTCCAAACCAGCGAGCCGAGCATCTACGCCCTGGGCGATGTGATTGGCCGCATGGAGCTGACCCCGGTGGCCCTGGCCGAAGGTATGGCACTGGCCAAGCATTTGTTCGGCGACGAGCCCTGCCGGATGGACTATGACGCCGTCGCCAGCGCCGTTTTCTGCCAGCCCAATATCGGCACCGTCGGCCCTACTGAGGAGGCCGCTCGCGAGCAGTACGGCGATATTGCGGTGTATACCTCCAGCTTCCGGCCGCTGAAAAATACGATCAGCGGCAGCAAAGAGCGCACCCTGATGAAGTTGATTGTCGACAAAGCCAGCGACCGGGTAATCGCCGCCCATATGGTGGGACCGGAGGCCGGGGAGATTATTCAAGGCATTGCCATCGCCATCAAGTCCGGCGCCACCAAGGCGGTGTTCGACAGCACGATCGGCATTCACCCCACGGCGGCGGAAGAGTTTGTCACCTTGCGCGAATCGGTGCGATGAGCAGTGACTAGAAAAGGTACAAAACGCCACTATCGCTGCTTTTGCATTCAATACAAATTGTGATTAAGACAAGAGAAATTTTCATTGTAGGAGTAGAGTTGTGAATAAAAAAGTGAACAGTTTACTGATTGCTTTGCTGCTGGTTGCCGGCGTTGTGAATGCGGACACACAAGTGGATCCGAAGCTCGCATTGGAGATGCTTAATAATCAGGAGCAGCAATTTAAGCAGCAAGTAGTACAAGTCACCGATAACGTGTTTACTGCAGTAGGTTTTCACGGCGCTAACACCTCAATGATTGTCGGTGCCGACGGCGTCATCATTGTCGATACGCTTATGGGGCCGACAGGTGCGGCCAATGCTTTTGACGCGCTACGCCAGTACAGTGATAAGCCTGTTAAGGCTATCATCTATACTCACAGCCACGCCGACCATACCGGTGGAGCCAGTGTCTTTGCGGGAAACGATAATCCTGCGATTTATGCCATGAAAGGATTTGGTTCCACCTTTGGTGTAGACGAAGCCCTTAAGCCAATTATGATCAAACGCGGTGCTCGTCAGTTCGGGCGCAACCTGACACCGCACGAAGCCACCAACCGGGGGGTGGCACCTGCAGATACCATTGATCACGATCGCGGCAAAGGCTTCTTGCCACCTACCGTCTCTGTTTCCGGTGACAGCTACAAAACGACTATCGCGGGCGTGGACATCGAGTTGTACGCTGCCCCGGGTGAAACGGATGATGCTTTGTTCATATGGCTACCCAAAGAGAAGGTGTTGTTTTCCGGTGACAATTTTTACCATTCATTCCCAAATTTGTATGCGATTCGCGGCACTGCCTATCGCAATGTGTTGAATTGGTCCAATAGCATGGCCAAAATGGCAACATTCAAGCCGGATTATTTGGTGCCTGGCCACACCTTACCGATTAGGGACGGGAATGCCGTTACGGCATTGACGGATTACAGTGAGGCGATTCGCATCGTGTATGACCAGACCGTCAGCGGCATTAATCAAGGCAAGAGCCCGGACCTGATCGCACATGAGGTGGAACTGCCCGCACACCTGAGGGAGAAGTCTTATCTGGTGGAATTCTACGGCACAGTTCCTCATGCCGTGAGGGCCATTTATGCTGGGCTACTAGGCTGGTACGACGGTAATCCAACCACACTGAATCCGCTGGAGCCCAAGATTCAAGCACAAAAAATGGCTAAGCTCGCGGGTGGTACTGAAAACATCACAAAAAAAATGTTATCGGCTTTGAAACAGAATGACTTTCAATGGGCCTTGGAACTGGCAGATCACCTGAAGTGGCTGGATGACGGCGACAGACAACTGGCGCGAGAGACAAAAATTAAAGCTTTACGTGGCTTGGCAGCCCGTGAGTATAACGCTCCCAATCGCAACTACTACTTGAGTTACGCCAATGAGCTTGAATCTGGTCAATTAAGCCAAGTGTGGTTTTAGACTGGCATATAAGCCGGCGGTTCCTGAACGGCAATCGAGCAATACGACGGGGTCAGCCTACCAAATTTGATTGTGGTTTTATTGCTTATTGCCGGCTGGATCTCTAAGTAGATTAGCTGGCCCCTGATACGTCGACTACATCAGTTCAAGCAAGGAGGTAGTAATGAAAAAAATCGTAATGTTTTTGTTATCCGTCGTGTTTAGTGTTCAAACCGACTTGCTACTTGCAGCAAAACTGTCACCGGACATTCAGGCTATGAAGGAACGGATAGAGTCCCAGTTGATGGCACCAGATCGCATTAGTGATGACGTATCCAAAGACGCAGCCCGACCGCCATTTGAATACTATCATTTCCTGGGTTTACGACCCGGAATGATAGCCGCTGACCTCGGTACTTCTACAGGTTACAGCCTTGAAATTATTGCTGCTGCTGTGGGTCCTGAGGGCGAGGTCTATGGTCAGAACAGCCCGCGGATGCTCAAATTCAGGGACGGCATGATAGAGCGCGGCATAAAGGATCGTTTGGCCGGCAACAGGTTGCCAAATGCCCAACATATTGTCGCGGACCTTAACGAAGTTGAGTTTCCACGTCTTCTGGATTTTGCTCACTGAGGTCTTAACCTTCCAGTTGCATAAAAAGAAGGTCCATGTTCTTCTCTCGGGATGCGGGGATGATTGCCTCCTATGGCAGCCTCAAGGCATCCGTCACCCTGGTGTTGCTGCTTATCTTCTTGCTCATGCCCTTTGTACAAGGGCATTTACCGGTCTGTACGCCGTCGCCGCCCGGTTCAGCCTTGCCGCTTAAATAGATCACCAGCACGCTTAACAGGCTATTACCCAAAATGAGCAGCGTAGCCTGCACCTTGATTTGAACCATCCCCTTCAAGCCTTATCGTTCGTATTCGGGCAACAATGCGATTCCTTTTGTGGTAATTGTATCCTCTGCGTGTGTTAATTATAGTGTATGAGGTATAAGGCCTGAACCTGTTTGGCAGATAGGCGAGAAGCGACAATTAAGTAAACCAACTAGACGAAGCGGATATTAATAGACTGAACTCCACTTTCTTTGATCGGTGTAGCCTGGAAATAACAGGTTCACCGGTTGATCGAAGAAAAAACATTAATTTTGACGAGAAAAGGTTAAAGAACTGATGAACAGATTGAAAGGAAAAGTAGCCGTTGTTACTGGTGCCGCTCAAGGAATCGGCGCCGCTTACGCAGAGGGTCTGGCAGCTGAAGGAGCTCAGGTAGTTGTAGCTGACGTGGCGGATACCTCCGCTGTTGTTGATAGGATAAAGGAAGCCGGGGGTAGCGCCGTTGGGTGTCATACCGATGTTACTGATAACCAGTCGCTGGCGGCGATGGTGGAGGTGGCTGAATCCACTTTCGGACCAATTGAAATTTTGATTAACAATGCCGCTATTTTCGCCAGCTTAACCCTCAAACCCTTTACGGAAATCGATGAGGATGAGTGGGATGCTGTAATGCGGGTAAATGTCCGAGGGCCTTTTCAGTGTGCCAAGGCCGTGTTGCCCAGCATGCGCAAGAACGGCCGTGGCAAGATTATCAATATTGCCTCTGGCACCTTCCTGCGAGGAGCCCCTATGTTCTGCCACTATGTTTCATCAAAAGGTGCGGTAGTTGGTCAAACTCGAGCCCTGGCAACGGAGTTAGGTTCAGATAACGTATATGTAAATTGTATTCTGGTCGGGCTGACCGAAAGTGAAGGGGTTAAGGAGCATAAGCAGTTAGGCGCAATTAAAGCGCCGACATTGGCAAACAGAGTTATCAAGCGAGCCATGTTGCCCGAGGACCTTCTTGGCACAATGTACTTTCTCGCCAGTGAAGACAGCGACTTTATTACCGGGCAGTGTGTCAACGTGGATGGAGGCGCTCTTAATTATTAATGGGGGGTATATTCAACTATGACAGTTCGAAAAACGGGTGAAAAAGTACCTTCCTTAGATATTAAGCTTCTCAGTGGTGACTGCTGGAACAGCAGGGATAAACCAGCGGGGAGCTTTACGCTTCTCACTGTTTACCGTGGCAAATGGTGCCCGCACTGTAAAAAACAACTAACTGAACTCGATCAGCTTAACGATGAATTCAGGAAACGAGGGGTAACGGTACTGGCGGTTAGCGCCGACACACAGGAGAGGGCCGAGTCGATGGTTAGTGAACTGGGTCTGAAAAATCTGTCGGTGGGTTATGAAATATCCATCGAAAGTGCCAGGGAGTTGGGGTTGTTTATATCGAGTCAGGTTAAGGATGAAGAAATGCCCCTCTTTTGTGAGCCGGGTACATTCTTAATTGACGACCAATCAAAAATATTTGCCGCCTGGATTGCATCGAATGCCTTTGCCAGAACATCGCCCAAGGATGTTCTGTCGTATATAGATTTTATAGCGGAAAAGCGGAACAGACCTCCCAGAGGCTCGGCATAACGGTTTCGTTGAAACCAAATATTTGGAGATACAATATCATGGGAATAATAACACCCACCAACAAAGAAGTTCTGGGACTAGAAGGCTTACACCTCTATCATTCAGCGCTATCCAATTGCGCGATGAGGGTTCGCATGGCGCTGGAGGAAAAGAAGTTGCCCTGGGAAAGCCATCATCTTGATATCACTAAAAAGGAACATATCACGCCAAAATACTTCGGTATTAATCCCAATGGGGTAGTGCCGACCCTGGTTCATGACGGTGTGGTGATAATCGAATCTGACGATATTATTGATTATATCGATCAAACATTCCCCGAGACTCCGCTGCGTCCAGAAAATCCGGAAGACCTGGAAAAAATGTATTGGTGGATGAGTTCTGCTGTAGAGATTCACGTTAAAGCTGTCAAAACATTCATCTACTACCACAAGATGCAGGGTAAAATGAGGCAGTCTGAAGAGCAGAAGAGAGCCTATGAAAAACTGCAAACAAACCAGGAACTCATTGAGTTTCATAAGAAAAGTAGTGAGGGGTTTTCAACAGAAGAGGCAGAAATCGCGGGAAAAACGCTGGATAGCTTCTTCGAAAAGGCCAACGAGATCCTGAAGAATCAGGATTGGCTCGTGGGTGATACCTTTACCCTCGCAGACATTACCTGGGTTCCGCTTCACTTTACGCTTGCTGGCTCAGGCTATAACTTTGACCGATACCCTGCGGTGCAGGCTTGGGCAGAGCGTCTAAGGGAAAAAGAGAGCTTCAAAAAAGCGGTACTTGAATGGTGCCCCGAATTTTAAGCAAGGTTCGCGTATTGCGAATGAGGCAGTTGAAAAAATCGGTATTATCATCTCAATTGGATGTCGAGTACCTTAACAACTGTTGCAAATATTTTCGTTAACGATTCACTGAATTACTTACTGAAAGGATTAAACAATGCTCGAACTCTATCATCACGGTTCTTCTGTATGTGCCGCCAAGGTACGCTGGGCAATGGTCTTAAAAGAGCTGGACTTCAACGCGCACTATATCGATATCCTTAAAGGGGAGCAGTTCGATCCGGAATACAAAAAGATCAACCCAAAAGCCGTGGTACCCAGCCTGATTCATGACGGAAACATCATCAATGAATCCACCGTGATCATGGAGTATCTCGATCTGGCCTTTCCGGAAAAAAAATTGACACCGGAAAATCCTCTCGAGTACGTCAAGACGCGTTACTGGACCAAGGCGCTTGATGAATTATTGCATCCAGCTTGTGGCACGTTGACGTTCGCCAGTGCCCACCGCCATATCGTGAAAAAGAACCTGAGCGAAGAAGAGCTTGCTGAGTTCTTGGCAAATACGCCAAAGCACTCTGTAACCGTGGATTGGGCAGATTATAAGAAACAAATCGTTAAATACGGATTCGAAGCGCCGGGCGCGGCCGATAAAGTCCGTTTGTATGATAAATACCTGAAAAAAATGAATGAAGATTTGCAAAACACCACATGGTTGGTAAGCGATGAATTCAGTTTGGCCGATGTATCTCTGACTCCCTATGTCAATCGTGTCGCCATGATGGGCATGAGCGATTGGTGGGAAGATCGTCTGCCATACCTGGCAGACTGGTGGGCGCGGATCCAGGACATCCCCACCTTCAAGTCTGCAATTCTGGACTGGTGTCCAGAGGATCTGACTAACGATCTGTTGACGTTTGGCAGCCAGAGCTGGCCGGAAGTCAAGGAAATTATTGGCGCTTGATCCAAGCACAATTGCGTTGTCTGGCCCGGCCGGGTGCCGGGTCACTGAGAAGAATATAAATCGCGACGAAAGGATATTGAAATGGCAAATGGCACACCGGTATTTGGCCACTGGATAAACAATGCTTCAGTGCCCGCAAGTGATGGTGGCGTATTGGACTCCTTAAATCCGTTGGATGACAGCGTGTATGCACAAGTTGCTGATGGGACCCCCGAGGACATAGACCGAGCTGTTGAGTGCGCACATGAAGCTTTTCGATCCTACAAAGATATCAGCACCAACGACAGAGAAGGTTGGCTGTGTAAAGCAGCGGAACTCTTAGAGCAGCGTAAGGAAGAATTCATTCGTATATTGATCGAAGAGGGCGGTTCTACCCGAAGAAAAGCTGAATTCGAGACAAATAAATCTATCTCGTTTATCCGCGCAGCCGTAGGCATGGTGAGGCAAATGAGTGGGAAGACGCTACCGTCTGACTACGCCGGTCGTATCAGCATGACCTGGCGCGCTCCCCGTGGAGTCGTTGCCGTCATTACTCCTTTCAATGTGCCGTTGATCAAGGCTAGCCGTCTGAGCGCCAACGCCCTGGCCACAGGCAGTACCGTGGTACTGCTGCCGTCTGAAGAACACCCGCTGTTATCGCTGAAATTTGCGGAATTGATGAAAGAGGCGGGGTTTCCTCCCGGTACCCTCAATGTAGTTACCGGTAACGGCTACGAAATTGGCGACAGCCTGACGGCGCATCCACTGGTGAAGTCGGTAACCTTTACCGGCTCGACGGTGGTAGGCAAGCACATTCAGAGGCTTTGTGCTGAACACAACAAACACGTCACTCTGGAATTGGGTGGCAAGAACCCATTGGTGATCATGAATGACGCCAATCTTCAGGAAGCGGTTCAAGGGGCTGTCCGTGGCATCTTCATGCATCAGGGGCAAGCTTGTGTCGGCTCGAGCCGGGTTTATGTGCACGAGGATATCTACCCACAGTTTGTAGAAATGTACGCACAGGTGGCAAGCAAACTGGGAATGGGGGACCTCAATGACCCCAACACTATAATTGGTCCAATTATCAGTGACAGGCAGCGCCAGCGTGTAAAGCGTCACATTGAAGATGCCAAAGCGAAAGGCGCGACCGTGGCAGCAGGTGGTACCTGGGATGGGAATCGTTGCGCGGCGACAGTTCTGTTGAATGTCACCTCAGACATGGATGTGTTCAGAGAGGAAACCTTCGGACCGGTCGTGTGCGTCTACACATTCAACGACTTCGATGAAGTCATGAAAGAAGCCAATGATACCAATTACGGATTAAGCTCCGCTATCTATACCAGAAATATTCATCGCGCGATGGAATATGCCAAAGGTATTGAGGCAGGAATGGTGCATATTAACAGTCCGTCGATTACTGATGAGGCACATGTCCCCTTTGGTGGCGTTGGCGACAGCGGTTTCGGAAGAGAGGGAACTGAGGCGGATCTGGACGCTTTTACCGAACTGAAGTGGGTCACGATTCAGGCTTAAGTGAACTCTTCAATAGTAGTCTGATCAGACAAGTCTGGTCCCATAATGGTTTTCAATTCTGGGCGTTGCTGTAATATGCGGCGTTCCCAGGGTGGAAATTCGCCGTACTTTCTTCGCAAAAAATTCACGAATATCCGTACCTTCATCGGTACGAAAGATGAGCGACGGTAAAAGGCGGCAAACTGAGTGCGTAGGGCTCTGATTTTCATTGATACGGGTACCATTTTTCCCGACGCCAGCTCTTTTTCGATAAAAAACGCCGGCATAATCCCCAAATAGTGATTGCTCATGACTGCGGCCCGTAAAAGCCATATGGTATTTGTCCACATTTGAGGTTCCAGAGTGACCACCTGGGTACCACTGTCAGTGATGAAGTTGATTGAGCAGTCACGCTGGACATGATTGTTGTGTACGATTTTGTGCGTTTGCAGCTCCTCAGGGCTCTGTGGCTCACCATGCTCCCTTATGTACTCCGGGGTTGCCACCACCAGCCTATGTAACGGAAATAGATCAACCTTTTCCAGCGTCCCTCCGGGGCTTCTGGATGGCTGTAGGCAGACATCAAAGCCTTCCTGAACCGGATCGCAAAAGCGATCATGCTGCTGTAACTCGACCCTCAAATCGGGGTGCTCCAATTGGAATTCGCACAGGTCTTCGGCCAGAAATGCGGCGATAATCGAAGATATGCAGCTAACCCTGAAGGTCCCTGTCAATTCACATTCAGCAGTACTCACGGCCGCTTTGGCCTGATCCAGTTGCGATAGAATATGCACACATCTTTCGTAGAAATCAGCACCACCATCGGTGATGGTAAGGCGCCGCGTCGACCGCTGTAGCAGCTGCAGCTCCAGGTGCTCTTCCAGTTGGTTTACCCGTTTGGTGATAACGGATTTTACTGCCCCGGTTTGGCGCGCAGCCTCAGCAAAGCTGCCTACTTCCACAACTTTCACGAAGGCTCGAATACACTCCAGTTCATTCATCGTACAATCTCGACTGATCAATTATTTCGAACTAACGAGCTAACATCCTAAGAACTATTAGGCATAAAAAACTCAATAATGGTAATCCATGCTGGATTAAATTGAAACTGAGCGGTATAGAAACAGCACCTATACGTTTGAGAGCGCGTGAGCAGAGCTGGCTGCTGGTCTGTAAAGAAAAATGCTTCCATAATTAATGAGCTAACTACTTGGACACGGTGTTTTTCATGGTATTAGGATTCGTAGTCAGATTTAACGTTAAGAATAGCCGGGTTGGACGCATTTTTAGAACAGTGAGAGCAAAAAAAGGCATATTATCATTTATTGAGCTTTCATGTAGGGTATTAATGTCGCAGATCTAGACAGATCAAGTGGCGATAACGTCTGAGCGGGGCATTGTTGATGACCATTGTCCGCTCAATGAGCAGGCTGAACCGTTTCGATTGTTTCATACCAGGGGAGCACTCGAAAAAATAATAATGAATCGTTGTGGTGATAGGTATTGCGCTTCGAATCCCCAGCGAGAACACTAAGGAGATTTCAATGAATTTAGAAAAGAATTTTCATAAGCCCGCCGCGCTAATAGTGTCAAGTGTATTCATGCTGGCGAGCCCATACTCGGCATATGCCGTACTGGAAGAGATAGTAGTTACTGCCCAAAAGCGAGCTGAATCTCTACAGGATGTGCCCGTCGCAGTGAGTGCGTTTACCGGCGACACTATGAAAACATTAGGTGTTACAAACGCGACTGATTTGGTGAATATAACGCCAGGATTCTCATCAGGAGCTCAGGCAGGGTCAAATAGAAATTATTTTCTGCGTGGTGTCGGAACCAGTGACGTGCATTTAACCGCGGCATCTGCGGTTGGACAATATTTCGATGGCGTCACTTTGACCAGTGGGTTTCACGCCAAAGCGGCTTTGTTTGATATGGAACGCGTTGAGATTCTCAAAGGCCCACAGAACACGCTGTTTGGATTAAATACGACTGGCGGGGCGGTTAATTACATCAGTAATAAGCCGGAAATTGGTGCAGGTACCAATGGCAGCGCTAACCTGAAATTGGGTAATAACAACCACATCGAGGCAGACCTCGCAGTCGGCTTTGACCTGACGGATACGCTGGCAGCACGAGTTGCTATACAGAGCATCGACGACGATGGCGCGTTTAAGTCCATTAGCAATGGAGAAAGATACGGTGATGATGATGCCAGGACTGGGCGAGTCACTCTCCTCTGGCAGCCAACAGATGAAGCAAGCGTGACTTTCAATGTGCACGGGTTGACGTCGGTAAACAACAGTACCGCCATAAAGGCAGTAGGAAGCCGATCGCCCGATGGTTCTGGAGGTCTATGCGCCGATGTCCCCAGGGGGGTAATTGACTTTGAAGATTACACTAATTGTCTTAGTCGTGATGGTGGTGGCACCGGAGAACCGGCATCAAACCCCTCCACCGGTGATTGGGAGCTAACCGCGCAGGACATCGGATTCGAGGATCTGAATACCAGGGGCGTATATCTCAAGTTTGACTATGACTTGCCGTGGGCCACTTTTAGTTCCATTACATCCTGGGATAACCTTAAATTTAAAAACGCTAATGATAACGATGGTGGCGATACACTCGGTTTACAGTCCTACCAACAAGATGATCGCGATACGTTTCAGCAGGAATTGCGTTTAATATCCGCCGGAGACGGGAATTTTCGTTGGATTGCCGGAGTGTACTACCTTGAAGATGATGCAGAATCTTATACCGGGCTTCGAGGAGCACGGGGTGCGTTTGGGAATGGCTTAATAATTCCAAACATCCAATTAGCTCATACCAAGGAAAACCTGGGCGTTTACTTTCAGGGTGAGTATGACTTCACCGACGCGATAACCCTAACCGCCGGTGTGCGTTGGTCCGATGAAGAAATAGAAGGGGATTATTTACCTTCCTCTCCCAATGTTGCTGGCGATCCCACATCGACTTTGTATTTCAAGGATGAGGTTGCTGCGCTGGTCGCTGCTCAAAATCCGGGTACCCCTGAGTTCGATGCGAACGGCTATGAAATCGCGCGACAAATAACTCAAAAGCTGACTAACGAGGACATTGGCTATACTGTCAAGCTGGATTGGAAGCTAACAGACAGTTCAATGCTTTATGTGAGTAACTCCAGAGGTTTCAAGGGGGCGGCTTTGGACACCAGGCCCGTCTACGCACTGGTTCCGGTCGCCAATGTGGTTTCCTCTTTGGAAGAAACTCGGCTTGACCCGGAATCCCTGGATGTTTGGGAGATCGGCTATAAGGGGGATTTCTGGGATAACCGGATTCAACTCGATGCGGCGGCGTTCTTATATACTTACGAAGATCTACAGCAGTTTGTGACCGCCAGGGGAATTCCGACCCTTGACAACGCCCCGGAGTCTGAGATCAAGGGGTTTGACGCGAATATTAAGTATGGCGGTGACGATGGCTTATTCTTGCAAGCCGGGGTTTCCGTACTTGATACGGAAGTAACGGAGGTTGGCGATAGCGTCAACTTTATCGAGGGCGCAGAACTGGCCAGTTCTCCAGAGATATCATTTAACCTGCTTGCGTCACAGGAATTTGCGCTCGATAGTGGCCATTTGCTTACCCTGACAGCCAACGTTTCCCATACAGGAGATCAGGTAAAAGTCACGGCTACGTCTGGAAACGATCAGGTTGTCGATCAGCTTAGTGTCGATGCGTACACATTAGTGAATGCGAATGTTAGCTATCGATTTGGAGCAGATCAGCAGTACGTGCTGTCGTTATACGGCAACAATCTGACTGATGAACATTTTTGTAGTGCGGTGTTGATTAACGACGGAAATGGCATATTGCGCGATACGACCAATGCCAGAACAGATATCCACCAGAATGCGTTGTGCAGGGTGACCAATGCTTCGACGCGCACTTATGGTATATCAATCGGTGTGGATTTTTGAGTTATAAGCAATCCATTTAAGCTCGAGCGGGCCCCGCGAAAAATATGGGGAATATATTAAGGGGTCCGATTCTTTTTAAAGATTGTGAAGGAAAAATCTCAACATGAATATTATCTTTAGGGTTTGTTCAATTGTGTTGCCTATGTTGATTTCCTTGGGTACTGTCTATAGCAGTGCGTACGCCGCCGATTCGGATGCTACCCGTCTCCTCAAACAACGCACTGCGGAATTTGATAAGGATATTATCAAGGTGTCGGACAATGTTTATACCGCTGTCGGTTATGGTGTTTCACCGGTGAGTATGATTGTTGGTTCGAAGGGCATTGTGATTGTCGATACGGGTATAAGCGTTGAGAGTGGAAAGCAAATACGGAAGGACTTTCGTGAAATCGTAGATAAACCCGTAAAAGCTATTATTTTTACCCATGGTCACGGCGATCATACGCATGGTGCATCTGCTTTTATGGATGCTCCGGATGTGCAGATTTGGGCTCGAGCGGGTTTTGGGCATGAACAACACACACTAGAGCAGGCGGGCATTAAAATTCAGAAGCGCCGTGGTGCGATGCAAGCAGGCTTTCAACTGTCGCGGGAACAACGCATAAACAACGGTGTTGCAAAGGCCTATTGGCCAAGCCGTAAAGGCGGAGTATTTTCGGCAGACCATAAAGTCGCTCCAACGCATTTGCTAGAGAGTGAGAGAGAGACCCTGTCCGTTGCGGGTATCGATCTGGAACTGGTCGCTGCAACGGGAGAAACACATGATGCTCTTTACGTTTGGTTTGCCGCGGAGCGCGTCGTGTTTGCGGGCGATAATTTCTATAAGTCATGGCCAAACCTGTATGCAATTCGTGGTACTCCCTATCGTGACATCAATGCTTGGGCAAATGTGATTGATCAAATGCTGCAGGAGCATCCGGCCTCGGTGGTCGGGGGACATACGCGTCCTATTATCGGTGAAGACGACGTTAATGAAACATTAACCAACTTCAGAGATGCAGTCCGTTTTCTATTTGACAAGACGGTAGAGGGTATTAATAAGGGAATGACGCCGAATCAGCTGGTCGATTATGTAGTGCTTCCCGATAAGTATCGAAACCTCGACTACCTGCGGCCCTATTACGGTAATCCGGAGTGGGCGATACGTGCGATATTTACTGGTTACCTGGGGTGGTTTGACGGTAATGCCAGCAATCTTTTTCCGCTAAGTGACAAGGAAGAAGCTGAACGGTTTGCCAAAGTGGCTGGTGGTGTTACTGGGTTACTTGGACTAGTCGATACGGCAATTGCGGAAAAAGATTACCAGTGGGCAGCTCAATTGTGTGATTACGTGTTGGCGCTCGAACCTACTAACAAAAGTGCATTAATAAATAAAGCTGACGCATTGACAGGACTGGCTGAGGATATTCTCACTGCTACCGCAAGAAATTATTACCTCAGTAGCGCAATTCATCTGCGTAAGCGGGCAAATGTTTCATCAGCACAAATCGATAATAAGATTAACCGATAAAAATTATAAATTGGGAGGCAACAATATACTTAATTCATAGACACCTATATTCCGACTGTTTCTATCTGCTGATTAGATAAATTCAATTCTAGTGCAGTTCTTGTTTTGGGAGCTGCTCTCCCGCATGAATATGACTGTCATCGTCAATGAAAAATACTTAAAGGTATCCCCGATGTGGCGAATAGTTCCGTTAATCATTTTGCTTGCTGCTTGCAATCATGATGTCGAAAGTCCGGTTGGTGCTGCTAACACCGCTCCAACCAATGAACAGCCGAATATTCTGATGATCGTTGCCGATGATCTTGGCTACTCGGATATAGGCGCATACGGCAGTGAAATATCGACGCCTAACCTGGATAAACTCGCAGGGGAGGGCGTGCTGCTGAACAATTTTTACACCGGGCCGACCTGCTCCGTGAGTCGTTCAATGCTGTTGAGTGGTATGGATAATCACATTGCTGGCCTCGGTAACATGGCTGAGACGGTCGCGGACAATCAGTTGGGCCAACCGGGTTATGAGGGCCACCTTAACCATCGGGTCGATACGATTGCGGAGGTTCTTAAATCGGTTGGCTATCACACCTATATGTCCGGTAAATGGCATTTGGGTATGCAACCGGAGCAATCACCGACCAATCGTGGCTTCGAGCAGTCATTCGCACTGCTGTTTGGTGGCGGCAGCCACTTCGCAGATATGGCAGGCGGTGACGCACACCGCCATCCCTTACTCTATAGGGACAATGGCCGCCTGGTAAATGCGTTGCCCGCAGAGTTTTACTCAACGACTTTCTATACGGACAAGGTGATATCACAAATCGATAGCGATATTGGTGATGGAAAACCCTTTTTTGCGTATTTAGCCTACACGGCTCCGCACTGGCCGTTGCAAGCTCCAGAGGCGTATCTCGATAAGTACCGTGGGCACTACGATGTCGGGTACGATACGATTCGCGAGCGGCGCTTCGCCAAACAAAAGAAGCTGGGGCTTTTCCCTGCCACGACGCCAAAACCGCCGAGACCGCAACAGGTAAAACCTTGGGACGATCTTACTGCTGAGGAAAAACGTTTCCATGCGCGTAACATGGAAATTTATGCTGCGATGGTTGATTACATGGATATGAGTATTGGCCGAGTAGTCGACTATCTCTCTGAGCAAGGCAAGTTAGACAACACAATTATTGTCTTTATCTCCGACAACGGAGCCGAGAAGTGGGACTACAGCTCCGCGCCTCCCCCCATCGGGAAGTTTGCCAATAAGTTCGACAATTCACCTGAAAACCGCGGTCGCCAGGGGTCCTTTATTTTTTATGGACCGGAGTGGGCCCACGTCAGTAATACACCCTTTACCCGCTACAAAGGGTCTACGTACGAGGGGGCCATTCGCGCGCCGGCCATTATCTACTGGCCCGGAAAAACACCGCAGGGGCTGGTCAGTTCAGCATTAACTTTTATTACCGACTGGTACTCGACGTTTGCTGATTTGGCCGGCGTCGGTCGCTCAAACTCATCAGGTAAAAGCCTGGTTCCACTCTTGAAGGGAGCTGACGAACAGGTGCGACAAAATAAAGAAACCATTGGCCTGGAGGTGTGGGGTAAACGAGGAATTATAGGGCAGCAATTCAAGCTGGTAAGCTCTTCAAAGAAACCTCATGGGAAGGCGGACTGGGAGCTTTATGACCTGAGGAACGATCCTTCTGAGCAGTTGGATATTGCGGCAGAGGAGCCCGAAGTGTTGGCCGCTATGCAGCAGGAATGGGATGAATATCAGTCAAACAACAACGTCATTTTACCTGAAGGTCCATTTAAGGTTCGGCCTGTAGGCAAAAAACCAACAGAATAAGTTTAGCGAATAGGAGTTCTCATGAGCGAAGCTGCCACAACAACTAATTCAACACTGAACGACACATTGGTTACCGGTTTGCCAGCTATAGTGCTTGTATTGATTATATCCGGTTTTTGTATAGCGCCTTTTGAGCATCATTTTTTCACAGAGTGGGTTGCTCTCGCATTTATGGCGGCGACGCCGGCGCAAGTCATCCTGGGTCTCCTTTGGCATAACAGCAAACCGGATATTGTGGGTTCATTGGCTCAGCCAGGCAAAGGGATAGCCCTTACGCTAATTACGATTATGGCAGGTGCGTTAGTACTGGCTCTGATGCTCTTGTTGGTCAGTGGCGGACATGGAGTGACGCCGATGCTGACTCAATATGCCATTATGACGATCGTTGTCATTATCTGGGTTGTGACGATTTGGCAATGCTGGCCGGTGACCTTGTTGAGCAAAGATCCGATGGTAACAGGTCTGTTGACGTTGCTTTATTCTTACCTGATGGCTTATCTGCTATGGACACTATTTTTTGACTACGGTGTGTTGGAACAAATTGGTCACCCTCATTATTACCAGGATGTCGATCCCGGTGGTTTATTGGATATGTGGTTTGCGATCACATTTTTTGTCACCGTCGCCGGTATGATTATAGTGCACATGCTTTTTGAGTTTTGGCCCATCAACAAGATTGTTGGTCGCAGTTCGCAACCCATTCGCGGGATTATCGCTAGTGCCTATATCCTGGCGATTTCCTGGGCTTTGCGTCAACTGTGCGTTGAAATCCTGGGTATGGATCAGGTGGACTATATGGTTCGGGTTCCTGTCTGCATGATCTTTGGCACTTTTTTGGTCAATAATATGATGCAATTTTCTCTTTTCCCCCAGTTCGCGCAGCCGGTGCGTGGTTTGGTTCTGACGGCCTGTGCGGCGGTCGTCGCAGTGATAATGCACGAGGTGTATGCGCTCGCATCGATTCTGCATGCTGGGAAAGAGTTAGGTTCTGGTCCTGCCGCAGGTTTTGCACGTGAATTCTGGATTGCTTCAGCCATGTTAGGGGTTACTTTTCCAGTGATTTTCGCCGTCTCTGGATTTTTCGGATTTTGGCCAATTCGCCGTGGTTAGGGTATATAGTGATTTGAACGAGATCTAGTACGACTAATGCATCTTGGAGGGAAATTCGTGAGATTGACCGCCGTGACCGCCACGATCGCCGCGCTACTGTTCCTTTTCGCCTGCTCGCTCGCGAAGTTGCCCCAATCACTTCAGTCAAACGAGGCACAGCCGGCGCAGGCACGCCCTAACATTTTGCTTATCGTCGCTGATGACCTCGGTTACGCTGAGTTAGGTGCCTACGGCGGCGAAATCGATACGCCGGCCATCGACAGCATTGCCGAGAAGGGGATCCGCTACACCAGCTTCTATGCACATTCCAACTGTTCTCCTACGCGCGCCATGCTGTTTTCCGGGATGGATAGTCACCTCGCTGGCCTTGGTGCCATGCATGGATACGAAGGCCCCAATCAAAAGGGGCAACCCGGTTACGAGGGTCACCTCAATTTGCGCACGGCATCGTTAGCGAAATTGTTGCAGGACTCAGGATACGATACCTACATGGCGGGTAAATGGCACCTGGGCAAAACCGCGGAGACCTTGCCGGCTGCGCAAGGTTTCGACCGCTATTTTATTCAAGTTTCGGGAGGGCCACCCGGAGGCCACTTTAATTTGAACGGCGCACGTCCAGGCGCTAAGGGAGCCTATTTCGAGGATGGTGTGGATCGTACAGGCACACCGGTCCCCGAGGACTTCTTTTCCAGTAACTTCTACACCGATAAGCTTATCGAATACCTCGACACTGGACGCGAGAGTGAGGCACCCTTCTTTGCCTACCTTGCATTCTCGGCGCCTCACATCCCAGTCCAGGCGCCCGAATCCCACATCGACCTCTACCGGAGTCGATACGATGGCGGTTACGACGTAATTCGCCAGCGTCGGCTGGATACGATGCAGCGCCTTGGCTTGGTCTCTCCAAAGGTGACACAGGGACGCCGCGCGCCCACGGTAACGCCCTGGGATCGACTAACGAAAGAGGAGCAACGCATCCATGCGCGGCGTATGGAAGTTTATGCTGGAGCCGTCGACAATATGGACGACAATGTGGGGCGGCTGCTTGACTATCTTCGTAGCGCAGACCAATTCAATAATACGCTAATCCTGTTCATGTCCGACAATGGGGCGGCTGGCTTTAATGGATGGCAGAGCGAACCATTTGTCCAGCGATACAACAACGCTGATAATAGCCTCGAAAACCTAGGACGCGACGGCTCGATGATGTTTTATGGCTCGGGTTGGGCTTCGGCCGGCAGTACGCCATTCTATCTCTTCAAGCGTCACATGACGGAGGGCGGAATTCGTGTACCCTTTATCGTCGGCGGCCCAGGCGTGAAACATCGGGGGGCAATCAGTCACGAGCTGATTACGGTACGCGATGTTGCTCCCACTCTCCTGGAGATCGCTGGCATCAGCTATCCACTGGGACGCTACGAGGGCCGTGAGATTCTGCCTCAGACCGGGATATCATTTGCTGCACAGCTAGCTGATAAGCAGACCAATATTCACAGCGCAACGGAGATATTCGGCTGGGAGCTGTTTAAGCGTCGCGGCGTTCGCAAGGGCGATTGGAAGGCTATCTGGCTCGATTCACCTTTCGGTACGGATCAATGGCAGCTCTATAATTTGAGTGTCGATCCGGGAGAAACACAGAACCTTGCTCAAGAAGAGCCAGAAAAACTGGCGGAAATAGTGGCTGCATGGAATGAGTATGCGTCGGAAAACAACGTTATCATCAGTGATGGACCGCTACTGTTACCCTAGCTCGGAAAATTCATCAGGGCTCGGAATTATGTAGCAGATGATGCGTGTGATTTCTGGATATGTACCCGACATATTTTGCGTCACATTTCCGGTAATTATTTGGTATCGGCCAGGTAGTGCATCGGAGACTGCGCTACGTGGCGAGAACCATCAAGGCACGAGAGATATGGACGTGATCAAACTCGCAGAAGACCTGAGGAAAAACCATTCAATGACCCGACACAAGGCCACGGGCGTCATCGCACATTGTTCTCAGTAGCTTAAAGCATTGACAGGGTAGGTTGTAACTTCGACCGAATGAAACGCCACATGCTCAAAAGGATGTTGGTATCACTGGAGGCCAACTGCACTATGTTAGCGCCGTGGCGAAAGCGTTTGACGGGTCCCTCAATCGTTTTGATATCCTCATCGCCCTCATTATTGAGGCCTTGGTGATGCTCCACACGGGCGATTCTCATCGCTTGTCTCAGTTGTTCAAAGATGGAGACTTTCTCCTGCATACGCGAAACCAGTTTCTTCAGTGCGCCATCGGTTAATGCTCGACTCAAGGTCGTCAGGGGCAATACCGACACGCCTTTTTCCTTTAACCGTTTCAAGGCGGGATAAGCTTCCTGTATGCGTCGGTAAAATTCCAGGTGAGGTTGATCAAAGGGAAAGCCAAATCCATGACAGGCGCTGGCGGCTTCCAAAATCCACTCACTAACAGATAAGCCGTGACCCGTGGATCGAGACTGTCTTTAGCGCCGCTTGGTTCGTTGCCGGCTAAATAATCAGTTGAGACTGACCCGGTGAAACGGCCATTTTCTATCTCGGAGATGTCATTGCGGTGAGCCAACACCTGAGAGGCCGCCTGGGTTTGGGACAGCCCCTGCTCGAGCCGCCGCTGACGGGCTTTTTTACCAATAGTGCTCAAATCGTCTGCCATTTGAAATGCACCTTATATGGTGAAAAATGGTAGTGCTTAGTTAAATTCACCAAATAAGGTGCATTACAGGGCGTATGACATAGGCCGTAAAGGCTTTTCCGGTGTGTAATGCTGGCGATGGGTTTGGCAGGTGGGGATGCCCGGAAATCCCGCATAAAGGTAGACAGCCAGCATGACCACTTCAGTAGGGTATTTCACAAAGTTGAGCGGTGTCCCTTTAACTACGGCCGTACTGAAGTGAAAAACTGTTTCAGTGGTATGGCTGATTTCAGGCACATAGCGGCCCTTGATACAAACTTCAGCTACGGTGCGGACACCGGAAATTCTCTAGTCATCGAATTCAACGAAAAATTTTACCGATGTACTTCGCCTAAGGGTAGATAGCTGTCGTTCACTCCTTACTTTTGCCGTACCGGCAACGTCCGCTATTGAGAGTATGCATAAACGGTGAAGGGGATGGGGCAATGACTGCTCTTGGTACATCCGCACCTGAGTGGGCTGCTGTTCGAAATAATCCTGGATCTTCAGACGACCTTGACCATTGAACGGCTCATTCCTTATATTGTCGACAGAGGGTTTTTGACTGTGTTCATCGTTCGGGGTGACGCGAGGGTGATAGTACTGATGCCGCTTCACAAGCGCCCAACATTGGATAGGTTCATTGGGCGCTGTTTACGACGCCACCGAGCGCCGCGGGTATTCCCGCTAGCGGTGTGTGGTGGGATATTTCGCCCTGCAGGCTAAGCTACCGTTGAGCCACCAATGCAGTTGTTACCCCTTGCAGGTTTAGCCATTCCATCACACGCTGAGGGAGGTGGTCCCGATTAGCGCGGGTAACCTCCCAGAGCACCGTATCGGCTCGCTGCTGGGTCTCCGCGATAAAGCCCTTTCCTTTGCGGGCGATGGTCGCCACTAGCGGTTTGTCACTATTTAGGAGGGTACGCATGGCTACCACAAAGGGGTTTGAAAGACACTCCATCTTGCCGATTTCATCAACCAGGTAGAGCGCGGTGTTGGGCGATTCGGCCAGCACACTGCGGGCCAGCGTATCCAAGACCGACACGTCCACGCCGTAGCGGCCGACGCGGAACTTGCGGGGAGAGTCTGTGTGGGCCAAAAGGTGTTCCTGACCGGAGAAGGTGACGAGGCGAAAGCCGCATCGTGCCCCCGCCTCCCGGATCTCCTCGGTATAGAAACCGCCCAGTGAAATCTCACCCAGGCTTTCTGCCTCTCGGCAGAGCACCGTGGTTTTGCCGACGCCGGGAACGCCGCTGAGGAGCAGAGTAGAGGTGGGCGGTAACGTGGTAGCGCTCATAATGTCGGTGGAATCCATCACCAGCGGTTGCGCAATTCACGCAATTTGAGAAAGACCGTTTGCGGGTCGGGGGACTTGGGCAAGTCGGGGAAGTTCTCGCGCAGTTTGGCGATCACCGACGGGCTGTGCAGGCGGAAAAACGTATTGATCTCCTTTTCCAGGGCCAAGGTCGATACCAGTGCGTGCGACGGGTTCTGGTTCGAGACCTCCTTCAGCAACGCCTGCGCTCGCCGGTTATCCGGTTCGCGAGCCAGGGTAAAGGCGAGATTATGGCAAATATAGTCATGGCCCGGGTAGATACGGGTATTGTCATCCAGCTTGGCCAGCTGACCGACGAAGGTGTGTTAGAGTTCCACCGGATGACCGCCGCTGTGGCAATTGCCGGCGCCGGCATTAAACAGTGTGTCCCCACAGATCAGGGCCGGCTCATCGGTCTGTGACAGCAGGCAGATATGACTCATGGTGTGTCCCGGCGTATCCAGCGCAAGTAACTCAACCGTGCGCCCCACCTTGACGACATCGCCGGCCGACAGACCGATATTGATGCCGGGGATGCGGTGTTTCGCACGGTGATGTGCCAGCAGTTTGGCCCCCGTGGCGGCAATCATCGCTTGGTTGCCGCCGGTGTGGTCGCCGTGCTCATGGGTGTTGAGTATCTGGGTAATGGTCCAGCCGTGTTGCCTGGCTGAGGCCAGACATTTTTGGTGGTCGAGCGGGTCGACGGCCAAGGCTTCACCCGTTTCCGGGCACACGATCAGGTAATTGAAGTTGCGAAAAGCATTAGCGGTCCATATCTGTTCAATGATCACAATCAGCCTCTGTTCCGATACGGGGGTAACCTTGTTTGGGTAGGTTGTTGCCGCCCCTTGGGGGCAGCTTGATGCGAAACCGTATTCGTCAATCGAACCCGGCTTTGACAGTATAGTCGATCAGCGGTTGCCACCGGTGCCGGTTATACGCCGTCATCGCTGGTCCCAAGGCCTGCTGGCGGCCTATTGCTGTAACCAGGGCGGCAGTTTTAATTTAACGGTGGTTCGACTACCGTTCGATAAAGGCAGCCTCTATAATTTGTGGGCGTGACTGTTTGGTGAAGGGGTGTGAGAATGACGGAGACCATTGTGGAGCGGCTCGAAGCCATGTTGGCACAGGGGCAGGATAGTCATTTGTTGCGATTTGGGTTGGCGAGTGCGTATTTCAACCAAAAGTCATATCGTAACGCCTTGGTCCACTTAACAAGGTGTGTCGAACAGGAGCCCGCACACTCTGCGGCCTGGAAGCTGCTGGGTCGCAGCTATCAGGCCTTGGGTCAGAGGGCCGATGCGGTGAACGCTTTCGAGCAGGGACTCAAAGTCGCTCAAGCCAATGGCGACAAACAGGTGGAGCGGGAAATCACGGTCTTTTTGAAAAAGCTCACTAAACAGGCGTGATGTGGCGTCTCGGCCAAAGACCAGGCCTCGGAATTTTTGCATGGTCTCCGTCGAGCATTGCGCAGCTTGATCGGTTTAGCACATTGTTGCCAGTCCGCAGGAGCTTTTAGCACATTGACGAACAGGTGACGCACTTTTTCCATAAGGACAGCACTACGCTGATAATCTTTTCGGCTGACACCGCGGTTGAGGGCACCAAGCCCCAATTGGTACCAAGCTAACAACACCTTGAGGTAGCAAAATTCCAGAGCTCCAGCATCTGGTAGCCCAAGCTGGCCACAGGATCTCCAGTATCGTAGTCCCCGCCACCCTATTCATCGGGTTCAGCCAAATCCGGCGCGAGCTCTCCCCACATGGCCATGATCACTTCGGCTTCGGTGGCCCTTTTATCACCGAGCGGCAAAGAGACACACGCTTTCAGGTACTCTGAGCTTTCCCTCCGACCTTCAAGCCACTTGAACATCAATTGGGTGATCAGGGCAGGCCGTTGAGTCACAAAGGCTGCAGCGTGGCCATGTTAATTCGAGAAGCTGGAGCTCCTCAGCCCCCAAAATGAGTCAGATTGAAAAACTCAAGGAGTAGATTATACTACTAAGTAGGATAGTAGATCAGACTTAAAGGTGCACGTTATGCCGATGGTCAAGAAAAGCATTTCCGTGACGGATCAGCAAGACAGCTGGATCAAGGCCCAGATGGAGACCGGCCGCTACGGCAATGAGAGTGAAATCATCCGCGAGTTGATCCGCGAACGACAAACCCGGGAACAGGAAACCCCGGAAGAAATCGAGGCAATCAGAGCGGCCTTGATCGCGGCGGAGGAAAGCGTCAAGCGAGACGGCTATAGCCGCAAGTCGGTCGACGAAATTTGGGAAGAAGCCAGAGCAACGTATAGAACGCAGGATGGGTGAATACGAGCTGTCACCGGAGGCGGAACGGGACCTGCTGGAAATCGCCCTGTATGGACTCGAACACTTTGGGTTGGAACAATCCGAACGCTATCGCGAGGCACTGAAAACCAGGTTTCAGGAGCTCGCAGATAATCCGCTGCAATATCCAGCGGTCGAACATATTCGCCAGGGCTATCGTCGCAGCGTTTGTGGGGCGCATTCGATCTATTTCCGGATTGAAGGGCAGGGTGTTGCGATCATGCGAATTTTAGGCCGGCAGGACATGGAAGCCGCCCTGGGCGATGGGTAGCAGGGGAAGACGATTCTCGGGCAATATTGCGGCCCAATGAAGTGCAAGATTTCCCTCCCCTACAATGTGCCACCTGTCCCGGCTAAAAGAAGTGCCAGGGCGGGCGATGAACAACGTCGCGTTGACTATTTTGAAGATGGATGCGCCGATGACGCGGGGGTAAATCCTTGCTTAAGAGGGCCTTCAAGCGCTATCGAACAGGGATCTCGGCGAACAATCATATTGTCACCCAACAGAGGACGGTACCCGCCAAACGCGGGGTCATAGCTCCTTGAGCGCATCCTCAATCATCTCCTCCGGCGGCTCTTCGTAGATCAGGGTGGTGGACGGATTGACGTGCCCGGCAATTTTTTGCGCGACCTTGACCGACTTTTTAAACCAAAGAGTATCACCTTCGTTTTCGAGATAGGCGTTTTCTTCCAGGTCTGCTGCCGTAGCGTCTCGTTGTATGACTAGCGTCCACGTACTGTATTCGCGCAAAGCGAAATCCCAAGCACAGATGACCTGGACGCCGTCCTTGGGTAGGTGCTCGCATTCATGGATTTTAAATTCAGGGGTTGTCACAGCCATGGTTCCATGTAGTATGAATCGGCATCCAACACATTTACAACGGGATTAGCGAAGGTTGAGACTTCAGCCTGCGTTGATTTACCTATCAAGATATCGGGTATGCGGCTAATCCGGCACGCATGGCGCCTTCGAGTGTACCATCGGCTTCGACCGCACCTGCAAAAAAGTCCTCTTCTGGGTCGTATTTCTCTGTACTGGCTTTATAAATTGCAAATCGCCAATTGTCTATGCGGCCGCAATATTCGAGTCGGCATATTTTGGACAGTTGATAACCGTCTTGGCGATGTAGATAGAGGTACTTGCCTTGGTATTTCGGTTGGTATTCGCAGCCGTTATCTTGGTTAAAATACTCTACAATCCGGCTGATTTCTCGTTTTTGTTCTGGCGGAATCACCATATGTACTTCCTCTTCAGTAACGTTGGTTACGTGCACTCAAGTATTTCGAAAGGGACATACAACAAAGACAAACTTACGGCCAGGCGTTTTTACACCGTTTGTCTTAGAGTTTACCCCATCCAGGTACTGTTGTGGCGTACTCCTCTTGAAACGCCGGTCGTCGAGCGTTGCGTAACTTGATCGGTTTAGCAAACTGTTGCCAGTCAGTAGGTGCTTTTAACACGTTAACGTACAGATGGCGCACTTTTTTCATCAGGGCGGCACTGCGCTGATAATCTTTTCGGCTAGCGCTGCGGTTGAGGGCGCCAAGCCCTGATTGGTACCAGGCCAATAATTCCGTGGGATAGTGGGCCTCCAGTGTTTTGGCGATCTTGGTGACTTCACCCTCAAAGGTGATGTGTTGTGGCCGATGGTTATGGGTTAGCACGTCTATGGCGATGTCGTACTCCTGGCGGTGCAGCAGGATTTTTAGCGCTTCGGTGGAGCCGTTTAGGATCATCGCTTGGTACAGTCGTGGTTCATAAACCGCCCATTCTGCGCGGCGGCAGAATCGCTTAAAGGCTTTGTAGGTCGTCAGGGAGAGGTTGTCCAATGTGTTGTCAAACTGCAGAGCCAGAAGTTTCTCTCGATCGCCACTCTCGGCGGCGCGATCAGCCAGAAAAGTTCGCAGTTCGTCCATGCGACCGATAGCGGATTCCAATCCTTCTTCGGCTACTGTCAGGGCTTGTTGCTTATCGCCTGTCTCCCAGTAGAAGGTGGCCAGGTCGTAGTAATCCATACCGGTTTGCATGTCCATCAGACGCAATGCCAGATACTTTTCAGAATGACCGATCTCACGGTAAATGCAACGGGCATGAGCACGCGCCCCCCACCGCTCTATCGTCTCCAGCTGTTCGGCTAAGCGCAGGCAATCAGAGTCATCCTGGCAGATGGCATCAACCAACGCATAAAGGGCGTCGTCCAGGCCGGCGTTGCCGCTACGCAGATAAGGTAGTGCTTCGTCCATCACGGCCTGGCGGTAAGGTGTTGGGATGGGAGTCTGATTCAACTTTTCGGCCATCTCATAGAGCAGGCTCGCCACATGATCTTCGGTGTCGTAGTCTCCACCACCGTATTCATCGAGTTCAGCTAAATCCGGCTCAAGCTCTCCCCACATGGCCAAGATCACTTCCGCTTCCGTCGTCTCGCTTTCTCCGGGAGGCAGAGAGACACACGTTTTCAGATATTCCAAGCATTCCCGCCGAACTTCATGCCGCTCGAAGGCCAGTTGAGTGATCAGTGCTGACAGCATCTCCTGGCTGGCGGCTGCCAACAATGTATCGAGAGGATCTGGAATTGCCGGCTTTTGAGGTTTCGTGGATTTTTTAGATTTCGCTGATGCCACGGAAGGAACTCACAGGGAAAAGGTGACAAATTGATCAAGGAGTGCGGTTTTTCTGACTGTATAGTTACCGCGCGGAAAACCGTCGGTGCTGAAGTTAAAAGCGACTAAACCGAAAAAGCGGGCGAAACGCTCCAACGTTCTTAGGCTATAGCAATGCGCGGCATCTTTTTCTGGAGTACTGTAGGAACTCTCCGGGAACAGGGCGAGTCCCGCAGGAAAGGCGGTGAGAAATTTATCCGCATAAAACTGGGACGACCTGGGGGTATCGCCGTACTGCTGCAGCAGAAACAGGTTAAAGAGGAAAGCATGCTGAACAATGTCTGCTTCAGGGTGGCCGTCCCGATAGGCCCAGTTGAACTGGGTGGTATAAGCTCGGAATAGTCTCCAATAAACCCTATTCAACTGTTCTGGAGTGAGCAGTTGTTGGCCCTCAGGGGTTAATACAAATCGTCCGCGCTGCTGGCAGATGAGGCCGGCGAGCTCAGCCAACACGCGCGTGCAATGCAGTTGCTCAAAATCGGTTTCCGAACGAATGCCGCCTATAAGGATCAGGGGATTCTCCTGGTTTTCGCTTTTGATGGCTTCTGCTAGAGTTTTACAAAATACCAGGGGTAAGTTGCCTTTCGCGGTGGCTTTCAATCCTGTTTCGCCAATGGCATCAGCCAAGGCGGTAAAGATCCGAAGGATGGGGATCTCTGGCGCCACTTCAATCTCGCTGTGAAATTGCGCTAACTCAGGTGACTCAAATGGCAAATAGAGAATACGGTGCATCTGGTCCGGCGATAATCCGCAGAAATCATCTTCCGCCGATCGGTTACGTCGAGCTGTTACCTGGGCAGCGACAGTATTTAATTCTTCTAACGAAGAGAAGGGACTATCATTAGCAGCTGCGGCAATCTCGTCAGCTATCGCTTGGGCAGTAGCGCCAGGTGGTTGCTGATTGAGACAGCAGTGTTTGTATTTTTTACCGCTGCCACAGGGACAGGGCGTGTTTCTACCCAATTTCACGTCATAAATCCTTCGTGATGAGACAAACTGATACCGCACAGGAATGCAAAAAAGATTTCGGGGGCAGAAACCGGCGGCAGTGTCTCCGTAAATTCCATCATTTGTGCAGAGGCGGTGACATGCTGTCCAAGCGCTCAGTGATCCAAACTTTAATGACAGACTGACGAGTGACGCCTATTCGTGAGGCCTCTCGGTCCAATTCATCAATCACCCATTGCGGAAAGTCGACATTGACCTTTTTGGGGGTCAGGTTTGAACGGCTGGTAGTGCTGAGATCTAAATCATCCAGAATATCTTCAGTGCCAGCATCGACCTTCGCATCAAAGTCTTTAGCTTTCATAAAGTTCCACCTCTTTCTGTCGCGAGCGACGAACGGATATTATGCGAATGGCGTCGCCTCGGTACGTGAACACCCCGGTCCAATGTTTATCAGCGATACGGCCAATCGCGACATAACACTCTTCGTCCGTTGTCTTAGCCTTAACGGTTAATAACTGCTGATCCGCCCACAGCGCTTGTGCTGCGTCGAAGTCAATGCCATGCTTTTCTTTATTGGTCGCACTTTTGCTGGGATCGTATTCGAACTTCCTCATGGGTATAGATTGTATATCAATTCAATACCTAATCAATACCCTGAGTGCCCAGTCTGCAAGCGGTTTGTGGTCACCTTCGATCCCTAATGCCTTAAGTGCCTGTTATTCAATATCGGTCGCGCTGTTATTTTGAGCAGCGCCGGCTTGGTAGTACTGCTCGTACTGGGCCCTGGATTTGTGGCCAGTAGCGGCCATACCATCGTAAATATTTTTGTTACGCTTGCCTTGCTCGGTGACAAACCCGGATCGAAAAGAGTGGGGCGTAAAGTGCTCGGCGCCCTCCACGCCGGACTCAATAAAGCGCTTTTTGACGATACGGTACAGTTGCGTGCCTGAGATGCCATTTTTTTAACCGCGTGGGATCTAGGTTTGAGCTGTCTGAAAACAAAGCCGCTGGTGATGCCGGAGACACGCAGCCAGTCATCGAGATAGCGCTTGGCCTTGCCTTCGATCTTTACGGTCAGGACTTCGTCAGCATAGGTTTGGTTTTTAGCACCGCGGATTTCGACGATGCAGAAGCGTTCTGTCCGTTCAACAATATCCTCCATTTTTAGCTGTACGACCTCTGAGCGTCGGCGACCACCGGCCCCAAAGGCCACATAAAACAGCGCCTTGTCACGGATGCCCAGGGTATCTTGGGTATCTGCTTGATCACTTGCTCGACAACAGACTGTACTGCCGCTTTGGAAGGGGCTGAGGCGTGTGTTGGCGCCTTCTTGGCGTCGTTCAGCAGTTTTAGGACCTCGGGGTGGCTGCCGGGGTTCCCGTCGCCGGCATAACCTTCATCCTTGTGCTTCTTGCGCAGTGTCGACAGCCGGCGTTGCACGGTGCTGGCTTTGTGGCGCCCCTGGCCCTGTTTCAGTCCCGCCTGGATTAAGGCCGTTTCGTGCTGTGGCTTAAAATTGCCGGCAAGGTGTGTCGCCACAAAATCAAACACCAGCCCCCAGTTAACCGGGTAATGTTCGTCTTCGTTGTGCACGATCTTTGTCCAGCCCCAGAAGTAGTCCAAGTCGCTGCCTTTGGCGACCTGGGTATTGAACCGCTGACCCTGTTCATCGAGCGCCTGGGCAGCGCGTCAAGCCTCTGCACTGATATAAGGGTTTTTGCTGTCCACCGGGGAGTCCTCGGCCCAATCCTTTAGGTGTGATAATAAACAGTTATCGTACCTAATAGAGCTAGACGGCTACAGCTGGAAAGGGTCCCTCTAGAGCCCCTTTCTTATTTCAGTTCGTTTGCAATATCGCCTTTTCTTTGTAGATGCTCTTTGGGCGACATATGGCTCGGCAACACTCCAACAAACACCACATCATTATTTCTTTTTAAGTAATATACAACGTGGTCTTTCAGGGGAAAGCGGAAGGCGTTTTCAGACACCTCTTTCATTGAGATTCCCAGTGATAGGTTGTTAGCTAAAGTCTGCAGCTTTTCAAATAAAGCCTCTTTGTACTTCAGCCACTGGGCTTCGCCCCAGGTTTCAATTGTGGATTCTCTTATTTGGGCAATGTCACTCCTGGCATGGCCCCGGAGATAAAATTTGGCACGGTTCAAACCAAGGTACCAAGGCAGGCAGCCCTTCCAGGGTGATAATCATACAAAATGTTCGGAATTTGGGCTGCCGGTTTCGTGTAAAATACTGGCTTTGTTATCTACCCTGATGGATGCCCGTCTGTGAATATCGCTTTATCGTCCGCCGCTTTGTGCCCCGCAAAATCAATGCGCTCTGAGCAAAAGAAGCGCGTTGCCCTTGAGGCGGTATCACGCTAGAAAAGCATTACTTTGATCGCCAATGAGAATAACACCAGCAGGAAATTTGTCCGGCAACAAGGCCACAATCTTCAGGTTGCCATCGATAACGTTTTCGATATAGATAGCCCCAACAATGATAATGTAATCTACGATTTACCCGTGACAAAAGTGTGGATTGAACAGCTGGTATTGGCGTTGATGCTGATCGGTCAGGTATCCTATCGCAATATCATTGCGATTCTGAAAGACCTTTTGGATTATGACATTTCACTGGGCACACTTAATAATATTTTCAATGCCGCTGTCGAGAGAGCGAGAGCGGAAAACGCGGCAGAAGATTTGTCCAATATCGAGGTCACTGCCAATGATGAGCTGTTCCACCGTAATAAGCCCATATTGGCCGGCATCGATACTCGGTCGTTGTACTGCTATTTACTTTCTGCTGAAGATCGTCGCGATGAAGAAACGTGGGCGATCCATCTGATGGATACTGAAACCAAAGGCCTGAAGCCGCAGCGAACAATTTGCGATGACGCCCGTGGCCTCGTGTCGGGTCATTGGATGGTTTTTCCTCAGGTCTTCTGTGAGTATGATCATTTCCATATCTCTCGTGCTTTAATGGATCTACGGCGGTACTTTAGAAATCGGTTAAAGACTGCCATTACAGCGCTAAACCGTCTTGAATCAAAAGCTAAAAAATCCCCAAGCAATACGAAATTGATTGAGAGAGTCTTGTTGGCGAGAACTGAAGAAGCCAGCATGCGGCACATTTCAGAAACTACAGCTTGTCAGATCTCATGGCTTGAGCACGATATTTTAAACAAAGCTGGGCCCACACCTGAAGAGCGACGTGAGCTGTATGATTTCGTCGTCGATGAGTTTAAGAAGCTTGAAGTTATCGAGGCACACAGAATTAAGCCCGTACGCATTACGTTGGAGAAGAAGCGTGAAATGATTCTGCGTTTTTCCGATGTGTTAGCCGACAAGCTCAAACTGATCAGTCACGAATTTGCAGTATCGGTAGATACGATATGGTCTATTTGTAAGCTGCAGCGTTGCGATCTAAGTGGCGATCAGTATTTTTTCCGCTCTTTGCCATTGCAGGCGAAACTAGAAGAGCGTTTTGATGAAATCGAAGACGCTGTGATTCAAGCCCTTGCAACGACAGAGCGCACGAGCTCAATGGTGGAAAATCTGAACGGGCGTGTCAGAGGTTACATCCGAAGTCGGCAGGAAATTGGTTTCGGGTATTTGGATCTACTGCGCTTTTTCATGAATCACAGCCCGATTGTACGTAGCGCCCGGCCAGAGAGAAAAGGGAAGTCGCCGGCGGAAATCCTGTTGGGAAAGCCCCATCCTCACTGGCTGGAGATGTTGGGCTTTGAACGGTTTAAACGCACCGCTTACTTATCTCTGGTTACTGATACCGGGCAAGGCATCGGTGGGTAAAAACTCGCCTATTGGAACCCAAAACACCTTGTTTTTGAACCATGCCTAAATTACGGTATCTAAGCAAGCTGCTCTTGTTGCGAAGACTGCAGTCACGAAGACTGCGCGTCCCCCTCCAAGTTGGGATAAGCGCGTGGCTGCTCAATGGCAGGGTTTAGCCGGTCCAGAGTGCCTACATCCAACACCGGTGAGGCATCGATGTGCTGGGCGTCCATCATGTGGGCCACTCGCTGCAACGCTGAAATAATCATGGTCTGCTCCCATTCCTGCAAATCGGAAAACTGCCGGGCAAAGTGCTCCTGCAATGGAATGGGGGCATTTTTTAGTGTCTCCAGGGCGTTATCCGTAAGGTAGGCGTGAACTTTCCGCTTATCCTTCTCTGATCGCTCCCGGTAGATCAGGTTACGCTTTTCCAGTCGGTCTAATATGGTGGTCACTGTTGCCTGACTGAGGCTGATTTCGTTGGCCAGCTCGCCAATAGTGACTTCACCTTTGTCCCGGATAGCCTGCAATAGCAATATTTGAGGCGCTGTCAAGCCGCTGGTTTTGGCCAGGTGTTTGGAGTGCAGGTCGGTTGCTCTGATTACACGGCGCAACGCGACCAGGACTTCATCGATGCGGTCCAAGTAACCACCCTTGTCTCTGTTGTCAAATTCCGTGGAATTATAGCTTAGAGCTTCCTGTAATCCGATAGCTTTATTCATGATCGGCTGTGATCTCCCCTACCGTAATAACTGGATGCACCGTTCTTTGCAGAGGTGGTAACAGGTTCATTGGTCACCAGTCTCGATCAATTCTTGGGGTATCAAACTAATTCTCCCGGCTTTACACCATTTGTGCCAGCTAATTGTATAGTGTACAATGTTTAGAAGTCTAAACAATATATAAATTCAAACGCACGAACTTTGATTTTGGCGGGATTTATGTCTTTGTTTGGCACATTAGCGGCAGAGTATTGACGAAATGGCGTCAATATAACCTATGCCGCTTTTATTTTATTTAGATGACTAAAATAATTAGTTAAAAGTAAATATGCAGAAACTTGTTTTGCCAGATATTGAGCTACGACGCCCCACTGCCGAGGATGGCATGGCGGTCTACCACTTGATTCAACAGTGTTCACCGCTGGATACCAACTCCGCCTACTGTAATTTACTGCAGTGCAGCCATTTTTCGAACACGTCAGTGGCCGCTTGCGTACAGCAGGAGTTGGTGGGATTTATTTCTGGGTATGTGATTCCGGATCGAACCGACACCCTGTTTATCTGGCAGGTTGCGGTAGGCGAGCGGGCGCGGGGACTGGGTCTGGGCACGCGCATGCTCACCCATATTCTGAACAGGCCCCACTGCCGCAATATCACCCACCTGGAAACCACGATTACCGAGGCCAACGCCGCGTCTTGGGCTCTGTTTCGCGGATTGGCCAACAAGCTGGAGGCTACGCTAGACGCCTCGGTGATGTTTGATCGTGACCGCCATTTCAACGGAGATCACGGCACGGAAAAGCTGGTCCGTATCGGCCCCATAGACAGGGTTGTTCTGCGCGATTCCGCCCCGCAAACCAAAGCTTTCGCTTCATAACATACAGGAGAATATCTATGAAAATTTTTGAGGAAATTGAATCGGAAGTACAGAGCTATGCTCGCTCGTTTCCGCGCGTGTTCAACCGGGCCAAAGGCGAGTTCCTCTACGACGAGGAAGGCACGGAATACCTGGATTTCCTAGCGGGTGCAGGCACGCTGAACTACGGTCACAACAACGATCTGTTCAAGGAAAAGCTGCTGGACTATATCGGCCGTGACGGTATTACCCACGGTCTGGATCTGCACACTCGGGCCAAGGGGGAATTCCTGGAGTCCTTCAATGAAAAAATACTGAAACCGCGCAATCTGGACTATGTGATGCAGTTTACCGGTCCCACGGGCACCAATGCGGTAGAGGCGGCGATCAAGCTGGCGCGCAACGTCACTGGCCGTGAAACAATTGTGGCCTTTACCAATGGGTTCCACGGCGTCACCCTGGGGGCGCTGGCGGCAACCGGCAACTCCCACCACCGCGGGGCAGCTGGGGTGAGCCTCAATGGCACCGTGCGTATGCCCTACGACGGCTATCTGGGCGAGGACATCGATACCACCGCCTATCTGGATAAAGTGCTCTCCGATTCCAGCAGCGGAGTGGATAAACCGGCGGCTGTGATTGTAGAAACCGTACAGGGCGAAGGCGGTATCAATGCCGCCAGTTTTGAGTGGCTGCGCAATCTGGAAGCGGTGTGTCGAAAACACGATATCTTGCTGATCGTGGATGACATTCAGGCCGGTTGCGGTCGCACCGGTACCTATTTCAGCTTCGAAGAGGCGGGCATCAAGCCGGACATCGTCACGCTGTCTAAATCACTGGGTGGCTACGGCTTGCCGTTTGCGGTAGTGCTGTTCAGCCCGGAGCTGGATCAGTGGAAACCGGGGGAGCACAACGGCACCTTCCGCGGCAATAACTTCGCGTTTGTTACTGCCAAAGCGGCGCTGGACCACTATTGGTCCGATGATCGCTTTTCCAAGGAGATAAAACGCAAAGGTGAGTACATTTCACGGCGCCTTGACACCATTGTGGCGCAGTATGGCGAAGGCCATTTCACCACCCGCGGACGCGGCATGTTCCAGGGCATCAATTGTGTCAATGGTGAGATTGCCGCCAAAATCACCCGCAAGGCATTTCAGAAAGGCCTCATCATTGAAACCAGTGGCGCCGACGATCATGTGGTCAAGTTTTTGTGTCCGCTGATTATCAGTGATGTCAATCTCAAAAAAGGCATCGATATTGTCGAGCAGGCAATTAAGGAAGTTTGTGCCAAAGAGGACTCTATTCCCGAAGCGGTCGATTACTTCGATATGGACCGTCTGGCCAGCTAGTTTTGCCGGGGCATAGCGTTGCGTCGGGAAACATGGCAAGTGTGGCAGGGCGAGCGCAAGCTGCTGCCCACTACTGCCAAGTCTCATGAATGTATAGTGCGCTGTCTTCGAGGCCGCGGCTATCTCCGTATGATGTCAAATCCAAACCGCCTGTTGCTGGTGCAGGGGCGGGAGCTGCGCATTCCCGGTGGCGAAATTGCCACCGTGAGTGGTTCGCAGTCTATGCTTATTGAAATGAACATTGTTGTTAAACAGGAAAGTACTCCATGATTGTAAGAAATTTGTCCGAAGCAGAAAAAACCAATCGCAGAATTGTATCGCCGGACGGAAACTGGGAGAGCACCCGATTGCTGCTTAAAGACGACAATATGGGCTTCTCCTTTCACATCACCACGATCTATGAAGGAGCGGATTTCCAGATGCACTATCAAAACCATCTGGAATCGGTGTATTGCATTTCCGGTGAAGGCGAAGTGGAAACCCTCGCCGATGGTAAACGCTACCCGATCAAGCCCGGCACGGTCTATATTTTGGATAAACACGACAAGCATATCCTGCGTGCTTTCAAAGAGATGCAAATGGCGTGTGTGTTTAACCCCCCGCTTAACGGAAAGGAAGTGCACAATGCCGAAGGCGCCTATGAATTAAATGCTGAAGCGGTGACTGAGTAACAGGGAGTAGTGTGGATATGAGTAGGGCTGTTAAGGTGGATGACGACAGCACGATAGATTACTACCCTTCCCGCGGTAGTTGTAAGGCAGCTATATGCGAACGCCGGGACCCGGTTGTTTATGCCAGTGATCGAGATAACGCGCCTATCGCGTCGTCGCTGGTGCAGCAGTTTGAAGAACAGGGCTTTTTGGTACTTGACGATGTATTCACGCCAGCGGAAATAGCAGCGTTTCAGACGGAGTCGAACCACCTGCGCAACGATGCCTCAATTAAAGCCACCGGTGAAACCATTACCGAACCGGGCAGTGGCGATGTGCGCTCGGTGTTTAAAGTGCATAAAATCAGTCCGGTATTTAACAAATTGGCCAGCGATAGGCGTCTTGCCACCCTGGCGGCGTATTTGCTGGACGACCAGGTCTATATTCACCAGTCGCGCCTCAACTATAAGCCCGGTTTCCGCGGCAAGGAATTTTACTGGCACTCAGACTTTGAAACCTGGCATGTGGAAGACGGTATGCCGCGTATGCGTGCATTAAGTATGTCGATTACGCTGACGGAAAATCACGACCACAACGGGCCACTGATGTTAATTCCCGGCTCGCATCGGCAATATGTGGTCTGCGAGGGAGAAACCCCCGATGAACACTTTAAGTCATCGCTGAAAAAACAGGAATACGGTATCCCCAGTGACGACTGCCTGCGCCAGTTGGCGGACGCCGGTGGTATCGTGGCGGCAACGGGCCAGCCCGGCAGTGTCATTATTTTTGACTGCAATATCATGCACGGCTCCAACGGCAATATCACGCCCTATCCGCGCTCCAACGTGTTTTTTGTCTACAACGCGTTAAGCAATAAAGTGGTGTCCCCATTCTGTGATCGGGCTCCGCGGCCAGAGTATATCAGCAGTCGACAGCGTATCGAGCCAATTGTGCCGCAACCCCATGAGGGCACCTATGGATGACAAGGCAAGAGTGCTGCTGAAGCATCTGATTCGTTCTCAGATCAAGAAGCTGGAAAACATCCTGGGTGAGTCCGAGCCGACAGCTGAGAAAAAAACCAAGCAGGCTGACGATGCCTCCGCCAATCTTGACTTGACAATTGCTGCACAAGTCGAGGAAAAGCTGGTGCAGCTGGCGCGGGTGGAGATACTGCAACTGCGGCAAAATCTGAAATGGCTTGACAGCGATGATGCCGGTTATTGTGACGATTGTGGATGTGAAGTCCCCCTGGATCGGCTTATCGCTGTGCCAACCACACGCCTGTGTATCGATTGTGCAGAAAAGGTAAACGAAGGAAAATTATGACATCTCATACGGTAGAAAAAATTGGCGGCACGTCAATGAGTGATTATGCCGCCGTGCGTGACAATATTGTCTTTAAACCCGATAGTAACGACTCTCTGTATCAGCGGGTCTTTGTGGTGTCGGCCTATGGTGGCATCACCAACCGCTTGCTAGAGCATAAAAAAAGTGGCCAGCCTGGCATTTTTGCCCTGTATTCCAGCAGTGTAAACGATGAGAGTTGGCAGGATACCCTGGCGGCCCTGAGGGAGGAAATCTTTTCCATCAATGCTTCGCTGTTTGGCTCCGGCGACCTGTTAATCAAGGCCAACCAGTTTATTGCCGATCGACTGGACGACGCGGAGCGATGTTTGTCGGACTTGCAGCGGCTGTGTCAACACGGCCACTTTTCTCTGGAATCCCACTTGGCCACCGTGCGCGAGATGTTGGCCAGTATTGGCGAGGCTCACAGTGCCTGGAATACTGCCGCCCTGTTAGAGCGCGATGGTGTGAATGCCCGCTTTGTGGATTTGACCGGATGGCGTGCAGCAGACCATATCTCCCTGGATGAACGCATACAGTTGGCGTTTGAAAACCTGGATCTGTCGACGCAACTGCCCATTGTCACCGGTTATGCCCATACGGAATACGGCTTGATGTCGACCTTCGACCGCGGTTACAGTGAGATGACTTTCAGTCGTATTGCCGTGTTGACACAGGCGAAAGAGGCAGTGATTCACAAGGAGTTTCACCTGAGCAGCGCCGACCCGTGCATGGTGGGCGAAGAGAACGCTGTGCCGATTGGGCGCACGAATTATGATGTGGCCGATCAGCTGGCCAATTTGGGGATGGAGGCCATTCACCCCAAGGCGGCCAAGGGATTGCGCCAGAACAATATTCCCCTGCGCGTCAAGAACACCTTTGAGCCTGATCACAGCGGGACCTTGATTACCGGTGATTATGTCAGTGATACATCCTGTGTTGAAATCATTGCCGGTCGCAAAGGTGTCTATGCCCTGGAGTTGTTTGACCAGGATATGGTGGGCAATATTGACCACTACGACCGGGAGATACTGGCGCTCATCAAACGTTATAAGGCCGGTATGGTGGCCAAGGATATCAATGCCAATACCATCACCCACTACCTGTCCACCAACCTGAAAACCATCAAGCGCATTCGCCGTGAACTGGAGCAGATGTTTGCCGAGGCGGAGATCAATCAGAAAAAGGTGGCGATAGTGTCCGCTATCGGCAGCGATATGCAGGTCCCCGGAATATTGGCGAAAGCGGTAGGTGCCCTGGCGGACGCCAATATCAGCGTGCTCGCCATTCACCAGTCCATGCGGCAAGTGGATATGCAGTTTGTGATAGAAGAGGACGATTATCGGGTGGCTATCCAGAGCTTGCATCAAAGCCTAGTGGAGGTGCATGATCACGGACGGGCCATATGTCTCGCGTCCTAGTTTACTGGCTGGTGCTGCTATGTTTGCCGATGGGATTGGCCGCTGAAGAGACAGAGCCAACCGCCGATATTGCGGTGGATCAAGCGGCCCAACAGCGAGTGCAGGCGCTTGATAAACCGCTTTACTCCCCTTTTGTGGAGCGCTATGTGCTGGATGAACTCAGGCAGCTGCGCACCGATATGGGGGCGCAAAAAAGCGAGTTGATCCAAAAGATCGTCGACAGGGAGCTGACCGCAGTGGATCGGGCGGTAACTTACGCCACAGATACTATCACCTATTTCTTTTATATGATCGCCGCGGCCTCTTCCATATTGGTGGTGGCCGGCTGGTCTTCCATTCGCGATATCAAAGAGCGAGTGCACAGCCTGGCGGATGAAGAGATTGCCAAACTGGTGCATGAGTATGAACAGCGTTTGCAAACTATTCAGAAACAGCTCAATCAAAAGTCGAAACATATTCAGCAAAATCGTGAAGAGATCGAGCTGACTCAAGAGCTTCATACCCTGTGGTTACGGGCCGGCCAAGAGAACAATCCCGCCAACAAGATTGCCACCTACGATCAGATTCTGAAACTGCGCAACGACGATTGTGAAGCCCTGACGTACAAGGCGGATGCTGTGCTGGAGCTCGGCGAACCACAGTGGGCGGCCAATCTGTGCCACCAGGCCTTGCAGCTGGACCCCGACAACTGTCACGCCTTCTACCAGTTGGGATGTGCCTATACCGCAATGCAACAATTTGAGGAGGCAGTGCGCTATCTGTCCGAGGCATTAAAAAGAACGGAAAGTTACCGCGAAGAGATGCTAACTGATCCGGCATTGCGGCCACTCGATCGGTTCGAGCCCTTCAAGAAATTATTGCCTCACGAGGTAAGTTAAACACCTATGATCGTATCATTTGTGATTTGCCTGCTGGGTTTTACCCTGATCGGCCTGTCGTCGGTGTGGAAAAGTCGCGGTACCCGGCACGATTATTATATCGCCAGTAGCGCGATCAAACCCTGGCTGGTCGGCTTGTCGGCGATGGCCACTAATAACAGTGGTTATATGTTTATCGGGGTGATCGGCTACACGTATGTGACTGGTCTGGCCTCCATCTGGCTGATGTTTGGCTGGATCGCCGGTGACTTTCTGGCTTCGCTGTTTGTCCACGCCCGCCTCAAGCGGGCAACCGCACGCACCGGTGAAGTCAGCTATGCGGGTGTGCTCAGCAACTGGTATGGTAATAACCACAGCGGTTTGCAGCGTCTGATAGGCCTGATTTCGCTAGTGTTTCTTTTGGCCTACGCCAGTGCCCAGCTGGTGGCGGGCAGTAAGGCGTTGCATGTGTTATTCGATTGGCTCACCTGGGCGGGTGCGGTGATGGGGGCGGTACTGGTGACTCTGTACTGCTTTGCCGGGGGTATTCGCGCCTCTATCTGGACCGATGCTGCACAGTCCATTGTCATGATTTTTGCCATGGGGTTACTGTTGGTCGTAGCCACCAGTGCCCTGGGCGGCATCGATAGCACTATCGGGCGGATGCAGACCGTGTCCGGGTTTCTTGACTGGTTTCCACGGGATTTGACGCTACCCGGTCTGGCCGGTGGTGCCCTGTTTGCCATCAGCTGGCTGTTTGCCGGCCTGTCGGTGATCGGTCAGCCCCATATCATGGTGCGATTTATGACACTTGCCGACAGCGGCAAGATGCGCCAGGCGCGTTATTGGTACTATCTCTGGTTTTTGGCATTCTATGCCATGGCCACCGGCGTCGGCATGCTATCGCGCGTTTATTTGGCCGACAGCGGCAGTTTTGATGCTGAGCTAGCCCTGCCGACGATGGCGCTGGAACTGCTACCACCGGCACTGGTAGGCCTGATTTTGGCAGGCATCTTTGCTGCCACCATGTCGACCGCCGACTCCCTGGTATTGAGTTGCTCCGCCGCCATTACCCATGATCTGTTACCTCATAACATCGAGCGCACCGGTCTGCTCAAATTGGCGACAGCGGCGATCACCCTGGCAGCACTGGGGCTGGCGTTACTCAATAACTTGAGTGTATTCAACTTGGTAATTCTGGCTTGGTCGGGACTGGCCAGCGCTTTCGCTCCACTGTTGATCATGTTGTGCCTGGGCCAGCGTCCCGGCCAGTGGCTGAGTATTGTGGCGGTGTGCAGCGGCTTGTTGGTGGCGTTGTTGTGGCGTTACCTGGGCTGGCACGGCGCAGTTTATGAAGGATTGCCCGGCATGTTGGCGGGTCTGTTGGTACTGGCTTCGGTCCCCTTACGGAACCGGTTTCTCCGCCCGCTGCCAAATATCCGTAAAGATGCTAACGTTTAATTAAAGGGTGTGGTATGTAACATACCGTTCACCGACCACGGAGTGATGTAACAGTGAGAAGTCAAGGCCGATATGTTTGATTCGATTTGTCTGGGTGAGGTGAGCGAAGTCGCTCCCGGCGAGTTGCAGATGATTAATCTGCCGCTGCCGGCATTGTACTCGCAGTCGCCGGTTTCCATGCCGGTGACAGTGGTGAACGGACGTCGCGCCGGACCGGTGCTGTTTGTCAGTGGTGGTATTCACGGGGATGAAATCAATGGCGTCGAAATCATCCGGCGGTTGTTGAATGTGGAGCAGATTCGCCAGTTAAAAGGAGCGTTGATAGCTGTACCAGTGGTCAACGTTTACGGGTTTGTCGGCCAGTCTCGGTTTTTACCGGATGGGCGTGATCTCAACCGTTCATTTCCCGGCTCTGAAAAAGGCTCCATGGCCGCCAGGCTGGCGGAAACCTTTATGAACGAAATCGTCTCCAAATGTACCCACGGTATCGATCTGCATACGGCGCCGGTCGGGTTCGACAATTTTCCGCAGATACGTGCCCGAGTCAGTGATTCCAAGGAAACCGAGCGCTTGGCCTGTGCGTTTGGGTCTGCAGTTATTTTAAATGCCGAACTGCACGATGGTTCTTTGCGCCATGCCGCAAGCGATCGCAATATTCCCGTAATGGTGTACGAAGCCGGTGAGGCACTTCGCTTTGATGAGGTCGCCATCAGGGCGGGCGTCGAGGGTATATTGAATGTTATGCGACACCTGGAAATGCTGCCGGGGACAAAGCCGACAACACCCCCGTCTCAGCCGTTAATTGCCAAATCGAGCCAGTGGGTTCGCGCATCACAAAGTGGAGTATTACGCGCCATAGCAACCTTGGGAAGCCGCGTCGAGAAGGGCGAGCTAATTGGCCGGATTGCCGATCCCTTCGGTATGTGTGAAGAGCAGGTCTTGGCGACAAGCGCAGGTATTATTATTGGTAAAACCAATTTGCCTTTAGTGTATGAAGGGGAAGCGTTATTCCATATTGCCAGTTTTACAGAACCGGATAGCGCGGCCGAGATTGTCGAGCATTTTTAGGGTCAGCACGACCCCACAGTGGGCTTAGTGTTATATAAGCACAAGGGTGGCCAACCCGAGAAACGCAAAAAAACCAACCATGTCCGTCGCCGTTGTTAATACCACACCGCCGGCAAGCGCAGGGTCGATGCCTAGATGTTTCAGGCCCAGCGGAATCAGGGTGCCTGAGACTGCGCCGGTCAGTATGACAACCACTAATGCCATGGCGAAAATCAATCCCAATGTCCAATCGCCAAACCAAACGATCGCAATACCGGCAACCACCGCACCCCAGAATAAGCCGTTGATGGAGCCAATGACCAGCTCCTGACTCAGTAATCGCCACACATTGCTACTGCCAATCTGTTCGAGGGCGATGCCGCGCGTGACCAATGTCAATGTCTGGCTACCGGTGACGCCCCCCATGCTGGCAACGACCGGCATCAATATCGCCAGGGCGACCACCTTTTCAATGGAGGCTTCAAACAAACCAATGACCCACGCTGCTGCAAATGCGGTAATCAGGTTTATCCCCAGCCATACTGCACGCTTGAGAGAACTGTTAAGCACGGGTGCAAACATATCCGGGTGTTTTTCCAGACCTGCGCGACCGAGGAAATTACGTTCGGCTTGATCTCGCATTACATCGATAACATCATCGACGGTGATACGTCCGAGTAGTACCCCATTGTCATCCAGTACAGGCGCTGACAGGAGGTCCTGGTCTTCAAAAACTCTGGCGACCTCCTTTGCTGAAGTCAGCGGTTTAATACTCGTTACACAGTCGACGAGTGCTTCTCCGACGGTAGTTTGCAAATCATATGACACAAGATTGCTTAACGGCAGCATGCCCAGAAACTTGTTATTGCGGTCCACAGCCATAAGGCTGTCCAAGTGTTCCGGCAGCTCCCCTTCCTTTTGACGCAACTTTCGCAAATACCGCAGCACGGCTTTTAAGCTCACATCGGCGCGTACAGCGGTTGCATCGATATCCATCAAACCCCCGGCGGTGTCATCAGGATACAGCTTAACGGCAGCGTAGCGCTGTCGCCGCTGAACATCCATCGCGGCGACCATGGCGTTTACAACAGATATGGGGAGGTATTCATCAAGATCAGCGAGTTCATCCATTTGTATCGCTGACAGGCTGTCTACCAGCTCATCTTCAGAGGTATTCTCGATGAGCGTGGTGAGCAAATCCCCGTGTAATTCGAGCAGAACTTCTCCTTTTTGGGCTGTGGGTACTTGTGCCCACAGAGGAAGCCGGAGCGGGCTTTGCAGAGCTTCGAGTACGCGCGCCAGTTCCGCGGGCGACAGGTTCTCGATCAATGATGTTACATCGCCGTTTGCTTCTTGCTCTATGGCTTGTTTAATGATTCCTGCGAGTTCGTGCATTTGATTCAGGGTCTTGTTATTGATAATAAACGCTGGCTATTTACCGAAGAGTATAACAAAACTGCACACGGGATAGGTCAATTAACATTTGTATTCAGTTTGGTTTGTGGTCGCTTTGATATTTTTCAACTCGGTCAGCTTGGTTATCATTGTCGGCAATTGGCAGCGGTGTTTCTCCCGTTTCTTTCGATAAGATCAGGTCCTTGATTGTAGTGCCGGTGAATGCCTCTTGCAGGCTCTGATCCATAGTGTCAAAAATGCGATCGACTTGTGCATCAATCGGCAGTCGCTGTGTTTCCAGGGGGTTATCTTGTCCCGCCTGGCGAATCGCCTTTATCACCGTTATTATGCTCGTCTCTTCCGGTGGGCTGGCGGGCAGGATAGCAGGGGGGGAATCGGCTGACTGGATAATGAAGTTACGGGCTTCCAGAGTTTTCATTACCTGTGACACGATATAATCCGGGACATTGATCTTATCGGCCAGTGTTTCGAGTGTGAATGGAGGTTGATGGTGATAGAAACGCCAGGCGATCTCCCGCATCATCTGCAGTGCCAACCGTTCTTTCAGGGCACTGCTCAAGTTAAGCTCGCCGCGAAGGGAATTGATATGTCCGGGATTTTGCGCATAGTAGGCGATACTGGCACCGGTCAGTAGCACCAACCAGCCCAGATAGAGCCACATCAGAAAGAAAATAAGCGTGGCGAAGGCGGAATATATCGCAGTGTACTTGCTTGAAGTCACGGCAAAAGTGGCAAATAGCCAGCCCAAAGTCTGCCACAACACGCCGGCAACGACCGCGCCGATCAGGGCAGGCCTAAATTTCACGGCTGTGTGGGGAATGAACATATAAATAAAGGTAAAGGCACCGATTATCAGCAAATAGGGAATAAGGCGGGTAATGGTACGAAGCAGCAGGCCGAAGGGTTCAATCCTCGCGAGCCACTGAACGACGTCGGCGTTCAGTAGGGTGCCGGTGATACCCAAGGCGGTAAACACCAATACAGGCCCGATCATAAGTACCGACAGGTAATCGCTGAATTTCTGTGACAGCGGCCGCGGTGAAGACACCCGCCATATATAATTGAAGGACAATTCGATTTTATGCATCAGCGCAATTACGGTATAGAAGAGGAAGGCCAGGCCCAGTGCACCCAACACGCCCACCTGCACATTCTCCACAAAACCAATGATCTTATGAGTGATTTCGGCGCCTTTGTCTCCAAGCGGTTGCAGCAGATTCAGTAACATGGGCTCGATCTGGTTATGGACACCGAAGGCCTTGAGTACGGAAAAACTGACAGCGAGCAGGGGTACCAGGGAAAGCAGGGTCGTGTACACCAGGCTCATTGCCTGTAACGTCAGTTGACCGCTTGAAAGTTCGCGAACCACCGCGACTCCGATCCTTGTGGGTCTTATCCACCATCCCTGCCAGTAGGGCAGTTTGTTCAGGTCTGTGTACCAGACGAGTGCAGTCAGGTGGTCAATCAATGCTTTTAAGCGGGTAATCATTGAGGCTTTTCTGCTTGGTATGACCCTATACGAAATGTAAGGAGTGGTTATGTCCTGTGACAGACTGACTCTCCCGTTGCAGAACGGGCATTTTCACGCTTTGAGCCTGTGTGTCAGCACCAGCAGACCAGTTCCCAAAACGCCTGCTATCAGGGAGCCGTAGAGAATACCCAACTTCGCTTGTACCAATAACGCCGGCTGGCTTTCAAAGGCGAGCGCAGCGATAAAGAGCGACATCGTAAAGCCAATGCCGGCCAACAGGCTCAATCCTGCGATATGAGTGAAGGTTAAGCCCTTCGGCAGGCTGGTCAGGCCTGTGCGTACGCCCAACCAGGCAAAGGCGCAAATGCCAGTGGCTTTACCGATGACGAGCCCGGCAGCGGTCCCGAGCATCACTGGCGAACCCTGTAACTCTGTCAGTGAGGACGGTATGGCGACGCCGGCGTTTAGAAAGGCAAATAGAGGCATAATCGTTAGGCTTACCGGCTTGTCGAGTGCGCTGCCCCAATGTTGTAGGGGAGTTGTGGTCTTCATGGCGATTTGTTGTGCCTGCTCGGCCAGGTCGTGTTGGCGATGTTCTTCCAGTATGGACTGATCCGGTTTGTCGAGCTCTTCAAATCGTTGCACCAGCCGACCCATGCGTCGAATAAACCAGCTGGTTCCCGCGTAGGGCCGAGTCGGCACTGCCATGGCGGCAAGGACGCCGGCAGCGGTGGCGTGTACTCCCGAGTGAAGAATAAACCACCACAGCACCAGACCACCCGCCAGGTAAAACAGTGGCCGACGGATGCCGACGATATTGAAAATGAACAGCAGTAACACTACCAGGCCGGCATTGACAAGGGCGGGGACGTTGATCTGTTCGGTATAAAATAGGCCGATCACCAAGACGGCGCCAATGTCATCAACAATGGCAAGAGCGGACAGTACTACGGCGGCAGAGCGTGGGGCCCGGCTGCCAAGCAGTGCGAGTATCCCCAGCGCGAAAGCCGTGTCGGTGGCCATGGGAATGCCCCAACCGCGCATCAAGTCTGCTTCGCCGGAATATGTAAACAGTGCGTAAAGGCTGGCGGGGACCAGCATGCCGCCCAGCGCCATGCAAATCACCAGGCCTGCCTGGCGAATATCGCTCAGATCGCCAACCAGACATTCGCGCTTTATTTCCAGACCGAGCACAAAGAAAAACAGGACCATGAGTCCGTCGTTGACCCAGTGTTGCAGTGAATGGCTAATGCGCCAGTCTCCCAGCGACAGACTGAGAGGCAATTGATTGAAGGATTCGTAAACGGACCGGAATTCTGAATTTGCCAAAAAAAATGCGAGCAAGGCAGCACACAACAGTACGATACCTGATGTGGATTGACTGTTGAGGAAAATTTCAAACGGGGTCAGCAATTTCTGAAAACTGCGCTCGAGGGGTGCATGCTCCCGTTCGTGCTCTTTTATTTCGGGTTGTGTCATTCCGGATATGCCCATTTGTCTAATGCGTCCATGTTGCAAGGCGGCTGGATCAAATCGATCCCGTAAGAACAAGACTAGAAACTGGGCTTGATTCTTGCAAACATTTATCAGGAGTCTGCTGGACTTAGGTCCACCCGCAACGCAAGCTGCAATAGGGGAGTTGCGTCGTTGCAATCGCGCCTGCAATCTGGCCCAGCAGCAGCTAGCTGAGTGTACATTTTATACAGGGTACTACACTAGATAACGGGCACCTGGATGTTTATCAGGCAGTCTTATTCGTCCGTCTGCAAAGGAAGTACCATGATGACCGCTAACAAGCAGCGTTTTGTGGACCGGCTTCAATCAGCCGGCAAAGAGTATCATTACTACAGCCTGGACAAAGCGTCCAAGGCGTGGGGGGACTTTGGCCCCTTGCCCAAATCGCTCAAAGTCCTGGCGGAAAATCTGCTGCGTCATCTCAACAGCGAAGGGGTCGAAGAGGCGGACCTTAAGGCCCTGGTCGATTGGCTTGAGAACGGTCAGTCGGACCGCGAGATCGCCTATCGCCCCACACGGGTACTGATGCAGGATTTTACCGGTGTGCCGGCGGTGGTGGATCTGGCGGCGATGCGCGAAGCCGTAGTGCGTCTGGGCGGCGACGCTGAACGGGTGAATCCCCTGTCGCCGGTTGATCTGGTGATCGACCACTCGGTGATGGTGGACAGTTACGCATCAACCCGGGCCCTTGCCGACAACACGGCCCGGGAAATGGAGCGCAACCGAGAGCGCTACGAGTTTCTGCGTTGGGGCCAGCAGGCCTTCAGCAACTTTTCCGTGGTACCTCCGGGCACGGGCATCTGCCACCAGGTGAACCTGGAGTATCTGGGCCGTACCGTGTGGTCTCGAGAGGTAGATGGCAAATACTGGGCCTGGCCGGATACCCTGGTGGGTACCGACTCACACACCACCATGATCAATGGCCTGGGCATTCTGGGCTGGGGCGTAGGTGGTATTGAAGCGGAAGCGGCCATGCTGGGGCAGCCCATCTCCCTGCTGATTCCGGAGGTGGTGGGCTTTGAACTCACGGGCCGATTAAATGAGGGCATCACCGCCACAGACCTGGTGTTGACTGTGGTACAGTTGTTGCGACAACACGGAGTAGTCGGCAAATTCGTGGAATTTTACGGCGATGGACTGGCGGATTTGCCGCTGGCAGACCGGGCAACCATCGCCAATATGACGCCCGAATTTGGAGCTACCTGCGGCTTCTTCCCCGTCGACGACGAAACGCTGCGCTATTTACGCCTGACCGGCCGTGACGAGGCACAAGTCACGCTGGTGCGAGACTACGCCCAGCGTCAGGGGCTTTGGCGACAGCCGGGGGAACGTCTGGTGTTCAGTGCGTCCCTGCATTTGGCACTGGGTGACGTCGAGGCCAGTCTGGCAGGCCCCAAGCGACCGCAAGACCGCGTGTCTTTGGCCCAGGTGCCATCAGCCTTCAAGGCGGCGCAGGCGATGGCATTGAAGTCTGACGACAATAATCAGGAACGATGCTTGGAAACCGAGGGGGGACAGACCGCCGTGGGTATCGAGGAGGCCACCTGCGAAAGTGTCGCGATTGAGCTGGATGAGCGGGTGCACCAGCTCTCCCCGGGCGCGGTGGTGATCGCGGCAATCACCTCCTGTACCAACACGTCCAATCCCAGCGTACTGATGGCAGCCGGCCTGTTGGCAAAAAACGCGGTGGACGCGGGACTGAAACGCCAGCCCTGGGTCAAGAGTTCCCTGGCACCGGGTTCGAAAGTGGTCACTGATTATCTCCAGGCGGCGGGTTTGATGCCCTATCTTGAAACCCTGGGGTTTCACTTGGTGGGCTATGGATGCACCACCTGTATCGGCAATTCGGGCCCACTGCCCGACCCTGTCGAGGCGGCCATTCGGGAAAAGGATGTGACGGTGGCATCAGTACTGTCGGGCAACCGCAATTTTGAAGGCCGCATTCACCTCCTGGTCAAGACCAACTGGTTGGCGTCGCCCCCCCTGGTCGTGGCGTACGCCCTTGCGGGGAATGTGACTCTCGATTTGACGGCGGAGCCTTTGGGACAGGGCCGCGACGGAAAACCCGTGTATTTGCGGGATATCTGGCCCAGTCAGCGCGCCATCAGCGAGGCGGTGGAGTCGGTAAAAACGGAGATGTTCCGCAAGGAATACAGCGAAGTGTTTACAGGTGATGACGACTGGAGGGCGATACGTGTAACACCATCGAAGACTTACGCCTGGCCCGAATCCACCTATATCCGACAGCCTCCCTTTTTCCAGCAGATGGCGGCAGTGCCGGAACCGGTGGCGGATATTGAGGGGGCCAGGGTGCTGGCCCTGCTGGGGGATTCGGTAACTACGGACCACATCTCACCCGCAGGCAGCATCAAGGCGGACAGCCCTGCAGGACGCTACCTGCAGGCACAGGGGGTGGTGGAAAAAGACTTCAACTCCTATGGTTCCCGCCGCGGCAACCACGAAGTGATGATGCGGGGTACTTTCGCCAACATCCGTATTCGCAACGAGATGGTGCCTGGCATCGAAGGCGGTGTTAGCCGGCACATCCCCTCGGGTGAGGTGTTGCCGATCTACGAGGTGGCGATGCGCTACCTGACCGAAGAAACACCACTGCTCGTGGTGGCCGGCAAGGAGTATGGCACTGGCTCCAGCAGGGACTGGGCGGCCAAAGGCACTCGCTTACTGGGCGTCAGGGCGGTGCTGGCGGAATCGTTTGAGCGAATTCATCGCTCCAATTTGATCGGCATGGGTGTTTTACCGCTGGAGTTTCCGGGCGGTGTAAGCCGTAAGAGTTTGTCACTGGACGGGAGTGAAACTTTCCATATCCGAGGGCTAAATACGCTCAGTCCGGGACAGGCCCTGAAGATCTCCATCACGCGCAAGTCGGGGGAGGCATTAACGCTGGAGGCCAAGGTGCGTATCGACACCGCGGTTGAGCTCGATTACTACCGCCACGGTGGAATTTTGCATTATGTGATCAGGAATATGTTGTGACGGCGGATTAAGGCCTGAATCGGTCTAGAAGAGTTATTCCCGGTCACAGGTTTTTTTCAGCAATAACAGCTCTATTTTGAGATCGTAAATCTCCCATCGGGCTTCCCAGAGTTTCCTCTGGGTTTCCTCCAGCGCCTGTTCAAGCTGTTCCAGGCGCTCTGCGTCGGTGGCAGCCAGCAGCCCGCGGCGTATGGCCGGGGTGCTCGCTGCGTGCTGTTGGTCTTGGGACTTGCCAGCTGCGACGAGGGAGGGCGCCTGTCGTCGCCGTCTCTCCGTTTTCTCCGGTTTGGCGAGAGGTGCGGTCCGGTCGGATTGATCATCGGCAGGGTGGTGCGCAGATTCCCGGTTATCCTGTCTTGATGGCCCAATGCTGGTGCGGCTAATGATATTGTCGTCGCTCATATTGCGAGGCCCGCCTGTAATTGTGCTATCACTTGCGCCGAGGTATCCATTTGTTAACAATATACCAAAACGTATCCTTGCGGCCACAACGTTTATGCATTATTAACTTATAAGCGTAACAGGACCCATTTTATAAGCTGTGATCCAAATCCTGTCTGCTATCATAAGCGGCAAGCGACGCTTGGCGAATGGCAAGTGCAGAGCAAACAGATGAAAATTCAAATGCGGATGCAAAACCACACCCAGGAAGACACGGTGAAGGAGCAAGAGCGGATTTTACTGCACTGGGATGATTTGGCAGACGCGGCCCATGCCTTTGACGCACATATTTCGCTGACAGACTAAATCCTCTGTCGAGTTTTCTATTGCCATTTGCGGCGGCTTTTTTTCGCGGCGACGCTAATGCCGTTCTATTCGGAAGTCGAGCTAGTTACCCTGGTGTTACAGCACGAACCCGCAGCGGCTTGGTGAAATCGACAATCGATTTAATACGCTATAATAGATAAATAAAAGATTAGGCGCCAAGCTGTGATTGGAGATGTTGCCAATCCTCAGACTGGCGATGTGGGAAAAACGGTGGTAGTTTCCTTTAATATCGATGTGGATCGGGTGCTGCCGCATATGGCGACCGCGATCACACCCGAAGAGGTCAAACAGTTGCAGCTGTGGCTTGACGAGCGGGCCGCACTGTAAACCCGGCTGGCGGAAGCTCCCGTAGAGAAAACAGTATTGGAGACCCTGTCGGCTATACTGAAAGAGGTTCGACAGACGCTGGACGAAATCAACGAACTGGATTTTGAAGTTTTAGAGAAGATTAAAGGCGTATTGATTAAATTTGATGAGGATATCAACAGCATCCAACAGTTGACCAAAGAAACTACAGTGACGACGCGGCAACTGCAAGCTTCCGAGGTGCTCAAAGAGCAGCTGAACACAATCAAGAAAATCTTTAACAATCTGGTACCTAACGCCTGTCAACGATGACTAAGCTCCATCAGACTACAAGCATTACCTTTCACGGGAAAACACTCGCCCCCGGTTTGGGACAGGGGCGAGTATTTTTGTACCGAGATGATCTCACGCGCTTTGACGAATTTTACGAAATCGAAGAGGCGGCGGTGGAGATGGAGCGGCATCGCTTTAGCAAGGCGATAAAAGACGTGACGGCGGACCTGAGGCTGTTGATCGCGCAGGTAAAAAAACAGATGGATGCCAACCTGGCGGCTATTTTTGAAGCCCATATCGTCATGTTGCAGGATACGGAACTTATCGCCGAGGTTCAAAGGGAGATTCAACAGCAGTTGGTGAGCGCCGGTTCGGCGGTCAAGGTGGTATTTCGGCGCTGGGAACGACGTTTTCGTGCCATGGAAAAGGAGTGGGCGCGCCAGAAAGGTGACGACATGCGCGATCTGATGCGACGCCTGCTGTCGTCCATGTCTGGCACCCGGGGGCATGCACTGGAGGGGCTGCCCGACGGTTGGGTGTTGGTCGCCAATCGGTTGCTGCCGTCTGATACCGTCTTTCTTGGGCACCGCAAGGCCTCCGCAGCCGTGGTCGAGGTGGGCGGCGCGGCGTCGCACGCCGCGCTGTTTGCCCGCGAGATCGGGCTACCCTGCTTGGCCGGTATCCCCAAACTGCTGGATAAGGTACCTAAGGGGGCATTGGCGCTGGTGGATGCAGACAGCGCCGAAGTGATTATTAACCCCAGCAACGCAGAAAAAACCGCTTTTCGCTCAAAATGCAAACGCCTGCAACTGGATCGGCAGAGGGCCCAGACGCAGGCCCACGAGCCGGCCATCACCCGGGATGGCGTGGCCATCAAGGTGCTGGCCAACGTCGGCTGTGAGGAAGATGCCCGTGAGGCGGTGGCGAATGGCGCCGAGGGGGTGGGACTCTACCGCATCGAGCGCGTTTATCTGGGTCGCGAAAAGCCGCCGGACACCGGGGAGCTACTGGCGGAAATGCGCCAAACGCTGGCACCGCTAAAAGGGTTACCGGTCTGTGTGCGCCTGCTAGATATCGGGGCCGACAAACCGCTGCCATTTTTGAAAACCTACCGAGAAGTTAATCCCGCCCTCGGACGCCGGGGCATTCGTTTTTTAAAGGCCTGGCCCAACTTGCTGCAGACGCAGCTGGAAGCGCTGTTGCAACTCGCTGCCGAGTTCGAGCTGCATATCCTGGTGCCCATGGTGACGTTGCCCGATGACCTGAAAGTGGTGAGAAATAAGCTGACCGATATCGCCGCCCAGCACCCGAATTCGACCGTGCCCAAGCTGGGAGCCATGATCGAGACCCCGGCCGCAGCCCTGGCCGCAGCGAAAATTGCACGGTACGCCGACTTCTTCAGTTTTGGCACTAACGATCTCACCCAATACAGTTTTGCCGCCGACCGCGAAAATGCAGCCGTCGACGGCTATTTTGATGATACCCACGCCGCAATTTTCCGCTTAATGCGCATCGTGCATGAAGATGTACCACAGCTGCCGCTTTGTATCTGCGGCGAGTTGGCCAGTCGTCCCCGCCATATCGAGCGGATCCTCCAGTGTGGTATCACTTCTATCAGCGTGGTCTCCCCGGCCATTGCGACGGTCAAGCAGGCCGTCAGACAAGCCAACAGTCGTGCGCATTAACCATGTCCACACGCTATACCTTTAGCAAGCTGCAACGATTTGCCACAGCGCTGTTCCAGCCCTGGAACAGCTTATTATAACTCAAGTTTCGGAGTTCGTTTTTAATGAAGTAGTTGTCATAACCAATTGATTTACAAACAAAAAAGGTCTTGCACGTGGTAAGATGTTGGTTCTCTACGCCAGACATCAACACCACGGAAGACCCGCATGAATAATGACACAAATAAGAACGCCCTGCCACCGTTAATCGGAGGTCTCCTCGCCGACAAAAGGCTCTACATTGATAACATCTTCGCGGATACATGGAAGAGCCTTAAGTTCAACGCACTGATCAGATCGGCAGGTTTCAGTAAGCGAAGTGGGATTCAAATAACAGAGGCTGTATTTGTGTTGTTACTATGGAAATGGCTGAACGTTTCATCCATCGCAGTATTTTCTCGCAAAGCAATGGGTTTATTCAGCGGCGCCCAAAAAGACGTGCTGTACGATTTGTTGAAGCGGGAGGACACCAATTGGCGTGAGTTCAACTTACAGACGGCCAAAGAGATTTACAGGAAAGATAACCTGTGTGCCAGTAGAATCAAAGCATTTGTGCTGGACGACTCCGTTAAAACAAGGCGTGGCAAGAAGATGGAAGGTATCTCCAGCCACTTTGATCATGTCACTAACCGCCATGTGATGGGCCAGCAGGTGTTGACGCTGGGATTGGCGACAGAAGAGGTTTTTCTGCCTGTAGACTCACAACTGTATATCAGTCAGGTCAAAGCGAAGGAGTTGATTCGGCCATACAAAGACGGCCGCAGTGTGGCTGCCAAACGATATCAAGAAGCCACCACGCAGGGAAAGCCTGAAATGGCTGCAGGCATGATGAAACGGGCTATACGTAGCGGGTTAGAGGCTGAGTATTTGGTGGCTGATGCCTGGTTTGGCAGCAAGTCGATGATCCGTACGGCTCTGGATAATGGCGTTTGTCCCATACTGCGGATGAAAAAGAACAAGATGAAGTATCGAGCAGTGATCAAGGGGCGAAAAAAAGAACTTCTGGACGCGAAGGAACTCTACGCACATGCGGTTAAACGGGAATGGAAAAAGGTACGGGGCATACCCTGGAAGGCAGTGTCGCTTGAGGTCGAACTGGATCTGTCTGAGGACAAGAAAAAGCCCGAGTGGAAAAGGGTGAAGTTACTGTTTGTTCGAGGGCTGAAAGAACCGGGCGAGCCTGCCGTCGGCAAAAAAGACTGGGCCCTATTTTTAACAACAGATACGCAGCTTAGTACGAGCAAAATGCTGGAAGTATATGCCTTGAGATGGGGAATCGAGGTCTATTTTAAGGAGGCAAAACAGCATCTTGGTTTTTTAACAGAGCAAACGGTCAGTTTTGTCTCGCACACAGCCTCCATTCATCTGTGTGCGATACGATACCTGATGTTGGTGCACGCCAAGTTGAATACCCAAGGAGCCCGCGTTGGAGATGTTCGGGCTAACATTCAGGATCAACTGGATGCACTGAGTTTTGCTGGGCGCTTATGGCAAATTTTTCGTGCAATTATCTCGGGATCGTTGAACGACTTTCAAAGCAGCCTTGGTTGCTCAGTAGAGGAAATCATGAAGATTATTGATGACCGGGTAAATGAATTTCTTGTTCAAAGTCTCCAACTGGATGCTTTTACCCTAAAGTTGGAATATGAGTGACGGTGTTGATATGGTCAATTTTGACCATTTTGAACTCCGAAACTTGAGTTACCCAAAAACCCCTTCAGATCAGTTCTTGACTGTTTTTGAAGCCTATAAGAGACATGACGGATCAAGGAAAAGTGCGTAAATTTGCTACTCCACCGCCATGCGGTCATCAGTCTTCATAGGGGGTAAAAACCGGTCGATTACGTTTGACGCAGGACAACCTATCTTCATTTAATACGTAAGCGCCAATTGATGGACGTACCTGCCCCTATCGACAAATCAGGAATTTTTTAAAAGTCTCTCTTTCACCACCCAAGGCAGCAACTCTTCGAGTTTCTCAACAGTGTCGGCATAGGGGAGTTTC